>Ga0187892_10001080_pt1 | contig 65744 bp, 66 predicted proteins | sample MA1701073metaG_FD_139345 | JGI IMG/M metagenome (GOLD analysis project Ga0187892, IMG submission 139345) | Bio-ooze microbial communities from a basaltic lava cave in the Kipuka Kanohina Cave System on the Island of Hawaii, USA - MA170107-3 metaG ... | reverse complement strand
CCTTCTAGTGTCGCCGTCAGGATCATCGCTCGTCGTTGTTCCTTCCCGTTCATCGTGATGCTCCTCATGAGAGGACAGAATCACAGAACAGTTAGACCGGACAAAGTCACAGACCATCTACAGCTAAAACTGACTTAGTGTCAGTGATACACTAAGTGCGGATGAAGACGCTGCGCGTCGGTCTCGCCCAGATAAACACCACGATCGGTGATCTTGAGGGCAACGCCCGCAGGGTCCGCGATTGGACGACACGCGCCCGTGATTCCGGCTGCGATATCGTTGCTTTCCCTGAGTTGACCGTCACCGGATATCCGCCCGAAGATCTGCTCCTTCGACCACGCTTCATCGAGGACAACATTGCTGCCCTTAATTCCACTCTTGATTCGGTCCATGACATCACGGCGGTGATTGGCTACGTCGACCTCCATGAAGGCGACATCTACAACGCTGCCGCGATCGTCCACGATGGTCGCCTCATTGACACGTACCGCAAGCAACACCTGCCCAACTACGGCGTCTTCGACGAGGTTCGCTACTTTCGACCGGATGACACGTGCCCTGTGTACTCCATCGCGGGCTTCGGTGTCGGCGTAAACATCTGCGAGGACATCTGGTACGCGGGCGACCCAACGCGCTCGCAGGCGCTGGGCGGTGCGCAGGTCATCATCAATATCAATGGTTCCCCCTATCACGTCGGAAAGAGTCGCTTCCGCGAAGAGATGGTCGCGGGGCGCGCCCGCGACTACTCCGTGCTCATCGCCTATTGCAACCAGGTGGGTGGCCAGGATGAACTCGTCTTTGACGGGGGCTCATTCATTGTGGGGCCCGACGGCAAGCTTCTCGCCCGCGCGAAGATGTTCGAAGAGGACCTCCTCATCTACGACATCGATGAAGAGTCGATTCTCAGTGCTCACCTCCACGACCCCCGCCTTCGCCAGACGCAACTTAAAGACGGCGACGCGAAGGAAGTCCACCACGTCGCGGTCTCGCCAGCTCCAATTGCCCACCCTGATGTGATCGAAACGCGCATCGAACCCGAGCTTTCTCACGAGGCCGAGGTTTACTCTGCCCTTGTCACCGGCACCCGGGACTATCTGCACAAGACCGGGTTCAATAAGGCGCTTGTCGCACTTTCCGGTGGCATCGACTCAAGCATCGTCGCCGCTGTCGCCGTGGACGCCCTTGGCGCGGAGAACGTGGTGGGCGTCGGCATGCCCTCGCGCTATTCATCGGAAGGTAGCATCAAAGACGCTCAAGATTTGGCCCAGAACCTCGGGATCCGCTTCGTCGTCATCCCGATCGAACCCGCCCATGCGGCGTACCTCGAAATGCTGGAGCGCCCCTTCGCGGAACTCGACGGACGAGACGTCGGCGTTGCCGAGGAGAACATCCAGTCGCGGATCCGAGGCAACATCATCATGGCGCTGTCTAACAAGTTCGGCTGGCTCGTGCTGACGACCGGCAACAAGAGCGAATTTGCTACCGGCTACGCCACCCTCTACGGAGACATGTCGGGCGGCTATGCAGTCATCAAGGACGTACCGAAGACGCTGGTGTACGGTATCTCTCGCTATCGGAACACCATCAGCCCAGTGATCCCGGAGACCGTGCTCACGAAGCCCCCAAGCGCCGAGCTAAAGCCCGGCCAGCTCGACCAGGACACCCTCCCCCCTTACGACATCTTGGACACGATAATTGAGCACTACGTGGAGAACGACCGCAGCGTAAAGGAGATCGTCGCCGAGGGATTTGATGAGGCGACCGTGATCCGCGTCGTCCAGATGATCAACCGCAACGAATATAAGCGGCGTCAATCACCGCCGGGCGTCAAAATAACGCCAAAGGCCTTTGGTCGCGACCGGCGCCTTCCCATCGCCCACAAGTACCCTGGGTTGTGACTGCCGGCACTGTCGCCTGACAATCGAACCCTGTAACCTACGGCGCATGACCATCAAAGCCCTCTTCTTTGACTTCGGTGGCGTCCTTCTGCAGTTCGCCGATGGCGTCGATCATAAGAAACTCGAATCAGCGCACCGCCTCGAGGAGCGGACTCTGATGAAGTGCCTCTATCGCGACAGCCGCTATTTGGAATTTCAGGTTGGAGCCTGCACCCATGATGAGTGGCAAGAGTCTATCCGCACTGCCGCCATCGCGTTAATAGGTGAGGCGCGAGCTACAGCCGTCCTGGCAGACTACGAGAACGCGGAGCGCCCTCTAAACCAGGACCTCCTTGGGTTCATCGGTCGCTTGCGCGAGCGTGGTTACAAGACGGGCATCATTTCCAACACCATCCCTGGGATGATGGACCGTCTGAAGACGAATATCCCGCACATCCTCCCGCTGTTCGACGTCTTCGTCGGCTCGGGCGATATCAGGCTGGCCAAGCCCGACCCTGCGATCTTCCGTCACGCGCTGCGGGAGATGGGCGTTCCTGCCGAAGCTGCCACATTCACCGATGACAACAGGTCTTTTTCCGACGCGGCCTCATCCGTTGGTATGCACGGCTTTCACTTCACAGGCTACGACCAGTTCGTCACCGATCTACGCTCGATCGGTGTGGACGCCTAGCGGCGGCCGGGCCAGGCAGCTGCGCCCAGCAACGGCACGAACCGGCACGGCCCGAGATTGTGCCTCTGCGCCCCCTGCGGCGTCTTGGTGATGCGTACCAACTCCTGTAGATCGCGGCTGCCCACCGGGATGACCAGGCGCCCGCCCATCGCCAGCTCATTGAGCAGCGCCAGGGGTACTTCCGGCGCCGCTGCAGTTACCAGAATGGCGTCGTACGGCGCACCTGCGAGCCAGCCGAGTTCCTCCGTCACTGCTTGCACCTCAACGTTTGCGTAGCCCAGCCGCTCCAGCCGCTCCTCGGCTTCACGAGCGAGCGGTGCGACGCGTTCTACCGTCACAACATCATTGGCCAGCAGCGATAGGATCGCAGCCTGATATCCGGAGCCCGTACCCACTTCCAGCACGCGTTCGTCACCCGTTAACAGGAGCGCCTGCGTCATGATCGCCACCATCAGGGGCTGCGATATCGTCTGATCGTGGCCGATGGGCTGAGGGCGGTTCTCGTAGGCCGCATACCTCAAGTCTTCGGGTACGAATGCCTCCCGTGGGACGCGACGCATCGCGTCCAGAACGCGCGGGTCGATGTTCTCGCCCGCCAACTCGCGTATCAGTTCTTCACGTGTCTGTGTCGGCTCGGGGCGTCTCGTCTCCACCCCTCGATTTTACGCCCGACCACTCCGACCGAGGCGCTAGCGCGTAAGGCGCTGTTTGGCTATAACTGGCCTCAGAGATAACTAATGCGTTTTGACAAACTTCCCGTTGCCGAAGGTCTCATCGGCTTTCTTCTCGTCGTACTTGTGGCTACCTTCGTCGCGGCGGGAGAGGTTATTGGCACGCCGGCAGAAGAGGGTGAGCCTACCGAAACCATCGAACCCACCGACAATGGAAGCGGTGATGGCGAGCTTCTCATCGTGATGACAGACAACAAGTTCGACCCGACCGAACTTACCGTCCCGGCTGATACGGACGTCTCAATCCCGGTCGAAAACCACGGCGCCGCAATCCACAACGTGCACGTCGCGACGGCGGACGGAAACTATCCGGCAGCGTTCTGCACCGCCGGCGGCGAAACCCCGTGCTCCGACGCTGCGCGTATCAACGGCGGAGGTGCGGGTGTACTCAGCTTCAACCTACCGGCAGGTGATTACCCGTTCCGCTGCGACTTCCACCCTGTGGAGATGACCGGCACGCTGAAAGTGCAATAGCTCGAGGCGTCCACAGTCTCCTTTGCCGCGCTGGACTACTGAACGACCGTCACCAGCGAGCCTATCCCGGGGCACGGCGCCGTCTGCGTGAGCGGTGTCCCCTGCAACACGAACTTTCCTGTCGCCTGGGCGTCTCGTGAACGGACCCCGTCGAGACTGCAGTCCCAGTTGCCCCACACCCGCTGCGTTCCGTTTACCGTGACCGACGAGCCGACATCGGGGCACTCCTCAGTCTGCGTAAGCGGTGTTCCCTGCAGCACGAACTTCCCCACCGCTTGTGCATCTCGAGAACGAATGCCATCGGCACTGCAGTCGCTGTTTCCCCAGATCCGCTGCACTGTCGTGCCGCTTGGTGATGGTGATGGGCTGGCCGATGGAGTCGGTGTGGCGGAAGGTGTCGCCGACGCGCTGGGCCCTGGGGTTGGGGTGGCGGATGGTGTTGGCGTCGGTCCCAGCCCGATAATCACATCGACCACCAACTCAGCTGCGTCAAGGCTGAGTGCGACGTGCGCTGTGCCAGGGCCTTCGTCGGCGGAGAGTGTCACTCCGGCGACACCTCCCGAAGTGGGTGCCAGCAGTACGGGACCGCCGTCGAAATTGCCGAGGTCTGATTCGAACTCAACTATCGTGCCGTCTGGGATGTGACTACCCTGCGACGATTGACCTCCGCTGCCACCATCAAACGTATCGGTCCCATTTGAATTGAGCGTGAAGTCCGCGAGGATCGACGACGTTTGACCGGTAAGTATGGACGTAGGACTGGCAGAAGGCGTCAGTACCAGCCATGGGTTGCCATCCACGGCCTGCCCGGCGTCACTGCAGTTCTGACCAGACGGACCCTGGCTGCAACCCCACCAGTTGTTGATTGCATTGGATACACCTGGTCCGTAGTTGATCACGCCGTAGTTATTCCTTGCGAACCGGTTGAAATTGACGGCCACGCCGTCGCCGTTTTGCAAAACTCCAGTTTCGCTGTCCGTGAGGGTGTTTCGAAGGATCTGACCGGTCGCCGCCGGATCATTGCTGGTCACCCCGTGTGTGCCCCCGCTGAAGGTGTTGTCCGCCACCAACAGTGAGTAGGCGGTCGTAGTGAGGCCCTGCCCGTTGTTTTCGAATGTGTTGTTGTTCGCGTCGAGCGAGAAGTTCCAGAACTCATCGGAAGAATAGAGGGCGGTCCCAAAGTTGTTCCGGAACTGGTTGTTCGTCAGGGTGAAGGCAGCCGCTGGCGGAATGCCAGATCCGACATACTGCTCATAGATGACGTTTGCGCCGTTCCCGCCATTGCTGGTGAAGCTGTTCTCGTACATCGAGACCGTGCCGGTCGCCCTGGCGACGAGCCCGTTGCCGGTGTTGTTTTGGATGATGTTGTTGTTGACTGTAAATATTTCGGTGATCTCCTCGGTCAGGTCAGCGCCCCACCCAGTGTTTCCGCGTAGCTCGTTGTAGGAGAAGGTAACGATTCCGACGGCTCCGGTAACGATGCCGGTGCCACCATTCCCTTCGATGACGTTGTGGTCGATAATCTCGGCGTCCATGTTGGCCTCTGCGCTGCCTGAGCCGCCGTACAAGAGCGCGCCCTCGTAAAAGTTTCCGGAAGCCTCGTTCGCAGTGAACTGCAGGAAGCCACTCACATAGATGTGAATGCCGCGGTTGTTGTCATTGAAGGTGTTGTCAGCCATGAAAACGTTCGTGTAGGGCATACCGCTGACACCGGCCAGAAATCCGTCCCCAGAGTTGCCGTCGAACACGTTGCCGTTGATCGTTAATGTCGGAGTATCGAAGGCTGGTCCGAGCGGGCGCGATAGAAAGACTCCGCCACCACTATTGTCCCGCACAACGCTGTCGCTGATCTCCAGGGTCTCGATTCCACCGCCGGAGATGCCGTGATCATCTTCCACATTCTTCACGACCATCCCCCTGATCTTGGCGATCCGTGAGCTCCCGAGACGTATTCCAGGTCCGTTGGTTATGTTTGTCCCGTCAATTGTTATGAGCGGAGTGCCGTTGTACCCCGGCTGAGTTGTCCCGTCTATCAGGTTGTTGTTAGCAAGTGAGGGCAGTACGCCGTTTGGACTGATAGTGCACGCTGGCGGACAGCCGGGAATATCAAAGTGCACCTCTGTTCCGGCGTCCAGGTCTCCGAACGCGGCGCGGAGCGTACACTGCGGCCCTGGAGTAACGGCGTCCGCATCGCAGTAATTGTCGCCGAGCAATGCGTCAGGCTGGTCACCTGTGGTGTTGACGACGAACAGTAGGGCCCCGGCGCGCGCATCATCGCCACTGGATAGCAGAGTGAGCCCGAGCACTATCAGCAGCGCGACGCTGCGAATGCTGAGCCAAAACAACCTGTTAATAGACACCCCTGACCTCCTCTCACTTGTCACGGCGAAACCGTCACCAACTCACCCAGCTCGGGGCATGGCTGCGTTTGAGAAAGTGGTGTGCCGATCAGCACGTACTTCCCGGTGGCCTGCGCGTCGCGAGACCGTATGCCATCAAGGCTGCAGTCCCAGTTGCCCCACAAGCGCTGGGTGCCATTTACCGTTACGGTCTGTCCCACTTCAGGGCAGGGATCGCTCTGCGTGAGCGGCGTCCCCTGCAGTACGAACTTGCCGACGGCCTGCGCATCTCGAGAGCGGATGCCATCTGGGCTGCAGTCGCTGTTTCCCCAGGTCTGCTGGCCTGGTGCTGTCGTTGGCGTGCTGCTGGCCGTCTGGGTTGGGCTGAGTGTCGGAGTTGGAGATGGCGTTGGTGACGGTGATGGTGATGGCGATGGCGATGGCGAAGCCGTTGGGCATGGTTCAGAGTCCTGAAGCAGGGTGTAGTTGGCGGAAAACTCCGAGGTGTTACCCGGCGGATCTGTAGCCGTCGCAGTAATGTGAGCGCCGGCGACGAGTCCCAGTCCGCATAGGGGCACGACGAAATCGCCGGAGGAGTCGGCCGTTAGATCGAATAGAAACTCCTGGCCCTCACCGTAGCCGCTTGGATCGTTGTCCGATACGAATATCTCGACAAAACAATTCGGGCACGCGGAACCGTTGGCGTATGAGTAGCCGATTGGCGCCGAGAACTCTGGGGAATTGAGTAGGGCGTTCGCTCCCTGATCGCTATCATCTTGGTCGTTCGCGGTAACGCCAGGCGCGGCTTCACCAGGCTTGTAGAGATCGATCCCGAGTTGAGCGTTACTGTAAGTCGCATTCCGGCTGATCTTCACCCGCGCTCCGCCCGTGACGCCTTCACTGTCCTGCACCACAATGCCGTCCCATCCGTTGCCGTAAAGTGTGTTTCCCTCAATCACATTCGGCCCTGGCCCGGACAGGCCCTGAAAGCGAATACCGGTTCGCCCGCTGCCTGTCACCGTGTTGCCTTCGATCCGGACATCTGACATGGCTCCTAGTTGTGGGATGCCATCATTCGAAACAGTGATTCCGTCGGTGTCGGCTCCTGATATTGAGTTGTTCGTGATCTCGACAGAAGCTAGGTCTCCTCCGTTGGAATAGACGTTGTAACCAGTGAAGCCGCCGCCGAGCGACTCGTTCCCGTCGAGGACGATGTCTTGCACGGGACCCTCGCTACCAACGATTACGGCGCCGCCGGACACGAAACTGTCGGTTATGCGGACGTTCTGGAGATCCCCCGCCGCCGAATAGTTGACCACGGAAATCGACTGGAGGCCGTTGCCGCTCGCCCGGCTTTCATCAACCGTCACGTCCACGAGATCGCCCTGCGCCTCGACGGACAACCCGTCATGGCCGTTGTTGAACGCGTCGAAATCTGTCACGTCTACGCTGCGGATATCGGCACCTCGTATATATAGCCCTGTGCGGCCGTTGTCGTCGGTAAACACATCGGTTATCTCCACGTTTGAAAGGTCGTATCCACAATTGTCCGGAAGCAGCCCTGCACATACATGCAGGCCGTGATGTGAGAAGTTTGTCAGGCCCAGCCGCCTCAGATGAACGTCCGAAAGCTCCCCCGCCGGGTTGCTTCTAATAAGGAGCCCGCTGCCCTGTTCCAGCAGCGCCTCCCCGGTGATTACGGCTTTGCCAAACAGACCTGTTCCGTCGATCGTGATACCCTGCCCGCCGTCAATCGACGGCAAGAGGGAAGACACCTCGACTACAAATATCGCCTGTGGAAAGGCGTTGGGATCAAAGACTATAGAGTCATGTCCTGCGGCGGCGTTGGCCGCCAGGATCGCATCACGCAGGGTACAGGTGCCATCACAAACGCCGTCGCCGGGATCCAGGTCGCTGTTCACCGTGTACGTGTTTCCGCCCGCTTGGGCAGAAGGGTTGCCAAACGAGAGTAGCGCGAACGCGGCCAGGGCAATTAGCACGGGGCCCGCCAGGTGTTTGGCGATGGTGTTTCGGTTCATCCTCGCTCCTGCACGTGGGAATCTGTCGAGGGGCCGCCGAGCGCCTCGGACGCGGTCCGCTGCGTTCGGCCACCCCTGACGTGAGTATCCGTCGTCCGCGTCGTGACAAACATCGAATGAACCGCGTAATCGATGGCGCGAGTAGTGCTAGTGCAGGGCGCCAGCCAGGGCATTGCAACGAGGACGATGGCGGAAACCGCGTAGTCAGGGCGCGCGGCGAATCGAGTGTTCGATGGCGAAGGCCGTTGCGGCGGCCTTGTTACGCGCGCCGATCTTCCCGTACAAGTTTGTAATGTGACGGGCGATGGTTCGCTCGCTGATGCCGAACTCTTCGGCGATTTCGCGGTTGCTCATTCCCGCTGCGATGAGAGCGAGCACATCCAGCTCACGGGGACTCAGGCCGACGGGCGGCCTGCTCGATGGGGTTCCTTCTGCAAGAAACGCCCGAATCTCTGCAACCGTCTTCTCAGCGTCCCCGAGGAAAGGCGCTGGCGAGCCTCCTTCAAGCATGACCAGTCTCGCATCCGGGATCGCCGAGGCAAGTTCGCGCGACACTTCAGTGCCGAGGACACGGCTCTCGCCTCTGCACAGGATCAACGTTGGGACCTTAACCCCTGGGAGAAGGTCGGTGACGTCGGTCATGCGGATTGCATTGAACGCGGCTCTCAGGCCTTCGGGGCTGGCCGACTCGCGCAGGAACCTGCTGTACCCGACGGCGGCCGTACCCCCGCCGAATCCGGTCGCGCGAATACCCTCCAGTTCCGTGTACAGGTCCCAGTCCTTTTCGATCAGCGAACGGGCAGCCTCCACTCGCGGTTCGCGCGAATAGTCCGACGCGCGTGCGTAGGTGTGCCAGAGGATGAGGTGAGACACCCGTTCCGGGTGCCTCGTGGCATAGACGATGCTAGCCGGACCGAGGTGCCCAAACCCGAAGATCGCGAACGCTTTCAGATCAAGCTTATCTACTACTGCCTCAAGGTCGGCCACCAGTTTCGGTAGCGAGAAGTCGCGGGCGTCACGGTCAGAGAGCCCCGCGCCGCGGCAATCATAACGGACGAGAGTCCTATCAAATGCCAGCTTCTCCCACCAGGCACGGTACCGCCGGCTCCGCCACTCGATTTCCAGGTTGCTGACCGGAAACGAAGGGGTCTGGAGGAACGCGGGCCCGCTGCCATGCACGGCGTAGGCGATGTTCACGCCATCGGCCGAACGCACGTAGCGAATTGCAGACTCGCCGGTGAAGTCCTGCGCCATTGTTGTCTAAAGAGCCTCCAGCACCTTCTCCGCGACTACCTTCGTGAAGCCGGGCGTCGCCGCGATCTCCTCGACGCTCGCTTCCTTAACCGCCTTCAGCGAACCGAACTTGCGCAGCAGTGCCTTCTTCCGCTTCGGGCCGACACCCGGCACATCGTCCAGCGCCGAGTGCAGCCCGCTCTTCTTACGCACGTCGCGGTGATAGGTGATGGCGAAGCGGTGGGCCTCGTCGCGGATGCGTTGCACCAGGTAGAGCGCCTGCGATGTGCGGTCTAGCACGATCGGCTCGCTCACGTCCTTTACATAAAGCTCCTCGAAGCGTTTGGCGAGGCCTGCCAGTGGAATGTTACCCACCCCCAGGTTTCGCATCGCGTCATGAGCGACCGATACCTGTCCCTTACCGCCGTCCACGATAACCAGGTCTGGGACGGCGCCGAACGACTCGTCGTACTCTGGCGTTCCATTGGTTGTGGGCTCGGTCATCTGTACGCCGGCGTTCGGCGCGGCCAGAGCGGCCTCGACCGCTTCGCGGTCGGTTTCGTGGCCGTCGCCTGTCTCCAGCGGCTCCGATTCGTTGGCGCCCTCACGCTCGGTCTCGCGGCGCTGACGCCAGAAGCGGCGTTTCAGAACCTCCTGCATCATCGCGAAATCATCCTGCCGGCCGACGCCCTTGATGCGAAAGCGCCGGTACTCGCTGCGATTCGGGTTGCCGCCTTCGAACACCACCATCGACCCGACAGCTGATGTCCCCTGGATCGTCGAGATGTCGTAGCACTCGATGCGCTGCGGCAGCGAAGGCAGGTTCAGCTCGTCCTGCAGCTGCTGGAGGGCCTCCTCCTTCTTCCCGCGGTCTGCCATCCAGCGCGCCCGGGCCTGCTGCAGAGATTCGCGCGCGTTGTCCATTGCACGCTGCAAAAGCTGTCGCTTCTCACCCCGCTCGGGCACCATCACCGTCACCGGCCGGCCCCGCCTCTCGCTCAGCCACGCCGTGATGAGGTCAGTGTCGTCTATCTGTACAGGCAGCAGTACCCGCGCCGGTATGTAGATCGCCGACTCGTAGAACTGCTCGACAAAGCTACGCAGCACTTCTGCATCCGTTTCGCCGACGGTTCCATCCAGCTGGAAGGTGTCGCGGCCAATCAGCAGCCCTTTTCGCAGGAAGAACACCTGTACCCACGCCTCCTGGTCCTCCCGCGCCAGCCCGAAGACATCCATGTCCGTCCGGTCGCGAACCTCCATGACTTGCCGCTCTGTCGTCCGCTCTATCGCCTGCACCTGGTCACGCAGGCGTGCGGCACGCTCATACTCCATGGCCACGGAGGCAGCCTGCATCTGCTTGCGAAGCTCTCTCGCGATCTCATCGGTGCGCCCTTCGAGGAACATGATGGTCTGGCCGATGACGGTGTCGTACTCCTCTTTCGTGCAGAGAGAGGCACACGGCGCGATACAGCGGTGGATGTAGTACTCGAGGCATGGCCGCGGGTCGTTGCCCGTGATCTCCTTCGTGCATGAGCGCCACGGGAACAACTTCTTGACGAGGTCAAGCGAGCGCCTCACTGATCCCGGCGATGCAAACGGACCGAAGTAGCGGATGCCAGGCGTTGTCGTCACTCGGCGGCTGATCTCCACGCGCGGCCACTTCTCGCGCAGGTCGATTTTCAGGTAGGGGTAGTGCTTGTCGTCCTTCAGGCGCACGTTGAAGAACGGCTGATGTCGCTTGACCAGCGTCGCCTCAAGCAGCAGAGCTTCTTGCACCGTCTTCGTCAGGATGAAGTCGATCTCCTCGATCCTGTCGACGAGCTGCCGAACCTTCGGCTCGAACGCGTGCGTCGACCCGAAGTAGGAGCGCACGCGGTTCCGCAGCGACTGCGCCTTGCCAACGTACAGCACGTGGCTCTTTGCGTCCTTGTAGATGTAGACGCCCGGCTTCGCCGGTAAAGCCTTCAGCTGCGCGGCAAACTTCTGCTGTGGGGCGCTCCGTGTCGGCACGGATCCATTGTATTAGGGCGGTGTCGGCGCTGTGTCAGTAGTCGTCAGCCAGCAGCCGCAACCGCGCGCGAGTCCGCTGACGCAGTCGGCATGGGCAGCGAGTACAGCACGTCGGCGTGGTGGTGGTGAAATTCGAACGACCAGTACAGTGCTACCGCCCGCTCGTTTGTCTGGTCGACGTACACGGCGCAAGCCTGCACGTCCCGCCCGCTGAGGTGGCGCAGCGCCTCGCCCAACAGGTAGCGCCCCAGGCCGCGACCGTGGAATTCCGGCGCCGTCCCGATCACATAAATCTCGCCTACGCGTCCTTCATCGCCGCGCTCCTCCACCTTCGCCCAGCAGAAGCCGGCCATCTCGCCATCGACTTCCAGCATTAGCAGGTCCTCCGGCCGAAACCACGGTTGCGAGGTGCGGGCGTAGAAGTCGGCGAGTGTCCACGTGCCGTTCTCAGGATGGCCCGCGAAGATCTGGTTATTCAGCGTCAGCACCGCCTCGTCGTCGGTACCGGGACGGAAAGCCCGAATCGTTGCGCCGTCCGGCATCGCCACAACCGGCGGCGGACCGGAGTGTCGGTGCATGTGTAACAGCCGCCTCGATGGTTGCAGTCTGAACGAGCGAGCGAAGTGGCGGCTGGCCTCCGTGTCGTTGTAGGACCAGATGTCCAGCTTGTAGGCGCCCTCTGTCTCAGAGTGGCGCACGATGTAGTCCATCAGCGCCCTACCCACACCGCCTCGGCGGAAATCCGGATGCACGACGATCTCACACGATATGCGACGTTCGTCACCGGAACCATAGATCAACGTGTGCGCATAGCCGACGAGTCTTTCGTGCTCGTACGCCATGAACCCGATAGCAAGATCGTCCTCGCCGTGCTTCATGTGGAGGAACTTGTGCTCACCCAGTGGCTCGTGCTGGTCGACGGCCTCGGCCGCCGCGATCAGCGCTTTCAGCTGGTCGACGCGTTCGCCTTCGAGTCGCGCGATTACTTCAACGTGGTCCATATGCGAGTAAGCAGTTCCTGCAGTCATATTGTATGGGCTCGCAATACCCGATGGCGCCGGCTAACCGAGCGGCCCCTTATCATAGAGGTTGACTCTAACGGCCGGCTCCTTGTTGCGCCCCGGAGGACACCCAATGAAGAAACTTACGTCTATGTGCGTCGCCCTGCTATGCGCGATCGGTGCGGTCATCTCCATGCGCTGGCTTTTCAAGAGCCGCGAAGACACCAGCTGGGATGACGCCTGGAAGCCCGGCAAGCTCATCGAGGTGGACGGCGTCACCCTGCACTACATCGAGAAGGGTAGTGGCCCGGCCATCGTCATGATCCACGGTTTCGGTGGGCAGACGTTCAGCTTTCGCTACCAACTCCAGGAGTTCTCCCGCGATCACCGGTGCGTTGCCATCGACCTCAAGGGCTTCGGATACAGTGAGCGACCAGAGGGCGGCGACTACTCGCTCGAGGAGCAGGCGCGGCTGGTCCTTCGGGCGATGGATGCGCTGGGAATCGATGCCGCCGTCCTGATCGGACATTCGATGGGGGGCGAGGTAGTCGCGCGCGCCGCGGCGATGGCGCCTGAGCGCGTCGAGAAGCTCATCCTTGTTGCGGCTCCAACGGGTTACCCGATCTGGCTCGCCCCTCGTACTCCGATCGCTAAGGCATTGATGCCGGCGTTCGCCAAGCTGGCTCGTCGCAACGCGCGCCGAAACCTCTTCTATGATCCGAACAGTGTCGACCTGAACAACATTCTTGATGAGTATTCGAAGCCGGGTCAGATAAATGGCTCACTGAACACCATCTGGGAGATGTGGGGGGATGTCCGCAGGCAACCGAAGCTCGACCACTCGAAGATCACGATGCCGGTGCTCATTCTCTGGGCAGAGAAGGAGCGCGTCCTCCTCTTCGACAAACGAGTGCTGAAATGGCTCCGGAAACGTCTACCCGGAGCGGAAGTCGTCACGGCCCCGCGCACCGGCCACATGCTCCTCGAAGAGCAACCGAAGGCCGCCAACGAGGAGCTACGGGTGTTCATCGATGGGCGTCAGGCGGTGGAGAAGACGGCCGTTCGGGCGGCGCAAGCCTAGCACGCCATTCCTGACACGCGTCTGTCAGTAACGGGCGCTAAACTAGACCCCGATGTCCGTACTTGACCAGTTCCACCCCATAACGCGCGCCTGGTTCGAGCGCAGGTTCAAGGCGCCCACGGATGCGCAAACCAACGGCTGGCCGCACATCATCGCTGGCCGGGACACGCTTATCTCCGCGCCCACCGGCTCGGGCAAGACGCTTGCGGCCTTCCTTGTTGCCATTGATCGTCTGATACGCAAGGCAGAGGCCGGCGAACTGGAGGAGCGCGTCGAAGTCGTCTACGTCTCACCGCTGAAGGCGCTCTCGAACGACATCCAGCGCAACCTTGAGAATCCGCTCGAGGAAATCGGCGAACTGGCCAAGGAGATGGGCTACGACCTGCCGCCAATTCGCACCGGCCTTCGCACCGGCGACACGACCCAGGCTGAGCGTCAGGACATCATCAAGCACCCACCGCACATCCTGATCACGACGCCCGAATCGCTATACCTGATGGTCACCGCGGAGCGCAGCCGCGCGATCCTGCCTCACGTCACCACTGTTATTGTCGACGAGGTGCACGCGCTCGTCCGCGACAAGCGTGGGTCGCACCTCTCGCTCACCCTCGCCCGTCTCGACCACCTGGCGGAAAGGCGTCCCGTACGCGTCGGCCTGTCCGCTACCGTAAAGCCCATCGAGTACGCGGCTCAGTTCTTGGTCGGGACGGATCATGTCGATTCGAACGGCAAGGCCGACTGTGTGATCGTTGACTCCGGCCACCAGCGCGACATCGAGCTGTCGATCGAGATACCAGCCGAAGAGCTGGGCGCGGTCGCGTCGGGAGAACAGTGGGCTGACTTCTACAATCGGCTCGCGGAACTGGTCGCCGCCCACCGCACGACGCTCGTTTTCGTGAACACCCGCCGCCTTGCCGAGCGCGTAGCCTTCCATCTGGCGGAGCGTGTCGGCGAAGAATTCGTGGGTGCGCACCACGGCAGCCTGTCGAAGGAACGCCGCCATCGCCTCGAGAAGAGGCTCAAAGCCGGCGAGATGCGTGCGCTCGTCGCCACCGCCTCGCTCGAATTGGGCATCGACATCGGCACCGTCGACCTCGTCTGCCAACTGGAGTCGCCGAACAGCATCACCACCTTCCTGCAGCGAGTCGGGCGCTCCGGACACGCGCTCGGACTCACTCCGAAGGGGACTCTCTTCCCGACGACGCGTGACGAACTGGTGGAATGCGCCGCGCTCATCCGCGCCGTTCGCAAAGGCCGTCTCGACCGCGTTTACCCGCCGGAAGCTCCGCTCGACATCCTGATCCAGCAGATCGTCGCCGAGGCTGCTTGCGAGGACTGGCGCGAGGACGACATGTTTGAGCTCGCGCGCAAGGCCTGGCCCTACCGCGACCTCCAGCGTCACGACTTCGACGAAGTGATCGAGATGGCCAGCCAAGGTATCGCCGTCGGCAGCGGGCGGGCTGCGCATTACCTGCACCGCGACCGTATCAACGGTGTCATCCGCGCACGGCGCGGCGCCCGCAGCACAGCCATCCAGTGTGGCGGCGCGATCCCTGAGATTGCCGACTACCGTGTGATCGCGGAGCCCGAGGGCACCTTCGTCGGCACGCTGGACGAAGACTTCTCGGTCGAATCGATGGCCGGTGACATCGTGTTACTTGGCACTACGTCGTGGCGTATCAAACGCATCGAGTCCGCCGGTATCGTGCGCGTCGAGAACGCTCACGGCGCGCCGCCGACGATCCCGTTCTGGAACGGCGAAGCGCCTGGCCGAACCCTCGAGTTCTCTGAAGAAGTCTCAGAACTACGCATTGACATCTCGGAACGACTATCCCGAGGCGCCACCGAGAACGACGTCATCGCCTGGGCCGAGAAGGAGTGCTCGCTGTCTCGCGAGGCCGCCTTCCAGATGGTGCACTACATCAAGGTCCAGGGCGAGATGATGGGTGTCGTGCCCTCGCAGAAAGATGTCGTCTTCGAACGCTTCTTCGACGAAAGCGGCGGGATGCAGCTTGTCGTACACGCGCCGTTTGGGAGTCGCATTAACCGCGCCTGGGGCCTGGCCCTCCGCAAGCGATTCTGCGTTAGCTTCGACTTCGAGTTGCAGGCGGCAGCCTCAGACGACGCCATGCTGCTCTCGATCGGGCCGAACAACAGCTTCCCACTGGAATCGATGTTTGGCCTCGTGAAGAACCCCTGGCTATACGAGTCCGTCGAGCAGGCGCTCCTCGTTGCGAATTCGCCGGTCTGGCAGGCCCGCTGGCGCTGGAACACGACGCGCTCGCTGGCCGTCCTGCGGCAGCGCAACGGCAAGCGAGTACCGCCGCCTCTGCAGCGCATGAAGGCGGACGACCTGATGGCCGCCGTCTTTCCCGTGCTTGTGGCCTGCCAGGAGAACCTCAGCGGCCCGATTCCGCTGCCAGACCACCCGCTCACTCGCCAGTCGATGCAGGACTGCATGCACGAGGCGATGGACCTCGACGGGCTCCGTGATGTGCTCGATCGAGTGGAAGCAGGTGAGATCACGTTCCACGCCCGAGACACTACCGAGCCGTCTCCCTTCGCGCACGAGATGGTCAACTCGAAACCGTACACGTACCTGGACGACGCGCCACTGGAAGAGCGACGTGCCCGGGCCGTCTCGCTGCGCCGCACGTTGCCGAAGTCTGGTAAAGACCTCGGCATCCTCGATCCGGATGCGATCGAACTGGTCGTCGGCGAAGCCCAGCCGCAGCCCCGCGATCCAGAGGAAGTGCACGACGCGCTTCTCTCGCTGGTAGCGATGCGCCCAGCGTACGCGCCCGAATGGCGCGCCTGGTTCGACACTCTGGTCGATCAGCGCCGCGCTGCAATCCTCGAGACCCCCGACGGCGAGTTCTGGTTCGCCGCTGAGAGCCTGCCGATGATCGAAGTGCTCTTCCCCGGTGCTGGCATTCGCCCCGAAGTGCGACTGCCGCCCAAACTCCGCCGCGAGACCGATGAAGACGCTGCTCGCCACGCCATCGTCCGGGGTCACATCGAAGTCCTGGGCCCAACGACTGTCAGCGAGTTGGCCGAACGCACAGGCCTCTCGACGATGGCCATTGAATCGACGCTGGCCTACCTGGAGAACGAGGGCGGGAACGTCCTCCGTGGCCACTTCCATCCGTTGGCCGAGGAAGAGGAGTGGTGCGATCGCCGCCTCCTCGCGCGTATCCACCGCTACACCTTGGACCGCCTGCGCTCGGAGATCGAGCCTGTGCACGCGCAGGACCTGATGCGGTTCCTCTTGCGATGGCAGCACGTCGCGCCGGGCACGCAGCTCGAAGGTAAGCGGGGGCTGCTCGAAGCCGTGGCTCAGTTGCAAGGCTTCGATATCCCGGCCGTTGCCTGGGAGCGACACATCCTTCCCGCCCGCGTCGCAGGCTACAAGGGTTCCTGGCTTGATGAGCTATGCATCGGCGGCGACGTGGCCTGGGCGCGCATGACCGGCCGTAAGACCGACAACGGTCGCGCAGCAGCGGCGTCGTCCGCCACGCCGATTTCTCTCACCCGCCGCGCTGACCTGCCGTGGCTGGTAGCAGGCGTGAGGAATGGCTCGGGAACGGAGATTCCAGCCACGGGCGCCGCCGCGGAGATCGCTGAGCTTCTGGCCACCAAGGGTGCACTCTTCTATGACGACATCGTCGCGCAGACGAAACGACTTCCCACTGATGTCGAGCGCGGACTGTGGGACCTGGTCGCGCGCGGCCTGGCAACGGCTGACGCCTTCCAGGCGCTGCGCAGCATCATGGCGTCCACCAAGAAGCGCAACTTCCGCCGACCCCAACGCGCCCGGCTGTTCCGGACGCTGGCCGTCAGCGGCACGCCGTCGGGCCGCTGGTCGTTGCTGCCGGAGATGGCTGTCGAAGCCGAGACCCCAGAAGGCTCGCAACTGTGGGTTGAAGAGCTTGCAGAAGCCTGGGCCGAGCAACTCCTCTTCCGCTATGGCGTCATCTTCCGCGATCTAGCGCGGCTGGAAAACATCAGCGTCCCCTGGCGGGAGCTCCTCCGCTCGCTGCGGCGGATGGAAGCGCAGGGAACGATCCGAGGCGGCCGCTTCGTCGCTGGCTTCTATGGCGAGCAGTACGCCCGCCCGGAGGCCGTCGAAGGTCTGCGCGCCGTCCGCCGCGAGCCAAAGACAGGCGAGCTGGTCCGCGCCTCCGCCGTCGATCCACTAAACCTCACCGGGGTCGTCACACCGGCGCCGCGTATCCCATCTGTGCACACGAAGTCGGTGGTGTATCGGGATGGCCTGCCGGTCACTTCAGACGACCGCGAAGACGTTAAGGAACCGCTGGCGGCGGCGGTATAGAGTCCATGAACCCCGAGGATCTAGACCGAGCAGCGTATCAATGTGGTCGTCGGTTCTTGCTTGAGTATCCGGGAATCACCGATGCGATCGTGGAGCAGCACCTCGTTCCGGTGATCGTTCTTGAGTCTGCGACAATCAATGATGCTTACCGACGGCTAGTTTTTTCTGCTCAGAACGCCCAGATGATGCCACGCGTAATTGGCCAAGCCATTGGCGGAATAGACCGTCTCGCACCGCTCTTGTTTGATTTCAATCCCATGAGGGTAGCAGCCCGAGGCTGGAGTGCCGAAGAACTGATGCAACACATCCGCGACGAGCTTCAGCCAACAGGGAAGGTACTTGTTGGTCGGAAAAGTCTTTGGCCGCGCTTCTGCAGAGCAGTTGTCTCCGGCGCAACCTTCTTGGCGCAGTTTGAGTCGATGCAAGACTTCCGTAAATGGGTCGACTTCTTTGACAAAGACGACCGAGCCCGTGCCGCGCTCCCGATGATCATGGACCATGAGGTGGACGGTATAGGCTTCGCATTGGCATGTGACTTTTTGAAGGAAATCGGCTACGTCAACTTCTCGAAGCCGGACGTTCACCTGAAGGTTATCTTTTCGGATCTAGGTTTGACGAGAACGACTCATGACTACGATGTCTTCAAGGCGGTCGCCAGGATGGCGGAGAGCGTTCAGGTATCACCGTACGCTGTTGACAAACTTTTCTGGTTGATAGGTAGCGGCAGATTCTACTTGATCGACATTAAGTTTCCTGGTCGTCGCGAAGAATTCATCGCACGATGCAAGTCTGAGTTGGGACTTCCCTAGGCACGGATTATAGCGGCTACTTCGACAGCCGGTCTTTCGCCGTCTGGTCAAATTTCTTACTCGGAGGCCTTACTTCAGTCGCCGCGGCCACAAGGCTCGCCAGCGCGCGCTCGTTGATCTTGTCGCCCTCGCGGATGTCGATCGAGCGCGAGGTCTTTGCGTCGAGGCCGGCGTTGAACAGGCCGTGCGGGTCTTGGAGGAGTGCGCCTTTGAAGAAGTTGACCTTCAGGTGGTCTTTGAACACCCCCAGCGCGACCACATTCCCTTTGTTCGTCCAGACAGCCGAGTCCCACTTCCAGTCTTCATCAAGGTCCGGATGCGCATTGCCGATCAGCTCCCGCAGCCGCGCGTACATCTCGCCCTGCCAGCCGGTGAGCGACTTGGCGACCTTATCGATTTCGTTAGATGCGTTCATGGCCTCTTGGCTTTGGGTTTACTAGAAATCTCTGACGCATCGACGCTAATGGAGTTTGGTTCGGGCGCCCTCTGGATCCCTATCGTTTCTATTCGCGAAATAGTCGCCGGGCCCAACTCTCCCGTTCCTGAGTCTATGTTGGCGGCAGCGAAACCGAACCGAATGAATACCATCCAATGGCCTTCGGTTATACCTTGAGCCCGTACAAGAATTTCGGCGACTTCCTTCAACTTAAACTCTATTTGGCTCGCTTCAGGCAACGCTAACCCTCCCCTCCTCGGTCGTGAGGACCGCATATGGCAATTCTTTGGCTTCGATCCTTACAGCGGGCGAATCCGTTGCCTGCATGAGATAGCGGTGGAAAGACGATGACCACAAGCGCATTGCCGAAGGCCACATTACACGGGTCGACGAAATCTGCGGCGCCACCATCTGGGAGAGACGATTGCTAAACTTTTCTGCTCCAAGTCTTTCGCCCACCGCTTCCACGAGCCACTGGTTCAAACTAATGCCGTCGACCTGGGCCCTTAGTGCAACCTGTCGATGAATACTCTTGGGTAGTCTGAGGACAAGTCGCCCACTGAATCCTTGAGCTTGCATTGGCTCAGGGACGTCTCCGTTAGCCTCAAGTACAGCCTCAATCCAATCAACCATTGCTTCATCAAGTGACTCGATAGCTTCGTCGGGAGTTTCGCCCTCCGCGATACATCCAGGAAATTCAGACACGCTGGCGACGTATCCTCCATTTTTATCGCGAACAAGAACCTTGCTATATGGCTTGCTCAGATAGGCCTCTATTTGATTAGCCATGCCTCTCCTTCTTTCTACCCGAGGTAGTCTTCCTCAATCCGATCGAGAATGTCGTGTACGGTGCCAACCTTGAGTGCCCTTGAGTGATCCGGAACGATGATGGGATAACAATGCGGCTTCGAATACACCCAATGCTTCTTCTTTCTGCCCGTCCAGCCGGCCGCCTTAAGCAAAGCCAGGATCTCGCGAACTCGAACGTTTGCAGCTTTCCTACGTAGGCGCTCGATTTCCTTCGGGGTGTCCATGTGGATGGTACTGTATGTGATATCATCATGTCAAGTCAAGACGATTGCATGAGAACTTCCGTTACACCCTCACGCGCACGTTAAGGTTGTGCTATGATGCCGCCGCAACACCCGTTTTTGCAAAACAAACTTCCCATAGGAGAAGACCATGCACGAAGCCCTTCACACGCCCATCTGTGACCGACTCGGTATCGAGTACCCCATCTTCCTCGCCGGTATGGGCGGCGTTTCTATGTCGAAGCTCGTCGCTGCCGTCTCCAACGCAGGCGGACTCGGCATTATGGGTGCTGCCACGCTCGGTCCCGCTGACCTGCGCGCGGAAATCCACAAGACCCGCGACCTCACCGACAAGCCGTTCGCTGTCGACCTCCTCGCCCCCGACCCGGAACGCATCCGCCCGCATATGGAAGTCGTCTTCGAGGAGAACATCCGCATATTCGTGGCCGGTCTCGCCGTCCCCGCTGACTTCATCGCTGAGATGCACAAGCGAGACATGATCGTGATGGTGATGTGCGGCCGCGTTCGCCACGCCATCAAGTCCGTCGAAGCCGGCGCGGATATAGTCGCCGCCCAGGGCACCGAGGCCGGTGGCCACACGGGCGAGGTCGGCGCGCTGGCACTTATCCCGCAAGTCGTCGATGCCGTGCAGGTGCCCGTTATCGCAGCCGGTGGTATGGCCGACGGTCGTGGCCTCGTCGCCGCGCTGGCCCTCGGCGCCGAAGGTGCGATCTTTGGCACGCGCTTCATCGCCACTCCCGAAGCGCAGGCCGCGCCAGGCTACCGAGACGCCCTCGTCCGCTCCAGCGAGGCTGACACGATGCGCACGCGCGCTTACACCGGCAAGCCGGCCCGCACGATCAAGACGCCATACGCCGAGGAGTGGGAGACACACCCCAACGACATCAAGCCCTTCCCCTTCCAGGCCATGACCTCGATCCAGAACCAGGCGATGGACTATCCGGGCCTCGGTGAGTCCTTCGACCCCAGCCGGACCTTCATGCCGGCTGGCCAGGGCGTCGGACTGATCCATGAGATCAAGCCCGCCGGAGAAGTCGTCCGCGATATCGTACGTGAAGCCGAAGCCGTCATCGAGGAGCGCTTCGTAGCTCCGTCCAAGAAGCCCGCATAACATTCGGATTCGTGGAATACGCCGTCCAGCCCTGGATCGCCGTTGTCGCTGACGCTGAGCTACCCGAGGGTGCCGCCGACAGCGTCACCCTCGCCCTCCTCGACGGCGCCGAGTGGTGGCGGGAGCAGATGGGCGCCACGTTCGAGGTTGCGCCAACGGTGGTGTATCGTTCCGAGCACACGTTCAAAGAGCTGCGCAAGCGGCACGGCGAGATCAACAACATCTGGTTCGCGCTGCAGCGGGCCGCGGACAAGGCGGGCGTCATCGACAACTGTGAGGCGAAGCGCGCCCACTACATGATCGGCCTTGGCGGCGAGATGGGCGGCGGCATGGTCGGCTCGGAGAACTTCGGTTGTCAGCACATCTTGCCCGGCAAAGCGGCGATCACCGGCGGCTTCGCCTACACGCTCCTGGGAGAGAACCCGCAGCACCACCGCCATCCAGCTCAACCCTGGTTTGCTGACACCCGCCGCAACGCCATCGGCGCGCTCATGCACGAGCTGGGCCACATGTTCGGCGACGGTGCCTCGAAGCCCTTGGACCATTCAGAAGCCGAGCGCAACATCATGCACGCCTGGTGGGACTGGCCTACGGTATCATTCACGCCTGAGCAAATCGAACAGTTGAAGGGCTCCCCGTTCCTGCGATGACAAGAACATCTCGCGCCGTCGTCCAGACCGCGTCCCGCACGCTGGAGATGCGGGAACTACCGCTGCCCGCGATTGGGCCCGACGAGGGCCTCGTGCGGATGGAGGCGTGCGGCATCTGTGGCTCCGACTACGAGCAGTACCAGGGCGGCCTGCCGGTCAAGCTGCCCGTCATCCCTGGACACGAGCCCGTCGGTCGCATCGCTGAAATCGGCAGGAACGCGGCTAAACGCTGGAGGGTCGCCGTCGGTGACCGCGTCTGTGTTGAGACGCTGCTCCCATGCGGCAAGTGCGAAGCCTGCGGGCGCGGTGAGTACCGCTTCTGCACGGGTGGTCGCGGCAGCCTCAACTCCTACGGCTACCTTGGCCTCGACGTCGACCCCGGCCTCTGGGGCGGCTACGCCGACTACCTCTACCTCTCGCCATACGCCTTCATTCACAAGATAGACGACAGCATCTCAGCCGAAATTGCCACGCTGTTCAACCCGATAGGCGCGGGCTTCCGCTGGGCCGTTGATATGCCGAAACTGCAGAGGGGCGAGTCGATCGCCATACTCGGCCCCGGCCAGCGCGGCCTCGCTTCGGTGATCGCGGCCAAGGAAGCGGGAGCGAGCCCCATCATCATCACCGGTCTGACCCGCGACGCCGCGAAGCTCGAGCTTGCCCGCGAGTTCGGCGCAGACGTAACGATCGACGTCGAGAAGGATGATCTGCGCACGAGAGTCCGCGAGGCGACGGGCAAGGGAGGGGCGGACGTCGTCATAGACGTCACCGCCTATGCGACTGAGGCGGTTGTGCAAGCGATCGACCTCGCGCGGCGGGGTGGGCGGGTCGTGTTGGCTGGCACAAAGGGCCCGAAGCCGGTGCAGGACTTCTACAGCGACCGGCTCGTGATCAAGGAGCTGACTGTCTACGGTGCACTCGGCGTCGACACGCCGAACTACCTGCGTGCCATCCGTCTGATAGAATCGCGCCGATACCCGCTAGAGAAGATGCACACGCACACGCTGCCTCTGACAGAAGCTGACCGCGCGCTGCGCCTTCTCGCAGGCGAAGAGCCCGGCGAATTGGCGATACACATCGCGCTCGTGCCATGAGGTGAACGAATGACCCTGACCGATGAGAAGATGAGTAAGAACCTGACCCGGATGGCCAAGGTCATCGAGTCGACGCCCTTCATGAAACATCTGGGCATGGAGTTCATGGAAGGAGCCGACGGCTACGCGAAGCTCAAACTCCACTACAAGGACGAGAACTCGACCTGGGGGAAGGCGCTCCACGGCGGCGCTATCGCCTCGCTGATCGATACGACCGGAGCGATGGCCGCCTGGACCACCGCCGAAATCGCCACGCCGAAGTATTTCGGGTCGACAGTCGGCGTCACGGTGAACTACCTCTCCGGTGCCATCGGCGAGGACATCTTCGCGGAGGGGCGCATTCTCAAGCGTGGCAAGGAGATCATCTACACGGACGTCCGCGTCACCAACGAAGCCGGAAAGCTCCTTGCGCAGGGGAACGTCACGTACCGCATCGTTGAAAAGGGCGCGGAATAATGCCGGTCATCCCGTATATCGAATCGCCCGAAGACGAAGATCTCAAGCAGCTGTTCGAGCGCCTCTCCCAGGGGCCGATGGGCAACCTCAACATCTTTAAGACGATGGCCCACAGCCCGAAGCTAATGCGCGACTGGCTGCGGATGGCGACGCCGCTCCTCGGGACCGGGTTGCTACTTGCTCCTAGGCTGCGGGAGATCGCGATCCTTCGCATCGCGCAGAATACTCGGAGCGAATACGAATTCGGTCAGCACATTCCAATCGCCCGCTCGGCCGGCCTGACAGACGAGGAGATGGCTGCTCTTCAAGAGTATGAGGCCAGCGACCTGTTCTCAGACCTTGAACGCGCGCTGATCCGCTACGTAGATGCTGTGATGGCCTTCGCCGCGGATGCCGGCGATCACGCCCGCGCGCTCCGCCAGTGGCTCTCCGACCGCGAGCTGCTGGAGCTATCGTTCGTGATCGGCCACTGGACGCTCGTGGCCTGCGTGCTTGTGCCCATGGAAGTCGAGCTGGATGAGCATGTGGAGTCGCGGTTGCCCGAAGGATGGCGGGAGTGGCTTTGAAATTGACCCGCGTCGAATTCGGTGTGCTATCCTGATTTAGGTTCCACCACCATCACCAACCAGTGGCGCCACGTGCCGAAGTGGCGGAACGGCAGACGCGCTACGTTCAGGGCGTAGTGTCCTTACGGGCGTGGGGGTTCAAATCCCCCCTTCGGCACCAAGTTTGATTAACCCGGGCCCTCAGGCCCACGCGCGCTCGTAGCTCAGCGGATAGAGCGCTGCCCTGCGGAGGCAGAGGTCGTGAGTTCGAGTCTCACCGAGCGCGCCATTCTCTACCCGCCCAGCAAATCCTCTACCATCCGTAGTCCTATCTCACCAGCGATATCCAGTCGCTCCGCCTTGACGAACTCGGCGCGGTCGGCGGCCGTGTGGTAGTTCGCGTCGCAGAAGCAGTTGAACAGGATGCTTGGCACCCCGGCTTGAATGAACGGCGCGTGGTCGCTGCCTACGCCTTCCGGTGGATCGCCCGGGAATGCATTCACACCGATCTCATCTGCCTTCTCGATCGCCAGGCTCACGAGAGCGCTTGATCCGACCATCGGCCACTGTTCGCCCACCGCCAGCATGTCGAAGTTGAGCATGCCCAGCATCGCATCTAGCTCCTCGGCCGACTTTTGCCGAACATAGTGAAAACTACCCTGCAGTCCCGCTTCTTCTGCTCCGAAAAAGGCGAAGCAGACGCCATCGGTCTTGTCCTGCGCAGCCAGCGTTCGGGCCAGCTCGAGCGCAACGGCTGTCCCCGAGGCGTTGTCGTTCGCGCCTGGACCTGCCGGGACGCTGTCAATGTGCCCACCGACGACCACCTGACATTGTCCGCTGTCAGGCATCCTGGCCACCACGTTGAGCGACTCCCCTTCGTTCACCACTGCCTCCACGCTCAGTGAAACTTGTACGGCGCTGCTCGCGGCAAGTGATCGCAACACCTGCCCATGCTCCTGTGACACCGTGACGGTGGGGATATCGACGACGGGGCCTCCGCTCGCGGTAAAGTTGCCGGGCGCATTGTTGTAGATGATCACGCCCACTGCGCCCGCCGCCTCTGCGTTTGCCGCTTTTTCCCGGAGCAGTATGGATCCTCGTTCGATGAGCGCGATCCGTCCCGCGGTCTGGGAGGGGAAGTCCGTCGGCTCCCCGATTCCCGGCACAGCTACAAGCTCGGCTGCCGCGGAGGCCGAAGCACTGAAATTCGCTGCATTCGACGTGTATACATCCCCCCCGAGCACTTCCAGTTTGGTAGTCACGCCCTCATAGATCGGGATCGGGAATTTCTGGAACTCGACATCATATCCGAATGACTCCAGCTGCTGCGCGATGTACTCAGCGCCGCGACGCTCGCCATCGCTGCCTGCCGCGCGCACGCCGATCACATCCGCGAGTTGCCGTACATGCTCCAGCGCAAGAGCGCCATCGAATTCCCGCGACTGTGTCGGCGACGCCGTGGACGACGGTGCAGGAGTGGGAGTAGCCGATCGAGTCCGCGATGCCGTTGCAGAGGGCGAACCAGTGGGCGAATCGTCGTCGTTACCACATGCTCCGGCAAGAACGAGTCCGGCCAGCAAAAGGGCTACTGGTACTGAAAGGCGTGACGTTGGCAGGGATCCTAGCGTCGGTGGTCCCTACGGGAACTACGGTCATCCAGGTCCATCGGTCGGTCACGCCAGTACTTCTGCGCAGGTGGACGCGAATGGCGTCGCAAGGACCAGACGAACGCTCCGATGAAGATGAGTATCGAAGCGGCGATCAGCCACGTCCAGAGCCCGCCGGTGCCTCCGGCCACGTACACGATCACTATCAGGATCATCGCGCCCAGCAGTACGTGGCCAGCGGAAATGCTCGGCAAGTGAAGACGGCTGAGCCAGTCACCAAGGGCGCGGAATGGGGTCTTTGCGGCTCGCGAAATGCGAGAGGAGAGCGGCCGCTTAGGTGGAAACTTATCCAGCCGCGCCAACAGCTCTTCGACTTCTTGCTCGATTCGATCAGGCATATCTAGCACTAAACAGTTTATACGTTGACGCGCATCAGTAGGAACCGAAACGGCGCGCCATTTCCCGACGGTTGCTGGTCACGCATAATGAACGCCGGATTGCCTGCTATGGATTCGCACGAAGACTACCAGCGCCGTCTCTGTACTGCGGACGAGGCCATGCGCATCGTTCAGGCAGGCGACCTAGTGATGGTGCCGATAGCTGGGCCCAGGACCCTGCAAGCGGCCCTTTACAGGCGCGCACATGAGTGCGGCCCGATCGATCTGCGTTTGGCGGCCCCGCTGACCGATCCTGGTTGGATCCGCGGCGAAAGTGCGCAGCTCTTCAAGATGGAATACGAGCTCTTCATCGGCGACTACGCTCGGCAGTCCACGGATGAGGGCCGCGCCACATATCTCCCGAACCTGTTCTCGCTGAACTTCAAGGAACATGATGACCAGCGCCCCGACTCCAGGGATATCGACGTCATTTGCGTCAACGTGACACCTCCCGACGCGGATGGCTATGTCCAGTTCGGAGCGCACAATTGGAACAAGCGCGCGTACGTCAGGCGTGCGAAGAAAGCAATCGCGGAAGTCGACCCCGGCCTGCGCCCCGTCTGCGGCGACAACAAGATCCACGTCACAGAATTCACGCACTTCGTCGAAGTCCCGCCTGTCGTCATCACTAAGGAACTTGTCGGTGCCTGGCTTCGCCGCGTTGAAGGCGAAGCCCTGAAGGCGGAATATCTCGGCATCGTCGATGATCTTGGTGATGACCTCGACCGCCTAATCACCGTGGGTCCAGCGATGTCGCGTTTGCCGCCGTTGCAGGTACGAAGGCTGCTCGGCCTGGCGGATCCACCAGAGACGGCAAAGGCTATCGCTGGCTACGTCAGTGAGATCATCCCAGATGGTGCCTGCATCCAGATCGGCGTGGGGGAGCCTGGGATGTACCTGCCGCGGGCAGGCGCCTTCGACAATAAGGTCGACCTCGGGCTTCATACCGAAATGGTGGCGCCCGGCATCGCCAAACTCGTTGAGGGTGGGGTCATCAACGGCAAGCGCAAGACGATCCACCGCGGAAAGGCAGTCGCTCTCGCCTGGTCGGGCTCGGACGCCGAGGACCTTCGCATCGTGACGAACAACCCCAAGTTCGAGGTGTATGACGCTGAGTACGTGCTAGACGTCCGAGTCATTTCTCAGAATCCGAACTTCCACTCGATAAACAACGCGGTCTCGGTTGACCTGATAGGTCAGATTAACTCCGAGAGCGTCTTCGGCGGTCGGATGATCAACGGCACCGGCGGACAACCCGAAACGCATCTCGGCGCCGTCCTCTCTAAAGGCGGTCGCGCACTCACACTTCTTCCTTCAACCGCGATGGAAGGCGCCCTGTCCCGCATCGTCGTCACTCATGAACCTGGTTCCGTGATCACAGTTCCACGCCACTACGCTGACACCATCGTCACGGAGTACGGCGTCGCGCGGCTCTGGGGTAAGAATCATCGTCAGCGTGCGAACGAATTGATCGCAGTCGCCCATCCGGACTTCAGGCCAGAGCTGCGCCAGCAGGCAAGCGCTCTGCTCGGTGAATGGTAAGCTGACCGGCGATGCGAATAGGCGCGCACGTGAGCACGGCCGGCGGTACCCACACGGCCATCGATCGCGCGCTTGGCATCGGCGCCGAGACGATCCAGGTTTTCTCGGGAGCCCCTCAAGCCTGGAAGCGGAAGAACTACAAGGCGGAAGAAGTCGCCGAGTTTAAGAAGCGCTCCCTCGAAGAGGACGTGCGCCCGTGCTTCATCCACGGCCTGTACCTCATGAACTTCGCGAGCTCCAACCCTGACCAGCTTGCGAAGTCCTACGATGCGCTGGTGGCAGAAATGCACGCCGCATCACTGATCGGTGCGAAGGGTGTGATTTTCCATCTTGGCAGCCACCGCGGCGCCGGCTACGAAGCCTGCGTGGAGCAGGTAATCGAATATTGCAACCGCATCCTGGAAGCGACTCCCGAAGATGCCTGGCTGATCCTGGAGAACTCGGCCGGAATGGGCGGCGCAGTTGGCTCGAAGTTTGCTGAGCTAGGGCGCATCCTCAAGAGCTGCCAGAACGACCGTGTTCGTATCTGTCTGGACACGCAGCACACCTTCGCTGCCGGATATGACGTCAAGACGCCGGCGGGCCTGGAGAGTACGCTGGACGAGTTCGACCGGGAGATCGGTCTCGATCGTTTGGCCGCGGTCCATGCGAATGACTCGAAGCCAGCGCTGGGTGCAGGTCTGGACCGTCACGAGAACATTGGAGATGGGCAGATCGGCCGCGAAGGGTTCATCAACATCCTCTCCCACAAAGCATTTGCAGACATTCCTTTCCTTCTAGAGGTGCCGGGCTTCGACGACCAGGGCCCTGATGCGCAGAACGTCGCGATCTTGAAGGCACTCAGGGAGCAGGCAGGAGCAGCGAAGTAGTTAGCCGACGGGAGTCCTGGAGTAGGCGTCCGCGAGCGTGTCGATGAACGCCTGCACCGTTCGCGAACGCTTCCGGTTCTTGCGATAGACCAGCGAGATTGGTCGCTTGATCGGCTCGACGTCGGTCAACGGTATCTGCACCAGTATTCCCTGCTGTAACTCGCGTTGAACAGTAGCAACGGGGACCAGCGCGATCCCGAGGCCCTGTTCCACCATCCGCTTCGTAGCTTCGAGAGAATCAAGCTCCATGGCGACATTGGGGATGACCGCAGCTTTTCGGAACAGGTCATGGATCATCCCGTAGTACGAAGATCCGCGGTCGAAGAGAACGATCGGCTCACGCGCTGCATCGCCGATCGTCGCGCCATCCCCCTGAGCAAAGCGATGCCCGGGGTTTGCCACCAGCACGATCTCGTCATCGTATAGCGGTATCGACTCCACGTCCGGTGCAGAGAGAGAGCGAATGATTCCTACCTGCACTTCGTCTGACAGCAGCATATTCAGCACCTGCTCCGACCGGCCTGTGCGAATCACCACATCGACGCCCGGGAAGTCCCTGCAGAATCGATTGAGTATTCCGGGCAGAACGTAAGTGGAGATCGTGATCGCCGAGCCCAGTCGCAGAGAACCCAGTTGCACGTTCCGCACTTCCTCCACGGCATCGCGGCCTTCTTGTAGCAGCTGAAGTATGTGCTCGACGTACGGGAGAAATACGCGGCCGGCGTCGGTCAGCTTTACGCCTCGGCCGCCGCGTTCGAACAGTTCTTCGCCTAGTTCGCGCTCCAGGGCCTGGATTCGTGCCGTAATGGACGGCTGGGTAAGTTGAAGCACCTCAGCCGCTCGGCTGAAGGAATTGTGAGTGGCGACCTGCGTAAACGCCTCTATTTGCCCGAAATCCATGTGTCCCTGCTATTGGCTTTGCCTATGGCTCCTATGGATGATGATAAGCGCGAACAAACGAGACGGTCAAGTTGGGCGTCGTGCTAAGCTACCGCGTCGGGAGGTAACGAATGGACGTCTTCGAAACGATCTACACCACGCGGGCGATGCGCCGCCTGAAGCCGGACCCGGTCGATGATGAGCTCATCTGGAAGGTACTCGATGCCGCGATTCGGGCTCCGAACGGGGGTAACCTGCAGCCGTGGGCGTTCGTGGTGGTCACGGATCCGGCGAAGAAGGCGAAGATAGGCGAGTGGTATTTGGATGGGTGGAACAAGATGTATGGCGCCAACCCACCTGCCCTTCCACCTGACTCGCCTGCCGCCAGAACGATCCGTTCAGCGACTCATCTGGCGAACAACATCGACAAAGTACCAGTGCTGATCTTCGCCTGTGTGCAGGTGGCTCGCACCGCCAGCGTTTCCGGCACCGGAGCTAACATCTTCCCCGCTGTGCAGAACCTTATGCTGGCTGCACGCGCATTGGGTCTTGGCACGACGCTCACGACGCTGCACCGAGCCCATGAGTCCGAGGTCAGGATGCTCTTAGGTATTCCCAACGACTTCGAGACGCTGTGCATGATTCCCGTGGGTTGGCCCAGGGGCAAATTCGGAACAGGACCGCGCAGACCGGTGGAGCAAGTCACGCATTGGGAGTCCTGGGGCGAGACGAAGAAGCGCTGAGTGCCGGTAGTAGTTCGGCCAGCTAAAGAGGCGGACTTTCCGGCGATCGCTCGTTTCGACCTGACGTACCCTGCAGATCGGTATCTGCACATCCAACGCTCCGGCTCACCGCCGGAGCACACCTTCACACTCTCCTGGCAGGAGCACGACTCGCCGGATGCCATCTACGCCAACTGTACGGAGGAATGGTTCCGCGGTGCTCACTCCCGCATAGACCTGTTTCTTGCCGCGGAGGTCGACGACCGAGTCGCTGGACTACTGATGATCGTCTTGCCGAATTGGACAAACGCTGCCGAGATCACGGACCTCGCCGTTGACAGGCCGCTACGCGGCCGTGGCGCAGGCACTGCCCTTGTGGAAGCGGCTGCTGCCTGGGCGCGCGAGCGATCGAAGCGCGCGCTCTGGGTAGAACCACCGGCCAACGATGCACCCGCGATCGATTTCTACCTCCGTCGCGGCTTCCGCATCTCCGGCTTCAACGACCGCCTCTATTCCAACGACGACGACGCCCCCGGCCAGCCTACCATCTACCTGTACCGTGAGCCGTGATTACGCGCCGAGGAACTGGTTGAGGGTCAGGCCGCTCACCTTCCATTGCTCCGCCGCCGCTTTGCCTATGAACCGGAAGTGCCACGGTTCATAAGCGTACCCAGTGATGCTTTCCTTACCATCCGGGTAGCTCAATACAAATCCATACGTCGCGGAGTTCGCCTGTAGCCATTGACCGGGAGGGGTCGCGCCGAACGCCTCTGTCAGGTCCCAGCCGTAATCGGTACTGCCGACGTCGACGGTCGTACCGAGCTGATGCTCGCTGTAACCGGGTTTGGCGCTCACTCGGTTCGCTTCTTCCTCACCCAACCGATCCACCCAGGATTGGTACGTGGTCACTTGCTCCTGGTACGACCGGTACCCGGAGACTACGCGGATGTCATGTCCGTCTAGCGCCGCTGCGTCCAGCAGTTCCAGCAATGCCTCCAGCGCCTCCGTTCGCAGCAGTGCGCTGTATCCCGGGGCCGCATAAGCCGGTGGTACCGGCTGCAGGTCACCCGGTGAGTAGCCAACGGGTAGCGGGTGTTGCTTGTCCACTAGTTGAAGAAGGCTCAACGGAGGGGCCGGGCTAATGCTCGGTCCGCCAGAGGAAGGGCCAGAGATTGGCGTACTCATCGCAGGGACACCCGGTATTCGCAGTAGCTGACCGACCTGCAGTGCCGTTGGGTCCGTGATGCCATTCGCCGCCATCAGCTCCCCGGTCGGCACGTCATATATCTCCGCGATTGCAGCAAGTGTGTCGCCGGGTTGCACGACATAAGTCGTATCGGGGACCGGGGAGGCGGTAATGCCGGGTGTACCGGCGGTCGTCGTGGGAGAGGCGGTCGCGAGTCCCGAGGGGTTCGTGTTGGAAGAGCCGAATCCACCGCAGGCGGCGATTACGACCAACGCCGCCGCGATTGCCGCGATAGCGGCCGCTATGGTGCGGGAGTCCACCTCTTCAGGTTACGGTCTGACCGCGCTCTTGTCATTAATTAGCTTCCGTGCCAGGCGGTGGAGGGCAGGGAACTCCGCCTCGATCCCCTCCGCAATCCGGGCGGTGATTACCACGAGCTGCCATTGCTCCAACACCGCCGGATCAGTTCGCAGCACACGCTTGTAAGCTCTACTGAATATACCGCGCAGGAGGCGCCTCCCGAAGCGCGCCATCGTCCTGATCAGCCATGGGGTTCCAGGAGGGAGATCGCCCAGGGTGCACATCAAGTAGCTCCGGTAAGTCGGCTTCCGCTGGTCCCCGGCAGACGTTGCTCCAGTCGATGATCACCAGTTCGTCACCATGCCTCATGATATTGGCGGGGTGGCAATCGCCGTGGAGAAGGCGATCGCCGAATGGTAGCGATTCGACGGCGCGAAGCGCGGCGTCCCTGATATCCGCCGGAATCCTTTCCGAGCTTTCTATCAGGCGGCGGGCTCGGTCGCGGGCGGATTCCAGGTCGGGCGGAGCCCGCTTGGAGTTCATCTCCGCCTGTACGCGTCCCCACAGTCCACCGACTTGGAGAAGCCGCCACGGTTTGTTCCCAAGCTCCACTAGCAGATCGGGACCTGATATGCGCTCCATCACCAACCCGGCACGCCCGTCGAGGTCGTGGCGGCCAAACTCGGCTGGCACGCGCACACCACACACGCGCGCGACCTTCAGACGGTTCATTTCTCCGTCTTCAGCAGGGCCCCAGCCGTGTCGGTAGAGGCGGAGCACCTTCCCATCTCCCCAGGCGAACATCTCGGCCTCGCGTCCTTCCGCGATTTTCTTGAGCTCGGAGGCCTCCGTGGACATCGCGGCGGTATCATACCGCCATGAGGCACTGCCAACTGTGACTCCTGCCACACGTTCTCCCTGGCTGAACGCGTTTACGGTCGCAGTCGCGGATGGCGATTACGCGGCTGCCTTGACAGCACTGGCATCAACCGCAACCGGGCACGCTGGAACAGCTCCGGCCGCTGAAAAGCGAGCTGCCGTGAAAACGACTCTCTCCAATGTCCCGGATCAGACTCTGCCTGCCGCGGCGATGTGGTTCGCCGCGCAGTCGAGCGACACCGCCAAAGAGCTTGGTGCCCTGCTCCTGGCCAACTCTTACCCGCGCCACAAGAAGGAAGCGATGAGCGCTCTCCGCCGACTCGCCGACGACCCGAACTGGGAAGTCCGCGAATGGGCGGGCAGCGCTGCGGGTACCATCTTCGGACGCGACTTCGATTGCGTCCTTCCGGAGATGAACGAATGGCTCCAGGATCCCTCGCAGTTCGTCCGGCGTGCGGTATGCCTGGCTATTATCGGGGCCGCCGACGATGGCGACCCCGGCCACGCCGAGCCTCTTCTCAGACTCGCCGATGTTCTTGTCACCGATCCAGCGGAAGAAGTGAAACGCAATACCGGTCCCTTCGCAGTCGGTGGAAAGCTACTTGGACGTTATCCTGAACAAACACTGGCCCATGTCCGCCGGTGGGCATCATCTGACGACGAGATGCCCCGCTGGAACGCAGCGATGGTGTTCGTCGCTGCAAACTCGCGCAAGCACGTCGACGTTGGACTTCAATTGCTTTCTGGTCTTGCCACCGACAAGCGCCGGCCAGTCTGGATGGCTGTCGCTTCGGCACTCAAGCACCTTCTGAAGCGAGAACCGGAACGCGTCGAGAAAGAACTCCGGCGCTGGCTGAAGGACGACCGCAAGGTGCCGGCCTCGCTGGCACTTCGGACGATCACCTTGGCGGAGCGATGACTGGCTCAGGAATTCGTAGACCCTCGGCCAAAGTCCGCCTCGCCTCCGAGGCTGACCTGCCGCGCGTCGTGGAGCTCCTTGCGCAGCTTTCACCGGATGATCCCGATCGCGAAGACACCAGCTCGCCACTTCCGTACGGCTATCACCTGATGTTCCGTGAAATGGGCCAGGGTAGACAGCAGCTCCTGGTGGCCGAGTTGCGGAAGAAGATTGTGGGCACGCTCGTGTTAATCATTGTCCCGAACCTCTCTCACAAGGGGACGCCATTTGCCATCATCGAGAACGTCGTCGTCGACCAGCGGCATCGCGGCAAAGGCATCGGAGAGGCGTTGATCACCCGGGCCATAAAGGAAGCACGCGGGGCCGGCTGCTACAAGGTTTCGCTAACCAGTAATAAGTTCCGCAAGGAGGCCCATCGCTTTTACGAACGCCTTGGTTTCGGCCGCACTCACGAGGCATTTCGCATCAACTTCGAATAGCGCCCGGGCCCAATGCGATAATCGAATCATGCCGCGAAAGGCTGGCTCCTCTAAGGCAGCGCTCAACATGTTCATGGAGGCCGCTCGCATCCGCGCTGAGCGTCATGCTCCGCTCGCCGCCCGCCTGCGACCGCGCTCGCTTAATGAGTTCGTGGGCCAGGAACATATCGTGGGTCCCGACACTGCCCTCCGCCGAGCGATAGAAGAGGACCGTGTGCCCTCGATGGTCCTCTGGGGCCCGCCCGGCTCCGGCAAGACGACTCTGGCCCGCATCATCGCCTCGATGACCGGATCGCATTTCGAAACGGTCTCCGCGGTTAGCTCCGGCGTGGCTGACCTCCGCTGCGTAATGAGCGAAGCCGCCGCTCGTCTCGGCGAATCGGGACAGCGGACCATCTTGTTCATCGACGAGATCCATCGCTTCAACAAATCGCAGCAGGACACTGTGCTACCGCACGTAGAGGACGGCACGATCACGCTCATCGGCGCGACCACGGAGAACCCATCGTTCGAGGTAATTTCTCCGCTTCTTTCACGCTCTCGTGTCTTCAAACTCGAGCCACTTACCGCGCAGCAGGTGGAGGGTATCCTGCGCTCCGCTCTCGCTGATGAAGAGCGAGGGATTGGGTCGATGAGTGCGTCTATTGATGACACCACTTTGCGGGCGCTTGCAGAGATTGCCGACGGTGACGCACGCATCGCCCTCAATGCGCTCGAGCTGGCTGCGCAAACCGCCAAGCCGGGCGCTAAGGGTCGTCGCACAATCACTCAACGCGAGATAGAAGAAGCGCTACAAAAGCGGGCTGCACTCTATGACCGCGCCGGCGACTGGCACTACGACATCATCTCCGCGTTCATCAAGTCCCTCCGGGGATCAGACCCAGATGCCGCTCTTTACTGGCTCGCCAGAATGTTAGACGGCGGCGAGGATCCGCTGTTTGTCGCTCGACGTCTTGTCATTCTCGCTTCGGAGGACGTTGGCCTCGCCGATCCACAGGCGTTGCAGGTTGCCGTCGCCGCGCAACAAGCCGTCCATTTCATTGGAATGCCAGAGGGATTCTTCCCGTTGGCGGAGGCCACGTTATACCTGGCGACAGCTCCGAAGTCCAACTCCGTCGGCGAGGCCTACATGCGAGCGATGCAGGACGCTCAGGCAACACCAACCGAACCTGTCCCCCTGCACCTGCGAAACGCCCCGACGCCGCTGATGAAGGGCATGGGCTACGGTCGCGACTACCAGTATGACCATGCATTTCCCGAGCATCACTCCGGCCAGCAACATTTGCCGGACAAGCTGGCGAAACGTCGCTACTACAGGCCCGGTAACCTGGGCTACGAGCAGCGTATCGCTGAATGGATGGAGCGACTGAAAGAGAAGTAGAGGGGGCGTGACGCCTTTCCGGGCTTCTAGTTCAGCCCCGGCCACATCTCCCGGAACGCGTACCACTGTGAAGGGTATTTCCTTACCATCGCCTCAAATGTCCTCGCCAGCTCCTGGGTCACCCTCTCAGCATCGGAAGTCGCCTCTGCCTTCTGGTCCGGGAAGACCGGCGGGAAGACATGTGCTCGGTAGCGGCCACCCGGCAGACGGATACAGGTCCCGAACAGCAGCGGCGCGCCGCTTAGCCGCGCCAGCCGTGCCGGCCCATCCGGGAACAGCGTCGGACGTCCGAAGAAGTCCACTGTCACTGCGCCGCCGCGGTCTATGCCGGCGTCTACTACGAACGCTGCCATTCCCCCGTGCCGGAGCGTGCGCAGTAGCGACACGCCGGACCGGCCCGCCGGCAGCAGCGTGATCCCCATCTTCTGACGGGATGTTGTCAGATACTCGAACAGCCATGCGGGTCCGACCTCTTCAACGACGGTCGTGATCTTGTATCCCCGCACCACGGCCATTGCAGCACCCACTTCCGTCGCACCCATGTGGCCGCTGACGAAGACAATTCCGTTCTTCGTTGCCTCCGTCTCGGCGAAGTGCTCAGCGCCGAGCACCTCCACGAGGTCCTCGACCTCCTCGCTGCCCCAGCTTTGTACCGCTATCGTCTCCGTCGTGTAGCGTCCGAACTGGCGAAAGCAGTCACGCGCTGTGGCGGTTACCTTCGGGTGGTCGATCGATAGGCCGAGGATGTGCGCGTAGTTCTTCTTCGCCGTCTCGAACTTGCCGATCCACGCACGTCCTACAAGTTCTCCGATAGGCTCAGCGAAAGCGTTTGCCACGGATAGAGGCACGATACGGGATCCTGTTCGGGAGAGCGCCATGCAGAGGTTGGCCGTGAGCGAGGTGAGCCCGGCCATCATCCGGAGACGACGAACGAAGACGAGTCCATCTTCCGCGACTCATCTTCCGGCATGCGCAGGAAGAGGCCCTCGGCCTCCGCCAAAACCTCGCCGGACGGCGTCTCGATTCGCGCGACCGCTTCAAGCCGCCGGCCTCGGTCACGTGTTGATTCCGCAGAAACGATGACCTCTTCGCCCAGCGTGAGCGGCCGTCGGTACTTCACCTGCATCCGCACCGTCATCGCCCAGGCACCCGCGGCGTACATCGCCCAACCCATCGCCTCGTCCAGTGCCGCCGCAGCAATGCCTCCGTGGGCGACACCAGGGAACCCCTGGTGCGACTTACGTGGCGTGAACCGACCGCAAACCTTCACGCCGTCTATCTCGAAGGGAATCTGCAGGCCTTCTTTGTTCCGGCTGCCGCATCCGAAGCAGTCGTGCCGAGGACTGTCCTTGCGTTCTTCTTGCATCAGGCGCCGTTCTCCCAGCGCTTGAAGACGGCGACACCGTTCTGTCCCCCGAACCCAAAACCGTTCACAATCGCCACCCGCGAGTCAATCTTCCGGGCAACGAGCGGGACGTAATCGAGGTCGCAATCGGGATCCGGATGTTCCAGGTTGATCGTCGGTGGGATGACGCCCCGGTCGATAGCCATGACCGCCGCCAGTCCGGAGACAGCGCCTGCCGCGCCGAGCTGGTGCCCAACCATCGACTTCGGCCCGGTGACCGCGACCTTGTATGCATGCTCGCCCAGCGCTCTTTTGATCGCAACTGTCTCCGCGGCATCGTTGAGCGGCGTCCCGGTGCCATGCGCAACGATCAAGTCCACATCATCTGGCGAGAGGCCGGATTTCTCGATGGCCTTCGCGATAGCCCGCGAAGCCTGAGCACCGGTCGGGTCGGGAGCAGTGATGTGATAGGCGTCCGACGTAATTGCCCCGCCGGCTAATTCGGCGTAGATCCGGGCACCTCGCTCTTGAGCGTGCTCCAGAGATTCGACCACGAAAGCTGCGCTGCCCTCGCCGTACACAAAGCCGTCTCTCGTCGCGTCGAATGGGCGGCAGGCTCTTTCGGGCTCATCATTCCGGGTCGACAGAGCCTTCATGTTCGCCATCGCGGCCACAGATATGGGAATGATGTTTGCCTCTGCACCGCCCGTGATCACAACTTCTGCTTCGCCAAGGTCCAGCATCCGCTTAGCCTCTACGAAGGCAAAGATGCCTGCTGCGCATGCGGCGACGGACGTCATAGTAGGCCCGTTTACACCGAGGTTGATGGCTACCTGGCATGAAGCCATGTTCGGCGCGTAGGCCGGTACCGTGAAGATCCCGACGCGGCTCGCACCTTTCTCCAGGTATGTCTTCTCGCCGTCGGCGATGATATCGACGCCGCCGCCGCCGGTGTTCATAGCAATCGCGATGTCATCCCGGTTCGAGTCATCTATGACCAGCGACGAATCCTCGACAGCCTGCCTGGCTGCCGCAACCGCGAACTGAGAAAATCGGGCAGCGCGACGCGCAGCTTTCGCATCCATGAATCGCTCGGGCTGCCAGTCCTTCACCTCGGCGGCGATCTGGCAGTCCTGGTCGTTTGGGTCGAACAGCGTGATCCGTCGGACACCTGAGCGTCCGTTAGTTAGCGAATCCCAGAACTCGTCGACACTCTGGCCGATCGGCGTCACGCAGCCGAGGCCCGTGACAACAGCTCGCGTCACTAGCTGGTGCACTCCTGCAGGCCGGGTACACCGGTCAGTCTCCAGCGTGCCCCTTGTTCCAATTTGAACGTCCAGTCCTGCTCGATGTCCTGACCGCCCGCGACGATGATAACTGTCGCCGTCGCTACGTCGTCAGTCACCACGATGTCCCTGGTGTTTCGCCATCCGGTCGGTTCGGGCTGGTCTTCCATCGCGTCCTCAAAGCCCTCCAGGGAGCAGTTCGCTGTCACCTCCGGGTGCAGGAAACCGTAGAGTCCCGGGATCCCGTTGGCTGCCCAGGAATCGACCACGTTCTCCGACAGATCGCCTACTGCCCCTACTCTCGCGTCATCCGGATCATCGTCTCCGCCGCACGCGGCAAGGAGCGTAACCGTCAGAGCCACGCTCACAAACAAGAGCATCTTCATGAAAGGTTTACCCCCGCTTCGCCAGAAAGCAGCACTTCGTCCTCGCCGTTCCGGCACTCTATCTCACAGGTCACGTATGGACCTTCAACCTTAAGCACCCTTCCCGATGCAACAATTCGGTTACCCGGCCTGGCCGGCGCCCGGAATCGGATCTTGAGTCGTCCACTCTCCAGCCACGCCCGTCCGAAAGCCGCGGTTAGCATCTCCGAGGCGAAGGCCAGTACGAGCATTCCGTGGGCGATCGTCCCACCGAACTCCGTCTTAGCGGCGAAATCTGGGTCCAGGTGCAGCGGGTTGTGGTCGCCACTCGCTTCGGCATACCGCTGAAGTTGCTCTTGCGTAACCAGCTTGACTGCCGTCGGTAGGATGTCTCCCGCCGCGGGCACGGTGCGTTGGCTTGCCATTAGTCGCTGCCTGCCGGAAAGCTGATCGTCCCACGCGCGGTCATCACACATTCCTCGCCAGTCAGCGCTTCAAAGTCGACGCTCATCAGGACCCAGCCCGCGCGCTCGCCACGGCTTGCGACGCGTGCCTTCAAGGTAAGCGCCTCACCGGTCCGTACCGCCCGCTTGAAAGCCAACTCCTGGCCGGCGTGGAGCGTCCCTTCCGGCAACGGCGATGCCTCGATCAGCGCACGGATCGCCTGGGTTGCCAGCGCCATCGGTGGGATCAAATCACTGCCAAGTTTCCCGATCGCTTCGTCTTCGACAGCGGCCGTGTATCGCGCCACCCACTCCGGCGTCAGCGCAAGAGTTGTGGAAGGAAACTCGTGACCCTTGGGCAAAGAGGGCAGATAGGCTGGTGGCATTCGCTACTTATTGCCGCCAAAACGGGTCATATCGATCGCCCGGCGCTCATGCTTCCCCTCACCAATCTTCGCGCCCGTCTCGTTGTAAGCCTCTACCTCGAACACCGCCTTCCTCTCGTTGGACTCGACGGCTTTCGCCTTGATCGTAACCTTCATCCCAATCGGTGTTGGCGCTGAATGCTTGATATCCACTCTGTATCCAACGGAGCTTTCGCCTGGGTCCAGATATGGAACCATCATCATCAGGCACAACTGTTCGAAGTGGCCCACCATCGTCGGCGTGGAGTACATCGGCAATGGTAGGTGTTTCACGCCCATCTCGGGCGTCGTCTCGATTACCATTTCGTCTGCTGTGCCGTCCGGAATCGGCTTCATACAGGCTCCCTTGACGCTAATCCTGCCGTCAGTATAACGAACCTCCCTGTTAGCATTAAGACGTGCCAACTGTGCGCGTTCTTCCGGACGAACTGGTTATCGAGGCTGAAGATGGCCAGACTATCATGGCCGCGGCGCATGATCTGGGCCTGTACTGGCCCACTACCTGCGGCGGGGAGGGCATCTGCACCACATGCGCATGCACGGTGGAGGAAGGAATCGATCACCTCGAGCCGATGGGCCGCGGCGAGCGCAAGACGCTCGCGGAAGAGCGCGGGGAGGCGATACTGGCCAGCGGGAAAATACGCCTCGCTTGCCAGGCCCGTATCCACGGTGATGTCACCGTGACCAAGCGCGGCGTACGCCTGAGTGAGTAGATCCCGGCCAGCCGGCTAGGAACCGGCGGTGTCGGCGGGCTCGGCCTCCGGTTTGGCGCCTTTGTCCGGCGTTTCAGTGAATCCGGGCCGGAAGCCGGTGCCAGTCCGTTCCTGCATCTGTTTCAGAGTAACCGTAAAGGCGGCGGCGGCCTTTTCATCTGCCTGAATCTTCGCCATGATCGCGGCGGTGGCGCCGGCAACCAACTCCGTCTTGTGCTCCGACACGAATTGAGCAGAGTTTTTTTGCGCCGCCGTGAAACCGTTCAATTCGGGTGCCACGTATCGAGCAAACAGCTCCCAGGAACGCAGGGTAGCTTCGCGGTTCGCCCAGTCGTGGGCGAACCCTACGATGGTACCGAATCCACCGGTTACCGCTTGCAGCTCACGGATCGTGGCGACTAGCTCGTCAGGTGTACCCACTACGGCAGCACCCGCTCCGGCTGAGCCGCGGCCGGTGGCTTCGGCCAGCAGATCCCACGGATCGTCGAAGTGAACGGCATCAGGCCTGCCGAGAACCCGGACGTTGTATTCGTTGTGCCAGCGGTGCAACCCGTGAACGGCCTCGTCTTCAGCCTGCTTCTTGCTCTCGGCCAGGTGCCAGGCCATAACGACACGCCAATTCTTGCGATCAACCTTCTGACCATGCTTGTCGGCGGCCTCCTCGGCAAACGCCCACTGAGTCGGCAGCGCCTGAAGGCCTGCAGACGAAGTCGATGCGATTGACAGAACGCCGATGCCGTACTTGCCGGCCAGTTGCATCCCTGACGGACTGATTGACGACGCGACAGCCATCGGAAGATCTTCCTGGAGTGGAGGGATCTGTAGCCCGGCGTCTCGCAACGTGAACCAATCGCTCTCATAGCTGAATCGCTCTTCGCCTCGCAGGAGCCGGATAATGACGCCCAGTGCTTCATCCTGGCGGTCGCGCTGGACCATCGGGTTGATGCCAAGCGTGTGTGCGTCCGACGGCAGGGCACCCGGGCCGGAGCCGAATATTGCGCGGCCGCGGCTCATGTGATCCAGCTGTACGATGCGCTGGGCGACGTTAAAGGGGTGGTGATACGGCAACGACACAACGCCCGTCCCGAGCTTGATGCTGGAGGTCAATTGGGCGGCGGCCACCAGGAACATCTCCGGCGAGGCGATCATCTCCCAGCCGGAAGAGTGGTGCTCCCCACACCAGAACTCATCGAAGCCCAGGCGGTCGAGGTGGACCGCCAGGCCCAGGTCGCGCTGGAATTGAAGGGTAGGACTTTCACCTAGCGGGTGATGGGGGGCAAGAAAGCAGCCGAATCGCATGCGTGTCATTTACGTCTCCGTTGGGGAGTATCTTGGTCGCTCGGTCACTATGACCACGACAGGTGCTGTCTGTCAAACGTCACGCCTACGGGCATGATTGTTGCGCCTGCTTCGCCCGCGCTAAAATGAGCCACTGATGACGTACACGATCACCGAACCGTGCATCGGCGTGAAGGATGCTTCCTGCGTCGATGTTTGCCCTGTGGACTGCATCCATACCACCGAAGAAGACGCGCAGTACTACATCAACCCCGAGACGTGCATCGACTGCGCCGCATGCGAGAGTGTTTGTCCGGTCACAGCGATATTCTTCGAGGACGATGTCCCAGCCGATATGAAGCACTACAACCAGATCAACGCCGACTGGTTCAAGACGCACGCCACCAGCGACACCTGGCGCGCTCGGACCGAACGCCAGGCCGGCACTTAGCCGAGCCGATACTGCGAAACTCGTCCGCTGCTAACTCCTGGAGTGACTTCCCGTTTGCGGCTCGTTCCAGCCCCCATCGCGTCGCAATATGGGCGATGATGAGTACGCGGTTGCCGTCAAATAAATTGCGGATGTCGGTGAGAGCGGCTTCAACCCGCTGGACCGCTTGTGCCCACGACTCGCCCGCGGGGTATGGCTTGTCGATCCAGGCACCCCGGTCCGCATGCACATGTTCCGCCGGCTGCCCATTCATTGTGCCGTAGTTACACTCCCGCAATCGCCAGTCGAGAAATACTGGTAGCTTCGAACCCTTGAAAGCAATGTTCGATGTCTCGACGGCTCGCTGTAAGTCCGATGTGAAGATTGCAGCGAGACCGTCGTCTCGCCGCCGATCACCCAGCTGCTTTGCCTGCTTGCGGCCTTGTGCTGACAGCACGCCAGGGTGCCATCCAGTCGCGATGCCGAGTTCGTTATCCTCGCTGGTCGAGTGCGTCTCGAAGACGATCTCGACTGCCAAGTCAGCCGACCCAGTCGTAGTGTTCGCGCTGGAGCGCGACTGACATACCCATGCCAGCACCCATGCACAGGGTGACTAGGCCCCACTCCGCGTCGCGGCGCTGCATCTCGTAGGCGATGGTCCCGATGAGCCGCGTACCGCTGGCGCCCAGAGGGTGGCCAATCGCGATCGCGCCGCCATTCGGGTTGACCTTGTTCCAGTCCCAGCCCAGGTCGTTGCCGCAAGCCAGCACCTGGCAGGCGAAGGCTTCGTTGATCTCGATCAAGTCGAAATCGTCGAGGGACATGCCCGTGCGCTTCAACAACTTCTGCGTCGCGGGCACGGGGCCGTAACCCATGATCGTCGGGTCCACGCCGACGGTGGCCGCGTGCCGGAAGGTCGCCAGTGGCTTGATGCCTTTCTGCTTCGCGGCTTCCTTTTCCATGATTAAGCAGATCGTCGCACCGTCTGTCCGCGGACTCGCGTTGCCCGCCGTCACCTGGCCGTCGGCCGTGTAGGCGGGCTTTAGCGTCGCCAGCTTCTCGAGGGTGGTGTCCTCGCGGGGGTTTTGATCCTTGTCTATCGTGACCTTGGATCCGTCTGAGTACTCGATCGTGATCAGGCTGATCTCGTCGGAGAGGAGACCTTCCTTCTGTGCTCGCGTTGCCTTTTTGTGGCTGTCGTAGGAGAAAGCGTCGGCGTCCTGGCGCGTGATGCCGCGCTCCTTTGCCAGCTTCTCAGCCGTCTGGCCCATGTCCATGATCCAGGGCTCAGTCACCTGGTACCAGCGCGGCGTCCACTTGGGAGCCTTCTCCTTGTCAGGCCACGGCTGCAGGAACTCCTTGCCCATCACCTCGGCCGTTTGAATCTGCTGGAGATTCCGCTCATCGCCCGGCGGGATCGGGTTGACGCGGTCCATGGTCTCCACACCTCCCGCCAGCACGACGTCCGACATCCCTGCCATCACGGCGAATGCACCCTGTGTACTCGCCTGCAACGACGAACCGCACTGCTTGTTCATGTCGGTGGCTGAGATGGAGTAGGGAAGTCCGGCCTCGAATACGTAATGGCGAGAGCGTGTGAGCATTCCGGCAATGCCCACCGATCCCCAGAGCACCTCGTCCACTTCGTCACCGCTCACCTTGTTGCGATCGAGGATGTTCTTCATCAGGGGTACGACCATATCGACATGCGATATGTCTCGGAAGACACCTCGCTGTCCGGCCTTACCGAACGGCGTGCGGATCATGTCTACCAGTACGGCTTCGCGCATTTTCTAGGGACCTCCTTGGGCGGTTCGAGTCGAATTAAGCAGGCGCTAGTCTAGCACGTCATCTGAACAGCACGATGTGATGAACATTACCGACTCTCTTCACCCGACCTGAACAATTCACCAGCCGTTAACGGAAATCCGCTTCTGGTTTACCCATTCGTTAACGTCGGTGCGGGACAATGTGTCCACAGGCAAGGCAAACGGAAAACCCGTGACGAACCACGGGGGAGGGGCAAACGAAATGACGATCTTCAAGAAGCGCAAGCCAACCACTCACATCGTGAAGCGCAAGGAAAAGCCGGCATCTCCGCTTACCGCAGCCGTCACCGGCGGCGTCAACCGCCAGTACCGCGGCTTCGAGATCAAGCGCGACGAGTTCCGCACCTTCGACAGTCCACCTGGCCGCTTCTAGGCCACTTCAACCCTCGCTCTGACCGGCGAGGGCCACACGAAGCGTCTCCACAACGACAGGCCTTTCGGGGCCCGTTTTCATTTTGCAGACGCACTCCTTGACGTTCACGTTGTATTGACAACGTGCGCGCCGTTGTTACACTCATGGTGCCGCTGATCGGGCATCCCGGCAGCGAGCCAGAATACAGGCGAACCTCCGCTTGGATCCATACGGACCGAGACGGTACATAGAAGCGGGTTCCCGCATCTCGTGCCCTTTCGGTCCACGAAAGGGCTTGTTGATGCGGATCATGCTCAAATCGAAGATCCACAGAGCGACCGTCACCGGCGCCGATGTGAACTACGAGGGCTCGATCACTCTCGATCCGGTCCTCATGAAGGCCGCTGACATACTGCCGTATGAGCAGGTACACGTCGTTGACGTGAACAACGGCGCGCGACTGGTCACCTACGCGATCGAAGGCGCGCCCAACTCGGGCGATGTCGTTCTGAACGGGGCCGCTGCACGTCTTGTCAACGTCGGCGACATTGTCATTGTCATTAGCTACCGTGACGTGCCCGAAAGCGAAACCAGCGGATACCAGCCGCGCCTCGTGTATATTGACGCCCACAACCGCATCACGCGCGTGTCCGAGGGAATGCACGCGCCCGTAGCGGCGTAGAAGGAGGGCCCGTTGGCAGCAAAGACAATACTCATCACAGGTTGCTCAGAAGGTGGCATCGGCGCCGCTTCGGCGAAGAAGCTCGCAGCGAAAGGGAATCGCGTTTTCGCCACGGTCCGCAACGCTGCCAAGGCCGGCGATCTCGCGAAAACTGAGAACGTCACGATCGTCGAGCTCGACGTGCGCGATGATGCGTCCGTCAAAGCAGCCCTCGAAGCAGTCGGCGAAGTCGACGTCTTGGTCAACAACGCTGGCTTCGAGATCTGGGGTCCAATCGAAGAGATGACGATCGCGGACATCGAGGACCAGTTCGAGACAAATGTGTACGGCCCGATGCGTCTGATCCTGGCGCTGCTCCCGCAGATGCGGAATCGCGGTTCGGGCGTCGTCGTCAACGTTTCCTCGGTTGCCGGCCGCGTAGCCGCTCCGCTGAACGGCCTCTACGCGGCTTCGAAGTTCGCGCTTGAGGCATTAACGGAAAGCCTCAAGTTCGAATGCGGCCACTTCGGCCTTCGCTTCCACCTGATCGAGCCCGGGCTTGTCGGGACACCGTTCAGCGGCAACCGGCGACTTGTCGGCGCAGCCGCCGGCAAGGAGTCTCCGTACAGCGAACTCGTCACGCAGTGGGACACAGTGACGTCGAAGCTTGCGCCGCAAGGCCGCGCCACGCCCGAGCAGGTGGCCGATGTGATCGTCGACGCGGTCGATAATGGCGCCCAGTTACGCTACCCTGCGACCCCGGACGCCAACATGGTCTTCGCGGCGCGCAAGGCAATGGACGACGCCCAGTTCGAAGCCGCAATGCGATCACAGCTAGGACTGACCTGGTAGAACGAACCCACCCATTCGGACGCGACTTATCGCGCGTACCAAGGAGGGAAGAATGGAAAAGCGAACATCAATCACCGACCTTAAGGTGATGAAGCGTCGCGGCGAGAAGATCGTAATGATCACGGCGTACGACTACACATCGGCTCTCTTCGTTGAGGCTGCCGGCATCCCCCTAATACTTGTCGGAGACACGCTGGGAAACGTCGTCCTTGGCTACGACACGACGGTTCCCGTGACGATGGAGGACATCCTCCACCACGTTAAGCCCGTCGTGCGGGGCACTCGTCGGACGCATATCGTCGCTGACATGCCATTCATGAGCTACCAGGCCAGCCCCGCCGAAGCCCTTCGTAACGCGGGGCGCATGCTGAAGGAAGGTGGCACGCAGTCCGTCAAACTGGAAGGCGGTGTCCGCGTCGCTGAGACCGTTCGTATGCTCGTCGAGGCTGGCATTCCGGTGATGGGCCACATAGGTCTCACTCCGCAGTCCATCAATCAGCTCGGCGGGTACAAGGTGCAGGGGAAGACGCCCAAGGAAGCGGTGCGGTTGCTGAATGACGCTATGGCGCTGCAGGAAGCCGGCGCGTACGCAATCGTCCTCGAGACGGTGCCTGTCCATGTCGCGCGCATTATCACCGAGAAGCTCGACGTCCCGACCATCGGCATCGGCGCGGGCCCGCATACTGACGGCCAGGTGCAAGTCTGGCACGACATGCTCGGTCTGTTCACGGACTTCGTTCCGAAGCACGCAAAGCGCTTCGCCAATCTCGGCGACACCATCAACGTCGCGCTCCGCACCTACGCCGACGACGTCCGCAGCGGTGCCTTCCCCACCGAGAAGGAGTCGTTCATTAAGAAGCCGGCGGTCCAGGAGGGAGAGGTAGCCCCTGTCAACTGACTACCCACCCCTCCCCTGTCTGCGCCCCCGGACAGGCGGAACTCCCTCTGAGACGCCCCGGCGACGCCGGGGCGTCTTCTCGTGCGATAGGGCACGCTTGCTAGAGTAGCCCCATGCCGTCACCACAGCTCACATCTTTGATCGCCGAAGCCTTCTCCGGCGCGCGCGTAATACGCACGCAGCGGCTGCGTGGCGGGATCGGTGCGCACATGCTGGCGGTGACCGTAGAGCGTCCCGATGGCACGCGCCATAAGGTGTCGGTCCGCCGACTACGCGGCCATGATCTCGAATCAGAGCCGTGGGGCATCGAGTACGAGTTCGGGGTGCTGCAGCTGCTGGAGCGCGCCGGTATCTCGGCTCCGCGCCCGCTTTACGTCGATGCAGCGGGCGAGCACTTCGGCGATCCAGCGTTGGTCATGACCTTTCTCTCTGGCAAAACGAACATCGCGCCGAAAGACGTTGCTTCGTGGACGGACGCGCTCGCAGGCGCGTTGTGCAAGGTGCACGAAGTTACGCCTCAAACCAGGGATCTTTCGATGCTCAAGCCGCAGGACAACCGCGCACGCATCGAAGATATTGCCTCGGAAAATCGAGGCGATCCGTTCGTCGTGGAGGTCGTCTCTCTGCTTCGCTCCCGCTGCGATAGCATCGAGCCACTTCCGCCCACGCTGGTTCACAACGACTACTGGGGCGGTAACACCATCTGGAGCCGCGGCCAGCTCACCGGCGTCATCGATTGGACCCACGCCCGCATCGGCGACCCCCGCAATGACGTCTCGGAATGTCGTAGCGCCCTCACCATCGATCACGACGCGGACGTGGCGGACGCTTTCCTCGCCGACTACGAGCGCCATGCCGGCCGGACTCTGCCCGATATGTGGTTCTTCGATCTTCTGCGCGGCGCGACGGCCTACATGTACCACGAGTCCTATTTGGAGGGCACGGCCGATCTCGGCCTCCATCTCGATCAACCCGCCGTCAAGCGACAGCTGGTGGACTTTCTTCGTCACGCCCTCGACGTCTCGAGACCCTCCGAATGAAGACCATCACGAAGGTCGCAGAAATGCGGGCTGTCCGCGCCGAACTGTCCGGCTCGATCGGTCTTGTCCCAACGATGGGTTACCTGCACGAAGGGCACCTCTCGCTCGTCCGACGTGGCGTCGAGGAGAACGACCACACGATCGTCTCGATCTTCGTGAACCCCACGCAGTTCGGTCCGGGCGAAGACTTCGAACGTTACCCCCGCGACGAGTCGCGCGATCTCGGTCTGCTCGACGCGGAAGGTGTGGATATCGTCTTCATGCCTTCTGTCGACGAGATGTACCCGCCCAGATTCGATGACTGGGTCGAGCTGCACGGCCCGCTAGTCGAGCGCTTCGAAGGTGCGCACCGTCCCGGCCACTTCCGCGGCGTTACCACCGTCGTCGCGCGGCTGATTCACATCATCCAGCCGGACCGCGCTTACTTCGGGCAGAAGGATGCGCAGCAATTGCGCGTCGTCAGCCGCATGGTGCAAGAACTGGGCCTGCCGGTGGAGATCATCGGTATGCCGATCGTCCGAGAGCCGGACGGGCTCGCGATGTCCAGCAGAAACGTCTACCTCTCGCCGGAAGATCGCGCGGCCGCGCTCGTCCTCTCACGCTCCCTTCGCCACGCCGAAGCGTTCGTCACCTCCGGCGAGAGAGATGCACAGGAGATTGAGACTGAAGTGAGGGAGATGATCGGCAAGGAGCCGCGTGTCGTCCTGGAGTACGCGGAAGTTGTGGACGAGGAGACGCTGGAAGACATCGAGGTGCTGGACCGCCCCGCGCTGTTGCTTCTCGTAGGCCGCCTCGGCAAGACGCGACTTCTCGACAATGTAATTCTCACGCCGCCTGCGTAAGGCACCTAGACATCCCGGTGCGCTACGTACTGGATGTGCTCCGGCAACTTCCGTAGCAGCTCAATCAGGCACGACGGCTTGAGGTTCAACTCGCCAAGGCGTTCCAGCGGTTGCCAGTGGAAGAACAGCCGCTGGCCGTTCTCCTCCGTCGCGACAAACGGCCTTCCGCTGGCCTGCTCACTGTCACGCGGGAGCGTGACTGCGAAGTACAGCCCGAGCTCGTGGTGCGTTTGCTCGTGGTGCACGAAGTGGTTGTCGACGATCCACAGCAACCGATCGATGCGCACCTCGCATCCCAGCTCCTCGCGCATCTCTCTCGACACAGCCTCCTCTGCGGACTCGCCCATTTCTACGCGGCCGCCGGGGAGGAGGAACATGTCCGGCTCGCCTTCGAAGTAGTGCACCAGGACCTTGTCGCCGAGCGTCGCCACACCGGCGACCCGGTACAGGAAGTGCCCTGTTTCGTTCCGGTAGTGAATCATTTCGCGCGGCATAGGCCCGTATGATACCGCGACGCCAGCGCCTTGACCGGCGGAGCGGCCTCCCCTGTACAATCCCAACGTATGGGCGGCCATTCACACTGGTCTCAGATCAAGCGCCAGAAGGGCGGCAACGACGCAAAGCGCGGCCAGGTCTTCACCCGTCTCTCACGCGAGATCTCCGTCGCTGTTCGCGAGGGTGGCCCCGATCCATCGATGAATCCTCGCCTCCGCCTCGCTGTCGACAAGGCGAAGGCGGAGAACATGCCCTCCGATACGATCAAGCGAGCCGTCGAGCGCGGCGGACCGGGTGACGCATCACAACTGGAAGAGGTGACTTTCGAGGGGTACGGCCCGGGCGGTGTCGGCATTCTCATCCAGGCGATGACAGATAACCGCAACCGGACCGTCTCCTCCATTCGTCAGGCGCTCAGCCGCAACGGCGGGAACCTCGGGGAGTCCGGCACGGTCGCCTGGCAGTTCGAGTCCCGTGGCGTAATCAACATCGACCCCGCCGGCACGGACGCCGACGAGCTGGCGCTCACCGCGATCGACGCCGGCGCCGAGGACGTTCGCATCGACGATGAGTTCATCGAAATAATCACCGGCCCAACTGACCTCGATAAAGTACGCCGCGCGTTGGTCGACGGCGGCATGAAGGTGACCTCGGCGGAACTGTCGATGGTGCCGAAGAACAGCGTGCCGCTCGACTCCAAGCACGCCGGCTCCACGCTCCGCCTTCTTGACGTAATCGAAGACCTGGAGGACGTCCAGAAGGTCTACTCCAACGCGGAGTTCCCCGAAGAAGCGCTCCTGGAGTACGCGGCGAGCTAGCCCGGGATGCCACGCTCGGCTCCCGTCATCATCCTCGGTGTCGATCCCGGCCTCTCCTCCACCGGCTACGGCGTTATCGTCGCCGACGGTTCCTCGCATCGATGCATTGTTTCCGGAGCGATCAAACCTCCCGCCAAAGCATCACACGCCGAGAAATTGATCCGCATCCACGAGGCGCTGTCGGACGTGATCCGTGAGATGCGGCCGCAGGAGTGCGGGATCGAAGACTTCATCGTCGGCTATACACGGGCCGCCGTTGCCATCGGCGAAGCGCGCGCTGCGGCAGTGCTCGCTGCCGCGCAGGCCGGCCTGACCGTATCGCTCTACAAGCCCAGCGAAGTCAAACAGTTCGTAACCTCGTATGGCCGTGGCTCCAAGGAGCAGGTCGGCGCCATGGTGCAGGCCCTTCTCGGTCTGACCGAGCCACCCTCACCTCCCGACGCTGCCGACGCTCTCGCGGTCGCCCTTTGCCATGCCCTCAAACGCACTGCCTACACAAATGGTATTCCTCACACCTCACAGCTCGCGTCTCGAACCTCGTGGCGTGGAGCGCGGCGATGATCGCCCGCCTCACCGGCACAGTCGTCGACCGCGGTCCGGACCACCTCATCGTTGACGTGAACGGCGTGGGTTATCTCGTCTTCGGACCGGCCTCGACCATTACCCGCGGCGATCATGGCGAGAAGGTCACCCTACACACGCATATGGTAGTCCGCGAAGACGGGCAGACGCTGTACGGCTTCTTCGACCCGCACCAGCAGCGCCTCTTCCAGACGCTGATCGGCGTCTCCGGCGTCGGACCGAAGGTTGCGCTGGCACTGCTCTCCTTGATGGACGCCGACGAGCTATCGTTCGCAATCGCTTCCGGCAACGCGGCCGCGCTCGCTCGTGCGCAGGGTGTCGGCCAAAAGCTCGCCGCTCGCCTCGTCGTCGAGTTGCGCGACAAGATGACGAAGGGCGCCGCTGCGACTGTCACGCCCGGCGTCGAGTCAGAGGAAGTCGTCGCCGCGCTGATGTCCCTCGGCTACTCGCAGGCCGAAGCTGTCGACGCCGTCGTTCGGGTGGAGTTCCCTGCAGACGCGCCTATTGAAGAGAAGGTGCGTTTGGCGCTCTCGCACTTCGCTAAGGCGCGCATCGACTGATGCCGGATCACCCCAACGCCGATATCGTCCGCCGGCTCTTCCGCGCCTTCGCCGAGCGCGACATCGCGACCGCCAACTCGCTCATCGCGGAAGACGCCGTCTGGACGTTCCCGGGAAAGCGCGGCCAGCTCGCCGGAGAGCATCGCGGGCGCGAAGCGATCGCTGCGTTCTTCAGCAAGGTGATGGTTCTCACCAACGGCACCTTCCACCTCGACCTGCATGACGCTACGGTAAGCGATGATCGCGCCGTCGCGCTTTTCACTGGCAGCGGCGAGCGCAACGGTAAGACGCTGGACAACTCGACTGCGTTTGTCGTCACGATTCGTGACGGCCGTTGCGCCGACTTCCGGGAGTTCGTCTGGAACCTCCCGGAAGTCGACGAGTTCTGGTCCTAGCATCTACTGCTGGAACGTCCCGGAGTTGTTCACGGTCTGCGGTGGCGCCCCCGCGGTTCCGCACGGTCTGAACATGTATGCGCTAAACCCACCGAGGTCGCTGCCCAGCGCCAGCTGACCGTCGAGGTTCAGGTCGAACCGCTGCTGGCTCTGCACCCCCATCCCGGGCACTGTGAGGTATGCAGGGGTGGTTTCGGTACCAGGGGTAACGAGTCCCGTGGCCGGTGAGAGGTTAATCGCCCGAGAGCCGCCGTTGTTGACGACACTCGCCAGCTTCAACCAGTCTGCTCCGTTTACGGTGCGGTTATCGTCTAGGTCGAACCCCCAATTGTCGAGAGGGCTTTCATCGTTAGCAGTGGATGTCTGTGAGCATGGCTTGGTCGTATCGGTACCCAGGTAGGTCTCCACAACGTCTGACCAGATCCTGATCACACCCGTAACTGGAGTCACAGTGTCTCCGTCGGAATCCATCTGGCAACCTGGATGCGCTAAGCACGATCCTAGGAGCCATGACGTGTGTCGGATGAAGCAGCTGCGCGGTGTGGTTTGCACGCAGTTCCCGGAGTCGGCGTTGTCATTTGCATCGCAGTAACCGTCGTTGTCATTGTCTGTGTCCGTGGCTTCGAAGCACTTCGGGATCAGATTGGTTACGGTGTGGTAGCGGCCATTGGCGACGCTACTGCTAAGGACACCTCCCACTCCAACGGTGACCGACGCGCCGTTCTGGGTAACCGTTAGCGTTCCGCTATCGCAAGCGTCTCCAATCTGGTCGGTGCGCGGGCCGAAGTCGGGAGCTGTCACACCGGCTTCTGATTCAGTGTTCTCCGCGTTCGCAAACTCGGGGCAGTTGTCGAGACGGTTCATGATGCCGTCGTTGTCGTCGTCGGAGTCGCTGTCGCCGGTATTGGCGTCGCAGCTGTCCTTGATGCCGTCGTCATCGGAGTCGCTATCGCCCGGGCCGATGGTGGCTCGCGGATTCTCGATTCCTGACACACCGCTGAACGGGCAAGTATCGATGGCGTTCTCGAAGCCGTCCTGGTCCGTGTCACGCTGCGATGAGATGTACTGGAGGTAGTACCGCGTTCCGGCCGCCGGGTTGGTCCGGATGTTGCTGCGGAGCATGACTGTCGCGTTCACCCCGGTGCAGAAGTCCGTGATGGTAGAGGGCGATACGATCGTGGACGTGGGATCCTCCATCACCGTGACGATCGGGAAGCCCATAGTGGCGTTCATCGCTCCGAACGGCGTGGGCAAAGCCGTTAGAGCGCCCGCCGGGAAGGAGGCGAAGTAGAGCGGGATCACTTCGCCCGAAACCACAGTGAGGGCGCCATAGGCGGCCGTTGGGATAAGCGGCTCGCTTGCGCCATCACCCACGCCCGGAACGAAGTCCGGATCGAAGGCGTCAAGCAGGTGAATCGGGTAGTTCGTGATGCTCAAGGTACTGGAATCGGCGTGGTCCCCGTTCAGGACTACGTCCTCGTCGCCCTCAGTTGCCCAGTCGGAGTCGCTTGGTAGCGGCGGATTGCTCGTGTGCACGCCGTCGCCGACTTTCCAGTCGCCGAACCTATCGGTGACACCGGGGGCCTGCGGCCAGGCGATGTTCGTCATGGCTGCGCGGGTGCTCGCGTCGGGAAGCGCTACGTCGAACAGTACGAAGTCGACGGTCAATGCGGAACTGCACGAGTTGTTGGAGAGTCCGTACGTGCCAAGCATCCGGACGCCACCGACTTTGGTGCCCACCTGCACGTTAAGTGGCCCGGTCGGTGCGAACGTGACGATGTCGGAGAAGTTTACGTTTCCGGCCGGGATGTCTGTCGTGAAGGTGAGTGCAGCGTTTGAGCCTGGAGTCAGCGTCTCGGCGCAGGTTGGGCCGGTCCCGGCCAGCTCGGCATCTACGAAGGTGGCAGGCAGAGCGTTGCACAGACGCACGGTTGTCGTTGGCGTGAAGACGCTATCCGCGGAGGCGGAACCGTTGTATTGCGCAGCGGCCAGTGTTGCCATCACCAGCACGGCTACTATAGCTGCGATTCTCATGGCGATCCCCCGTCTGCTGGGCTCGCGACTATTCTACTCCTGCACGCCAAACAAGCCTCAACGCAGCCAGGCTCGCACGATCTATCGCGCTCTAGTCTCGGATGCTCTTGCTACTGCTGGAACACCCCCGACCCGTTCACGGTCTGCGGTGGCGCCCCTGCGACGCCGCAGGCCTTGTTCATGTAGGCACTGAATGCGCCGAGGTCGGAGCCCAGAGTCAACTGACCGTCGTGGTTCAGGTCAAACCGTCGCTGGACCTGAGTTCCCATCCCCGGAACATTGATCGTTGCGGATGTGATAGCAGTCCCGTCGCCGTTTCCGCCTACGTTGATCGCCCTTGGTCCGCCGTTGTTGACGACACTCGCCAGCTTCAACCAGTCTGCTCCGTTTACGGTGCGGTTATCGTCCAGGTCGAACCCCCAGTTGTCGAGGGGGCTTTCATCGTTAACAGTGGATGTCTGTGAGCATGGCTTGGTCGTATCGGTACCCAGGTAGGTCTCCACAACGTCTGACCAGATCCTGATCACACCGCTGACCGGAGGTACGGTGTCGCCGTCCGAGTCCATCTGGCAAGCGGGGTGCGTGGAACACGAGCCCACGAGCCATGACGTATGTCTCACGTAACAGCTATTGGGCGTAGTGCTCGTGCAAGCTCCGGAGTCCGCGTTGTCCTCAGCGCTGCAATAACCGTCCCCGTCCGCGTCCGGTCCGGCACCGAAGCATTTGGGCACTAGGTTCGTCCGCGTGTTGTAGCGACCGTTCGACACCGTCGTCGAAGAGGTGAGCGAGACCGAGCTGCCGTTTTGAGTGATAGTGATGGCCGCGCCTTCGCAGGGGTCTCCGATCTGATCGCGTACGGGGCCAAGGTCGGGCGGGTTCGCGGTCTCGGACTCTGCCTGGGTACTGTTGGCGATCTGTGGACAGTTGTCCAGCCGGTTTCGGTACCCATCCAGATCTGTGTCATCAGGGAACGGAGTGAACGCCGTGTCGCACGAATCGTCGATGCTGTCCGTGTCGGCGTCTCCGCCCCCGGTCTTTGGGCTGCCGACGTCAGGGTTCAATGGGCATGAGTCGATCGGGTTCTCAAATCCGTCCTGGTCCGTATCTCTTCCTGACGACAGGTACTCCATGTAGAGGGCGGTACCCGCTGCGGGAGTCGTCGCGCGCGTGTGCGTTAGGGTCAGGTCCCGTCCCAGAAGCATCGTATTCGTCGAAGATGGTGTACAGGTGTCGCTGATGTTGCTCAGTGAAGGGAGCGTTGCCGTTGGGTCGCCGCGCACCCAGACCAGCGGCGCACCCATTGTGACGTTCATCCTCGAGTATGGTCCAGCCAGCGTTGCGAGCTGGCCTGCGCTGAACTGCAGAACGAAATACGGCGTCCATTCGCCCTGGATTTGCGTGAGTCCGCCGTAAGCTGCGACCGGGATCAGGTTGGCGTAGGTGTCGAGCAGATACTTCGGGTAACCCTGGAAGGGAACGCTTGTACCGTCGGCGTGCGCAGCGTCGAACAGTCCGATGCCAGAGGGATCACCCCCTCCCGGCTCAGAGCCGATCTTCCACTTGCTAAAGCGGTCCATCGTGCCCTGCGCCTGCGGGTAAGCCAGGTTGGTGGAAGAGAGCGGCGCTCCCGGATTGTTGGGCAGCGCGACGTTGAACAGAATGAAGTCGCTGTCGGTCAACGCTGAGCAGGTACCGTTCAGGACGCTATAGGCAATACTCTCCCGAATTGCACCGAGCTTCGTGCCTGCCGGGATCGAAGCTCCCGCCGTTGTGGTCCCGCCGGGGACGAATACCACGTTACGGTCCGCGCTTACCTCGGCGACGGTGAGATCGTACCGGTAGGCGATGTTGGTCGCAGCAGCCGGAGTAAGGTCGTCCCCACACGAGGGGTTTCCCTGCAGCGAGGCGTCTACGAACGGGACAGGAATCGTGTTGCAGAGCCGCACGCTGCTCGTTGGAGTAAAGAGACTGTCCGCGGAGGCTCCAGGTGGTGAGAGCAGAACGATAACTGCCACCGCCGATACCACCGCCGCAAGTATCGTCAGTATTCGCATTGCGACCCCCTTAAAGGCTACGAGCCCCCGCCGCAATTCTACCGGGAAATACTTGAAAAGCACGCCCAAAAAGTGAAATTTTGGGGAGTCCAGCCCGCGGCGCACTCGTGCTATCATCGCCTCGCCAAAGGAGGGACAACGTCATGGCAACGGTACAAACATACGAGTCAATCCTGTTTGAACGCCGTGAACGAGTCGGCTGGATTACCCTAAACCGCCCGGATCGGCTCAACGCTTGGACATACGAGATGAACGACGAGATGCTTGATGCAATTCAGTCGTGCAACGATGACCCCGGCATTGGCGCGGTCGTCGTGACTGGCGCCGGCCGGGGATTCTGCGCTGGCGCAGACGTTAAAGCCTTCCGGAACGCTATATCGGAGCGCGAGGGTTCGGCCGACGGTCTCGCGACGAACGACAGACGCCGGGAGGAGCATCTTGCCGCCTTTCTTCGCCGCTCGAAACCCCTGATCGCTGCCGTCAACGGGCCATCTATCGGCGTTGGCATGACGATGACGCTACCGATGGACATCCGCATCGCTTCCGATTCGGCGAAGTTCTCGATGCGCTTCATCCGCATGGGTATAGTGCCGGAGGTCGCCAGCACCATGTACCTTCCCCAGATCGTTGGCCTCCAGAACGCCCTCGACCTCATCCTCACAGCTCGCACCATCGACGCCAATGAGGCTCTACGCATGGGGCTGGTCAAGGCCGTCGTCCCAGGCGAGAAGCTGCTAGACGAAACGCTTGCCTTCGCCAGCGAGATCGCCACAAACCCGACCGATCAAGTCGTGATCGCCAAGCAGATGGTACACAAGCACATGGTGCAGCCGGATATCGACGCCGTTGTCGGCGAGGAGAACCGGAATATCGTGCGTGCCTACAAGGGGCCTGCGCACAAGGAAGCGGTAACCGCCTTCTTGGAGAAACGTCAGCCGAAGTTCAACTAGCAGCTAGCCGCGCCAGCCGACTTCATAGACCCGTATCGGTTCTTCGAAGCCCTTCAGCACGTACTCGCCTCGGTCTGCGAAGAGGAAGCCCTTTCCAGACGAAAGGCCGCGGACGACGTCGGATGCGAGAATCTCACCAGCTTCCGCCTTTGCCGCCACGCGAGAAGCCAGGATGACGGTCCAGCCGAAGAGATCGCCGTCTTCCTCAATCGGCTCGCCCGCATTTAGCCCAACCCGCACTTCTAGAGGCTCCGCGCCGCTTTCGTTTCGTTCTGCGAATGCTCTCTGCAGAGCTATCGAACAGTCAACAGCTTGCGTAATCGAACCGAACGAGGCCATAAACCCATCGCCCATCGACTTGACCTCGTGGCCGTTGTGCTGCAGCAAGATGTCGCGGGTGATCCGCTCGTGCTCACGGAGCACATCACGCCCCCTCTGGTCACCTAAGCGCGACATCATCTCCGTATGCCCTACGAGGTCTGTGAAGAGTACCGCCCGCACCGCTCCTGCCAGCGCCGAGCTTGCCGCATGTCCACCTCCGGGCGCGTGATCGTGGTCTGGCCTGGTGCCGAGGAAATCGTCCATCGCTTTCAGGATCTGCTCGGTCTCCAACGCACCGCCCTCGAGCATGACCAGCCTGCAATCTCGAATGCTCGCCGCGATCTCCTTTGCACCGTTGTCGCTATCTCCCATTCCGGAATGCTGCATAACGAGCGTCGGTTGGGTGACTGGCTCCAGAAGATCAGTCGCGTCATCGCTGCGCAGTTCGTTGAACATCCGGCGCGCCATGTCCGCGGAGCAACAGGACTTCAGGTACGCAACGTACGGGCCCGCCTGGTCCCTCCCGAACCCATACGTGGTGAACACGAGGAACTCCAGGAACGTGTCCCACGACCCCGTCGAGAGTTGATCTAGAGCCCGGATCTGGGGCATTGACATGAAGTCCTCGGTTCGGGCCAGGGCGTCGTCTAGGATCAGGTGAGTGATCAGGTCCGGATGTTCGACGGCGTAGCGTATGCACATTGGTCCGCTCCACCCAACCGAATGAAGCGCGAACCTTTCGATGCCGGCCTTCGTGATTACCGCTTCGAGGTCCAGCGTCCGCGCCTCGATCGAGAGGTCGGTGACCTCGCGGTCGGAGAGCCCGCAGCCGCGGGGATCGAACGTCACAACCGTGAACCGGTCAGTCAGGCCGTGATAGAAGCCTTCGTCCTGGGCCCATTCCGCCTGGCAATTGCTGAACGGCGCGCTTGGTACACGCACCACCACTGGGCCGCTTCCGGCAACTCCATAGGCAATCTTCACACCGTCCGCCGTCCGGGCGTACTGGATCCTCAGGTCCATGTTGTTCAGTATACGCCGCGGCGTGGGTCATCCCTGTCACGGTTGTGTCAGTAGTGTTAAACGCGGTCGCGGCGCCTACAGGGGCCGACTTAAGGCTAAGGCGCCCGGGCTCCCATAGACCTGCTCAAACTCGGCATCCCGCACCTCACCGACGACCACGAACCCGCATTTCTCATACGCGTGCTGCGCCTTGTCGTTACCGATGAGGACGCCGATATCGGCCGTCTTTGCGCCGCGCTCTCGCCCGCGGTCAAGCGTCTCGTGGATCAACCGCTCTACAAGGCCGCGGCGTCTGTACTCGGGTCGCGTAGCGACGTGCTCCACCACCCATGCGCCGGCCTCATGCGGGTAACCGATGTTGGCCATAGACTTCGCGCGCTCCCAGCCCGCCGCCCATTCCTCTGGCGTGATGCCAAACTTTTTAGTCGCTTCCGTCGCGCCGGCGAACATGACCGAGACCGGCTGCTCGTTCTCGAGATATCCCATCATTCCGGCGGCTGGAACACCATCTACCTCCGCGATCAGGAACTGCGACCAGTGTCCCCAGTGGATCTGAGCCGTGTCCGCGAAGACCTCGAGGTAGCGCAGCACTCGCTGCTCGTCGTCACCGAGCAGCAGATCCCAGCCGCTCTTAGGCAGGTGAGAGCGTGTTGCCGCCAGCACCAGCCATGCCACGAACGGGGTGTGTTCCCTGGTCGCTTGGATAATTTGAACATCGGCCGTCGTGGTCACGTTCGCCTCCTTCGGCACTCGCAAGTATACGCCGACCCCAGTGCCACTCCTGTCAGGGCGCTGTCAGTAGCGCTGGTAGAATTGAGCTACATGACCACCCTTTCACGCCTACCCGCCGAGAAGCCGTTCGTCATCAACTCCGAGTTCGCAATGACCGGGGACCAGCCTGCTGCTGTGGATCGAATGGACGCTGGACTGCGGGAGGGGATGAAGCACCAGACGTTACTCGGCGTGACCGGCTCCGGTAAGACGTTCACGATGGCCAACGTCATCGCGCGCCACCAACGGCCGACGCTGGTCATGTCTCCCAACAAGACTCTGGCCGCGCAGCTTTACGCTGAGTTCCGCGACTTCTTCCCGGAAAATGCGGTCGAGTACTTCGTGTCTTACTATGATTTTTATCAGCCGGAGGCGTACATACCGCGGACGGATACGTACATCGCGAAGGACGCGGATATCAACGAGGAGATCGACAAGCTGCGCCACGCAGCTACTCGCGCGCTGTTTGAGCGGCGGGACATCGTGATTGTGGCCTCGGTTTCGTGCATTTACGGTCTCGGGGAGCCGAGCGAGTACTACAACTTCGTGCTGCACTTCAAGAAGGGCGAGAACACGAACAGGGCGCGCGCCCTCCGACGGCTGGTGGACATGCAGTACGAGCGGAACGACCAGAACATCACTCGCGGGCGCTTCCGGTTGCGCGGCGATAGCCTGACAATCATCCCGACGTACGAGGAGCTGGCGGTCCGCATCGACTTCTTCGGGGACGAGGTGGAGCGAATCCTGTCGCTCGACCCCCTGACGGGTGAGGTGCTCCGTGAGATGGATGGGGTGGACATCTTCCCGGCCAAGCACTTCGTGACTTCGGCCGACAAGCTGGAGAAGGCGATCGAGAACATCGAAGCGGAACTCCAGGAACGCCACGCGATCCTCCTGGAGCGAGGGAAGCTGCTGGAGGCTCAGCGCCTGACGGAACGGACGCGATACGACGTCGAGTGCCTGCGCGAACAGGGGTACTGCTCCGGCATCGAGAATTACTCGCGGCACCTGGCGGGAAGGGAAGCAGGCAGCACGCCGTGGACGCTGCTCGATTACTTCCCGGACGACTCGCTGTTCATCATCGATGAGTCGCACCAGACGCTCCCGCAGGTGCGCGGCATGTTCCACGGGGACATCCGCCGCAAGCAGACGCTGGTCGATTTCGGGTTCCGGCTGCCGAGCGCGATCGACAACCGGCCGCTGAACTTCCAGGAGTTCCTCGACCACATCAACCAGGTGATCTACGTATCGGCGACGCCCGGGCCGTGGGAGCAGGAGATGAGCGAGCAGGTTGTGCAGCAGATCATCCGGCCGACGGGTCTGACCGACCCCGAGGTGGAGGTGCGGCCGACGAAGGGGCAGGTGGACGACCTGCTGGCGGAGATCCGCCTCCGCGCCGAGCGGGGCGAGCGGGTGCTGGTGACGACGCTGACGAAGAAGATGGCGGAGGACCTGGCGGACTACCTGGTGGAGATGGGCGTGAAGACGCACTACCTGCACTCGGAGATACAGACGTTCGAGCGGGTGGAGATCCTGCGGGACCTGCGGCTGGGCGTGTATGACGTGGTGGTGGGGATCAACCTGCTGCGAGAGGGCCTGGACCTGCCGGAGGTGGGCCTGGTGGCGATCCTCGATGCGGACAAGGAGGGGTACCTGCGCAGCGAGTGGTCGCTGATCCAGACGATGGGCCGCGCCGCCCGAAACGTGAACGGGCAGGTGATCATGTACGCGGACGTGATGACGGACTCGATGCGGCGGGCGATCGCGGAGACGGACCGGCGGCGCCGGATCCAGGAGTCGTATAACGCGGAGCACGGGATTCAGCCGGAGGGGATTCAGAAGGCGGTGCGCGACATAACCGACCGCGTGCGGCAGGTGGCGGAGGAGAAGCCGGAGTACAAGACGGGCGACATTCCGAAGGAGGAGATCGCGCGGCTGATCAAGGACTTCGAGGGGCAGATGAAGGCGGCGGCAAAGAACCTGGAGTTCGAGAAGGCGGCGCTGTTGCGTGACAGGGTGGTGGAGCTACGGAGCGAGTTGGTCGGCGATGAGGAGGGGCTGGAGATTATCTCCTCGATGCGGAGGGGTGGGGTCGATGGGCCGCGGCCGCGGTTGCGGCAGGGGCGGACGAGGCCGCGGAGGTAGGCGGCACTGGGGGACACCCCCGGACCCCCGGCAGAGGGGGTTGCGCCCCCTCTGCACTCCCGTGCCCTTTGGGGTGGTTGTTGATGCTGTTAGAGGTTCGTTGGTGGAGGGTCGGCGTGCCGCAAGGGCGAGGCATTCGGCTGGGCGTTGCGACGATCTGCGAATACGCATCGTTCGGGCCGGGGGTTGGCTCTGCGAAGTCGTATGCGTCGCCCCTACAGGTGGGCAGGTCTGACGCTGCAGCTACGGTTGGGGTTCGCCCCCACACGAAGGTCTCGCCCGCGGGTGTTGTGGCTGCCCACCCGCCCGCCCGGGAGGCAATTGCTACGGGGGGACACCCCCCGCGCCCCCCGGAATGGGGCTTGCTGCCCCCTTCACCCCCGCTTTAGGGCGTCGTCGTTGGCCCGAGGTCGATGGAGTGTGAGAGGTTCGTTGGTGGAGGGTCGGGGTGCCGCAAGGGCGAGGCATTGGCTGGGCGTTGGGACGATCTGCGAATACGCATCGTTCTGGTCGGGGGTTGGTTCTGCGAAGTCGTATGCGTCGCCCCTACAGTTTCCCGGCCCCGGCCCCAGATCCTTTCGGGATGACAAGGTACCAGGGGGCGGGTGAGAGTCCCCGAGGTGGTTCTGCGGCGGCGTCCGGGTTTGTGGACAGACCCTTCCTTCGTCAGGGAATCAAGGGGTCCGTGACCGTTGTCAGGTGTGGGGGGTGCCGCCGTTGTAGCCGGCGGCGCCGCCTTTGCGGCCGTCGTTGGGTGGGAAGAGGCGGGTGGCGGGGGCGTCGACGTTGGGGAAGCCGAGGGTTGAGCCGGTCGGGAGGCTGCGCTCGCCTTTGAGGAGCTTGATCTGGTGGATGGTCTGGAGGAGCTGGCGGTGCCATCGGCTTTCGTAGCGGAGGATTTTGGCCATGTCCTGGTCGTTGGGGAGGAGGCGGGTGAGGGCGATCTTGTCGATGCGTTCTTTGAAGGTGGAGTCGTTGTCGGATGCACCCTCGTCGGAGGTAGCGGCGTCGCGGTTGGCCTGCAAGATGGCCTGGATGATGACTTCTCGCTCGAAGCGGACGCCGCGCATGAGCCGCCAGGAGAGGACGGCGGCACGGTCGGTGAGGAAGCGCTGGAGGCCACCGTCAGGTTGGACCTCTTCGAAGATGGCGTCGCGGAACTCCTGCCAGGCCTCTTCGCTTTCGAAAAGAGGAATCACGGGCGAGACGGAGAGGAGGCCGTGCTTGACGGCGTTGAAGGTGACGGGGGAGCGGGAGGGTTCGACGGGAGGTTCGAGGTTTTTGTTGGCGACCGATGTGTTGTTCTTCATGGGGAGAAGGTAGCGAAACGGGAGGGCGATCTCATAGAGGCAAGTGGCAGTGGGTGGGCAGGGGGTGATGGGTGACGGGTGATGGGTGGCGAGAGGTGGAAGGTGGAAGGTGTCCCGGGAGTGTTCCTGGGCGAGTTTTCGTTGTGGACAGGCCCTTCGTGCGCTCAGGGCAACGATGCTGCCTTTTGGCAATGGCGGCGGATTGTGAGCAAGAGGCGCATCGTTGTTTGGCACTTTTTGTGTTTTCGGGCTGTCGGAAGTTTGAGTCGGGAAATGGGGTGCGGGGGTTCCTCGACGGCGGGCGCGGTGCCGGTTTGGTCTTGGAGCTGAGGACGGCGAATCGCTAGCATGACGCCAGCGGTGGATGTCAGAGGGGGAGGCGGAGTGAGGAGACGTGGGCGGAGGGAGTCGAAGCAGGAGAGGGAGCGACGGGGGAGGCTGGCGGAGAAGCTGTATGCGCTGCCGCCGGAGCCGAAGGCGGATGGTGATGCCGACGAGGACTGGGCCGCTGCCGAGCTAAAGAGGCTGCGTGGTGAGGCCCGGGAGATTATCCGACGAAACCCTGGCAATGCGAAGATGTGGCGCGTTGCTGCCGATTTTCTAGTGAAGCTGGCGCGGATTGAGCAGTCGATGAAGGGTACGAACGCGCAGCAGAGGGAGGCGGCGATTATGCGGGCGTTCGAGCAGCTGGACAGTCAGTTGAACCCGGCGAGGTGGAAGGTCGAGGAGAAGGACCCGGACCGGCTGCCGCCAGTGGGGGAGCCGGAGATGGCGGCGGGGGAGGAGTAGGCCCTCTGCTTGGGAAGAATAGGTTTCCCGCTCCGTATCTAAATACGCTTCAAATCGTCAATTCGGGCCTCTTTGGCCCTCTGTTTCCATGGGCCTGACCCTAAAACTCCGAGGCTTCCGCCCGAGAGTCATCCCTTCTCAGGCACGGATATTATCACTGTTCGCTCCTGAAGACCCAGCCTTGGGTGGGTCAATCGTGACGTTCCGTTGTCGTCTTGCGACGTTCATGCAATGGATCAACGAGCTTTCCAAATGCATGCGCGATTACGACACCGACTACGAATCCGGCCGGGAGAAAGAGTACTCCTATCCAGAAACCAAAGGCTAGGAATCCGTAAAAGAACCAAACGATCATACTGACTGCCGGGAGAGCCGCAAAGACCGCCAAAAACCATGCTGGTGCACCCTTTTTCCTCGAATCGTTCATCTAATTCCTCGCAAAATCATCTGCCCACTTGGGGACAAATCCCCACCGATCCATTCCCAGAGATCGAGCGCATCCGTAGCCGGTGTAAGCAGCGAGAGCTGCCTGACCAAACCCACTCGTCCCGCCTCGACTGGCATTCAGGAACACGGAAGGCCCTCGGAAGCTCGCCTTATAACGCCAGTACGACAAGTACCCTTTGACCTGTTCGCCGGCTGCCTTCGGCACCTGCGAGCTTGCGGCAAAGACTGTGTTGGCAGGATCCCGGTCAACCCCACCTTCGAAGGCAATCACCAGGGCGGTGCCATAAAGCGGACCCATTGGACCAACGATTGCCATTGAGGCATAGGATACGAGCGTTATACCAAACGAGATGCATGCAGAGTATTTCCGCATGAGCGGTAGAAGGTCATGTACCCAATCGAGGTACGCACGGGAACATGCACGATCTGAACAACGCGTGGTGGGTGCGCTTCTGAATCCACCTTCGGAAGCGGTCATGCCCGATGGGTCGGTGTAGCTTACCGGATTGTTCAATCCATACGAATAGGAATTTTGTGACTGTGGCGCACCCATCACCCCACTAACCGGGTCTTGGCTAAGGAACCTGCCAGTCGAAAGATCGTACGAACGTGCACGTAGATACTGCAATCCACTATCTGCATCCGTCTGCTGGCCCGTGAATTGGAATGGGTTTGTCGATGACCCTACGTGGTTCCGAACAGCTCCGAAAACATCGTATGAGTAAGTATCAGTGACCGAGCCACCGTCATCCGTTAGATCGGTCGTCGAACCAAGGCCGTCAGTCAAGTAGTAGGTCTGCTCGTCCGATCCGTCCGTGGCGGAGATTAGGCCGAGGCCGTAGACGTACTGGACGGTGCCGTCGTCCAACACAACCGGGAGGTCGGAATTGACGTCCCACACGAAGTCGGTCGTCACAAGCGTGCCGTCGTCCACTCCCAGGCTCATGCGTAGGCCATCCCCATTGTATTCAGACGTGGATGTGACGCTACCAGTTACAGCTTCTGTCAGTCGGTCCTCGTGATCGTACTCGAAAGTGTCTGGATCGCGATCGGTTTGGTTGCCGTTTTCGTCGTAGTTGTAGTCAACGGACTCAACTGTTTGCATTTGGTTAGCGGCGTCGTAGGTGTAGTCATCGCCGTCTCTCGTGAGACGATTGCCGTTGTCAATAGATTCAATCGTTGCCAGACTAATCTCGCCCCTCTTTGGTTTAAATGGTCTCGCCACGCTCGGGTCGTACCAGACTAGCCTCCGGTCCGTGAGGAGGATATTGCCCACTCTAGCTCCGTTTACGCTTGCGATGGTCACGACTCTTCCCTCGAAAAGAATGTGTTCACCCTCTTCTAGCGATGGGGGTTCCTGATATGCCCAAAGAAGTCTTCTAAACAAGGCAAGCATTCCAAGTCCTCAGTAGCGCGTCGCGGTCATTCGTAACCGTTCTTTAGTGCGTTGGCTGCACGAGAAGCCGCTACGGAAAGGGTTCCACTGACACATCCGCCCGTCGCACCCGGTACAAGATTCCATCCCCGAAGGCCGTTGAGCCAGCCTTGCGTGACGCCATTTGCACCCCAAATCGCGCACTGACCTTGCGGGGAATCGGAAGCATAATATGCGGCGGCTCCCGAAGCGCAACCGACTGCGGGCTCCACCATACGCGATTTGAGGCGAAGTCACGAGTACAACTACCAGGACGACGAGCAAGGAGTTCACGAAGAATAGAGATGAGTCACTTGCAATGCGTTCAAAATGCGCACCCGCCGGCGCTGATCCTACAGCACTGCCGCCAGTAGGAAAGCGCAGCCAACGGCAGAAGCGATGCAGGCTATGATCCATGGCAAAAAATCCGATTGGCGCTTCGTTGGTCGGAAGGCCCAAGGTAACCAGTGTGGCCTCCATGTTGGATCGCGAGTGGAGTTGTAATATCGGAACAAAGATTCAGAACACGATCGACGCGTGGCGACAAAGAACAGCCCAATGCCAATGGCGAGCAATCCGGTGACTAGCGATGGTAGATCCATGTCTACATCCCACCTTCATAGGAACCCGCGCCTGAACTACTCGCGACAGGACTACCATCGCTAACCTCTAGGATCACTCGCATGCCTGCTCCATTGTATGTAGACGTGGGAGTTACGCTATCTATTACGGGGATTTCGAGAGGCGTACGGGCGGGTCTGAAGAGGCACCTCGATGGGAGGACATGGTGCAGCTACATTTGTTTGCCGCGCCGGTCCGAGGGCGCAGCACGCTGCGCCCCTACAGCAGGATGAAAAAACAGAAGCCCCCCGAGTAGTCGGGGGGCTTTGCGTTTCGTTGTGTTCGGCCCGCTTATTCGGCGTCTGCGTTGTTGGCCCATCACGGGCTCTGGGGCTCTTAAGCCGCTGTTGTCGCTAGCCGCTCGGCGGGCGCCGGATTGTGTTCCCTCGGCGTGATTGGTAGACCAATCCCTATCGCGCGTTGGGCCTTACGTGATCGATCTGGAGCAGCCTGTTGAGGAGTTGAAGTCTTTTCATACGCTCCTCCCTCCAGTCTTCGAGAGATAGTCACAATCTAGCACTCTGGATGGAGTTGTCAAGGTAATTTATGGGCGGTATTTACGGGCTTAATTTAGCGGTAACTTTTCTCGCCTCTTGAGGGCTCGTGCGATCTCACCTGCGGGGGGTTGTCGGTGGCCACGACGGGGCTCCCCGCCCCTCCCCACCCCACCCAAAAGAGAAGGGGAGGCAGGGGGACACCCCCTGTGACCCCCGACAAAGGGGCGGTAGCCCCTCTGTACTCCCCGTTTGCGCGCCGCCGACGCGCGCCGCGTGCTCGCTTCGCTCGCAGGGCGGGGCAAGCAGCGCCCCACGCGGGCAGGTCTGACGCTGCAGCTACGATTCCCGCCCCGCCCCGGGCCTGAGGGCCGGTGTTTGCAGCGTTGGCCGGTGGAGGCGCTGGGCGGGCGTTTGGGCGAGGCACCTGGTGGGCGGGTGATGAGGCAGGCGTGGTGGGTTTGGGTTAGGGCGGTGGGGTTCGGTTATTGGTGGGTGCCTCGCCCCTACAGGGTGGTGGGGCGGTGGCGGTGGGGATGGCTCGCTTCGCTCGCAGGGCAGGGCAAGCAGCGCCCCACACGGGCAGGTCTGAAGACGCTG
>Ga0187892_10001079_pt1 | contig 65773 bp, 63 predicted proteins | sample MA1701073metaG_FD_139345 | JGI IMG/M metagenome (GOLD analysis project Ga0187892, IMG submission 139345) | Bio-ooze microbial communities from a basaltic lava cave in the Kipuka Kanohina Cave System on the Island of Hawaii, USA - MA170107-3 metaG ... | reverse complement strand
TCCGCAATCGGCACGGCAAAGCCCCACGCGGTCGTAAACGCGCTAAAACACCCGGTCCATCGCCACGACCGCCCTTGTCACCCTCCGTGCCCCCCGCCCAAACCTGCTTCGCGCAACAGTCCCACAAGGGGAGAGGGGGAAAATAAGCTCGGTCACCATCGGGCAATCGAGCGTCTTCTCGAAAGCATCGCGCAACTCGTCCTCGGTCTCGACGGTGAGATAGAGACCGCCGTTCCGTTCGGCCAGGCACTTCGTTTCAAGCAGGCTTTGCTCGCCCATCCAGGTATAGCCTTTCACGCGAAGCCCTATCACATGGACCGTAAGCGCCGCAGCTTCGCTGCTCAGATTCTTGCCGAGATCGCAAGGCGAGCCTCCGCACGTCTCCTCGCCGTCGGTGAGAAGCACGATCAAGGCAGGCTTGGCCCGGAACTCGAGCACCTCGGCGGCTTGCGCCACAGAAGCGGTCAGCGGGGTCTTGCCGGCCGGCACAAGCGGATTGATCGCCGCCATGATGCGGTCGGCCGAGTTCGCTTGAGGCTCAAGATCGAGACGAACATTGCACTGATCCCAGACCCCGGGCCCGTAGGTGATCAGGCCGACGCGGCGATGCCTGGTGACGCTTGGGAGAATCTTGGAAAGAGTCGCGCGCACCTTGTCGATGCGGCTCACCATCCCGGCGGTTTCGCTGCCATAGCCCCAGCCATTGCCGGACATCGAGCCCGAGGCGTCGAACACGATCATGGCGTCCTCGGTGCAGGGAGAAGGTTTCTCCGCTCCCCGGACCGTCTGAAGACTTGCCATCAGTGCCAGTAGAGCGGTGGCAAGTCGGTATGAGAACGACACCATCCCTTGTCGGAGGCTCACGCCTCGACGTAATTGGCGATGCTCGTAGGAGCAGGAACCTCAAGCCCCTCGGCCTTCAGCCCGTCGATATGGAAGCGAATCGCAGCGCGGATTTCTTCTTCCACGGCGGCGACACTCGCACCCGTCGCCACGCAGCCGGGAAGATCCGGCACATACGCCGAGTAATTTCCGTTCGCCTTTTCGATCACGACCGCGTAGCGCATCACCGTCTCTGTTTAAGGCAGCTTACCTTCATCGGGAATGGTGGTCGAGCAGCGCGGCAAGGCCTTCCCGGTAAGTCGGGTAGCGCAGCTTGACGCCGAGTTCCGACTTGATGCGTGCGTTCATGATACGCCGGCTGCCCTCGTAGAGGCTCCGCGCCATGGGCGAAAGATCGGCCTCCTCGAATGCGACCTCGGGCGGCGGCGCGACGCCTATCAGCTCCGCGGCATAGGCAACCACCTCGCCGGGCGCAGCCGGCTCGTCGTCGGCGACATTGTAAATTGCGCCCCCTCGCGGCCGAGCGATCGAGGCTTCGAGCACGCTGGCGATGTCCTCGACATGGATGCGGCTGAACACCTGGCCATCCTTCTTGATGCGACGCGCCGTGCCGTCCTTGAGCTTGTCGAACACGCTCCGTCCCGGCCCATAGATCCCGGCAAGCCGGAAGACGTGCACGGGCACGCCGGTCTCCTGCCCGAACCGAAACCAGGCGCGCTCGGCTTCGACCCGTGCATCCGTGCGCGCGCTGTTGGGCTTGGGCTCCGTGCTTTCATCGACCCAGCCGCCTTCTTGGTCGCCATAGACCCCGACCGTCGAGAGATAGCCGATCCACTTTAGCTGCGGGAGCGCAGCGAGCTCTCGGCGATACGAAGCCAATACGGGATCGCCCTTCACACCCGGCGGGATCGAGTGAAGGAGGTGTGTCGTGCCCGCGAGAAGTTTCCGCAGATCCTCATCGCCGGGCTCTCCGGCAAAGCGGCCAATAGCGTAGCCCTGGCGTTCCAGCCGCGCGACCTTTCCTTGACCGCGGGCGGTGCCTGCGACCTGCCATCCTCTGGCTGACAGGCGCTTCGCCAGCGCGAGTGCCGAGAATCCGAGGCCGAAGGCAAACAGCCGGCTCATGCCGCTTCCTCCATCCACTCGCTCCTCACGGCCCGATCGGGTTCGCCCGCGCAATGCGCGGCGCGGAGGTCATGGAAGCGCCGCGGCGCAAGCCGCGCGAGCGCCCACACCGCCATGGCGCGCACTAACGGCGAATCGTCTTGCAGCCGCGCCTCGACCAGAGGCACGAGCGCCGCATCGCCGGAATTTCCGGCGGCGATGAGCACGTTGCGCAAGAAGCGGTCGCGTCCAGTACGCTTGACGGGCGTGCCGCGGAAGCGGGCGCGGAAGGCGGCATCGTCGAGAAGGAGAAGCTCGGCGAGCGGCGGGTTGTCGCTTCCCTCTCGCGTGCTCAGCTTCGCTTCGCGCGCGGCCTGCGCGAATTTGTTCCAAGGACAGACGGCGAGACAGTCGTCGCAGCCGAAGATGCGGTTGCCCATCGCGGCGCGGAATCGTGGCGCGATGTGTCCCTTATGCTCGATGGTGAGGTAGGAAATGCAGGCGCGCGCATCGATCTGGTAGGGTGCGGTGAAAGCGTGCGTGGGACAGATGTCGAGGCAACGCCGGCAAGCCCCGCAATGATCCTCTTCCGCCGCGTCGGGAACGATCTCCGCCGTGGTGAAGATCGAGCCGATGAACAACCACGATCCGAATTCGCGCGACACGAGATTGGTGTGCTTGCCTTGCCAGCCTAAACCGGCGCGGGCGGCGAGCGGCTTCTCCATCACCGGCGCGGTATCGACGAAGACCTTGACGTCGCCGCCCGTGAGGTGTTGCACGCGCGCCGCAAGCGGCGTGAGCTTCGCCTTGAGCACGTCGTGATAGTCCTCGCCTTGCGCATAGACCGAGATCGCGCCGCGCGATGTCTTTGCCAGAATGTCGAGCGGATCGGCGGCCGGTCCGTAGTTCAATCCGAGCACGATGACGCTCTTTGCCTCCGGCCACAGCGCGCGCGGCGCCCTGCGGCGCTCGGCGGTCGTCGCAAGCCAGCCCATGTCGCCGTGCCTGCCCTCGGCGAGAAAGGCGTCAAGCGCCTCGCCCGCGCCGCTGCTCGCATCGGCCGAGGCAAAGCGCACGGCGTCGAAGCCAAGCGCCCTGGCCTCCGCGGCGATGCTTTGTTTCAGCGTTTCTGCCATGCCTAATCATGTCGGGGCGGAGCGCTCAAAAATCGAGGTCCGCATAAGTCCCCGAAGGGGTGAATCCGGCGACGCGGTCCTGGAGCAGGGGCCGGAACGACGGTCGTGATTTCACCAGCGCGTACCAATTCTTCGCCGGCTCGTGTTCCTCCCACGGCACCTCGCCGAGATAGTCGAGCGCCGAGAGATGCGCCGCGGCGGTGAGATCGGCGAAGCTCATCGCATCGCCGGCAAGCCAGCTCCGGGTCTCGGCGAGATGGCCGATATAGGAAAGATGATAGCGCAGATTCTCATGCCCCGCCCTCATTGCCTCCATGTCGGGCGCTGCGCTGCGCGGTCCGAACCGCCGGAACACCTTCTCCTCGACCAGATAGGAGGTGACCTCGTCATGGAACTTGCGATGGAACCAATCGACGAGCCGCCGCGTCTCGGCCTTCGCCGTCTCGTCGCCGGGGAACGGCTGGAATAAACGGTTGTCGCGCTCTTCCGCGGTGTCGCCCAGATATTCGGAGATGGCATAGGCGCCGACGATTGGCCCGTGCTCGTCGGTGATGAGGACCGGAAGCGTTCCGGCCGGGTTCAGCGCCAAGAATTCCTGCCGCCACTCCCACGGTCGTTCCTCGGCAAGCTCGGCCTCGACGCCGCACTCGGCAAGAGCGAGCCGGATCGACCGGGAGAACGGGCAGAGGGGGTAGTGCAGGAGCGTCGCCATCGACCCGGGGGCGGCCAGTCATTGCAAAATGAATCGCGCGAGACTTGAGCCTCGTATAGAACCTGCACGCGCGAGGAACAAGCGGGGGAGCGGGGCAACTCATGACGATAGAGCAGATTATCGTCCTCGCCGTGGTGCAGGGGATCACCGAGTTTCTGCCCATTTCCTCCTCCGGACATCTGATTCTGGTCCCCAAATTGATGCACTGGACGGACCAGGGGCTGGTGGTGGATGTCATGACCCATCTCGGCACGCTGTTCGCCATCCTCATCTATTTCTGGCGCGACGTGGCACGCATGCTGCGCGGTGCGCTCGAAATGCTCAAGGGCAAGGTCACGGATGACGGAAAGCTCGCCCTCTACATCATTCTGGCCACCATCCCCGCCATAGCCTTCGGCATTTTCCTGAAGACGCTCGGTTACACCGATCTCGAACGCAATGTCGCGATCGTGGCCTGGAACACGATCCTCTACGGGCTCTTGATGCTTGTCGCCGATATGGTCGGCCAGCAGAACCGCACCATGTCCAACATGACGCTCGGCAGCGCGCTGATCATCGGCGTGGCGCAGGCCCTGGCTCTCATTCCGGGCACGAGCCGCTCGGGCGTGACCATCACCGCAGGCCGTTTCCTCGGCTTCACCCGCCCGGATTGCGCGCGCTTCTCGTTCCTGCTCGGCATCCCGGCCACGGCCGGAGCGATCGTCTTCACGGTCGGCGATGCTGTTGCGAGCGGCGAGGGGATAACCATGGATGCGGTCTATTGCGCCGGCCTCACCTTCCTCGCAGGGCTGGCCGCGATCGCCTTCCTCATGACCTTGCTGAAACGCGTGAGCCTCTTTCCGTTCGTGCTCTATCGCATGGTGCTCGGCGGCTTCCTGCTCGTGCTCCTCTACACCTGATCGCTCAAGGTTGCGGGCGGTAATTGGAGAACTGTCCGCGCGGGCGGAACCGTTCGAGATAAAGCGGCACCACCGCTGCGATTGCCACCGGCTCGATGCCGAGACCTTCGAGCGTGCGTCCATTTCGCTTGGCGTCCTCGCTCACCACATTGTCGCGCTCAAGCAGCCGCACCTGGTCGATGGTGAGCAGCGGATTGGGCAGGAGTTGCAGGAAGGCAGCCTGTAGCTTGGCGAGCGGGAACGGGAGCGGCACGAGCCAGCGCTTGCGCATCGAATAGTCGAGCACGCGCTCCATCACTTGCTTGAGGGTCAGCACCTCGGGGCCGCCGAGCTCGTAAGGCGCGCCCGCATCCGCTTTGCCGGTAAGGCCGGCGAGAACCGCCTTGGCCACGTCGCCGACGAACACCGGCTCGAGCTTCGTCTTGCCGCCGCCGATGAGAGGGAGCGCCGGCGCGAGCCTGGCAAGCGCTGCGAAGCGGTTGAAGAAATCGTCCTCGGGCCCGAACACGACCGAAGGCCTGAGGATGACGGCGCCTGGGAACACGTCTCTCACCGCCGCCTCGCCTTGCGCTTTGCTCCGCGCGTAGACAGATGGAGATTTTGGGCTCGCGCCGATCGCCGAGACATGGACGAGGGATCTGGCGTCCGCCGCCCGCGCCGCTTCAGCCACATGGCGGGCTCCCTCGTCTTGCACCGCCTCGAAGGTCTGCTGGCCCGTCGGGAACAGGATGCCGACGAGATTGACGACGGCGTCGGCGCCTTGCGCGGCGGCAAGAAGCGAGTCGGGGTAGCGCACATTGGCCTGCACCGCGTTGATCTGGCCCACTCCGCCGAGCGGCTGGAGATGGCCGGCAAGCTCTGGCCGCCTGACCGCCACGCGCATGCGCGCACCGGTCTTTGCAATCGCGCTCACCACATGGCGGCCGATGAAGCCCGAGCCGCCGTAGATGGTGACGAGCGTCCTGTTGTCGAGAGTGATGGCCACGCCCCTCTCCTCGCGCTCCTGCTGCCGACGCCAGCATTACACGACGTGCCCGAACCCTGTGAAGCGCCGCTCGCGGGCAACACGGCTTGCCTGAAAAGCGGCGCTGATTGACTTTCGGCAGCCCCAATCGTACCTCAAGGGCCTCAAGCCCAGGTGGCGGAATTGGTAGACGCGCTAGATTCAGGTTCTAGTGCCCGAAAGGGCGTGGAAGTTCGAGTCTTCTCCTGGGCACCATTCCCGCTTTGTTAAGCGCCTCGCGTCCATAGTGCGGCCGCCAAGGAGCGCTTCACGCTTGAGCCAGCCACCGGCCATCGAACTCTCAAAGCGGACATTCCACGACATTAAACGCGCCAGCGCGCCTTTGATGCCATCCATCTACCGCTCACGCCGGATGTCGTTACCGGGCGGCGAGCGTCAGCTTGACGGTAACGTCCGCCATCGAGGCATCTTGCCAGGGCTCGTCAACGCTCTTGAACGCTCCGGTGCCGGATGCACCAGCATACGCGCCGGTTCCCGACAAAACCTTGTATTCACCCGTAAAACCGTCGCCCTTCCACCCACCCGTGTAGCTCATGGTGAGTGAATCACCGTTTTCGAAGGTGTAGGTGCTGTAACCCTTGAAGTCTCCACCCGCCTCGGTGTCGTCGCTCGATTCAATGTACTGCTTATAGGCGACACGGCCATTCTCGAACAACGCGACGCCCGAATACTTGTTGGCATTGAAGGTGTGACCACCGAACGACGGCAGCGCGGTGGACGTACCTGTCGGCTGGTTGATAACAAGCCGACCCTTGAGCGTCTGCTCCTCAGCCGTGGCTGGCATGCTGTAGGTAAGAACAGCAAGTACCAGGCTCGCGGTCGGCAGAAGACGTTGGACCCGTCCGCTCGCGAGCATGATTGCTAGTGACGTTTTCATGGCTGCGCTCCTTTCTGATCGTCGATGACAACAGCGATCATTCCTGAAGCGTGACAGGCCGAGCCTGCTTGTCCTAGTATGTAACAGTATGAAACTGCGCCCCGATTTTGCCGGGGCTGGCGCTCTTTCGGCACGTTTGGAGTTGGAACGTGAGGGCAGGCTCCCTCAATTGCTGGAGCGAATCCGACCAGGCGGCCATTCGTCAGCAAATGGACCGCATCCTCCACAGCGGCCCATTCCACCAATCGCAGCGCCGGCAGCGGTTCCTGGAGTACCTCGTCAATGAAACTCTGGCCGGGCGCGGCGAACGGCTGAAGGCCTACAACGTCGCTTTGGAGGTTTTCGAGCGTCCCGAGACGTTCGACCCCGTCACCGACCCCCTTGTGCGGATTGAGGCGGCCCGCCTGCGCGATAAGCTTCTCGAATACTACGCGGCTGACGGCAAGGACGACCCTATTCACATTGGCCTTCCGAAGGGCACGTACGCACCGCTAATCGAGTTTCTGGAAGGCGAAAAGCAGGTCAAGAATATTTCGAAGCGCCGCTTGCACTGGCAAATTGCCGCGCCGGCCTTGGCACTGATCCTCGTGCTGGGAGCCGTCGGCGCGTGGCTCACCCGCGACCTTTGGGGACCGGGACCCGAACGACCGGCCGAGGAACGGGTGCTCGACGTACCCCAAGGTCCGGCGATCGCGGTTCTCCCGTTCGTCAACTTAAGCGGCGATCCCCAACAAGAGTATTTTAGTGACGGCTTGACCGAGGATCTGATGACCGCGCTGTCGCGGGCGTCGAGCGATCTGCGTGTGCTCGCGCGCAACACCACCTTTCAATACAAGGGCAAGCCCGTGAACGCCCCCGAACTTGGGCGCGAGCTCGGCGCGCGCTATGTGCTAGAGGGCAGCGTCCGGCGCGCCGATGACGACCTCCGCGTTACGGCGCAGCTCATTGACACAGAGACCGGCGCCCATATCTGGGCCGACAAGTTCGATCGCAAGATGGCCGACATCTTCCTCGTCCAGGACGAGATCGTCAGTCGGATCGTCGCCAAGATCGCCGGCAACTTTGGTGTCATCGAGATGACCGAGGCCAAGTCTGCCACCCGCAAGAACCCCAACGAAATTCAGGCTTACGACCTTGTTCTGCGCGCCCAAGAAGTGATGCGACCGGAGTACAGCCAGGAAACCTTCAGCACCGCGAAAGAACTGTTACGCCAAGCGATCGCGCTCGATCCGTTGAACGCGCGGGCGCGCCGTGAGCTGGCCTACCTCGCTGTGATTGGCTGGGTGTTCCGCTTCGATGAGCCGCCAGTGCCGCCGCAGGAAATCACGGCGCAAGCGGCCAAGGCGGTTCAACTCGACCCCGCCGATGCACGCGCGCACATGGTAGCCGCGTCAGCCTACTTTTTCACCAAGCAGCTCGATCTGTTCGAGCGCGAAGCAGAGCAGGCGATGGCGCTTGCCCCTTACGACGCCGAGATCTTAGCCACTGTCGGCCACCTGATTGCAAGCTCGGGACAGTGGCAGCGCGGGGTAGCATTGGCGAAAAAGGCGAACGAGCTAAACGCTGGCGGCGCTGTCGGGTGGTATCATGCGGCGATGTACTATGATTACTACCTGCAGGGCGACTACGAACGCGCGCTCCAGTTTCGCCGCCTCCACGTGGACCAACAAGCGATGCACGCCTACATCGAATACATCCCTGTGTATGGCCAGCTCGGCCGCAAGCAGGAAGCGCAGGAAAACTGGCGCAAGTTGCTCGCGGATGTCCCCGGCGCATCGGCTGAAACCTTCGAGAACTGGTACCACCTGTGGAACATGCGCGATGAGGACATCGCCAAGCTGATGGACGGCGTCTACAAGTCAGGCGTGCCCGGGCCGGAGGCGAAGCCCGGCCAATGAACCCCGCATCCGGCTTGGCTGCTCGCCTCCCCGGCGAGCTGAGATGTCCGCCTTGGGTCGATTAGCAGACATAGTGACACGCCCGCGCCATGTCCGCTTTACCTCCAGACGATGCCGCAATGCTTTCGTCGAGGCCATTGCCGGTGCGGGCACCCGCTGAAATTTCGATTTGTGCGTCAAAGGCGCTTTTGCGCCCGCACCTTGGCGCAAGCTCTTGATTTACCCCGTTAGTGGGCCAATTCTCCTGGGCACCATTCCCGCTTTGTTAAGCGCCTCGCGTCCATGATGCGGCCGCCAAGGAGCGCTTCACGCTTGAGCCAGCCACCGGCCATCGAACTCTTTAGGGGTGATTTGCCGCGAGGCCGCTTCGGTGGCCGCGCCATCGCCGTCGACACCGAGACGCTCGGCCTCAACCCCTATCGCGATCGGCTATGCCTGGTGCAGGTCTCGGAAGGCGACGGCCGCGCCGTTCTGGCGCAGTTCGCCGGAAGCTACGACGCACCCGAGCTCAAGCGCCTGCTCTCCGATGAGGGCGTGCTCAAGATCTTCCATTTCGGCCGCTTCGACATGGCGGTGCTCAAGCATCATTTCGGCGTGATGCCGCGGCCGGTCTATTGCACCAAGGTCGCTTCGCGGCTCGCCCGGACCTTCACCGATCGGCATGGGCTCAAGGACCTGTGCAAGGAATTGCTCGGCATCGAGCTGTCCAAGCAGCAGCAATCCTCCGACTGGGGGGCGGCCGAGCTCAGCCAGGACCAGCTCAATTATGCCGCGAGCGACGTGTTGCATCTGCACGCGCTTCGGGAGAAACTCGACGCCATGCTTCGGCGCGAGGGGCGGGAAGGGCTGGCCCGCGCCTGCTTTGAGTTTTTGCCGATCCGGGCCGAGCTCGATCTGAGGGGCTGGTCCGAGATCGATCCCTTCGCCCATTAACGGCCGAAAACGGCCCCCGGGGCGAAGCCGACTCGCGGTCGCAATGTCATCAAAGTCCTGCGGCTAGCTGGTCCCGCACCGGGAATGCCGGTGCCCGGAGATTGGGCGAATGGCGGTGGATGCGAATGTCGTTCCGAGCGGCCAGCGGTACCGGGTCCGCACGGCCGAGGAGCGCGTGCGCGCCTTTGAAAGCGCGAACCGCCATACCAAGATCGTCAACGTTCTGCGCAAGGGCCTGCCGATCTTCGCCGTTCTCGTTCTCGCCACCTATTTCATCTCTTCGCGCCTTGCCGTCGGCGTCAGCATTGGCGACATGACCGCGAGCGTCGAAGGCATGGAAGTCATCGACGGCAATTTGCGTATGGTCAGGCCGAAGCTCGAGGGCGCCGACAAGAAGAACGGGAAATATGTCATCGGGGCCGACTATGCCGACCAGGACATCAAGAACCCCAACCTGATCAAGCTGCACGCCATCAAGGCCGATCTCGCCGCCGTCGACGGCGGCTGGTCGCGCATGGGGGCGGACCGCGGGATGTTCGACAATAAGACCGGCCGTCTCGTGATGCGGGACAAAATCACCATCGCCACGAGCTCCGGCGTTTCCGGCGAGCTGACGCACGCTTCGCTCGACACCAAGAACCAGATCCTGCGCTCGCATCGGCCTGTCTCGTTCGTCCTGCCCAACGGCACGGTCAGGGCCAACGCGCTGACCTTCTATTCGGCGAAGAATACGCTCACCTTCCGCGGCAAAGTCGCCGTCCACTTCGTCAAGCCGGCAAAGCAGATAAAGCAGGCTCCTCAGGCCGAGCCTGCCGCCCCGCAAGAGGTGGCACCGCCGCCGCAGACGGGAGCCGCCGGCGAACAGCCGCTACCCCCGATGCCGGACACGGGAGCGGCCGGCGAAACGACGCTTCCGCCAATGCCGGAGAAAACTGGGGCCCTGCCGGAGAATACCGGCGCCGATGCTGCGAGCGTCCCATGACCCGCCTACGCCCCATCCCGCTCCTTCTCGCGGCGCTGATCTTCGCTCCGCTCATCGCCGCACCCGCGATCGCTCAGACGGTCAGCAATGCGTTCGGCGGACTTTCCGAGAGCTCGACGGACCCGATCGACATCGAATCCGACGTGCTCGTGGTGCACGACAAGGAGAAATACGCGACCTTCAAGGGCAACGTGAAAGCGGTGCAGGGCACCACCACGCTTCGCGCGCGCGAGCTCAATGTGCATTACGTCGGCGGCGACAGGCTCGCCTCCGGCGGCAAGACGGAGAAGGGCGAGGCGGCGCCCCCGACCAAGGTTGCCGAGGCCCAAGGCAGCGGTGGAGCGGCGAAGGACGAGGAGAGCAAGATCACCAAGATCGAAGCGAAGGGCGAGGTCATCATCACCAGCGACGAGGACCAGACCACCACCAGCGACTGGGCCCTCTACGACGTGCTGGCGCAGCTCGTCACCGTCGGTGGCAATGTGGTGTTAACGCAAGGCCAGAATGTGCTAAAGGGGGACCGGCTCGTGATCGATTTGAAAACGGGTGAAAGCCGGTTCGAACATGCGGGCGATGCCGCTGCCAGGGGCCGTATCCGCGCACTTTTCATGCCGAAGGATGCCATCAAAGGCGGCGGGGCCGAGGACGAGAAACCGGGTGCGGCCAAGCCTGCGGCCGCGCCGGCCGGCGACAAGCCCGCCGCCAAGGCGAGCGAAGGCGAGGAAGCTGGCGGCGAGCCCTCCGAGGACGCGCCATGGCCGCTCAGCCCGGACGCGCGGCCCTGACGGCGCGCGTTAGTGCGACGTTAATCGGCGGCGCTTCACCTGAGGAGCGAAAGGGGTAGTGGGCAAATTGCTGTCGTTTCCAGGGCGCGAAGCCGTCACCCCACAAGCGGGCACTGCCCGAGCGGGTGTGGCCCAAGCCGCACCCGGGCAGGCGCCGGGAGCCGCGGCCGATCCGGCCATGGGGCGCCTCACGGTGCGCTCGGTGGTGAAGAGCTTCAAGAAGCGCACGGTCGTCCGCGGCGTCAGCCTCGATCTCTGCCGCGGCGAGGCGGTCGGGCTGCTCGGCCCGAACGGGGCCGGAAAGACCACTGTTTTCTACATGATCACGGGACTCATTCCCGCCGACGAAGGCTCGATCAAGATCGACGGCAAGGACGTGACCAGGCTGCCGATGTATCGGCGGGCACGGCTCGGCATCGGCTATTTGCCGCAAGAGGCTTCGATCTTCAGGGGGCTCACCGTCGAGCAAAACATCCTCGCCGTGCTCGAAACCGTCGAACCCAACAAGCGCGAACGCCAACGACAGCTCGACGCGTTGCTGGACGAGTTCCGCATCGCCCGTCTCAGGACCTCGCCCGCCATGCGCCTGTCGGGCGGCGAGCGGCGCAGGGTCGAGATCGCGCGCTCGCTCGCGACGCGTCCGTCCTTCATGCTGCTCGACGAGCCGTTCGCCGGCATCGACCCCATCGCCGTCAACGACATTCGCGCGCTCGTGCGCCACCTGACCCAGCGCGGCATCGGCGTCCTGATCACCGATCACAACGTGCGTGAGACGCTCGACCTTGTCAGCCGCGCCTATATTATTCACGACGGCATGGTGCTGACCCACGGCACCGCGCAGGAGATCATCAGCAACGAAGACGTGCGGCGCGTCTATCTCGGGGATCAATTCAAGATCTAGTCGCGCGACCAGCGTGAGTTCGACAATGGCAATCACCGCAAAGCTCGAACTCCGTCAGACGCACAGCCTGGTGATGACGCCGCAATTGCAGCAGGCGATCAAGCTGCTGGCGCTCTCCAATATCGAGCTTGCGGCCTTCGTCGAGGCGGAGCTTGAGCGCAACCCGCTGCTCGAACGCGCCGACGCCGACGAAATCGGCGCCGCGGTCGCCGAGCCCGCCATCGATTCCACGCCGCAGGTCAAGGAGGAGGGGGAGACTCAAGGCACGGCGGGCGAGGCCGAAGCGGAAGCAGGAGAAGGCGATGACGGCGAGTGGGTCGATCTCGAGACAGGCGCGAGCCGGAGCGAAGACCTCGATGTCGAGCCCCATGATGTGTTCCCCGACGCGGATGACGTCTCGCCGGGAGCATTCAAGGATTCAGGTTGGACCGCGCTCGGCGTGGGCGCCGGCACCGGTGACGATCCCAACCTCGAAGCTTATGTGGCCGAGGAAAGGACGCTGAGGGATCACCTCGCCGAACAGCTCGTTCTCGCCTTCGCCGATCCCGCGCACCGCCTGATCGGCTACCATCTCATCGACATGACGGACGAGGCCGGCTATCTCTGCGGCGACCTCGAAGGTCTTGCCGAATTGCTCGGCGCCCCGCTCGAGCTGATCGAAGAGACGCTCGCCGTCATGCAAGGCTTCGACCCTTCCGGCGTGTTCGCCCGCGATTTGCGCGAATGCCTCATGCTTCAGCTTAAGGAACAAGACCGCTGCGATCCGGCGATGGCCGCCATGGTCGAGAACCTCAATCTTCTCGCCGTTCACGATCTTGCCGCGCTGAAGCGTGCCGCCAAAGTCTCCGACGAAGACCTCTTGGACATGATCGGGGAGGTGAGGCGGCTGAACCCCAAGCCCGGTCTGCGCTACGGCTCGGCCCCGACCCAACCCATCGTTCCCGACGTGCTCGTGCGCGCGCTTGCGGACGGCAGCTTCCATGTCGAGTTGAACAGCGAGACGCTGCCCCGCGTCCTTGTCAACCGATCCTACTATGCGACCGTCTCCAAATCGGCGACACGGAAGCAGGACAGAACCTATCTCGCCGATTGCTTCCAGACAGCGAATTGGCTGGTGAAGAGTCTCGACCAGCGTGCCCGCACGATCCTCAAAGTGGCGCAGGAGATCGTGCGCCAGCAGGATGGCTTCTTCACTTACGGCGTCCGGCACCTCCGGCCTCTGAACCTCAAGACTGTGGCCGACGCGATCGCCATGCATGAATCGACGGTGAGCCGGGTCACCGCCAACAAATACATGGCGACCAATCGCGGCCTGTTCGAGCTCAAATATTTCTTCACATCGGCGATCGCCGCGACCTGCGAAGGGGACGCCCACTCTTCCGAATCGGTGCGCGACCGTATCCGCGCCATGATCGAGGCCGAATCGACCGGCGGCGTCCTGTCTGACGACAAGATCGTGGAGAGGTTGAAGGGCGACGGCGTCGACATCGCGCGCCGGACGGTTGCAAAATACCGCGAGGCGCTGCGAATCCCCTCCTCCGTGCAGCGCCGAAGGCTGAAGCGCCTGTCGCCTGCCGCGCGCCCTTGAAGCGCCCTTAAGTCATTGGACAGAAACGTGAATCCTGTAAAGAGGGAGCGGCGAAATTAGATGGTTTGACACCCCGGAATGAGGGGTCTAGCTTCCCGCCCCGCGGTGGAGACCGGGCGGCGTCGGATCCAAAGCGCGCCGGTCTCGCTTTGGCGAAGTTCGGTTCCGCGAAGTGAGCGGCAAGCGCCCCGGGAACGCGGTGGGAAAGGCCAATCGACAGTCTTCCGCGGGCAAATGACGATACAAGTTACGGGAAAGAACCTGGACGTCGGTGAGGCGCTACGCAGTTACGTCCAGGAGCGCGTCGCCCATACTATTGAGAAGTTCGTCGGGCGCGAAGCGACGGGGCATATTCGCATCGAGAAGGAGCACGGAGCGTTTCGGACCGACTGCACCATCCATTTGTGGCAGGGCATGAGTCTCGAGGCGCATGGCACGGCGCCCGACGCCTATCAGAGCGCCGATCGCGCCTGTGAGCGTCTCGAGAAGCGCGTCCGGCGCTACAAAGAGAGGCTGAAGCGGCGAGGCGGCGACACGGCGCGGAAGCAGACATCGGCGGCGGACTACGTCATTCAGGCCGCTGACGAGGGTCGTGAGGAACACGATGAGGACAATCCCGTTATTATTGCCGAGGCCGAAACGGCCGTGCATGAAATGGCGGTGAGCGACGCGGTGATGCAGATGGATTTGTCCGACCGCTCCGTTGTCGTATTTCGCAACGCAAGCAACGGGGAAATCAACGTGGTTTACCGCCGTGACGACGGCAATATCGGCTGGATCGATCCGGCCGGACCTTTGAGCTCAAGGAGCGCAACGGTCGCGCAGCAACGAACCAAGAAGGCGCGCAAGCGGAGCTAGGCGGAACGGTCCGCCTGTCGCCGCTACAGCCCAAAGAGGGGAAGACAGATGCTGCCAAGTGATTTCATCGCCCCCGATTCTGTCGTGCCGCTGCTCAAGGCGAAAACCAAGAAGCAGCTGCTGCACGATCTTGCGGCCCGCGCCGCCCGTTTAACCGGGCTTCCCGAGCGCGACATTTTCGACGTGCTCCTGCAGCGCGAACGCCTCGGCTCGACCGGGGGCGGCCAGGGCATCGCCATTCCCCATGGCAAGCTTCAGGGGCTCAAGCGCATGGTCGGTATCTTCGCGCGTCTCGCCGAGCCGATCGACTTCGACGCGGTCGACGGCCAGAAGGTCGATATCGTGTTCCTTCTGCTCGCGCCCGAGGGGGCCGGCGCCGATCATCTCACCGCGCTCGCCCGCATCTCGCGGCTGTTGCGCGAGGGAAGCGCGGTGGAGAAGCTTCGCTCCTCGCGCGATGCCGCGGCGCTCTACGCCGTCTTGACCGAGGGCGAGACCTCATCTCACGCCGCCTAAACGGCGCCCGACTCCAAGAGCGGGAAGCTCGGGACGTCAGTGCACGCTCACCGGCACGAGATCGTTCTCGATGGCGTTGGCGATCGCGGCGCTGCGGCTGTCGGTCAGCGCGAGAGGCGTCCCGTCGGCGCCGAGCACGGCAAAGAAGTTGATGCCCTTCGGCGCCTCGTGTAGCGCCGGGAACAGGCGTTCGGCAGCGTCGGAATCGAGCTGCTTGATATAGGCGACCTCTCCGTCGCCAAGCAGCGCAAGCTCGCGCCGGGTGATCGGCGCGTGCGTCTGGCGATCTTCTTCTTTTTCGAACTCGTTCATCTCACGTCAACTCCTCATGACGAGGGATAGTGAAGCTACGCAGCATCCCGCGCGAAGGTTTCAATCGGCGGCGGTGATTCCGATCTTCATCACGCGTTTTTGCTCGCGCGGGCGGACCAGCTCGATGACCAGGAGGCCGTTATCGAGTTCGGCCTTACGGACCTCGACCCCGCTCGCGAGCCGAAAGCTTCGCTTGAATTGCCGCGCGGCGATGCCGCGATGCAGGTAGTCTCGGGTCTGCTCCTTGCGTTGCTTGCCTCGGATCGAAAGCTCGCCGTCCTCGGTGCTCACCTCGAGGTCCTCGGGACCGAAACCGGCCACCGCAAGCGTGATGCGCAAGGCTTGAGGCTCTTCCGGCAGGATTTCGATGTTGTAGGGAGGATAGCCGGCATCAGCCGCCTTGCCCGCGCCGCTCGGCCCGCGGGGAGCGGACAGGCTCATCCAAAGGCTACTATCGAGGAGTGTCATGCGCGGCATTGCGCGAAAGCCCTTTCAAATGCGGCCGCGCCATGCCGGGGCGTTTGGCGAGGCCCTGACGGCGCCTCTTTGAGAGCAGGCACGGCCCCGCCGTGGGCGCCGGCCTCAGGGATTCCGCTCTCGGATATGGGGAACGCGGGAGCCAATTCAAGCCGATGCGATGCGGCGATCACCCATTCGTGTGTGGCCTGCCGCATCTGGCAAAGCTCGCACCTCCAGAGCGGCTGTCGTTCGGTGGTTCTCTTCAGCGCATAGACGGCTTAAGAGTAGGAGGAAATGCCACTAGCAATGCAGCTGATTTTTACCCCTATGATTTTGAATTTGATGGAGCGCAAGCGCTGGCGTCACCTGACGCTCAACGATCGCGAACGGGCGGATAGGGAATTGTCAGTCCTAACAACGCCAGGCGCCGTGAATGTCGATGGTAAACGATGATCTGGTACGTCAATTCCAATGCGAGCGGCGCGGCGGACGGCCGCAACGCAGACACGGCCTTCAAGACACTCGGTCAGGCCGTTGAAGCCGCCAAGCCCGGTGACACGATCCTGATTGCGCCGGGCGCCTACGACCAAGATTTGCCGGCGCAGGTCAGCGCTGCGCGCGCCGCCAATATCGTCGTCTCGGTGGTGGGAAGCCACTAGGCCCCGGTCGCTCCGGCCGGTCTTCTGCACCCGCTCAAAGCGCTCGCGCTTAGACCGGCTCGATCGCAGCAGCTACGGGCGAGCGATCCGGCGCGTCTTTGCCGGCACCGAGCATGAGCGTGCGGAATTCCGCCTCGCCGACGACGCGCGCGATCTCCCGAAAGGCAAAGAACGGAACGAGCGCGACCGCCATGAGCGCCGTGACGCATAAGATGGTGACCACGCCTCCGCCGCCGATCTGAGGAAAACTCTCGGCCGCGGTCTTGCCGTGGTAAAGCCCCAGGCCGATCTCCTCGAGAATATAGGCGCCCATCAGCAACACCGAGAACGCCACGGATTTGTAGGCGACGGGGACGATCAGCGGCCGGTCATGGAACCTCTCCGCAAAGCGCATGTTCTCCGCGATCAGCATGATCTTCCCGAGAACCAACGCGTTGAGAGCGGCAAGTCCGTAGAAGCGGAAGCCGATATTGTGGCCCGCGAGCACGATCCACTCATGCACGAGGAAGACGAGGAAAACGAGCCAGAGATAGGCGAAGATCGCCAGGAACTGTCTCGCCTCATTGAGGAGCCTCGCCCTTAGGGTCGGCTTCGGTGCTTGTACCGGCTCGGCGCTCGTCTCCGCGTCGGCCTCCGCACCCGTCGCGTCGTCGGGAAGGAATTCCAGATCTTGGCGTGGCGGCTCCTGCATCGCCGCAGGCGCAGGCATATCGCAGACGTCGCGGACCGGCTTCCAGGATTCGAAGCCAGGCTTCCACAAGAGGTCGTCCCTCTTGAGTCCGCCGCGCTCGGCGAGAAGCAGCAATTCGCGATTGCCGAGCGGCCCGAATCGTTTGTCTCCGCGCGCCAGATACCACGAGTCCGGGCCTTGCGCGGCCGCTCCCAACGACTGACTCTGTTGCATGAATTCCCCCCCGCCATACGTCCCCGCCTAAAGGCTACCGCAGCGGGAGCGAATGGTCGATCAAAGTTTATGCAAAACTTTACCGTTAATTCTGGACCGGCTTGCCCCTTGGGGCGGGCGAGAATCTCGATCGGCGGGATGGACTTCGGCGAGCGCCCGGTGCTAAAGCGATGGCGCGGCGATGACCATGTTAGGGGGTTGATGTGATCAAAGTCATCTTTGCAAGTTTGCTTCTCGCGACCGCGCTCATCCTGGCTCACCAGCCGGCGAAGGCCGAATGGCTGTGCGGTGTCGATCGGTGCGTCTGGGTGAGCTATGACGTCGACGAGCCGGCCTTTGCCCTGCTTTGGGGACCGCCGATGCGGCCGAGCTGCTTTTGGAGACGAGGCATCCTGGGCCGCTGGAGGATGATCTGCCCGCGCTAGAGCGCGGCCTCCGCTTCCCGCCCTCGTCTCTTGTCATCGCCCGGCTTGACCGGGCGATCCAGTAATCACCCACTTCGATCGCGAGTGTCAGGGGTTACTGGATGCCCGCTTTCGTGGGCATGACTTTCAGGCCGCTCCTTATGCGTCGTCATGCCCGGGCACCCGGGTCCGGCTCCGCCGGCCCGGGCGCAGGCTTGAGTCCGGGCATCCACGATTTGACCACTGGAAAGAATAAATCGTGGATGGCCGGGCCAAGCCCGGCCATGACGGAGATGGGAGAGATGCATTGCTGTGACGTCTAGTCCAGCAGCAGAACCTGCCGGCTGTTGTCGATCGACCAGGATTTGAACTTGCCGAGAAAGCTCTGTCCTAGCAGGAGGGTTCCTTTTACGTCCGCCACAGCGCCTATGACGTTCTCGACGATACGGTCGCCTACTTTCAACGTCCGAATGCGGAACGTCGCAGACGGGACCGTGGAGCCATCCGCCAGGACGTAAGTTTTCGTGCCCAGGAAATCGCTTTCTTGAAGTGTGCCGGTGCGTACGAGCGTCATCACGACATCAGCTGGAATGCTGACATCGGAGGCACCGCTATCCACCGTAAAATGCAATTCGATGACACCATTGATCAGAACAGGAACTTTGAAAGTTCCTGCTTCCCTCACCAAGTGGACTTCCGTGGCGCCGCTTGATGCTGACGATTTGGCTGACCGACGAGGGGCCGGGCGAGAAGGGGGCTCTTTACTTTCTATCAATTGGCCGTGCGACCGCCAGCCGACCTCGTGCCAAGCGCCATCTCCCGCCCTGCAGGCGATGCCGCTGTAGGACCACACTTTCCCGTCAATGAAGACGGTATGATCGAAGGATCGGCATAATGAGTCTTTTCGCTCGTAGTCCCCACCGGCCAACACTTGGCCGTGGTTTTGACTGCCGGGATCGCTCCATTCACTGACACTGCCGGTCTCGCGCACCATCGCCCGGTTAAGGGCCTCGCTGAACAACTGCCTGTCGTGGGGGTCGAGCGCAGGTTTATCGTCGATCACGTCTAAGGCATCGACCACGTAGGCAGGCGGTGCAGACCTCGCCCAGCTCCCGAACATATGGAAGCCTGTTGAAGTGCCTGTTTGCGCCGAGGCTGAAGACGCAATCAGTGTCGCGGCGATGAGACCGATGTATCTCATGCTGCCACTCCCCGCCTCGCGCTGACGCTGTCAGTCATGGCAGCGCCTTCGATTGGACCCTCCGCACTGACACAGGATTGCAGGAATGGGGTGGGTTGGCTAGCTGCCCGCGCGCGACGTGGCCTTTTGCGCGCTACGCCAAGCATCAGCCTAGCCACCTGATAAATTTCGACTTTTCATCAAGGCCGATTCGATCGCGGTGCCTGGTGACCAGCGCCGTGCCCGATGGACATCCGCTGCGTTCGGTGCTCTAATCTGCCTACGGGCGGGGGGAGCCGGGCGTGTTGCCGGCCCTCCGTGCCCATGAAACGGGGGGATTTACCCATGAAAGCACTCCTTCTGCTCCTTCCGGCGCTGGTCCTGTCCGCGCCTGCGCATGCTCTGTCGATTGTGAGCTTACATTCGAAGTCGGCGATGATTGCGGCAAATTCCGTCGACATGCCGATCATCGTCGGAAGCGTTCTCGCGCTGGCCGCGGCCTTCGGTTTTCGCCTATTGAGGCGCTGATCCGACGATGTTGCGGCCGGACCTAGGTCCGGCCCCCTTGCCGAGCGAAAGCCCGTGGAAGAGTTCTTGCGGGATAACGAGGCGACGATACCGTTCGTCGGAATGGCCGCGGCGCTGTTTGTTGCAGTGATCGCCGAGGTTGCGCTGCAGCGCCGGCCCGAGACGGGAAACACGCGCTTTCGGTGGCTGAACAACATCTTTCTGACGCTCATCGACCAGGCAAACGTCAGCTTCGTGACCGTCGTCATCACGATCATGATCGCCTGGTGGGGCGACGAGGCCGAGATCGGTTTCCTGCGCCAGAGCGGGATCGGCTTCTGGCCAATGTTGCTGCTTGCCGTCTTCACGTTCGAGCTGATTTCCTACTGGTTCCATCGGGCCCTGCACGCCTTCCCGCTCCTGTGGCGGATCCACGCGGTGCACCATTCGGACACCGAGGTCGACTTCACGACCACCTTCCGGAATCATCCGCTCGAGCTTTACGTCAACGCGCCGCTGACGATCCCTGTCATCTTGCTATTGGGCTTTCCGGTCGAGGTCGTGGCGACCTACCAGCTTCTCAAGATCTCGATCAGCGTGTTCGCCCACAGCAATATCCGGCTGCCTGCCGGTCTCGACCGAGCGTTGCGTTTTGTCCTTGTCACGCCCGACTTCCACCGGCTTCATCACTGCAGCGAGAAAGTCTTCACGGACTCCAACTTCAGTGCGGCGTTCCCCATTTACGACTACCTGTTCGGGACGGCCAAATCGAGGCCCTATGACGAGCAGGAGACGATGGAGCTCGGCCTTGAATATTTCCGCGATCCCGTCGACAGCCGTCTTGACCGACTGCTCCTCATGCCGTTCGTCTGGCGCTCGCGAGAAGAGGCGCGTCCTTCAGCGCGGCCAGCAGCGCCCGAGCTGAGCATCGAAGCGCGCGAGGAGTCCGGGCCCGTATGGGCCGTTATGGGTAAAGGTGAACTCTGAGAAATAATAGCGACCGTCGCTCACGAGGAAGTCGACGCGCACGTGGTCGATGCGGCGGCAGAGCCGCTCGAGGGCCTTGAACAGGCGCGCAGGCGGTCGCGGAATCTCGATGCTAGGCGGGGGCGACATGCCCGACTTGCTGGCTAACGCCTCGCGCAGCGTCCACTCCTCGTCATAGATTTGGTGCGCCGTGTTTTGAAACATGAACGACCTAAACGCCACAAGCGCGAGCTTGAATCGGCCCTCGAACAGGAAGAGCTGAAGCTCATAATCAACCGGTTGTACGTAAGCCTCGAACATCACCCCGAAGTCGACCTGCCGATAGTGGAGCTGCGCCTTCCTGCGCCGCGCCTCGGACTTGGAATTCATCCATTCGATTGCGACGCCGCTGAGATAGTCTAGATCGCTCGGGCGCCCCGCGTCGCGACGGGATCGGTTGCTGCCGCGCACGATTCCGTTTTCGACGAGGAGCGACATGTTCCAGCCGTGAGTGGCCTTCATGACGAAGGTGTCGGGGAGGGTGAGCGCGACGATTTCCTCGGGATAGCGCACGACGGCGTAGGTCCGGGGAACGGAGAAGAGGCCCGCCACGATCGACTTCGCCTCGTACTTGTCGACCCAGGATGCATAGTCGACCTTGGGGTCGGGATGCTTGCAGCGCCATTTCACTTTTTGGGAGAAAGTTCGTTTCTCCCAGTTGTCCGGTTTTGGGCTGTTCAGAGTACGCGGACGATCGGTGGCTGGCCGAAGATGGCGTCTCACCATTTGCCCGCGTCTCCACGTCGACCGCACGGGGCTCGCCCCGTGTGTCGCAAGCCGAGGCTCGAAACCGCCCTTGCCGCATATTATGCGCTTAAGAGGCGAGGGAACGCTCAGACCTATCGCGTCTCACTGATCGATTTTGATGGTGGAGCCAGGCGGGATCGAACCGCCGACCTCGTGAATGCCATTCACGCGCTCTCCCAACTGAGCTATGGCCCCTTCAGGTATCAGACGTCAGAAACAAGAAGCCAGAAGCCAGAAATGAGAAATTGCGTGGCACCTGGCACCCGGCATCTGACTTAGGGCGATGCGCCCGGCCGATCAAGAGAGAATGGAAGCTCGCCGGAGGCCCCGCGGACCTAGTCAAAGCACCTTCGTGCGAGCACTTTGGTGCCAGCACCTTGGTGCCAGCGCCTGGCCCCTCGCTTCAGGTTTCCTCGCCCTTATCCCCGCCGACGATGCCCGACACGTCGGCCTCGCCCTCTTCCTCCTCTTCGAGGAAGGTGCTGTCGTCGTCTCCCGGCGGGATTTCCGGCGCATCCTCGCCGAGATCGACGATCTCCTCATCCTCGGCGATGGTGGCTTCGGCGCCCGCCTCCTCGACCTCCTCGGGGCTGATGACCTCGGCGGTTTCGACCGGGGGCCGAGGCTCGACCTCGACTTCCGCCTTTCTCGCTTCAGCCGCTTGCGCCCGTTCGCTGCGACGCGACAGCGCCGTCGGCAGCTGATAGGCGGCTTGGCAGAGGGGACAGGTGATGGGCATCCGGTTCAAGTCGTAAAACCGCGCGCCGCAGCTCGTGCAAACGCGCTTGGTCCCCCGTGCGGGTTTCGACATTAATCGTCCTCGATGCTGGGCCTCAGATTGCGCTCCCCATTGCCACGCCACATCTGTGCTGTCAAAAGCTATCGAACGCCCGAAAACCCAATTGTGACCTTATGAAACAGCCCTTGACCGCAAGCCCGTCCGCACGCCTTTCGGGGCGGATCAGGGTGCCGGGCGACAAGTCGATTTCCCACCGCGCGCTGATCTTGGGCGCGCTCGCCACGGGCACGACCCGCATCGCCGGGCTACTCGAGGCCGAGGATGTCGCGGCCACGGCCGGCGCGGTTGCGGCGCTCGGCGCCGAGGTGGAACGCTCGAACGGCACCGTTGCGGTGAAAGGCCAGGGGGTCGGGGGCTTGCGCGCGCCGTCCACCGCGCTCGACTTCGGCAATTCCGGCACCGGCAGCCGGCTCATGCTCGGCGTCATCGCCGGCCATGACATGCAAGTCGAGGTGACCGGCGATGCCTCGTTGCGGCGGCGGCCCATGGGCCGGGTGCTTGCCCCACTTGCCGCCATGGGCCTCAAGACGGATGCCGAGGCGGACCGTGCGACGCTTCCTCTCATCGTCAGCGGCACCACGGACCTCATGCCCATCGTTTACGACCTTCCCCTTCCATCCGCGCAGGTGAAGTCCGCCGTCCTTCTCGCCGGCCTGCATGCGCCTGGCCGGACTACCGTGGTCGAGCCTCTGGCCGCGCGCGATCACACCGAACGCATGCTCACGTTTTTCGGCGCAGAGATCGCGACGGAGGATCGCGGGGAGGGCGCCCGCGCCGTCACGGTGTCCGGCGATGCCGAGCTTCACGGCGCGAGCATCGAAGTGCCGGGCGATCCGAGTTCCGCCGCCTTCCTCATAGCTGCGGCGCTGATTGCTCCCGGCTCCGACATCGTGATCGAGGGCGTCCTTCTCAACCCGACGCGAACCGGCTTCATCGAGACGGTGCTCGAGATGGGCGGAAATATCGAGATACTCGACCGCCGTGACGAAGGCGGCGAGCCGGTCGGCGATCTCCGCGTGCGGACGAGCGCACTCAAGGGCGTTCGCGTCCCGGCGGACCGGGCGCCCTCGATGATCGACGAGTATCCGATCCTTGCCTGCCTTGCCGCGTTCGCCGAGGGCGAGACGGCGATGGAAGGCCTTGCCGAGCTGAAGGTCAAGGAGAGCGACCGGCTCGCCGCAACGGAGGCGGGCCTCGCCGCTTGCGGCGTCTCCGTGCGTGTCGAGGGCGACGATCTCTTCGTCGAAGGCAGGGGAGAGGTTGCAGGCGGCGCCCGCGTCGAGACGCTGATGGATCACCGTATCGCCATGGCTTTCCTCACGCTCGGGTTGGGCGCCCGCGCGCCTGTCACCGTCGACGACGCGAGGATGATCGGAACGAGCTTTCCCGGCTTTGTGCCGCTCATGACCCGGCTCGGAGCGAATCTCGCCTCATGCTGATCGCCATAGACGGGCCCGCCGCCTCGGGCAAAGGCACACTCGGGAGGCAGATCGCCGCCCATTACGGCCTCGCCTATCTCGACACCGGAAGGCTCTACCGCGCCGTCGCCCGCGATGTTTTGGCGGCCGGAGCAAGTCCCTCAGATGTGCATGCCGCGGCAAGCGCCGCGAAGGCGCTCGACCCCGCCACGTTGGACGATTCGAAGCTCGTGGACGGCAGGCTCGGTGAGGCCGCCTCGATCGTTGCGAGCCACCCCGAGGTTCGGGAGGCGCTGCTCGACTATCAGCGCGCCTTCGCCCGGCAGGCACCCGGCGCGGTCCTCGACGGCCGCGACATCGGCACCGTCATTTGCCCAGACGCCGACGTGAAGTTGTTCGTGACCGCGGGCGCCGAGGTGCGCGCGATGCGCCGCTATCGCGAGCTCAGCCAGGCCGGCCACAACATGACCGAGGCCGAGGTCCTTGCCGATATCCGCCGCCGCGACCAACGCGACAAGAACCGTGCCGCGGCCCCCTTGCGCCAGGCCAGGGACGCGTACTTGCTCGATACCACGAATTTGGATATAGACGCCGCGTTCAAGGCAGCCATCGCTTTGATCGATGCTGCGATGGGCCGTGCTGGGCAGGCCGGTTGAGGCCCTTGCCCCTTTTGCATTGGCGCATCACTTTTCGACGATTTCCGCGAGGGTTAGCGGGAGGAGAGGGCAGCCGGGAGGCAGCCCCCGCAAGGTTTCGCAAATCCTGCCGCGCCGGAACGAAATGCGACCATGAGCCTCGACCGAGGCGGGAGACGAGTATGATGCGACGCCGAGTAGGAGCCTAGATGACCGAACCGCAGACGAGCGTAAGCCATCCGAGCCGCGACGAGTTCGCCGCCCTTCTCGAAGAGTCGCTCACCGGCACCGCGCTCCAGGAAGGCAGTGTCATCAAGGGCACCATCGTCGCAATCGAGAAGGACGTCGCGGTTATCGACGTCGGCCTTAAGACCGAAGGCCGCGTCCCCCTAAAAGAGTTCGGCATGTCGGGCCGCTCGTCGCATCTTTCCGTCGGCGACGAAGTCGACGTCTATCTCGAGCGAGTCGAGAACTCGGCCGGCGAGGCCGTGCTGTCGCGCGAGAAGGCGCGCCGGGAAGAGAGCTGGACCAGGCTCGAGGAGAAATACAAGGCCGGCGAACGCGTCGAGGGCGTGATCTTCAACCGCGTCAAGGGCGGGTTCACCGTCGATCTCGACGGCGCCGTGGCCTTCCTCCCGGGCAGCCAAGTCGACATTCGCCCGATCCGCGACGTCGGTCCGTTGATGAACATGCCGCAGCCCTTCCAGATCCTCAAGATGGATCGCAGGCGCGGCAACATCGTCGTCTCGCGCCGGTCCGTGCTCGAGGAGACCCGCGCCGAGAAGCGCAGCGAAATCGTCGCCCGTCTCGAAGAGGGCCAGGTCATCGACGGCGTGGTCAAGAACATCACCGATTACGGCGCCTTCATCGATCTCGGCGGCATCGACGGGCTTCTGCATGTGACCGACATGGCGTGGAGGCGCGTCAATCATCCGAGCGAGATCGTGAATGTCGGCGACACGGTGAAGGTGCAGATCATCCGCATCAACCCCGAGACCCAGCGCATCAGCCTCGGCATCAAGCAGCTCGAGGCCGATCCCTGGGAGGGCATCGCCGGCAAGTATCCCGTAAGCTCGCGCTTCAAGGGCACCGTCACCAACATCACCGACTACGGCGCCTTCGTCGAGCTCGAGCCCGGCGTCGAGGGGCTGATCCATGTCTCGGAGATGAGCTGGACCAAGAAGAACGTCCATCCCGGCAAGATCGTCTCGACCAGCCAGGAGGTGGAAGTGCAGGTGCTCGAGGTCGATCCCGACAAGCGCCGAATCTCCTTGGGCCTGAAGCAGACCCAGGAAAATCCCTGGGTCGCATTTGCCGCCAATCATCCCCCCGGCTCGACCATCGAAGGCCAGATCCGCAACATCACCGAGTTCGGCCTGTTCATCGGCCTCGATGGCGGGATCGACGGCATGGTGCATCTTTCGGATCTCGACTGGACCAAGCCCGGTGAAGACGCGCTCAAGGACTACAAGAAGGGCGACACCTCCAAGGCGGTGGTGCTCGAAGCCGATTCCGAGAAGGAGCGTATCAGCCTCGGCATCAAGCAACTCACGGCCGATCCTTTCGCCTCCGGCGCACCCTCGGCCAAACTGAAGAAGGGCTTGCGGGTGACGTGCGAGGTGACCCAGGTCAAGGACAACGGTCTCGAGGTCAAACTTCTCGATCATGACCTCACGACGTTCATCCGGCGATCCGACCTTTCGCGCGACCGCTCCGAGCAACGGCCCGATCGCTTCGGCGTCGGCGAAAAGTTCGATGCCGTCGTGACCCAGGTCGATGCCAAGGCGCGCAAGGTCTCGGTTTCGATCAAGGCGCTGGAGATCGCCGAGGAGAAGGAGGCGGTCGCCCAATACGGCTCGACCGACTCCGGCGCATCGCTTGGCGATATCCTTGGCGCGGCGCTGAACAAGGCGAAGGGCGAGGAGGGCGACGAGCCGCCCAAGCCGAAGCGGAAGCGCGCCGCCAAGGGCGACACCGAGCCGAGTGCCGCGGCCGACGAGTAAGACGGCGCGCATGAGTTTTGCGAATTTCAGTTCCTGAGGTGTCGGGTTAAGACCCGCGAGGATCAATGGCTCTCGACGCTGAAACCGTCATCGATCGCCGGCGCCTCAAGCGGCGGGTGACGGCGTGGCGGCTTGCAGCCGTGGCGCTTGGACTGCTTGCTCTTGGCCTCTACCTGTTGGGCGATCGCACCATTGCCGGCTCGTCGAGCCTCTTGCCGCATGTCGCCCGGCTGACCGTGTCCGGCATCATCACCGACGACCACAAGATGAACGAGCTGATCGACAAGATCGGCAAATCGGATCAAGTCAAAGCCGTCATCGTCGACATCAACAGTCCCGGCGGCACCACCACCGGCGGCGAGGCGATGTACGACTCCATCCGCCGGCTCGCCGAGAAGAAGCCGACGGTCGCCGTGTGCGGGACGCTCGCCACCTCCGCCGCCTATATCGTGGCGCTCGCAACCGACCGCATCTTCGTCTACGGCAACACCATCACCGGCTCGGTCGGCGTGATCTTCCAGTGGGCCGAAGTGACCGAGCTCCTGCAGACGCTCGGCATCAAGGTCGAGGAGGTCCGGAGCGGTCCGTTGAAGGCGGTGCCGAGCCCGTTCGAGCCGACCGACGAACGGGCGCGCGTCTTGACCCAGGAGATGGTGGAGGAGGCCAGGGTCTGGTTCGTCGATCTCGTGAGCAAGCGCCGCAAAATCGAGGCGCCCGCAATCCCGGGCCTGACCGACGGCCGTATCTATTCGGGGCGCCAGGCCGTAGAGCTGAAGCTCGCCGACGAGATCGGCGACGAGCGGTCGGCGATGAAGTGGCTGACCAAGGAGCGCCAAATTCCGCCGGGTCTCAAGGTCGTCGACTGGAAACCGAAGGCGGAAAGCTCCGGCCTGTTCGGTTGGCTTTTCGAGTCTCTCGCTGCCATGGTCGGCGTTTCAGCCGAGCGATTGGCAGGGATTGTCGGCCAAATCTCGGCTACCCTCAAGCTTGACGGTCTTGTTTCGGTTTGGCACCCTCCGGTGAATTAGGGGGGTTTAAGGCCCGCGCCTTTGCGGCGCCCGGCCGAGTGGGGCGTTACATGATCAAATCGGAATTGATTCAGAAGGTCTCTTCCGCCAATCCGCATCTCTTCCATCGCGATGTCGAGCGCATCATCAACATCGTACTCGATGAGATTACGGGCGCATTGGCGCGTGGCGACAGGGTGGAGCTGCGCGGCTTCGGCGCTTTCACGGTGAAGCATCGCGCGGCGCGCCAAGGGCGCAATCCGCGCACCGGGGATACGGTCTTTGTCGAGGACAAATACGTCCCCTTCTTCAAGACCGGCAAGGAATTGCGCGAGCGCTTGAACCCCGGCGACCTGCGTTAGCCGGTGGCGATGAAAGTCCACTTGAATGTGGCGTAAGCTCGTCCTTGCCCTTGTCATCATTCCGCTCGGCGTGGTGCTGGTCACGCTTGCCGTCGTCAATCGCAAGCCCGCGCTCCTCGTTCTCGATCCTTTCGGGGGAAGCGAGGGAGGACTTTCGCTCCAGGCGCCGCTCTTTCTGTTCCTCCTTAGCGCTTTCGTTCTCGGGCTGATCGTCGGCGGGATCGCAACCTGGCTCCGCCAGGGCAAATGGCGGCGCACCGCGCGCGAAGAGGCCCGTGAGGCGCGCGAGTTGCGCCGTCAAGCCGGCCGGCTCGAGAAGGAGCTGGAGGGCGGAAGCGCCGCGGCCCATCGCCCGCGCCTGACCGCCGATTGATCTCAGGCGTTCGATGGACGCGCTGACCCTCTTCGGCCTGACTACGGTTATCGCCATGCTGATCTTCTACGCGCTAGAGGATCGGAGCCACTGGTTCATCCTCGCCTTCGCCGCAGCCTGCGGCCTTGCCTCGATCTATGGCTTCCTTCAGGGGGCCTGGCCCTTCGGTGTCGTCGAGGCGATTTGGATGGGCGTCGCCTTCTGGCGCTGGCGCGTCAAGGCCAAGACCGCCGGAGCCCCGCGCTAACCGCCCGGCAAGGCCAATGTTGCACTGCGGTAGACTTTTTACCCAGGATTGGCATAGGGTGACCCTAGCGCGAGCCTAAAAGCCGCCACAAACCTCACCGAGAGCCCGACGTGCCGGTTAAGGTCAAAATCTGCGGCGTGCGGACGCCCGCCATTGTCGAGACGGCGGCGGAGGCGGGCGCCGACTATGTCGGGCTCGTGTTCTTCGCAAAGAGCCCGCGCCACCTCACGCCCGCGCAGGCCAAAACGCTCGCTCTCGCGGCGCGCGGCAAGATTGCGACCGTTGCGGTCCTCGTCGATCCCGACGATGCGCTCATCGACGGCGTGATTGAGGACTTGCGCCCCGATCTCCTCCAATTACACGGCGGCGAGACACCGGAGCGCGTGGCCGCGATCAAGGCCCGCACGGGTCTGCCGGTGATGAAGGCGGTCGCCATCGCGACCGCGGCGGATGTGGCCGCGGCCCACGCTTTTGCCGCTAGCGCCGACCACATTCTGTTCGACGCCAAGGCAGATCCTGGCGCGCTGCTTCCCGGCGGGAACGGCGTCGCATTCGATTGGCGCGCGCTCAGCGGATTCGGAGCACCATTTGCGCTGTCAGGCGGCCTTACGCCTGAGACGGTTGCCACGGCCGTCAGCATGACGGGGGCAGCTCTGGTCGACGTGTCCTCTGGCGTCGAGCGCGCTCCCGGCGAAAAAGACCCGGAGCTTGTGCAGCGCTTCATAGAGGCGGCGAAGGCAGCCGCAGAGCAACCAAAGGCCAAGGCATCATGAGTGCGCGGACCGAACCGAACCCGCTCAACACTTATCGCGCCGGTCCCGACGAGCGCGGCCATTTCGGCCTCTATGGCGGCCGCTTCGTCGCCGAGACGCTGATGCCGCTGATCCTCGATCTCGAGCAAGCTTACACCGAGGCCAAGGCCGATCCCGCCTTCCATGCCGAGCTCGCCGATCTTCTCGCACATTACGGCGGGAGGCCGAGCCCGCTCTATTTCGCTGAGCGGCTGACTTCCCATCTCGGCGGCGCCAAGATCTATTTCAAACGCGACGAGCTCAACCACACCGGCTCGCACAAGATCAACAATTGCCTCGGCCAGATTCAGCTCGCCCGCCGCATGGGCAAGAAGCGCATCATCGCCGAGACCGGAGCCGGCCAGCACGGCGTGGCGGTGGCGACCGTCGCCGCCCGGTTCGGCCTTCCTTGCGTGGTCTACATGGGCGCGACCGACATCAAGCGGCAACGGCCGAACGTGTTTCGCATGAAGCTGCTCGGGGCCGAAGTGAAGCCGGTGACGTCAGGCTCGGCCACGCTGAAAGACGCGATGAACGACGCGCTTCGCGACTGGGTCGCCAATGTGCACGACACCTTCTACATCATCGGCACGGTGGCGGGCCCGCATCCTTATCCCGCCATGGTGCGCGATTTCCAGTCCGTGATCGGGCGCGAGACGCGCGAGCAGATGCAGGAGCGGGAAGGGCGCCTCCCCGATACGCTCGTCGCCTGCATCGGCGGCGGCTCGAACGCCATGGGCCTGTTCCATCCCTTCCTCGACGAACCGTCGGTCGCGATCTACGGGGTGGAGGCCGGAGGCTATGGCCTCGATAAGTTCAACGGTCATGCCGCATCGATGAGCGGCGGCCAGCCCGGCGTGCTGCATGGCAATCGCACCTATCTGCTTCAGGACGATGACGGGCAGATTCTCGAAGGCCATTCCATCTCGGCCGGCCTCGATTATCCCGGCGTCGGCCCCGAGCATTCCTGGCTCAAAGACACCGGCCGCGTGAACTACGTCGCCGTGACCGACAAGGAGGCGCTCGACGCCTTCCAGCTCTGCACGCGGCTCGAGGGGATCATCCCCGCGCTCGAACCGGCCCATGCCTTGGCCTATGTCAAGAAGCTCGCGCCGACTTTGCCGCGCGACAATCTCCTGGTGATGAATATGTGCGGGCGCGGCGACAAAGACATCTTCTCCGTCGCCGAGCACCTCCACATGGAAATGTAAGCGTGACACGGATCGACAAGAGATTTGCGGAGCTGAAGCGGGAGGGACGGGCAGGGCTCGTGACCTTCATCACCGCCGGCGACCCCGATTACGACACCTCGCTTGCCATTCTCAAGGCGCTGCCGGCTGCCGGAGCCGATATCATCGAGCTCGGCATGCCCTTCTCCGACCCCATGGCAGACGGACCGGCGATCCAGGCCTCGTCCCAGCGGGCGCTCAAGGCCGGCCAGACCATGCAAAAAACGCTGCAAATGGTGAACGCCTTCCGCGCCGCCGATGCCGCCACGCCCCTGGTGTTAATGGGCTATTACAACCCCATATATGTATATCCCGTAGACCGCTTCATCGCCGACGCGGTTGAAGCGGGAGCCGATGGTCTGATCGTGGTTGACATGCCGCCAGAGGAGGATGCCGAGCTTCGCCCCGCCGCGGCGGCGGCCGGCCTAAACTTCATTCGTCTTGCGACCCCCACGACGGACGCCAGGCGCATGCCCGCCGTGCTCTCCAACACCAGCGGATTCGTCTATTATGTGTCGATAGCCGGCATCACCGGGACGAAGGCGCCTGACCTTAACGAGGTTAAGGGACATGTCGGGCGCATCAAGGCGCAAACCGGCCTGCCGATTGCCGTCGGCTTCGGGGTGAAGACGGAAGGGCAAGTGAGCGCAATCGCCGGTATCGCCGAGGGCGTAGTAGTGGGCTCTGCGCTGGTTAGCGCCCTTGCGGAGAGCCTGGACCAAGAGAATAACGCCACCCGAAAGACGAAGGCTGACGTGCTCGGCCTCGTCGAGCGTCTCGCTTCGGCTCTGCGCCATCCGGCCGAAGCGGCGGTGCTTTAGCGTGTTCGAGCGAGTTGAATCTTGAGAGACTTGTAGACCCGTGAACTGGATCAACAGCGTCGTCAGGCCCAAGATCCGCAGCATCCTTCGCAAGAAGGAACTGCCGGACAATCTATGGGTCAAATGCCCCGAGACGGGGCAGATGATCTACTACAAGGATCTCGAAGCCAACCAGTTCGTGGTCCCGGGCTCGAACTATCACATGCGCATGTCGGCCGCGGCGAGATTGAAGTCGCTGTTCGACAATGCCGAATACGAGACCTTGCCTCTGCCGGAAGTTCCGGTCGATCCGCTGAGATTCCGCGACGAGCGCCGCTACACCGACCGGCTCAAGGACGCGCGCAACAAGACCGGTCTCTCGGATGCCGTTCTCGCCGGGGCCGGGCGGCTCGAAGGCCAGAGGGTCGTCGCCGCCGTGCAGGATTTCGATTTCCTTGGCGGTTCGCTCGGGACTGCGGCCGGCGAAGCGGTGATTGCGGTCATGCGCAACGCGGTCAAGCGCGGGACGCCGTTCATTCTGTTCGCGGCCTCGGGCGGCGCCCGCATGCAGGAAGGCATCCTCTCGCTGATGCAGTTGCCGCGCACCACCGTGGCCGTGCAGGAGCTGCGCGAGTCGCTGCTGCCGTATATCGTCGTCCTGACTCACCCGACCACCGGCGGCGTGACCGCGTCTTATGCGATGCTCGGCGACGTCCATATCGCAGAGCCCGGCGCCCTGATCGGCTTTGCCGGCCCGCGTGTCATCGAGCAGACCATTCGCGAGCAGCTTCCGAACGGCTTCCAGCGCGCCGAATATCTCCACGATCACGGCATGGTGGACATGGTGGTGCATCGCCACCAGCTTCGCGCGACGCTCGCCCGCCTATGCCATCTCTTGACCCACCGCCAGCCCGGCCGCGACGCTGCCCTCTCCGAGGCCAAGGACGGCCAGCTCGCGCACGCGGCCCCGGCCTCGACCATCGCGATGTCAGGCAACGGCCTCGACCCCGTACACGAGGAGGGGGAGGGGGATGACTTGACGAGCGGGGCGGGCAATGGCGCCAATCCTAATCCGCCGCACGGCGTCTAGGGGCACGAGGGGTTGACACAAGTTCCGCACAGCGCCGGGCGAGCCTCGCCCCGCCCTCGAGGCGCGTCGAGCGATAACCTGCTCGAGCGGCTGAAGAAGCTGCACCCGCAATCGATCGACCTCTCGCTCGGGCGCATCGAGCGCCTGCTTGCCGCGCTTGGTCATCCCGAGCAGAAGTTCCCCCCGGTGCTGCACGTCGCCGGCACCAACGGCAAAGGGTCCTTCCTCGCTTTTGTCCGCGCCATCGCCGAACCGCTCGGCAAGCGCGTGCATGTCTATACTTCGCCGCATCTCGTCCATTTTCACGAACGCATCGTCCTTGCCGGGCCGCACGGCTCGGCCCCGATCGCCGAGGAGTTGCTGGTCGACTGCCTCGCCCGCGCCGAAGCGGCCAATGACGGCGACCTGATCACGCTGTTCGAGATCACCACCGCGGCGGCCTTCCTCGCATTCTCCGAGGTTCCGGCCGACTTCTTGCTGCTTGAAACCGGATTGGGCGGAAGGCTCGACGCCACAAATGTCGTGGCCGAGCCTCGTCTCACCGCCATCACGCCGGTCTCGATCGACCATGTGTCGTTTCTCGGCGACACCGTGACGGCGATCGCGGGCGAGAAGGCTGGCATCCTCAAGCCCGGCGTCACCTGCGTGGTCGGCAGGCAGGAGCAGGATGCTTTTCAAGTGATCGAGGCGCGAGCCGAGCAGATCGACGCGCCGCTTCATGTCGCCGGGCGCGACTTCGACATGTACGAGCAACACGGGCGCCTCATCTTTCAAACGCCGTCTAGGCTTCTCGACCTGCCGCTGCCGCGGCTGAAGGGACGCCATCAGATCGACAACGCCGGCATGGCGATCGCGGCGGCCGAAATCCTGTTCGGCGAAGGGCTCACCACGCGCGCCCTCGAACAGGGCCTCACCCATGCCGAGTGGCCGGCGCGGCTCGAGCGCCTCGGGACCGGCGGCCTCCACGCCTATGTCGCCAAGGGCACCGAGATCTGGCTCGACGGCGGCCATAACGCCGCCGGCGGACGGGTTATCGCTCAGGCTCTTGCCGAGCTCGAAGAGCGCGTGCCGCGCCCGATGCATCTCATCTTCGGTATGATGGAGTCTAAGGACGCGCACGCCTTCATCGCCCCCTTCAAGGGGCTGGTCGAGCGAATCTATACCGTGCCGATTCCCGACGAACCGAACGCATTTGACGCCGAAGCCTTGGCCGAGGTCGCGCGTGCGGAGGGGTTTGACGTCGTGGCTGCTGCGGGCGTGCCAGATGCGCTTCTAAAATCGCAAGCCGCTCTGCCGGGATCGGGTCGCGTGCTGATCTGCGGCTCGCTTTATCTCGCGGGCCATGTGCTAAAGCTGCACGGTTAGAGGCTCTAGCCGCTTCTCATACCTCGTCATGCCCGGGCACCCGGGTCCGGCTCCGCCGGCCCGGGCGCAGGCTCTGACCCGGGCATCCATGCCGTTACGTCTCAGCCCGTTGAAGCGCCATGGAATGGATTGCCGGAGCCTGTCCCCGGACTCGATCCGGGGATCAAGCCCGGCAATGACGAAAAGGGAAGGGTCCTGATCGGGGCTGGCTCAAAGCTCGAACCCGAAATAAGCACGCTGCAACGAATCCTCGCCACGCGCGCCCGAAGTAAACGATAGAGTCTAGGCGCCGGCCGTGCCGCTGATCCAGGCGGCGAGGTGATTCTTCGGATAGGCGCCCTTCAGCGTCCCCGCCACCTCGCCATCCTTGAACAGGATCAGGGTCGGGATCGCGCGCACGTTGTAGACGGTGGGCGTGCGCGGATTCTCGTCGATATTGAGCTTGGCGATTTTCACCTTGCCGTTGAGATCCTTGGCGATCTCCTCGAGAGCGGGGGCAATTTGCCGGCAGGGACCGCACCATTCGGCCCAGAAGTCGACGACCACCGGGGTCGCGGATTTCAGCACCTCGGCTTCGAACGTGTCGTCTGAGACTTTCTCCGTGGCCATTTGCTTCTCCTCGTGCCGGGTGCCGCGAAACGGCCTTCCCTCTGCTCAGGCGGCGAACCTAGGTATGGCCCAAGGGGGCGTCAAGGCTCGATCGGTGCGCCGAAAAGGCGCTTTTCCGCGGCATCGAGCGACGCCCGTGGGATTTCCATGAGCCGCGGCCCGTCTGTCCACAGAAGCGCCGCCCGCAAGGGGAGTCCGGGGAACATTCGCGCGAGCGCCCTGCGATAACCGGCAAGTTGCGCGACATAGACCGGAGCGACTTCGTCCAACGTCTTGGGCGGAGGCCGGTTGGTTTTATAGTCGACGATGAGGAGGCTCCCCTCGACGATGGCGAGGCGATCGATCTGGCCTTCGAGATCATAGTCGCCTATCCGCGCCACGACCGGGACCTCGGCGAGGCTTCCCGGCTGGAACAGGGGCGCGAAGCCGGCGTCTCTCACAATGGCGAGGGTCTCGGCGACGATTTCCTCTCTCAGATCTTCGGCGAGATCGGCGCCGCGCACCGCGACAAAGGCCAGCGCCGCCCGCTCCTGTTCGCCGGGCTCGATCGCGGGCAGGTGCTGCAGCAGGGCATGGACGAGCCGTCCCCTGGCGTAGCGGCTCCTCACGGCAAGGGCACGCGGCCCGAGCGGGGGTTGATCCGGCAAAGGCTCTGGTCCCGCCTCGCCCAAAACGAGCCGCGAGGGGGCAAGTCTCTGGCGCGCTCTCTCGCGGGGCGCGGGCGCAAGCGCCCATTCCGGCAAGCGCTCGGCCGCGATTTCCGCGCGCTTCGCATCGGCCTCGGGGACGGGCGTCTCTTGTGCGGATGTCATTCTGCCGGCGGGCTTCCCACCGGGGCCGTCATGCTCGGGCAGCGGACCGAGCCCTTTCTCGACGAGGTCGTACCAGCATTTGTCTTCGGCCTTCCGTGCGCCCTGCCAGCCGCAGATGTAAAGCCGATCCTGCGCGCGCGTCATCGCCACATAGAGAAGGCGGTGATATTCCTCGCGCTCCGCGCCATCCATCAGCTCCTTGCTGTCTTCGAGGGTTGCAACAATAGCGGCGAGCTTAGAATGCCCTGGGGGCGGCCATACGAGATGGGTCACCTCTTCGTTTGCGGCCCCCGCCCGCGGCAAGGGATAGAGTCTTGGATTTTGCGGGCAGGCGCGGGAGCAGGTGTCGGGCAAGAACACGATCGGCGCCTGCAATCCTTTGGCGCCGTGCACCGTCATGATGCGGACCTGGTCGCGCTCTTGCTCCATGTCGCGCTTGATCTCCACGTCGCCGGCGCGAAGCTGGTTGACGAAGCCCTGCAGCGAAGGTGCGGCTTCGCGGTCGTAAGCGAGCGCGCGATCGAGAAACTCGTCCATCGCCTCCGCAGCCTCGGGCCCGAGGCGGGCGAGCATGCGCTTGCGCACCCGCTGTCCGTCGGCGCCGAGCAGCTCGGAGAAGAATTCGTAAGGCGGTAGGAAGTCGGCGCGCGCGAGCAAGCGTGAGAGAGCATCTGCGGCTTCCGCGAAGCGCGGGTCATCCTTTGCCTTGTCCTTGAGTGCCGACCAGAGCGATCCCGACCGCTTGTGCGCGAGCGCGAACAGATCGTCGTCGTCAAAACCGAAGAGCGGGCTCTTGAGCACGACAGCGAGCGCGAGATCGTCCTCCGGCATGAGCAGCACGTCGGCGAGCGCGATCAGGTCCTGCACGGCGAGCTGATCGGTCAGCCTCATGCGGTCCGCGCCGGCGACGGGCACGCCGAGCCGCTTCAGCTCGCGGATCATGGGCGTGGTGAAAGGATCGCGGCGGCGGACCAGGATCAGGATATCGCCGGCCCTGACGTTGCGGCCCTGCGCCGGAAGCTCCTCGCCGCGTTCGAGCCACGTCTTGATCGTGGTGGCAATGTGCCTCGCGAGCGCATCGACCGAGCGGGCTCCCGCCAGTTCCTCGTTCCAGGGCTCGAAGGCATCAGTGGGCTCGGCCTCCTCCTCGGTCTCGACCGTCCAGAGCTCGACCAGCCCCGCTTGGCCCTCGCGAAACGTCTGGTGCGTGATCGTTGCGCCCTCCTCGCGGATCAGCCCCTCGGAGGCCTCGGGCCGGGCAAAAACGCGATCGACGGCATCGAGGATCGGCTTGGTCGAGCGGAAAGAGAGGTTGAGCGGCACGTCGTGCCAAATGAGCGAAAGTGCCTTTGCCCTTTGGCGGAAGGCGCGGCCAACCTCGCCAAAGCGGGCCGGGTTCGCGCCCTGGAAACTGTAGATCGACTGCTTCTCGTCGCCGACGGCGAACAGCGTGCGCAGCCTGTCGCTTCGGCCCGCGCCGGCGAAGAACTCGGCCGCAAGATTCTCGATGATGGTCCATTGCGCGGGATTGGTGTCCTGCGCCTCATCGACCAGGATGTGGTCGATGCCGCCATCGATCTTGTAGAGCACCCAAGAAGCGGCGTCGGCGCGCGCGAGCAGGTTCTCGGTCTTGACGATGAGGTCGTCATAGTCGAGCGCGACGTCCGCGAGCTTCCGCCGCTCGTACTCGGCCCGCACGGCGTCGGCGATGGCGATCGCCGCCGCGCTCGACTCGGCCGTCCTGAGATGCGCGAGCTTGTCTTTGAGGCCGGCGAAGGCGGCCTGCGCCCCCTTAAGCCGTGCGGCGACCGCCGGTGCCGCACGGGCAAATTCCACACTGCAAATCTGGCTGCGAGCTTTTCCCTCTTGGGTGAGAAACACGCCTCCCAGAGCCGTCCCGCGGCTCTCGCCCTCGCTCGCTCTTGCTTGTCGGAGATTGGCTTCGGCCTTCTTGTCCATCTCAGCCGTGGGACCGAAGGCGACAAGAGCGGCGATGGCGGCATCGATCTCGTCATCGCTGAGCACGCCGGCAAGTTTCGCGATCAGCGTCTCTTCCTCCTCCTCGGCCACGCGGAACAGGCGCTTGAGCGCCGAACATTCGGCTTGCGCCCAATCCTCGCGACCGGCGTGATAGGCGGCCATCCTGGCAAGCTCGGCGCGCTTGGCGATCACGACATCGATCACCTGGCGGAAATACTCGCCGGCGGTGAACGCCATGACCGTGGCGAGGGCCTTGCCGAGCAGGCTCTCGCTGTCCTCGGCGGCGCGCGCGAGCGTCGCGTCGAAGGCGGCCCGCCGCAACAGGGTCTGCTCGCGCTCGTCGAGCACGGCGAAATGCGGCGTGACTCGCGCTTCGAGCGGAAAGCGCTGCAACAGCCTTTCGCAGAAGCCGTGGATGGTGTGGATCTTGAGACCGCCTTTGGCTCCGAGCGCGCGCGCGAACAGGCGCCGCGCAAGGCGCAAGACGTCGGCGTCGGGGGGCCGCCTTGTGAGCGCTTCGAGTTTCTTGGCCAGGACCTCGGGTTTTGCCGTCGCCCACTCGGCAAGGTCTCGCAGCAAGCGGTTCTGCATCTCCGCCGCGGCGGTCTTGGTATAGGTGAGGCAGAGGATCGACTCGGGGCTAAACCCGGCAAGCAAGAGGCGCAGCACGCGCCTGACCAGCACCTCGGTCTTGCCGGTCCCGGCGCTGGCCGACACCCAGGCCGAGGCGCCCGGATCCGAGGCGCGCGCCTGATTGGCGTCGGCCTCGGGCGGAAGCGGCGGGAGGACGCTCATCGATAGTCCTCCTCGGGCTCTTCCGTCAGCCACTCCTTGATGCGGGCGAGGTGCTCGTATTCGTCGTATTCGTAGATGCGGCGGAAGGCGGGTGCCGCGCGGCGCTTCACTTCGTAGGGCATTGCCGGATCGGCATAGCGCGCGACAAGCGCGGTGAGCTTCCTAAGCGCTTCCCGCGAGAGAATTTCGGGAGCGGTCTTGCCCGCCTCGCGCTCTTCGCCCCCTTCATCGCGGCCCGAGACGTAGATGTAGATGAGGCCGCTCACGGCAAGCCGGCCGAGATCTGCGAAACCCCCTTCTTCGGCAATGAGCGCTTCGAGGGGGAGTTGCGGCACGAAGAGTTCTTCGACGTGCCTTGGCACGGGGAGCTTGCCGGTCTTGTAATCGTAGATCGCCGCCGATCCGTTCTCGGCGATATCGATGCGGTCGGCGCGCGCGGTGAGGCGGAAGGAGGGGCCAAGATCGAGAGTGCCGTACGCCTCGGTGACGATGGCCTTCACTCCGGTCCGCCGCGCGGGCTCGGTCGCCGCGAACCACCGCGCGAAGCGACGGAAAGCGGGACGCCAAAAGGCCTTCACCACCGGAGAGCCGGCAAGCGCCGCGAAATGCCTGTCGGCGATCCGGATCAACGTCTCTTCGACATCATCGGGAAGCCGATCGGGATAGGCGCGCGAGAAGTCCTGCAAGGCGCTATGCACGATCTGGCCGCGCAGGGCGGCGTCGGGCTCTGCCCCGAGATCCTCGAGAGGCTCGAGCTTCAAAATGTCCCTGGCGAAGATCTCGTAGGGATTCGCGATCCATTTCTCGATGCGGGTCGCGCTCAATTTGCGCGGGCGTGCTTCGACGGGCGGCCTCGGCTGAGGCGGCTTCACGGGATCGAATGGCGGAGCGCGGTCGCGTTCGCGGGCCCATGACACCCAACTCTGCGCGGGCGCCATCTTGGTCTCCAGGCCCGCGGCCTTGACCAAAGCGCCAAGCCGCTGGAGCCATCGCGACGGCACGGTCGGCACGCCCTCCACTTTGAGCGCGCGGGTGAGATAGACTTGGCGCGCGCCGAGCGCTTGCGCGAAGTCGTGGGCTGCAAGGCCGATACGGCGCTCGGGAGGAGCGAGCCCAAGGGCCGCACGCATCGGCCTGCTGAGCCAAGGGCCCGCTTCCTCGGCCCGCGGCCATACGCCCTCATTGAGGCCGCCGAGGATCACGAGGTTGGGCTGCTGCAAGCGCGCTTCCAGCGGGCCCCAGATGAAAAGGCGCGGGTGGAGCGCCACACGCGGGCGCACCACTTCTCCGGCGACCAAGCTCCGATAAAGCGGTGGATAGTCGGCCGCCGGTATCGCAAGGCTGTGCCCTGCGTCGATCAGTTCGGCGAGCAGCACTGAAAGAGCTTCTCCCGCCTCGCCCTGCCAAAGTTCCGACGACGATCCGCGCACATCGAGCGCCAGGGCTTCGCCGACGGAAGAATGGGCCTCGGCGAGGCGCGCCGCTAAAACCGGCAGAGGCTCGGTCGCCAAGGTGGCGAGCGGCGCAAATGCGGTTTCGAGGTCCGCAACCAGGCGAAGCGCCGCTCCCTGCTCCTCCAAAGTCAGAGCGAGCGCTCCGCGCCTCTCCTCCTTCTGCGCGGCTTCAAGCGCGGCGCGCGCTCCCGCAAAACCCTCTCCGACATAGACGCCGCGGAAGGCGCCGCGTTCGAGCGCTCGCGCCGCCGATCGTATCTCGGCCGGGGAGCGTCCGAGCAGAGCCAAGGGGTGCTTGAGCAAGGCCATGAGTGCGGGCGGCGCGAAATTCGCCTCTGCCGCGCCGAGCACGAGATCGAGGAAAGCGCCGGGCACAGTGCGCGCGACCGGCAAGCCCGCCGAGTCGTCGACGGCAAGATCATAGCTCTTGAGCCGCGCCGCCACGCGCCGCGCCAGCGTCCGGTCGGGCGTGACGAGAGCGGCCGTCGTCGCCGCTGTCTCGATCGCCGATCTGAGGATGAGCGCAATGGCTTCGGCTTCGTCATGCGCTGTCGGCGCCACCACGAGGCGAATGCCGGAAAGTGCGTTGGCAAGACTTGCCCTGCCGTCGAGCGCATCGCCGGTGAGAAACCGCTCCCAGCGATCGGTGCTCTCGGCCGGGCGCAACGCCTCGCTCGCGAGGTGGAGCCGCGCGCGGGCGACAGGATCGGGCAGGGCACCAGGCACGTAGGCGACGTCGGCCCGCGTTGCGCCGAGGTTGCGAAGCAACTCCGCCATGCCGTATTGCGGATGCTCGGGCTCTTCCCCGAGGCTGGACCAACTCTCGTCGTCGAGGAACTTGTCGAGGCCCGGCAGAACGACCGCACCGTTCCGCAATGAGGCGATGGTCCGCAACAGCCGTGCCGTCGCCGGCACCGTACCGGTCGATCCCGCGGCGATGACGGGATAGGGCGAGCCCTTTGCCAGACGCTCGGTTTCGCGCGCCATCAACAGAGTGCGGCGCGCGACCGGCGAGACGAGACCGTTATCGCGCAAGAAGAGCGGCCATTGCTCGGTGACGATCTTGAGGAACTCGACCGTGATCTGCCAATGCCCCGCGAATTCCTCCGGCACGATCTCCCCGAGCGCTGAAAGCGCGACCTCCTCGCTCTCGATCACGTCCATGAGGCGCGTCAAGTCGGCGGCAAGATAGGAGGCCTGACCCGGTGTCAACGCGAAGATCGGTGGGGCGTCGTCGTCACGCTCGGCCGCAGCCTCGGCGCCGAGGCGATGCCCGAAGGCGAGGACGAGCCGCATCAGCGCAAGGCGTCTTCGCAAGGCACCGATGGCGGGCGCGCCGATGGCGCCGTCATGCTCCGAGGCCTCCTCGGCCCCGAAGATAATCGCCGCATCCTCGTCTGGGTCGCCGAGCGTCCTGATGCGCGGGAGCAGCAGCGCCTCGCCCTTGGCTTCGGCGAGGAAAGCCTCGCGGAGCGCGCGGCCTGCGCGGCGCGTCGGCAGGTAGATGGTGGTGAACGGGAGCACCAGCGGATCGGGCTTTCCTCCGCCGGGCGTAGGCAGCTCGCCCTCGAGAACGGCCTTGGCAAGCGTGGTGAGGAACGGCGCCGAAGGCGGGATGGTAAAAAGCCGCGGCGTCTCTGGGGAAGGGTCAGGCACCTTCGCGCTCGAATGCGGCTTCCGCCTCGGCCAAAGCCGCGGGCGTCCCGACATGCATCCACCTTCCCTCGAGCCGCATGCCGTAGAGCTTGCCCTTATCAAGCGCGCGATCCCACAAGTGGTTCAGCGAGAAGCGCCCTTCGGGGCAATCTCTGAACAGCCTCTCATCGCAGAGCGACACACCGGCAAATGCGAACGGCACGACCTCGTTCTTGCCCCTGCGGGCGAGGCGCCCATCCTCGCTCATGGTGAAGTCGCCCCTTGCCGCATAGCCGATGCTGGTCGCGACCGGCGCGAGCAGCAAGAGACAATCCATGACCGCCGGGTTCCAATTTCGCAGCATGCGCGACAGCGCTGGCGTGGCGCCCTCGCTCCAAACGGAGTCGGCGTTGTGGATGAAGAAGGGACCGCGGCCGAGCAGGGGCAATGCCTTCTTGACGCCGCCCCCGGTGTCGAGCAGCACGCCGCGCTCATCTGAGACGAGCGCCTCGGGCGGCCTGCCGCGGCGGCTCTTAAGATGCGATTTGAGCTGCTCCGGGAGATAGTGGACATTGACCACGGCGGTCCTCACGCCGGCTTCAGCCAACCGGTCGAGCACGTGATCGATCAGGGTCTTGCCTGCGAGCGTCACCAGCGGCTTCGGCATGGTCAGGGTCAAGGGGCGCATGCGCTCGCCGAGACCGGCGGCCAACACCATCGCCGTCCTCGCCTCGGTCATGGCAGTCCCCTCTCATACCACCAACGGCGGCAGGTCTTCGGCTGCGGGAAACTCTCGTGCGTAGAACCGGCGCAAGCCCGCCAAAGAGGGATGCGCCAGGCCGCGCTCGAGATAGCGTGCGACCCGCGGGATATGAGCGAGGTAACCGCGCTTGCCGTCACGTTTCGCCAATCGCGCAAAGATGCCGAGGATCTTAGAATTGCGTTGAGCGCCGAGAACGGCGTAAAGCGTGACGAAATTGTCGCGCGAAAACGGCTTACTCCCTGCGCCCCGGGCGGCACAGTAACGAGCGAGAAGCTCCCGTTCAAGCGCTTCCGGCACGTCGAGCCGGGCATCCTGCAAAAGCGACACGAGATCGTAGGCGAGCGGCCCCCGAAGCGCGTCCTGAAAGTCGAGAATCCCGACCCTTTCGATCCCTTCCCGCTCGGGCAGCCACATCAGGTTCGGCGAATGATAGTCCCTGAGCACCCAGCCGGAATCGGCCTTTTCCGCCTCCGCCAGAAGCGGGCGCCACAGGGCCTCGAACTCTTCAACCAAGGCGGGGGGCGCCGCTTCCCCATGCAGCGCCGGCCAGAACCAATCCATAAGCAGCGACGCCTCGATCAGCATGGCATCGGCGTCGTAGAGCGGGAGGCGGTAAGGGGCGTGGCCGGCGATGGGCAGGCGTTCGGGAGGCTCCTTTTCCGCAAGCGCCACCAGAACATCGACGGCGGGGGCCCAAAGCTCGGCCAAGGAGCGGCCACGGCGCACCTCGCCGCCGAAAACGGCATCGCCGAGATCCTCCAGCACCATCAGTCCTCGATCGAGGTCGAAGGCGTCGATGGCAGGTACCGAGAGCCCCGCCTCCTTGAGCGCGTGAGCCACTGCCACGAAGGGCGTGATGTCCTCGGCAAGATGCACGAGAGCGCTATAAGGCTTGCCGCCGCGAATAGGCGGCCCGTCGGGCTGGCGCGGCGAATTCATCAGAATGGCGGAACGGCCGGGAAGCGCGAGACGCGCGTAAGAGCGAGTCGAGGCGTCGCCTTGCAGGTAACGGGCTCTGGCTTGCTCGAAAGGCGTCCCGTCGAGGAAGTCAGACAACGCTTTCAGGCGATCGAGCCTTTTCGCCCAGCTCCCGCGTCCCGTGAGCACGATGCGGCGCGCATCGGCCGCGTCCGTCTCTTCGATCGCGACATCGAGGCGGTCGCCCGGCAGCCAGGATGAGGCGCGCTCGGGCCACTCGACGATCACCGCGCCTTCGCTCGCCGCATCATCGAGACCGAGCTCATCGAGCTCGTGAGGCTCCAAACGGTAGAAATCGCAATGGGTGAGGGTGAGGTGCGGCGCCTCGTAGCGCTGCATCAGCGCGAAAGTCGGGCTCGGCACCTCGTCAGCGCCGCGGAGCCCGGCGATGAGCGCGCGGGCGAAGGTCGTCTTGCCGGCGCCGAGCGGTCCGGACAGCGCCACCACGTCGCCGGATTTCAGCATGAGGGCCAAGCGGCCCGCGATGATGTCGAGCCGGGCAAGGCCGACATCGTCGAGACGCCAACTTGTCGTCATCCGGCGCGGCTTGACGTGTAGCGCAGCTCTTCGGGCACGGAGCTCTCGCCCAGCGGCTCGCCCCAATAGGGCAGGAGCAGCGTCACGCGCGTTCCGCGTCCGGGTGCGGAGTCGAGCATGACCGTGCCGCCATGCAGCTCCGCGAGGCTCTTGACGACGGAAAGTCCGAGTCCGGCGCCGCGATGGCGCGAGCCGTGAGAGCGGCTCTCGAAACGATCGAACACCGCCTGCTGATAGTCATCGGGGATGCCGACGCCCTGATCGGTGACGGCAAAAGCGATCATGGCGTCCTCTCGCCGGCAGCGGAGCGCGATCCTCCCGCCCGCATCGGAGAAGCCGATAGCATTCGAGAGCAGATTGTAAAGCATCTGGGTGACGCGCTTTCCGTCGGCGACGAACTCATCGATGCCCGGCTCGATTTCGATGTCAAGGGCGAGGTGGTTCTGCCTGATCCGCTCATCGAGGCCCTGCACGGCCTGTTCGATCACGTGGCCCACTTTTACCGTCGCAAGCTTCAGCTCGAGCGTCCCGGCGTCGATGGTCGCAAGATCGAGGATATCGTCGATGATGGCGAGGAGCGTGCGGCCCGAGAGGCGTATATCGCCGAGATAGTCGCGCTGCCTGTCGGTCAGGGGACCGGCGACCGGGCTCGCCAACAGCTCGCTGAAGCCGATGATGTTGGTGAGCGGCGTGCGCAGCTCGTAGGAGACGTGGCTGATGAAGGCGGTCTTGAGACGGTCGGCGGCCTCCAGCGCCTCGGCCCGCTCCGTCAGCGCGCGCTCGGCGTGCTTTGCGTCGGACACGTCGACAAAAGTCAGCAGAGTGCCGCCATCCGGAAGCGGCAGGACGGCACAAGCAAGCACGCTGCCGTCGGTCCGGTCGAATTCCTTCTCGTAGGGCACGCGCGCGGCGACGATGGCGGTCACCGCAGCCTTGATGCGCTCCCACTCTTCCGGCACGTCGTAGAGCGCGCGGCACTTGCCGATCACCTCATCGATATGCGGCGCGCCGTCGAGCTCGTGCGGGTTCAGCCGCCAGCTGGCGGCAAAGGCCCGATTGTAGAGGCGCAAGGACCCATTGGTTGCGAACACTGCGACGCCCTCGCGCAGCGTATCGAGCGTTTCCCGTTGCACCTCGATGAGCGCATTGTAGCGGCTCTCCAGCATGAGCCTTTCGGTGACGTTCTCGTAGAGATAGGTCACCCCGGCATCGCCCTCGCTGTCGGCGACGATATGGAGCGTGCGGCCGTCGGGGAGGTGCCACAGGTCCTCCGCTTGAGCGTTCGTCCCATAGGGGGCGAGCCAGCCCTGCTTCCACGCGCGGTAGTCGGCCTTCTCCGGCAGCCGCCGCGCCTGGCGGAGGCGGTCGAGGATCTCGCCGTCGCGGGGCTGGGTGGCGAGCCACTCGCGGTCGAGCTGCCACAGCTCGACATAGGCCTGATTGTAATGCGTGAGCCGCTGCCGGGCGTCGAACACGGCAAACGCGGTGGCGAGCCGGTCGAAGCTCCGGAAGCGCGTCTCCAAATCGGGTTTCGTCTCGAGAGGGATGCGCTCAGGCCTCTTTGCTTCGTCCAGCAGCCCGCGCAGCGAAGCGACTTGCTCCTCGAGCTGCCGGTGCCGACCGGTGAGCTCGGCGAGGTCTAAACGCTCACCGGCGGATTCGCGCATCTTCAGAAAAACAGTGCCTCCGGCGGTGCGGCCGTCCACTTCGAGATACCGGTCGCGCTTGGTCCGCAGCATCAGGTTGAAGGACTCGCCCCGCTCGACCAGCGCATCGATGGCGTCGTCGAGCTCCTGGGCGGAGGCGGCATCGAGCCACGCGGCGAAATTGAGCAGCTCGCTTGTGTCGGTCGGCACGCCAATGGCAGCCGGCAGAGTGGCGATGAGAAGCTCCGCCTCGCCCGACTCTGACACGGCAAGCAGCGCCTGCGGCTCCGCCGCCAGCAGAGTGTCGAGCATGCCCTCGCTTGCGCGATAGCGCTCAACCTCGCGTTCGGCGGCAGCCTCGGCCTTGCGCGCCCGCTCCGTGGCCCGGAGACAGGCGATTGCCGTTCCTACGGCGAAGGCAATGATGCCGAGATTGATGCCGAGCGTGAGCAGGGTGCGGGCATCGAGCGCAGGCCCATCGCCCGCGGCCAAGGCGGCTTGCAGGGACAAGAGAGAGACGAGAAGAAAAAGCGCGAGAACGCGGGACAGCCTCTTTCGCCACCCTGATGAAGGTGCAGCCGTGCCCCCGCTGGTCCGCATGGTCCCTCGCTCCCACGCCGCCGCCCATGGCCCCGCCTCGCTTCGCTGCTGCCACAGACTGAACGCGGGCCGACCGACCCCGCGAGCCTCAAGGCGAATCAGGCTTAGCTTATCTTCATCGCCGACTCTTGCCCACTGGCCCGCGCACGCTTTGTCGCGCTGCCGCACCCCACGTTTCACGGCCCAGCGGGACTCAATAGCGATAGGTGTCGGGCTTGTAGGGGCCCTCGATCGGCACGCCGATATATTCGGCCTGGTCGGGCTTGAGCGTGGTGAGCTTGACGCCGACCTTGCCGAGATGAAGCCGCGCCACCTTCTCGTCGAGCTGCTTCGGCAGGGTATAGACCTCCTTCTTGTATCGGCCCGGATGGCTCCACAGCTCGATCTGCGCCAGCGTCTGGTTGGTGAAGGAGGCGCTCATCACGAAGCTCGGATGGCCCATCGCATTGCCGAGATTGACGAGCCTTCCCTCCGACAAGAGGATGATGCGCTTGCCGCCGGGGAACTCGATCTCGTCAACCTGCGGCTTGACGTTGTGCCATTTGAAATTGCGCAAGGCGGCGACCTGAATCTCCGAGTCGAAATGCCCGATATTGCAGACGATGGCGCGGTCCTTCATCTGACGCATATGGTCGACGGTGATGACGTCCTTGTTGCCGGTGGCGGTGACGAAGATATCGGCGCGCGGCGCCGCGTCGTCCATGGTGGTGACTTCGTAGCCTTCCATGGCGGCTTGCAGCGCGCAGATCGGATCGATCTCAGCCACCAGCACGCGGCAGCCGGCATTCCGCAGGCTCGCGGCCGAGCCTTTGCCGACATCGCCGAAGCCCGCGACCATCGCCACCTTGCCCGCCATCATCACGTCGGTGCCGCGCCTGATGCCGTCGACCAGGCTCTCCCGGCAGCCATAGAGATTGTCGAATTTCGACTTGGTGACGCTGTCATTGACGTTGATGGCGGGAAACAGCAGCGTGCCTTTCTTCTGCATCTCATAGAGCCGGTGCACGCCGGTCGTGGTCTCTTCGGTCACGCCGCGAATGTTCTTAGCGATCTTGCCGTACCAGCCCGGACGCTCCTTCAGCCGCTTCTTGATGGCGGCGTAGACGACCTCCTCTTCCTCGTTGGTCGCGTGATCGAGGAACGCCGTGTCGCCGCTCTCGGCCCGCACGCCGAGATGGACGAGGAGCGTGGCGTCGCCGCCGTCGTCGAGGATCATGTTGGGCGTGCCGCCGTCCGCCCATTCGAAGATGCGGTGCGTGTAGTCCCAATACTCTTCGAGGCTTTCGCCCTTATAGGCGAAGACGGGGATGCCCTTGGCGGCGATGGCGGCGGCGGCATGGTCTTGCGTCGAGTAGATATTGCAGGAGGCCCAGCGAATATCGGCGCCGAGCGCTTGAAGCGTCTCGATCAGGACGGCGGTCTGGATGGTCATGTGCAGCGAGCCGGCGATGCGCGCGCCCTTGAGCGGCTGCTTCGCCCCATATTCGGCCCGCACCGCCATCAGACCGGGCATCTCGGTCTCGGCGATGGCGATTTCCTTGCGGCCCCAATCGGCGAGCCCGATATCCTTGACGTGGTAATTCATGCGCCTTCCGTTCCGATAAGGATATAAAGAAATCCTTATATCTTGCTCAAAGAGCCGCGAGTCAAGGCTTTCTGGCGCTGCGGGCGCCCCGCCCGGAAATCGTCCCCTAGCAACGCCCAGGAGGAGTATCCTGTTTGCCGGGTCCCTTGATCTCGGTTCAAGGGCAAAGCCCTGGCGCCCCGTGGAGTATCGGCAATGCCCAATTCGCCGGCTCCTCACGTCTATGTGTGGGATCCCTTCGTGCGGATCTTCCACTGGACCTTGGTCGTGGGCTTCACCGTCGCCTATCTGACGGAGGACGACCTTCTCACCGTGCATGTCTGGGCCGGCTACGTCGTCGGGGCGCTGATCTTGGCGCGCGTCATTTGGGGCTTTGCCGGTTCGACGCATGCGCGTTTCTCAGACTTCGTCTATTCGCCCGGCACCACCCTTCGCTATGTGCGCGACTTGATGTTGTTTCGCGCCGAGCGCCATCTCGGCCATAGCCCTGGCGGCGGCTATATGGTGATCCTCCTGCTTCTGTTCATCGCCGCGACCGTCATCACGGGCCTCGTAGTTTATGGTGGCGACCAGCAGGCGGGACCGCTGGCCGGCATGTTCACCGAAGAAACCGGCGAGGCGATGGAAGAGGTCCACGAGCTGCTTGCCAATATTTCGCTCGCTTTGGTGATCGCCCATATCGCCGCGGTCGCGCTCGCGAGCTTCGCGCACCGCGAGAACCTCGTCCGTGCGATGGTGACGGGCTACAAGCGCCCCTAGTCCTCTTCGCCGAAGCCGCTCTCGACGAGGGCGATGAGAGCCTCGAGCGCGGCATGCGCTTGCCGCCCTTCGACTTCGATCAGGATGGTGTGGCCTTGGCCGGCCGCGAGCATCATCAATCCCATGATCGAGGTGCCACCCACGGTATGACCTTCGCGCGTCACCCTGATTTGGGCGGTGAAATTCGCAGCACATCGCACGAACTGCGCCGAGGCGCGCGCGTGCAGCCCCTTCTTGTTGGGGATCACCACCTCGGCGACATGGAGACCGGCGCGCCGCTCTTTTCTCGTCTGGCGCACCCGCGTCACGCTCTAGGTCGCCGCAAGGATCTGGCTCGCCACGCTGATATATTTGCGCCCGGCTTCCTGTGCCTGGGTGATGGCTTCTTCCAGCCGGCATTCGCCTCTGACGCTCACGAGCTTGACCAGCATCGGCAGATTGACGCCGGCAATGACCTCGACATGGGAGCGGTCCATGGCCGAAATCGCCAGGTTCGACGGCGTGCCCCCGAACATGTCGGTGAGGACGATGACGCCTTTGCCGGTATCGACGCGCGCAAGCGCCGTCAGCATGTCGCTGCGGCGCATGTCGAGATCGTCGTCGGGTCCGATCGAGATCGTTTCGATCTGCTCTTGCGGGCCGACCACGTGCTCGAGCGCCGCACGAAATTCGTGCGCGAGCCTGCCATGCGTGACGATGACGACGCCGATCATGTTGCTTCTTGCCTCAGGTCCGCCCGGCCAAAGGCCGCTATCTTTGTCAGGAGTGGTGTCATGCGCAAGTGCGATCCTTGCCTTATTTGGGGTTTACCGGTGCCGCGAGGAAGAGCGCCATTTTGAGTTTCAGCGGCGCCGATGCTTCGAACGGCGCAAGCTTCAGTGACGGCACTGCGACGCCTGCGATCACGGTCCGTTCCCACGATTCAGGCGGCATCCGCGGCACGTCCATTGCGTCGACGAGATCGCACACCAGCACAAGCTCGGCCTCGGCGAGGAACGGCACCTCCACGATTCCGAGCCCTCTCACCTCGATCTTGCCGGCAAGGGTCGGGGGCGGCGAGGCGAGAAGCACCGCTGGGCCGGCCTCGATCCACACCTGATCGTCCGCAACGAGCAGCGGCCTTGCCTCCCCTTCGGCAGGAAGCGCCAGGAATCTCAGCGCAAGGTCCGACTTGCCCGCGCCCGGGTCCCCGCGCAACAACGCGGCGCGGCGCCCGAAGGCCACGCAGGTGCCATGGACGAGCTCGCGCGGCTGTCTCAATCATGCCTCTTAGGACAAGCCGTCAGGTTGCGGGAAGCCGGATGACGAATCGGGCGCCGTCGCCGCTGCGCGCCCCACGATCGGCCATGCCGCGCGCCGCGCCCGAGAGCGGACGGTTCTCGGCATAGAGGCGGCCGCCATGGGCGACCACGATCTGGCGCGAAATATTGAGGCCGAGGCCGGAGTTTTGGCCGAAGCTCTCCTGCGGGCGGTCGGTATAGAAGCGCTCGAAGATACGCTCGAGATTCTCCTCCGGAATGCCCGGTCCCTCGTCCTCGACGGCGATCTGGATCTCCGGTCCGATACGACGCGCCGCCACCGTCACCTTCCCGCCCGGAGGCGAGAACGAAATGGCGTTGTCGAGCAAATTGGCGATGACCTGGCTGAGACGGCTGTCATGACCGGTGACGCGATAGGGATGGGCGCCCGAGGCATAGGCGATCTCGAAGGCAACCTCGGGCGTATCGCCGCGATGGATGTCGTTGAAAAGCGAGACGGTGGTGCGGATCAGCTCTGCTATGTCGACAGGCCTTGCGTCCTCGCGCGCGAGCTCCGCATCGAGACGCGAGGCGTCGGAGATATCGCTGATCAGACGGTCGAGCCGCCTCACGTCATGCTGGATGATCTCCATCAGCCGCTGCTTCGCCTCGTCGCTCTTGACCAGCGGCAGAGTCTCGGTCGCGCTTCGCAACGAGGTCAGCGGATTCTTGAGTTCGTGCGCCACGTCGGCGGCGAAGCTCTCGATGGCGTCGATTCGCTTGTATAGCGCATTGGTCATGTCGCGCAGCGCGCCGGAAAGATGGCCGATCTCGTCGGTGCGGTCGGTGAAATCCGGGATCTCGGCGCGGGCCTTGACGCTGTGGCGCACCCTTTCGGCGGCGGACGAAAGCCGCTGCACCGGGCCGGCAATGGTGTTGGCGAGGATCACCGACAACACGATGGTGACCGCGGCGGCGAACAGCGACACCCTGACGATGCCCCAGCGCTCGGCGGCGACGATGTTGTCGATGTCGCCGCCCCGCGTGGAGAGCAGCAGCACGCCGAGCACCGCGCGCATGCGCTGGATCGGCACCGCCACCGAAACCACCATCTCGCCCTTGTCGTTGATCCTGACGATCGGCACCGACGTGCCCGTAAGCGCCGTCGCCACCTCCGGATAGGACATGCCGTTGGCGGCGCCGATCTCGGTATAGAGCGGCAGATCGTATTGCCCCATCCGCGTCTTCACCGCTTGCCAGAACCGCGTCAGCGCGTCGGGCTCCTCGGCGACCGGCGGCGGCAGGTCGTAGCGCAGCACTTCGCCGCGCGAGTAGAAGGTGTCGGAATCGAGGATCAGCGCCCCGTCACGACTGTAGATGCGGGCGCGGCTGCCGGTCGGTTTTACCAGCGGGCGCAAGATCGGGGCCGCGCGCTCTGGATCGATGGCAAATTCGAGCGAGCTGGGCAGCGTGTCGTTACCGGTTCCGGCCGTGCCTTGTTCCGCCTCGAGCAGCTTTTCCGGATCGAGCTGGACTTCGTCGGTATCGACGCCGGCCGATGCGGCGATGGCGCGGGCAATGATCTCGCCCTGCGTGAGCAGGCTCTGAACCTTGGCGTCGATCAATCCGGCGCGGAACTGGTTGAGGTAGAGAATGCCTGAGACGAGGATGGCGAGCCCGATCAGGTTGAGCACGACGATGCGCCGGGTCAGGCTGGAAAAGCCGTTGCGGAAGGGGAGGCGATCCGCAAGCCACGATAGGGCGCCGCCCACTCGTTCGCGCCCCGCCCTGAGCAGGCGGCGCGCGCGCTTCCACAGCGATGCCGCGTCAGGCCGTTGCCAGGACCTGTCGGCCTCGGCGGTCATGATCCCTGTCCGTCACTCTTTGAATCGGTAGCCCACGCCATAAAGCGTCTCGATCACGTCGAAGCTTTGATCGACGGCCTTGAATTTCTTGCGCAACCGCTTGATGTGGCTGTCGATGGTGCGGTCGTCGACATAGACCTGGTCATCATAGGCCGCATCCATGAGCGCGTCGCGGCTTTTCACCACCCCGGGCCGGGCGGCGAGCGATTGCAGGATCAGGAATTCGGTGACGGTCAAGGTGACGGGGCGGTTGTCCCAGACGCAAGTGTGGCGCTCGGGGTCCATCTTCAGCTTGCCGCGTTCGAGCACCTTCGACTTGTCCTCGACCACGGCGCCCGTGTCGCGGGGCTGGGCGCGCCTGAGCACCGCCTTGACGCGCTCGACCAGGAGCCGCTGCGGAAACGGTTTGCGGATGAAATCGTCGGCGCCCATCTTGAGCCCGAACAGCTCGTCGATCTCCTCGTCCTTCGAGGTGAGGAAGATGACCGGCAGTTCGCTCCGCTGGCGGAGCCGGCGCAACAGCTCCATGCCGTCCATGCGCGGCATCTTGATATCGAGGATGGCGAGATCGGGCGGGCTCTCGGCAAAGCCATCGAGAGCACTGGCGCCGTCGTTATAGGTCTGGGTCTTGTAGCCTTCTGCCTCCAGCACCATGCGCAAGGAGGTGAGGATGTTCCGATCGTCGTCGACAAGTGCGATAGTTGGCATTGTGGGAGGCCCTTGCGGCGGTTAGCTTGGTTAAGGTGCAGGGGTACAGGGCTGCGGTCAATTATGGCAGCTTTGGGGCGCAGTTCGCCACCCGTCTCTCCCGTGGTGCAACAAATAGTGGCATGGCGCAAGTGAATAAGTCGGTCGAAATCCCCCCCAGATCCGAGATTGCTCAATCGGCGCGCGACCTTATGCGACGCGCCCTCAAGGGATCTCTCGCGACTATCGACCGGGCCAACAGTTACCCTTATGCCTCGCTCATCACGCTTGCGACGGATGCCTCCGGCGCACCCGCCTTTCTCATCTCTACGCTTGCCCGCCATACCGCAAATCTTGCGGCCGACCCTCGGGCTTCGGTCCTGATCGACGAGACGAGCGCGCTCGCCGATCCGCTGCAAGGCGCGAGGATCACGCTTTATGGCCGCGCCGAGCCGACGACGGAGGAGGGGGTGAAACGGCGCTTTCTTAGCCGGCACAAGGAGGCCGCCTTCTATGCCGGGTTCCCCGATTTCGCCTTCTGGCGGCTCAATGTCGAGGGCGCCCATTATATCGGCGGCTTCGGGCGCATCTTCGATCTCGCGCCGCCGGAACTTGTGCTCCCGCTCGACGGTGCGGAGAACCTCGTCGAGGCCGAGCCGGGCATTGTCGAGCATATGAACGAGGATCACGCCGATGCGCTCGAGCTTTACGCCACATCGCTGGGAGCGTCCCCCGGCCCCTGGCGCATGACAGGCATCGACCCCGAGGGCTTCGATATCGTCCAAGGCGGAGAGGCACGGCGGATTCTGTTCGCCGAGCGCGTAACCACCCCCGAAGGCGCCCGGAAAGAGCTGGTGCGGCTCGCTAATGAGGCCCGTGCGCAGCGTGCTTGATCGGTCCCTCCCTGCCTTGTCATCGCCTTGAAAGGCCCGCGCGATCAGTGCTAGGGGAGAGGAGTTTCGCCGCCCAATTCACCATTTCGCCGAAGGGATATTTCGCATGAGCGTCCAGTCGAAGGTTGCGTCCGAAGGAGCAAAGACCACCAACCCTAAGGTTTTGGCTTTCGTCGAGGAGGCCAGCAAGCTGTTCAAGCCGGACCGCGTGGTGTGGTGCGACGGCTCTAGGGAAGAGTACCAGCGCATGTTGAAATCGCTGGTCGATGGCGGCACGGCGATGTGGCTCAATCCGGAAAAGCGGCCGAACTCCATCATCGTGCGCTCCGACCCGCTCGATGTCGCCCGCGTCGAAGACCAGACCTATATCTGCTCGAAGAACAAGGACGACGCAGGCCCGACCAACAATTGGTTCGACCCCGTCGAGATGAAGGCGACGCTTACCAAGCTCTATGACGGCGCCATGGCCGGCCGCACCATGTACGTGGTGCCCTATTCCATGGGACCGATCGGCTCGCCCATTTCAGGCATCGGCGTCATGGTGACCGACAGCGCCTACGCCGTCGCCAACATGCACATCATGACCCGCGTCGGCGACCAGGTGTGGAAGGCACTGGGGCAGAGCGACGATTTCGTGCGCGGCATGCATACCGTGGGCTATCCGCTGTCGACGCCCACCACCGCCGACGTGCCTTGGCCCTGCAATAAGACCAAGTACATCTCCCACTTCCCCGAGACCCGCGAGATCTGGTCTTACGGCTCTGGCTATGGCGGCAACGCTCTGCTCGGCAAGAAATGCCACGCGCTCCGCATCGCGAGCGTGAAGGCCCGCGACGAGGGCTGGATGGCCGAGCACATGCTGATCCTCAAGCTCACCAACCCGCAAGGCAAGGTGAAGTACATCGCCGCGGCTTTCCCGTCCGCTTGCGGCAAGACCAACCTCGCCATGCTCAACCCGACCGTTCCCGGCTGGAAGGCCGAGACCATCGGCGACGACATCTGCTGGATGAAGTTCGGCGAGGATGGTCGCCTCCATGCCATCAATCCCGAGACCGGCTTCTTCGGCGTCGCTCCCGGCACGTCGAACGAGTCGAACCTCAATGCCATGAAGACGCTCCGCGCCAATTGCATCTATTCCAACGTCGCGCTCACCGATGACGGCGACGTGTGGTGGGAGCAGATGGGCACGACGCCCGAGCACACCGTGGATTGGATGCGCCGCTCGTGGACGCCGAAATCGGGCCGCACCGCCGCGCACCCCAATGCCCGCTTCACCGCTCCCGCCGCGCAATGTCCTGTGATCGCCAAGGAGTGGGAGGACCCCAAGGGCGTGCCGATCGACGCCATCCTGTTCGGCGGCCGCCGCGCCAGCGTCGTGCCGCTCGTCACCGAGGCCGAGAATTGGCAGCAAGGGACTTTTCTCGGCGCCATCATGGCGTCGGAGAAGACCGCCGCGGCGTCGGGCGTCAAGGGCGATATCCGCCGCGATCCGATGGCGATGCTCCCCTTCTGCGGCTACCACATGGGCGACTATTTCGCTCATTGGCTGAAGATGGGCGCCAAGGGCGGCGCCAAGATGCCGAAGATCTTCTACGTCAACTGGTTCCGCAAGAATGGCGACGGCAAGTTCATGTGGCCGGGCTATTCCGAGAACTCCAGAGTGCTGAAATGGATCTTCGAGCGCTGCGACGGCACGGCGAAAGCTGTCGACACGCCGATCGGCAAGCTGCCGGCCGAAGGCTCGATAGATGTCAGCGGCCTCAAGGTCGCTCCCGATGACATGAAGGAGCTGACCAAGATGGACAAGGAAGGCTGGAAGGCGGAGCTGCCGCTCATCAAGGAGCACTTCGCCACCTTCGGCTCCAAGCTGCCAAAGGCGCTGAACGAAGAGCTCGCCGCGCTGGAGAAGCGCCTCAGCTAATCCCTTCCCTTGAGTAAGGAGCGGTATAGAGACACGCGTCATACCGGCGTAAGCCGGTATCCAGAGCAACAAACGCGGTGCATGACTCTGGATTCCGGCTTTCGCCGGAATGACGCCGCCGCCGCTTAAAGCGCAAGCCCCCCAACCGGCCGCCTCGCGCTCAAGTAGCGGGGCGATAGCGCAAATGTAAGGGCGACGTCGGACCTCCCCACGAGGGGGAGGTTTGAAGAAGCGCTGCCACAGGCGTCATACCGGCGTAAGCCGGTATCCAGGATGACAAACGCGGTGCGTGCCGCCTCTGGATTCCGGCTTTCGCCGGAATGACGATTTCCTTGTCATTGCCCGGCTTGACCGGGCAATCCAGTAAGCACTGCGATCTTTGGGTGAGTACTGGATTCCCGCTTTCGCGGGAATGACAGCGCTAACCCGGGGACTTGCCGCGCCTAGCAACTCCGCCTAAGCCACGCGCATGGCAAAACCCAAAGGCGTGGTCGCGGCGGGGCATGAGCTCACCGTCTCGGCCGCCGCCGAGATCCTCGAAGACGGCGGCAATGCCTTCGATGCCGCGCTCGCCGGCGCGTTCATGACCTTCGTCACCGAGGCGGTGTTCGCCTCGCCGGGAGGCGGCGGCTTCCTCATGGCGCGGCGGGCGGCAAGCGACAGGGCTGCGCTCTTCGACTTCTTCGTCGAGACGCCGCTGAAGCGCCGGCGTGAAGACGTCGCCTTCTTTCCCATCCACGCCGATTTCGGTCCTGCCAAGCAGGAATTCCATATCGGGCTTGGGTCGAGTGCGACGCCCGGGATCGTGCCCGGCCTCTTCGCCATCCACGAGGCTCTGTGCAGTCTGCCGATCAAACGTTTGGTCGAACCTGCTGTGAGAGCCGCGCGCGCAGGTTTCCCCTTGAGCTCATTCCAGGCCTATCTCTTCACCGTCATCGGTCCGATCCTCACCGCGAGCGAAAGCGTCGAACGGATCTTCGCGCCGGGCGGCAGACTGATGACGGTGGGAGAGATCTTTCGCAACGAAGAGCTTGGCGAATGCCTCGAATGGGTCGCCGAGGACGGCGCGCGCCTTTTTGTCGATGGCGATGTCGGCAGGGCCATCGTCGCCGAGTCGCTTGCGCGCGGCGGCCATCTCACGGAGCACGATCTTGCGCGTTACCGCATGGCGCTGCGCGATCCGCTCACCTGGCGGCACCACGGCGCCACGGTCGCGCTCAACCCGCCGCCCGCCGCAAGCGGCGCGCTGATCGCCTTTGGCCTCGCTTATCTCGAAGCGATCTCCAAGGGCGGCGCGGCCATCGATGCCGAGGCGCTGCGCCGGGCCTTGGCGGCGACGAACACGGCACGGGAGAGGCATGGCGAAGACCTCGCCCAACGGCTCGCGGGCGGAGTTCTCGCGCGGGAGCTCGGCGAAGCGCGGCGCTACGCGACCGCCTATCGCGGCACCACCCATGTGAGCGTGATCGATGCCGAGGGGAACGCCGCAGCGATCAGCCTGTCGAACGGCGAAGGCAATGGCTTCATCGTCGGGAATTTCGGCTTCATGCTGAACAACATGCTGGGCGAGGAGGACTTGTCAGGCGGAGGGCTCGACGCTTGGCGGGAGGGCACGCGCCTCTCATCGATGATGGCGCCGACCCTCATTCTCGAGCCTGACGGCACGATAACGGCTCTCGGCACCGGCGGTTCGAACCGCATCAAGTCGGCCATCCTCCAGGTCGCAGCCAATCTGCTCGATCACGGCATGAGCTTGGAGGAGGCCGTCGAGGCCCCGCGGCTTCACGTCGAGCGGGACGGCATGCTGAGCTTCGAGCCTGGCCTGCCTCAGGCGGCAGACAGAGCGTTTCGCAAGCGGGGCGACAAGGCTCATGCCTGGCCCGACCGCAATCTCTTCTTCGGGGGCGTTCATGCCGCTCGGCGGAAGGGCAATGGCGGCGTGGAAGGCGCGGGCGATCCGCGCCGCGGCGGCAGGTCGCTCGTGGTGTGATTGCTGCGCTCCGGACCGCAGCAAGCGAGCCCGCCCATTGGAGGGGGACATCGCTACCTCGAAGACTGTCATGCCCGCGCAGGCGGGCATCCAGTGAACACCACACTGCGAACCAGGACCGTCAGGGGTTTACTGGATCGTCCGCCTACGCCGACGATGACAAGGAAGACTGTCATGCCCGCGCAGGCGGGCATCCAGTAAACACCACCCTGCGAAGCAGGACCGTCAGGGGTTACTGGATCGTCCGCCTTCGCGGACGATGACAAAGGACGGCCGCCTCAACCGGCTCGCCCAGCAACAGACCCCTGGCGGGGGGAGTTGGAGCCTGTCGTAAAGGCTCAATCGGGCGTCGCTAATTGTCAACACGGTCTGACATGACGGCGCACAATGCCGGCGCTCGGAGGTTTGGGGAAGCCATGAAGAACGCCATCGCCATCCGTCACGTCGCCTTCGAGGACGCCGGTATCTTGGCGGGGCTTCTTAAGGACCGCGGCATCGGCCTCACCTATCTCGAAGCCGGCGTGGACGATCTCAGTCCGGCCAAGGACGCCGATCTCCTGCTCGTGCTCGGAGGTCCTATCGGCATATACGAGGTCGACCGCTATCCCTTCCTCAAGCGCGAGCTTGCCATCATCGAGACGGCGGTCAAGAAAGACGTGCCGACGATCGGCATTTGCCTCGGCTGCCAGGCGCTTGCCGCCGTGCTCGCGGCGCGCGTCTATCCCGGCCGCGAGAAGGAGCTCGGCTGGGACGAGATGGCGCTGACCAAGGAGGGCAAGGCCTCGCCGCTCGGCGCGATCGACGGCGTCCGCGTGCTCAACTGGCATGGCGATACGTTCGATCTTCCGGCTGGCGCGACCCGTCTCGCCTCGACCAAGATCACGCCGAACCAGGCCTTCGCCTATGGCCCGCGCGTGCTCGCGCTGCAATTCCACGTCGAGCTGCCGGGGCGCGACATGGAAAGATGGTTGATCGGCCACACCATGGAACTCACCAATTCCAAGGCCGATCTCGCCAAGATTCGCGACGAGACCGCGCGCTTCGCCGCCGCCGCCAACAAAGCCGGCAAGCGCCTGTTCACCGACTGGCTCGACAAGCTCCCCTAATCCGGCCTGGGCCGCTTCACGTGCCTCGAGACGGGCCTTCGGCCCTCCTCAGCATGAGGAATTTCGTCCGTGCGCGGCGACACGCGGAACTTTCGCTCTCCCCTCGAGGGGGAGCACACGCGCCTATTTTCGGTGCGCTACCGCTTCACTACTTGAGCGCTATGCGCGCGTGGTGGGGGGTGAAGCGGAAGCGGTTGAACGACGGAGAGCAGCCTTTGTGTTCCACCTCTCCGCGGTGACCCTCCCCCAACGTGGGGAGGCGTCGGGATTGTTTCGTCATTCCGGCGTAAGTCGGAATCCAGCGAGCAGGCACGGCGTTTCGGCACTGGATACCGGCTTTCGCCGGTATGACGGGGAAGGGCGGTAGCAACGGGCGGCGCGCTGAGACGCGCGCCGACCTCCCCATCGAGGGGAGGTTGAAAGAGCGTCCTGCTTACAGAGGCGTCTGCTTCTGCCTCTCGGGCTGAGCGACCACCGATTGGCCGGGGATCACCGGCAAGTCCCTGGTGTCGGGTGCCTTGACGTCGTCGCCCTTGGCGTTCCACCAGGTCGAGGCATAGCTCGCCCCGCCGCTCCGCTTGGTGAGATGCGTCACCACCTCCTCGCCGGGATAGTAATAGACGGCCCAGGGGCCGAGGATCGCTTTCGGCACGGCCCGCCACGTCACCAGCACCTCGTCGCCGGGCTTCGCATCGCCCTTCTTGACCTCGAGAACTTTGAGCTGGGCGAGATAGCCGGGCAGGTCCTCGCCAGTCGCGGCGTCCTTGGTGACGCTCGTGCATGTCACCGAAAGCACGCGGATGAGCGCGACGAGGTCGCTCTTCTCTATCAGCTCCTGGTCCGACATCGGCGCCGGAAGCGCGCGCGCTAAGCCCGCCGGCAGGGCGAGGCAAAGACACAACGCGGAAAGGATGAAACCAAGGCGCATGGAACTTCCCCTTGGGAATTTGCAGTTTATTAGCCGATCTCGAACTGCGAAAGGACTACGACGTTATGAAGTGACGAAGACGAGAAGGAAGCCGATCGTGTGCGGCTTCATCGCGGCCGCTGCATGTCGCTAAGACCGGAAGGAGCCCGCCATGGTGAATATCTATCTCTTCATCGAGCTGCTGCATACGGCAAATGCGGTTACGACCGTCGACACGCTGAAGGCGCTTCAGATGCAGAACTGCAAATTCGCCAATGTCGTCGTTCTGTCGGACGAGAAGATCGTGGCGCAGCTCGACTGCAACGACTCCCCCGACGGCGACAAAGCCATTCTCACCAAGATCGCCAAGGTCGACGGCGTGGTGCAGACCAACATCATCGCCGTTGTCCGCCCCACTAAGGGCTAAACAAATCGTCATGCTGAGGAGCGCCGAAGGCGCGTCTCGAAGCATGAGGAGCGCCGAAGCCCCGTCTCAAAAGCATGACCCTTTCCCCTCTCCCTTGAGGGAGAGGGCTTCCCGCCCGGCGCGCGAAGCCACGACGTGGCGAAGCGCGACGCATGGCGGGAAGGGTGAGGGTGATTCCTTTGCGCCGCGTCACGTGGCCCCCTCACCGCGCGCCAAACGGCGCGCGTGCTCTCCCCAAGGGGAGAGCGGACGTTGATTGCGTGTGGTCCACCCTTCAAGGCGGCCGTGTGTCAAGCCCGGCAACGACGCCGCGTTACAAGACTCCGTTCCAATGCCAAACGACGATCAGTCCAAATCCGATGATGACATCGATCACCACACACCAGGGAATGTACCACTGAGGAATGGAAACGAGTTGCAAGCTGGCGCGGTTATGGTGCGCGAAATCCCAGAGCCCGTGCGCGAGGTAGCTGGCCGGCAAGAACCAGGGGCTTGCACCGATGCCGAGCAGTGCTGCGATCCCGAACAGCGAGGCAACGTTGAACTCGACCTGTTGCTGGAAGTTCGAGCCCTTCATCACGGCGAAGCCGAAATAGACTCCGGCGACGATTCCGAGCAGGACCGCGGCAAACGCGAGCGACATCGCCGGCGAAAGAAAGAAGTGGGGCACGAGCGAGACGACGCCGATGACGATGCCTGTCGCAATCGGGTAGCGGGCGAAGATCGAGTCCACGATAGCCAATCTAGCGCAACATGGCCCGGTCGGGGGGCAACCGTGTGCACGCCGGACCCGATGCGGCACTCATTCCTCATGCTGAGGAGGGCCGAAGGCCCGTCTCGAAGCATGAGGCCGCCCTTCGAGACGGCCGCGTTCCGCGGCCTCCTCAGGGTGAGGCCTGCCCCTTCGTCATTGCCGGGCTTGACCCGGCAATCCATGCCGTTACCTCTCAGCGAGCTGAGGCGCCAATGGAATGGATTGCCGGGTCAAGCCCGGCAATGACGTCGAGGGTGGTGGGTGGCGCGCGTCACGGTCACGCCGACCCTAATGCGCGGCTTCCCAATTGTCGCCTGAGCGGGCGTCCACTTTCAGCGGCACTTTCAGCTTCAGCGCGGGCTCGGGCGCCATCTCCATCACGCTTCGCGCCACCTCCATGGTCTTGTCGACCTCCGCCTCAGGCGCCTCGAACACGAGCTCGTCATGCACCTGCATCAGCATGCGCGCGGCAAGCCCGGCCTCGGCAAGCGCAGGACCCATGCGGACCATGGCGCGGCGGATGATGTCGGCGGCAGTGCCCTGGATCGGCGCGTTGATGGCGGCGCGCTCGTAGTTGCCGCGCAGGCTCGGGTTCTTGGTGTTGATCTCGGGGTAATGCACCTTACGCCCGAACAACGTCTTCACATAGCCCTGGCGGCGGGCCTCGGCCTTCATCGCCTCCATATAGTCGCGGATGCCGGGGAACCGCTCGAAATAGGTCTTGATATAGGCGCCGGCCTCGCTCCGCGAGATGCCGAGCTGGGCGGCAAGCCCGACCGATGAGATGCCGTAGATGATGCCGAAATTGATGGCTTTCGCCTTGCGCCGGATGGCGGGCTCCATGTTTGCGACCGGCACGCCGAACATCTCCGACGCCGTCATGGCGTGAATGTCGAGCCCGTCGGCAAACGCCTGGCGCAGCGTCGGCGTGTCGGCCATGTGCGCAAGCACGCGAAGCTCGATCTGGCTGTAATCGGCCGAGATCAGCTTCTTGCCCTTCTCGGCGACAAAGGCCTTGCGGATGGCGCGGCCTTCGGCCGTGCGCACGGGGATGTTCTGCAGGTTCGGCTCTTGCGAGGACAGCCGTCCCGTGGTCGTGGCGGCGAGCGCGTAAGAGGTGTGCACGCGCCCCGTCTCGGGATGGATGTAGGCGGGAAGCGCGTCGGTGTAGGTGCTCTTCAGCTTGGCGAGCACGCGCCAGTCGAGAACCTTGCGCGGCAGCTCGTGGCCTTCGGCGGCCAACTCCTCGAGCGCCGCCGCATCCGTGCTCCAGGCGCCGGTCTTGGTGCGACGGCCGCCCGCAAGGCTCATCTTGTCGAACAGGATCTCGCCGAGCTGCTTGGGCGAGCCGATGTTGAAGTCCTCGCCGGCAAGCTCCCTGATCTCGTCCTCGAGCCGCGCGATGGTCTGAGCGAAGGAGAGCGAAAGATTGGAAAGCGTCGCCCGCTCGACCTTGACCCCGTGGCGCTCCATGCCGGCGAGCACGGGCGCGAGCGGCCGCTCGAGCGTTTCGTAGACGGTCGTGACGGATTCGGCCGCAAGGCGCGGCCTGAGGATCATCCAGAGCCGCAAGCCGATATCGGTCTCTTCGCCCGCATATTCGGTGGCGCGGGGAAGCGCGACCCGGTCGAACGCGACCGCGTTCCGGCCCGAGCCGAGGATCTCCTTCTCGGTGAGGCAGGTATAGCCGAGGAGGCGGCCCGCGAGCTCCCCGGGAAGATGCTCGGCGCGGCCAGCGTCGAGCGCGTAGGACATGAGACACGGATCGTCGATGCTCGCGAGAGCGACGCCGTAACGCGCGAGCGCCACCATGTCGAACTTGGCGTTCTGCACGATCTTGAGGACGCTCGCGTCTTCAATGATGGGCTTGAGCAGATCGAGCGCCTCACGGAGCGGAATCTGGGGGATGGCCTCGCCACTCAAATCGAGCCCGTCGCCCGCGCGGTGCGCGAGCGGCACATAGGCCGCGTGACCCGGCACGAGCGCGAGCGCAACGCCCACCAGCTCGCCGCGCATCGGATCTGGCGAATCGAGCTTCACCCTGAACGCGAAATGGCCCTGATAGCGGGCAGCGTCGATGAGATCGGCGAGCCGCTTCACCTCCGTCACCGTCTCATAATTGGCGCGATCGAAGGGGATGGCTTCGAGCCTGCCGGCGCGCTCAACGGCGAGCTGCGCCGGCGAGCCGCCCTCGACCTTCCGCTCGCGCGGCGGTCCCGTCTCGCCGCGGGGCGTGCGCCTCAGGGGATGATCGTAAGCGAGCTTCCTTTCACCTCTCCCCGTGCGGGAGAGGTCGACCGAGGACCGCTCGTCGGTCCGAGGTCGGGTGAGGGAAAGTTCCCCCTCACCCGGCCGGTCGCTTCGCTCCCGGCCACCCTCTCCCGCGAGGGGAGAGGGCGCGCCGAGCCCTTCGGCCACGCGGCGGAGCAGCGTGGTGAATTCGAGCTTCCGCATGAAGCTGGTGAGAGCGTCGCTATCGGGCTGGCGAACGGCGGTCTCGGCGAGCGACACTTCGAGCGGCACATGGCGGTCGAGGATGACCAGCGATTTCGACAGCCGCGCTTGGTCGGCGAATTGAATGAGATTCTCGCGCCGCTTGTCCTGCTTGATCTCCGAGGCGCGCGCGAGCAGCGTTTCCAGATCGCCGAACTCGTTGATGAGGAGGGCCGCGGTCTTGACCCCGATCCCCGGCACGCCGGGGACGTTATCGGTCGAATCTCCTATTAACGCCTGCACCTCCACCACCTTCGACGGCGGCACGCCGAAGCGTTCCTCGACCTCGGGCTCGCCGATCACCTTGTTCTTCATGGTGTCGTACATGCGGATGCCGGGCTGCACGAGCTGCATCAGGTCCTTGTCAGAGGAGACGATGGTCACGTCGGCGCCGGCTTCGATCGCCTGAAGCGCATAAGTGGCGATGATGTCGTCGGCCTCGTAGCCCTCCTGCTCGATGCAGGCGACGTTGAAGGCGCGCACGGCGTCGCGCACGAGCGGGAACTGGGGAATGAGATCGCCCGGAGGCTCGGGCCGGTTCGCCTTGTAGCCGTCGAACAGATCGCTGCGGAAAGTCTTGGCGGAATAGTCGAAGATCGCCGCGAGATGGGTCGGCGGGTCGAGCTCTCCCGTCTCCTTGAGCAGCTTCCACAACATGGCGCAGAAGCCGTGCACGGCGCCAACGGGGAGCCCGTCAGAGGGGCGGGTGAGGGGCGGCAGGGCGTGATAGGCGCGGAAGATATAGCCCGAGCCGTCGATCAGATAGACGCGGTCGCCGCGCGCGACAGCCCTGCCGGCGACTGGCGTCTTGCTCTTCGTCATGGTCATGATGGGAAGAATATAGGAATTGGCCGGCCGGCCGTCAGCCGGCGCACCGAGCTATCCCCGACAAACATGCCCGGCAATGACGGGGCGCGTGGTGCGATCTTCCCCTCTCCCCTCGTGGGAGAGGGCTTCCTGCCGCGATCTTGCGCGAACGTAGCTCTGCGCAAGTCGCATGGCGGGAAGGGTGAGGGGGCTCTAGGACCGCGCCTCGCGCCCCACCCCCCACCACGCGCGCATTGCGTTCAAGTAGCGAAGCGGTAGCGCATCGAAAATGCGCGCGTGTGCTCCCCCTCAAGGGGGGAGCGGGAGTCTATTGCTGCACTTCGACAAGACCATTCAATTCCTTCGTGGCTGAAAGCCGCATCGTCCCCCGTACCGCCGTCATGCCCGGACACCCGGGTCCGGCTTCGCCGGCCCGAGCGCAAGCTTGTCCGGGCATCCATGCCGTTTCGTTTCGCCAGATGAAGCGCAATGGAATGACGCAGAGATGGAGGGTGCCGGAATTCAGTGCAGGGTTTCGAGCTCGGCCTTCTGATCGGTGCTGCCCGGCGCGAAGGCCTTTTCGGACCCGCCGAAAGTCCGCTCGATATAGTCCTTGAAATAGTTGTCGAGGACGGGGAAGGCGCGCGCGAGCCGCGTGAACGCCTTCTGCGCGATGAAGAGGAGGATGCCGTCCTCGAGCGCGACCACGAGCCCGGTCCTGAGCGCCGAGCGGAGCAGCACCCGCTCGCCGAAATGGTCGCCGGGGCCGAACACTTTCTCGAAATGCTCTCCCGTCTGCGGATTGTCGATGGTGAGCCTGAACGAGCCCTTGGTCACCGTATAGAAGCCGTCGATCAGCATGCCGGGCTCGAACACTTTGTCGCCCTTGCGGTAATAGAGGTAGCGGGTCGCCGGCGGCGTCGACCGGATCTGCACGATGTTGGGCGGCATGACAATGTTGAGAAGCCAGTTCAGGCCGACGCGGAACTTGGCGGCGAAGCCCGGCAGGAAGGAGAGGTAGAAGCCGCGCCACAAGAGCCAAGCCAGAAATCCCGACAGCTTGACGCCATAGACATCGGCGACCGCCTTGCTCATGCCGAGCGAAGCGAGCGAGCCTTTCGAGGTATAGGCGAAGGGCTTGAGCTCCTTGCCGTCGATCTTGGCGACGATATTGCCGGCAAGTTGCCTGCCCTCGCGTACGGCGAACTGCGCCGTCTGCGGGGCATAATGAGCCGGATCTTCGCCGGGGGAATCGATGAGCGGGATGAGGGCCGCGTCGCCGAGCGCCCACACGCCGTCGCGGCCCGGCACGCGCATGAAGCGGTCGGTCTTGATCCGTCCCCATTTCATGTCGAGGCCGAGCGTCTCGACGAGAGGGTGCGGGCCGTTGCCGATCGTGGCGACGATGGTCGAGGTCGGGATAATTCGCCCATCGGCCAGTTCGGCCGCAGTCCCCGTCGCCGTTTTGGTTCCCACCCCGGTCATGACCTCGACGCCGTGCTCTTGCAGCTCACGCGTGGCGTAGGCGGCGAGATCGGCGGGGAAGGTCGGCAGGATTCTGTTTTCATGCTCGATCAGGTAGAAGCGCACCTCTTCGGGACGGATGTTCTGATAGTATTTCAACGCGTGGCGGACCAGCTCGCGCATCTCGGCGACGGTCTCGACGCCGGAGAAGCCTGCCCCCACCACGACGAAGGTGAGAAGCTGCTGCTTGATTTCGGGATCGGCGGTCACGTCGGCCGTCTCCAAGCAGCCGATCACGTGGGTCCTGAGCCGGTGCGCGTCCGCCAGGTCCTTCATGGTGAGGGCGTGCTCGGGCAGGCCGGGGAAGCGCTTGAGATCGACGCCGGTGCCGAGCGCGATCACCAGCTCGTCATAGTCGAGATCGACCGGAACGCGTCGCGCACCCTGCATCACGGTGACGGTCTTCTTGGCAAAGTCGATCCCCATGACCTCAGCGAGCCGCACCTGGAGCCGGCGCAAGAGCTGGCGGAGCGGCACGACCGCATCGGAGGAATGAATGCTGGCAGCCGCCACTTCGGGCAGCAGCGGCTGGAACACGAAGTAGTTGTTGGCGTTGACGAGCTCGACCTCGAGCTTGCCCCGGCCCTGGCGTTCGAGCGCCTTGGCGCCGAACACGCCGCCGAAGCCGCCGCCGATCACAAGCACCTTCTTCTTGGCGGTCTCAGGCTGTGCCATTGGCCTCTTTCGCTTGGTCCCTTCCCGGCATACCTACGCCGTTCCGAATTGGCGTCAAGTCGCGCCTTCCCATCGCCGGGAGGCCAGGAACGGAAAGCGGACCTTAACCGTTGTTTTCGGTGCGGAAGGCTGATTTATCGAGGGTGCACCCGCCGTTGCTTCAAGCACACCCTTTGGCTAGGTTCGGGCGGCGAAGCACCCGTAGCTCAGTTGGATAGAGCGTTGCCCTCCGAAGGCAGAGGTCACAGGTTCGAATCCTGTCGGGTGCGCCAAATGAGGCAGCAAAAAGCCTGAAACTGGCGTAAGGTGGGATCGCTGAGGGCTTCAAGGGATGTAACTGAACTCAAGAATGGAGAGGATGACATGAGGAAAGTTCTTTTGGTGGCAGCAGCCGCGGCGATCGCGCTGGTCGGTTTGTCGGCCAACATGTGCGGCGGCAGCGAAGAGAAGGCGGCGGAGCCGGCACCGCCCGCGGCAGCGCCTGAGCCGCCGGCGGCGGCTCCCGCGGAGCCCGCACCGGCGGCTGAGCCGCCTGCGGCGCCTGAGCAACCCCCGCAGCCATAACGCTTCAGAAGCGGCCGCTCTCTCGCGGCCTCACGTTTCGGGACGGCCCCGGTCAGGTCTCCTGGCCGGCGCCGTCCCTTTTTCGTGGAACTTTCCCTTTTCGTCATTGCCGGGCTTGATCCCCGGATCGAGTCCGGGGACAGGCTCCGGCGATCCATTCCATTGGCGCGTCAACGGGCTGAGACGTAGCGGCATGGATGCCCGGACTCAAGCCCGCGCCCGGGCCGGCGGAGCCGGACCCGGGTGCCCGGGCATGACGAGGAATAAGAGGCGGCTAGAGCGTTTCATGGACTGATTGAATCGGAAGGGGTTTTCAAAGGGCGACGAGTCTGATTCAAGATTCTGGCTGGAGCGGAGGCCAGTATCCGATGACCCGACCTCTTTCGAATGATCTTC
>Ga0187892_10001077_pt1 | contig 65793 bp, 66 predicted proteins | sample MA1701073metaG_FD_139345 | JGI IMG/M metagenome (GOLD analysis project Ga0187892, IMG submission 139345) | Bio-ooze microbial communities from a basaltic lava cave in the Kipuka Kanohina Cave System on the Island of Hawaii, USA - MA170107-3 metaG ... | reverse complement strand
TCCGACACGCGTCGTCCTCCCGGAATCGGGCCTGGAACTCCTTCAAGGACTTGGGAAAATCGGGCCGGCCCACCTCGTCACACTATCCATGGGGGCGTTCGGAGTCAACCCGATAGGCAGTAGCCGCCTTACTGGTGTTGTAGAAACAGACGGAACTACCGGCAATGATGTTGAACAACGTGGACGCGGCCGCAAAATTACAGCCACCGGCAAGGCCCCCCGTGGGAAGGCTAAGCATCGTTCTAAGATCTACGAATTGCATGTCGACTTGCTCGAAGAGCAGTCGCCTCAGGCCATTCCGGCCTTGAACTTCCGGATATTCCGATGGCAGCACAAACCTGCCTCCTGACTTAGTACCGGAGTGAGAGCGCCCCAAGTACGACCGAAATGAGGCCCAGAACTACTGATACTATGCCCAGGACAAGAGCGAACCACGTGCCAACTTTCAGTGGTATCTCGGGATGGTCGAGAGAATACAGGAGCCAGGCGAGCATCCGATAGGGCTGCTGTCTTTGGCTTATCTCTATCGTGACTTTGGACCCGAGAGACTGACTCCCTAGACCGATGGCGTTTCGCGTCGGCTCGTCCATGCACACCCATTCGCTGTTCGCGGACCTGTCGCCGACCAAGTATCCGCTTGGAAGGCCCAGTACCACTCGGTACACTCCTCCCGCGGGCCCCTGGAGATGGACCAGCTCGCCCGCCGGAACACCCCCACGCACACTCTCATGGATCCGAATCCAGCCGCGGCGCACCTCGTCATCACGAAGCTGATGAAGCTCCAAGCTGAGGCGTAGGTTCTTCCTCCGCGGCATGCAGCAATATTAGTCGATTCGCCTCTTGTTCGGTGACTTCCGGTACAACTGCCGGCTGAGTTGCTTCGCAAGTAAGCTCCCGTCGTGCCGGGTGAGATTCGGCACGTACCGGTAGTATCGCGTGATGAGCATCTGAAGGGTCGTATGCCCGAGCATCTTCGCGACCCAGCCTGGATCCTCCCCGCTGGCCAGCGCGTGCGTCGCGAACGTGTGCCGCGTGTTGTAGAGATCCCGCGGCTTGAGCTTGGCCTTCTCGAGGGCGGGGTACCAGATCCGCTTCCGGAGGTTGTGGTCGTCGAGATAGGTCCCCCGTGAGCTCGGGAAGACGAGCTCGCTCCCACCGGCGATCAGGCGCTGCCGCTCGAAGGCCTTCCGGATCGGCAGGAGCATGTCCACTTCACGGTGGGCCGACGCCACCTTGAGCTCCGTGAGCTGCCCTTCGCGCCAGCCCTCCACGATCTGGATCACGTTCCGCTGCCAGTGGACGCGCTCCCACTTAAGCGCGATCTGCTCCGAAGGCCGCAACCCCGTCCCGAAGGCGATTTCGAAATAGGGCCGCCAGCGGACCGGCAGCGCCCGCAGGAACCGGGCCTTTTCCTCGAAGTTGAGCGGCTCGATATGCGTTGGCCGCTGGCGCTGGAACACCACCCAGCGGGCGAGGTCCTGATTCACGTACCCTCGATCCTGGGCAAACCGGAGGATCGTCTTCAGCCGGCCGAGCACGATATTCATCGTCCGCGGGGAAAGGTTCTGGGCGAGCAAGCCTGCCTTGAACTCGTCGAACATGACAGGCGTGAGAGCGTCGATCCGCCGGTTCCGCCAGGTCGGGAGGATCTTTCCCTTCACGACACTCGTATACTCCCTGAGGGTGAGGGGCGAGATCTCGTTGACCTTCTTCCGCCGCCACTCCTCGTAGACGCGCTCGACCGTGACGCGCCGCTTCCGCTCCTCGCTCGCGAAGTGCTTCGCTGGGTCGAAGATGCCGAGAAAAACCTCCCGTTCGATCGTCTCGGCCTTGGCCTGGAGGATCTCGATATTCTTCTCGGTTGCCGGAAGCTCGGAGAAGATGCGCTTGCGCCGGCCGCGCACGTGGAGGTCGAGGTAGAGCCGGTTAGTCCGCGTGTCGACCCTTACCCGCGCGCCCATGGCCCGTGCAAGGTCCCTAGTCTTGGTTCCGGTCGTAGGCGAGAATGACCACACAACAATCGACGCACTCGACGGACACGCTCTGGGGGTTACTCGAGGGGCCATCACCGTACCCGACACACTCAATGCGGTGACCGATGTGAACCCTCAAATCGGCGTAGGTCCACGCACTCATACGCCTGCCTCACCTTGATCCTTGACTCGACCCGAACGGCCCCGCTCGAGGAGAAGCTGTACTCGGGACCAGAGGAAGATCGGCCGGCCGGTCAGCCGGGTGAAATGCACCCCCTCGAGGAACACCCCCTGGCAGATGAGGTTCCGGATGGTCTTCGGCTTGTAGGGAATCCGCTTCGCCAGTTGGTCGACCGAGAGGTACTCCTCGGCAAGCGCGGGCTTCATTCGCCTCAGACCTCCAACGGCAAGCCCATATATATGGAAGGCGCCGACAGAGAGGGTTCTCGCGTATCCTTCATCGGGCTATCCGGCAATCTCATCGCCTACTTCGCCTCCTCTGCCTTTCCGAACCGGAAGGAGAGCTCGTAAGGAAGGGATCTGCTCCCCCCGCGTCGAGCACCAGCTCGCCTGGATGCCCCTCCCCTCTACCTCGGCCAACGTGGCGAACCAGACCGGCGTCCGCAGGGGATGCTGGGCCAGCCGCTGCCGGTACCGCTCGAGCCACCCGGCCTGGCCCCCGACGACGAGGAGCGTGAACCCGGACACTCCGTACGCACGCCCCTCGAGCGCCTCGTACCGGAGGATCCTTCGCACGAAGGCCTGCGCCGCCGGGGTGGTCCGGTCGAGCTCGAGGGCAAAGACCTGGCCTCGACCGCCCCAGGTGACGCGAAAGAGCGCATCTGGAATAACCGACTCCCGGAAGCACACCTGGAGCTCCCAGTAGCTCCGCCACCACTCGAGCACCAGGCCAGCCTCGGCGAGGGTCACCGCAAGCGCGATCCGGACCGAACCGAGCTCGAGAAGATGCTGCAGATTCCCGTCGAGCCCCCGGGGCGTGGGCCAGGCCGAAGTGCCGGCTGGCGGTTCACCGAGCAGCCGAGCGCCTCGTGGCGTGAGCCCGTAGACGTTCTCGCCATCGAGCCGCGGCACCCAGGCGCGGATGAGCCCCGCGTCGAGTAAGCGCCGGAGCCGCTTGTTCGCGGCCGAGCGGCTCTGGCCGAACGCGAGCCTGGCGAGTTGCCGCGTCGCGGCATGCTTCATCCGGCCGAGAGCCTCGAGGAGGGCGGAATCCCGCTCCGTGACCCGAAGGGGCGCGGGGGCCAAGCGGCGTAACGTGCGACGAACGCGAACACTCACTCAGGCGGCTCCTGGTAGCCCCGCGACATCCAGACCTCCCGCCTGATGTTCCGGAACCAGTCGGCAACCGTGGGGATGAACCCGCCGCAGTCTTCCTTCACGTGCAGCTCGGCGACGTAGCGGGTCGGCACCATCTTGCCGTCGGAGTTCGTGAGCGTGGGACCAAAGACCCGTTCACACTCAAAGATCCCCTGTGAGTGATGTCGAAGTGCGCGGTGGCGGAAGTCGGCGAAGGTCTCCTTCGTCGCATCGAGCCATTCGTGGATGTGGATGTAGTCCTCAGGTCGGCCACCGAACTTCTTGGCCGAGCTGATCGCGTGGAAGTTCGGATGGGTCATAGCGCTCGCGCCTCGCTGTTCCAAGCCTCAAATCGCGAGTTGTGAACCACGTCGATTCTGTCGCTCTTCACATCCCACACGAACTCACCGAACGCTCCCTCGTTGTTCTCCCAACCGCCGTAGTTCTCCTCGAGAAGCTCATAGAAGAGGTCCTCGACGGTTGTCCGAAGATCGGGGGGCACTTCGATCAGCCCGAATCCCGGAGCCTCGACCCAACCCTCGTCGCCACTGCCGTCGTACCGAGCAGTTGCGACTTCCACGCCCAGCTGTCGGAGCTGGTTGCGAACCTCGGCTCGAGTGCTCGCCCTCATCCCCCTCCTCCTTCTCGAGAGTCGGGCTCGCGAATCACCGCCGTCACGCCGCAACCGTCAGCCTTTCGGGTGTCTCCACCCATCAACCAATCTCCTCGATCACGGCGTTCTCTTCCTCCGCCTGGCTCCGCATCAGGTCGTCCCAGAACACGCCGAGCGCCTCCTCCTCGTCTGCGGCCGTGATGGTCGCCTCCACCTGGAGCCGCACGCGGTAGGTCTTGAACCTGTCGGTCATGGCCGCCCTCGCCGGGGGCTCTCGCAGTCCGGGCACCAGGCATCGCACTCCGCGCAGATCCAGTCGCCGTCCGGATAAGGGCACCCCCGCTCCTCACGCTCGGTCGGGCTATCGAGATCGGGCACCCGGTTAACGAACCAGCCGCTGCCCCATGCCACCGATCGGCCGCACTGGTTGCAGAATTCCGTGTCACCGGCATGCTTCATCACGCAGCCGATCACCGACACCAGTGACAGGTGATCTGCTGGTCTTCCGCCACTTCCTTCGAGGGGACGAACGCGGCTCCGCATCGGCCACAGGAAAACGCGCCGGTCGTGGTGATCCACTCGTGGAACTCGTGCTCGCGGAGCTCCGAACCCGTGCCCTCGTAGACCTTGGCGAGCCCGACCTGACGTAGGCCGAGGCGCCACGCTCGAAGCGTTCCTCGAGACACTTCGTGAACAGCTCTCCGTACGTCGCATAGTGGCGCGACCGTGTCATCGTTAGTACTCCTCCGGCAAGAGGATCGTCGTTGCACTCCTGTCGGCTTCGGTGATGATCCAGAGCTTGACGCCCGTGCGGAGCGTATAGGCCGAGAGCACGCGGAACCCGTCGCGAACCGACAGCTCGTTCTCCGCCCGGTCCTCCGCGCCGACCTCGCCCCAGTCGCCCGCCTCGTGTCGCGCGAGGAGCTCGGTCGGCAGCTGACCGACCGCCTCCAGCGCAGCCAGGGCTCCAGGCGTAGCGACCACGAACCCGAGCTCTAGCGCGACCACGTCAACCTCCAGCCGGGCATGGGCTCTGCGGTCACGGCCGGGTACGTCAGCCGGCACCACCCGCAGAGGACCTCGTCGTCCTCGCCATGCGTGACGCCGGTTACCCAGAATGGCGCCCCGCACCGGCGACAGTCGAACGGATCGTTCTCCACCCACCGCGAGAACTCTTGCATCCGCGCGAAGGAGTCACGACCCTCGCAGGCGTTGACGAGCCGCTCGATGTCCTGGGGCCGGCCCCCCGCGGCGATGCGCTCCCTGAGTGCGGCTTCGAAGAGGTCTCGGTATGTCATCGCCGCACGCATCCCGGGCAGAGGATCATCTCGTCCTCGTCGGCCATGGCCCCCTGCCACTCGAACCACTGCCCACACTGGCTGCAGTCAAGGCGCGCTTTCATGAGCCACTCCTCGAACTCGCGCTGGCGATCAGCGGTGTTCCAGCCGCGGTAGATGCCGACAAGGTGAAGAATCCTCCAGAAGTCGCCGGCCTCGGTGGTCGCATCCTCCAGATGCTCGTTGAATCGCGTCCGATAGGTGTCCAACGTCATCGTCTACCTCCTGCACTCGCTGCAGAGGACGGCCTCGTCCTCCGTCGTACCTGCGGCCGCGAACTCGCTGGCGCAGGTTCCGCAGACGAACATGTGGTTCTCAAGGAAGGTGCCGAAGAGCTCCTCGCGGAACTCGTCGGCCCCACCCTGCGAGGCCGCCACGATCGCCTCCACCACGCGGTTCAGGTGGCGCTCGAAGAGGTCCCGGTATCTCGTCTCCTCCATGACGGCCATCGCTGATCCTCCACTCAGGAGCCAAACATCATCGGGTTCCACACGCTGTGCCCGCACTGCCCGCAGGGAATCCAGGCGGGCACCGCTCCGCAGCCCGGGGTCGGACACGGCTGGAACGCACCACCCAAGAACTGGGCCTGGCACCAGTCGCAGCGGTACCACCCCTGAAGCGGCACCTCACCATGGCAGCCTGGACACACGAGCTCATCCCGCGTCGTGAGGATCCATGCGCCGGCCAGCCGCACGATCGTCCGGTAGATCCAGCCCCCGAGGGCGAAGGGGGCCTTCCCGATCCACATGCCGATGCGGTATGGCCAGCGGTCCATCAGCCCACCCTCGCGACCCGCGGCCGCCCGGCAGCGAGCGGCTGGGTGAGGGGCTCAACCGGGCTGACGATCTCGATCCGAGGCCGGACCAGGGCCTCGAGCCGCTGCCGGCGCTTGGCGATCTGCTCACGCAGGACTTCCTTGGGCTGGGCGAGTCCGCCCCGGCGGATCCCGTACTCCACGATCAGGCGCTCGAGCTCCCGCTCCGTGATTCCCGCCGCCGTGTGCGGGGCCGGCACATCCGGGACGCGCAGACGGATTGCCTTGTAGGGCTTCCGGCGGTCGTACCACCAGCACGTGCGGTCGGGCAGCCGCTGGAGCTGCTCGAGGAGCACCCCGCGCGATTCGAAGCGCGAGGGCGCCTTGCCGGTGCGGCGGAGCGCCTGGGCCACCACCTCGGGATCGGTGTCCGGCAGGAACTCGCCGAAGAACTGGGCGTTCCGCGATGAGGTCCGGAAGATCGCCATGAGGTCGCAGTTGCCAAGGATCGCCTCCCGGAGCGAGCCGTGGACCTGGGCGAAGTTGTGCATGACCAGGCCCAGGAGCACCCCGAAGGAGCGCAGGGTCGTGAGCGCGGTCTCGAACCGCCTGGTGAGCGCCGGCGAGTCCGCGGCCAGATGAAAGAACTCGTCGCAGAGGACGAGGTAAGGCCGGCGCGCACCGCCGCGGGCGAAGGCCGCCTGGAAGATGAGCTGGAGGAAGAGGCTGCCCACGACCTCCACGAGCTCCTGCGCCACGTGGCCGCCCTTGCCCAGGAACATGACGAGCGGATCCCCGCGGTCGAAGATCGCCCGAAAGTCGATGCACTCGTCGGCCCCAAGCTGCAGACGGAGGTTCTCGGAGAGGACGAGCGCGCCGAGGCGCGTGATCAGGGCGTCCTTCGAGCTCGACGGCACGCCCGGGTACGTGCGGCCGAAGAACTCGCGCACGCCTGGGTGCTGGACACGGGTGAGAAGTGCATTCCGAACTGCCTCGTCCTGCAGGACGAGCGGCGCCTCGGCGAGCGTGAGCTCGGTCTCCGCGAGGAAAAGCCACAGATGAACGAGCACGTTCTGCATCTGGAAGCCCATCTGGGCATCGAAGAGTTTGGCGAGAGCCAGCGCCACCTCGTACGCCTGGGTTTCCGGGGTCGCCCCCGGAAGGAGCCGGCAGACGTTCAGGGGGACGAGGCTCTCGCCAAAGGGATTCACGACGGCCGCGCGCCGCGCCAGGGCCGGCCGCTCGGCTTCGGGTGCCTGCGCGACGATGGCTGCGTACCAGCGGAGTGCTGCCTCGAAGAGATCGCTCTTGAAGTCGACGACCCCGATCGGCATCGCGGTTCTCAGACACGAGGCGAGGATCCAGGTGGCCATGGACGTCTTCCCGGACCCGCTGGCGCCGCTGATAAGCCCGTGGCGGTAGAGATCGTCGAAGGCTAGGTGTACGGAGACATCCCGACCCGTCGAGGTGCGGGCGGTACCGACCACAAGCCCTTGCCCTCGGGTATCGCCGACGTGCGCTGCGAACTCATCCCAATCGCCGACCAGCTCCCGCACGTGGCGGTCCGCCTCGGCCCGCACGTGTGCCCGGGCCCTGGCCCGATCACGCCCTGGACCCCGCAGGAGACTCACGAATCCCGCGAGCGTCATTCCTCACGCCTCCGTCCCGGGCCCCGGGGCCGGCGCACCGGCTCCGGGGCCGGGCCGACAGGGAGAGCCTCCTCGGGTCCCCGCCGCGGCGGGGCGAGCCGCCGCCGGAGCACCAGGCCCGCCGAGAGTCCGGCAGTGACGCCGACGACGGCCGCGAGGACGATCGCGTAGGGCAGCACCACGAGGAGCACCGCCGCGACGAGGTGCAGGGCCATCACCGCCACGAGCGGGCCAAAGGCGGTGAAGAGGACGACCTTCCAGAAGGTATCCATCGCGGATCTCACGCCCCACGCCCTCGACCGGTACGCTTCGCGCTCTGCTCGAGGACCATGCCCGACACTCCTGCCGCCACCACCAGGACGGCTAGGACTTTGCAGACCGCCTCGATCGATCGGAGCAGGGTCACGTGCGGCAGCGCTCGCGCGATCTCCCCCGGGATGATGGCGAGGCCGAGCGCGCCGACGAGCAAGCAGAGGATCGCCCACGCTGTCTCGGCGTGCTGGGGCATCCACCGGTGCATCACCACGAACGCGACTCCCAAAATGACACCGCTCGCGAGCCAGCCATCTACCATCCAGGCATGTCGTGGGCTGAGGTGCTGCCACGCGAGCCAGTGGATCCCGCCGTAGAAGAGACCGACTGCTGCCACGCGCAGCACGAAGACCAGGGTCCCGACTGGATGGGCCATCACAGTTCCGATCAGCTTCTTCATCCCGACACCTCGCTTGCTCGGCCATCGGCCTCTGTGGTGGTCTGGACGAGTCGTGGCCTACGACCCCGCCGCTTTACCGGCACCGGCACGGCGGCCTCGATGCCACAGACCTGCGCGGCGATCCGATACGTGACCTCCCGCCACTCCGACTGAATCCCGGCAATCCGATCTCTCAGTGTCGCCTCGGTCGTCGCCTCGACAAGGCGCCCGAGCGCGTGATCGATGCCGTGCGCAGTCCGGATCAACTCCAGCTCGTCCATTTCGGTCTCCTTCACCAGTTCAGTCGCAACCACCGCTCTCTTGCGAGATGTCTGGCCACTGCTTCATCTTTTCGGTGCCTCCTGCGTTGTCGCGGTCTCCTCGTCGGTCGACTCCGCCGTGGCCAGCGGCAAGGACGTTAATCCCCTGGTCGGCTCCGGGCGCCACGGCGGCACCAGGTCGCCCAGCCCCAGGCGCCCGTCACCCGAGCAGTGAAGGCAGCCAGCCTCTTGCGCCGATACCCCGACGGTCAGGAGCTCTCCGTGGAGCTCGCGGTAGACGAGGTACCGGCGCAGGGGCTTGTAGGGCCAGACGAGATTGTGGATCTCGGTGGCCGCCAGCGATGCCACCAGCGCGTTCAGGTGGTAGACGGCGGGGGCTGGCGTGCCGGTGAGATATCCGCGTTCTTCGAGAAGCCGCCGCTCCTCGGGCCGCGCAAGATCCCACCCCGCGCGCTGCGCGCTGATGATGCCGCTGCAGAGCAGGCACCACTCGCCGAAGGAGGGAATGGCGACCTCACCGCTGATGTCGTCGAAGCCTCCTCCGGCAGCCGTCGCCAAGTTCACGCCCACGTGGATGAGCGTAATTAGGTACTGACAGGCGAGCGCGTTTACCGCCAGCCGCGAAGCGTCATTATCAGTAGCGGCGATGAGGAGGTCGCATGCCTTCAGCGCCTCGAGCGCCCGGGGGGCGAACACGGAACAGCGCAGCGCGCGCACCCGCGCCGCAGGGTCGAACTGCAGGACCAGGCGACGGGCCAGTGCCACTTTGGCCCGCTCCTGGTCAGCGTCTTCCACCCTCGCTCCCAGGAGCCGGTTCAGGTTGGTGTGCTCGACGGCGTCCGGGTCCACGAGCACCCAGTCGCGCACCCCGAGCCGGGTCAGTTGCTCGACGAGGACGCTGCCGAGGCCCCCGCAGCCAACCAGGCCGACGCGGATCGCACCCAACCGCCGCTGGAACTCGGGTCCGAAGGCCCGCACCTGACGGTCGAAGCGCTCGTCCAGCCTTCCCGCGCCCTCCGGCACACCCGAGCTCTCCGACGCCGTTGCTTCACTCAGAGCTGGACATACCAACGGAGCGACCTCGGGCTCTTGTCCGCGCATCTCCCAGACTCGGGCCACACGTGCTCTGCCGTTCATGACAACAGAGCCGTAGACTGTGCCCGGCACTCGCTCGGCCAGATAGGAAGCGAGTCGACGCTCGTTCTCGTTATCGGTAGATGAGAACGTGACCCGAGCGCCTTCACCGGGGTGAGTGTGGAAATCGACCTGCGAGAGCCCTTCGCGCGCGGCCCGGCACAGGATGTCGCGCTGGACACTCTGCTCGACAACGAGGCGCACTGCCGATTGCTCGGTCAAGGCCTCCGCCGGCAGCGTGATTAGATGTCGGCCGAGGAGTCGTGTCCGATCGTCTCCCCTCGCGATGCCGCAAAGCACGACCGCTATCTGCTCCCGTGTCCCATCCGCGAGAAGATGCGCGCGGAGCTGCTCCCTCATTCCGTTAGGCAACACGAGCTCGTATCGATCAGTCCTCATTGGTGAGTGCCTCCCGCACGAGAGTGAGAAAGGTCCAGAGGTTGTCGCCTGTCCGGCAATCTGTTGAAGGCCGCCAGCCGCCGGGTCCATCAGCCGTCCGGACGCAGTACCACTGCCAGTCCTGCGCTTGAAGGTCCGGGGCACCTTCCGTGCCGAAACCGATCAGGTGGTTATCCTGTCCGCCCTTCTTCAGCCGGAACCTTCTATTCAGATAGAAGCCGATTGGGGGCGTAGCCGGATAGGCTTGGGGCAAGACGATGAGCAGCCTGCACCAGCGCGCCCGCCACCTCTCGGGAAGGGGGTACTTCGGGATCATCACCCAGTCGGCATTCGCCTCATCCCAGCAGACGCCCTCGTGCTTAGAGAAGTGGCGGGCGATCATGTGGACCTCGTCGTGGATTCGCGCGTGCCGGTCACCGAACCAGCTCGTGTCCCGGCGAATCTCGCTCCGCGTGGAGCCGTCGCTACGAACCGGCGGGCCATCGACCGCGCTCTCTACCGCCCGGAGCACTTCGCGGAACAATACCGACAAGATTCCCATGATCGCGGCTCCTCCCGCCTTCGCAGACTCGGCTCTAGGCCCGCCCCTTCACCCGCGCGGGAGCGTCGAGGAAGGCGTCCCCGTCGAGGACCTCGACCCGGGATCCCTTCGGCACGAGGTAGTTCCCCTCGCGCGTCCGGCGGATGAGGTTCCGATACGGGTCGATGCCGGCCACGCGCCGGATGTCGGCCTCGGTGGTTGTCTGCGGTACGTCGATCCAGCGTCCGTTGATCAGTGCTCGGCTCATCGTTCATTCTCTCCGTCGTCTTGGGGTGCACTGCCTTCCGCTTCCAGGCAACCCGGCCACGTATTCACTTTCGAATGCGCGGTCGGCCTTGTGAATTGGACATGGCTGGTCACGAGTGGAAATCCCTGGACAGCTGGCACTCCGCCCTGCCCGAGACCAGGCAGCGCGAGCCGATCGAGCACCGAAGCAGCTCGCACACCACGCTTCTCGGAATGCGCCAGATGCCGCCTACCAACGCGGCGTTGATCTCGCCTCGGTCGATCCACCGCCGGAGTGTCTTCTCGCACACGCTGAGGACACGTGCCGCTTCCTTGATCGAGAGGCAGTGCCGGCCCATACCGCTTAACCTGTCGGTCCCTCTCCAAACCCGGCATAACGAACATGCGAGCCGCCGGTCTCGCTCGTCTCCCCGCACTGTACGTTTCGACGGGAAAGCTCGACGAGTAGGACAACGAGAACCGACGACAGCCGGACACCGTGAAAGAAAGATAGAAAGGCAACGGAGACCAAGTCGAAGGGCGAAGTGCTTCGGCGGCCTGCGGTCGCCTTCACGCTAGCATCACGGCAGACGTTCGTAACTGTGTCTTTTCTCTTACACATACGGGAACGCGGGGTGGGATCGCCGGCGGAGCCGGCGAGGCAGTCCGTCCCGCCGCTTGAAGGCGGTAATCACTCGGCCGTCCCGGCTGAGCACCACCGCGACGCCGAGCCACCGCTCGGGCGTCCCCTCAGGCGCGCGCCGCGTGGCCAGGTAGTGGACCGAGGCGCCGTTCTGGTGGATCACTAGACCCCAGCGCAGACAGTGGGCGATCGCGGCAGCCGCGATGCCCCGGCGGGCTACCTGACGATCTGCGTGGGTGGACCAGGAGAACAAGCGGCCAGCCGCAAGAGAAACCCCGTGTTCCGTCTCGCTGCCCATCGCGTCGTCCATGTCGTCGACCTCCTGGTGATCCCGTTAGGGCAAGGGATGTGCCACGGCGGACGCGATGGGACAACCGACAGTGAGACAGGAACTTGCGGGGCTCGGACGGAGCTATTGACCTTCCCCCACAAGGGGGATAAGGTGACGGCCGTTACGCGAGGGGAACGATCGGTACCGGAGGGTAGGCCGCGATGCGGATCCTCCTCACGTTCGCGGGGTATAGGGATCCCTTCGACCCAAACGGGGTCATCGCCGGCCAGACCTCTGCTGGCCCCGTCCTCACTGCGCTCTCCGAAGAATCATTCGACAGAGCCTACGTCTTTGCCGACGAACGGGTGCTCGGCAACGCAGCACAGCTCGTTGCTGAAGTCGCGAGACGCTATCCGTCCCTCGAAACCCAGATTGTCGAACTTACGCTGTCGGATCCGACCGACTACGAAGACGTCTTCGGGGCGCTCCTTCGGGAAACCCGCATACTCCTGGACCGCCATAAGGCAAAACAGCCGAAGTATTTCGTCGCCACAGCCTCGGGCACACCGCAAATGCAGACCGTCTGGTTCCTCCTCGCCCGGTCTGGCCTACTTCCGGCAACCCTCCTGAAGATCGTTCCGACACGCCACCTCCGTCCAGGCGAGCGGGCCGTCTCGGAGATCCGGCTATCTCTCGCTGAGTTCCCTCGAATTGAGCCGTCCCATGTTGACACGCTTGAACTCGCATCTCTTCGGATCCGAAACGACAAACTCGAGGCCGAGCGCGATGCCTTCTTCCGCCGGATCGAGGTCGAAGGCATCATTGGCCGCAGCCATGCGCTCCAGCAAGCTCTCAAAACCCTCCTAAAGGCCGCTGCCACCGACTACCCGATTCTCCTCCTCGGTGAAACGGGCACTGGGAAGGAACTCTTTGCGGCCCTTGCGCACCAGCGAAGCCCACGGGCGAGGGGCCCATTCATTCCCGTCGGCTGTCCAGACATCCCGCCGTTGCTTCTCGAAAGTGAGCTTTTCGGCGTCGAGAAGCGTGTTGCTACGGAGGTCGATCCCCGTCCGGGGAAGTTCGAAACTGCCAACGGGGGCACGATCTTCCTCGATGAGATCGGCGACCTTCCTCTAGTGGCTCAGGCCAAGCTCCTCCGAGTACTTCAGCAACACGAGGTCGCGAAGATTGGTGCATCCAAGCCCCTTCCCGTTAACGTTCGGATCATCGCGGCGACGAACACAGACCTCAAGAGGGCTGTTTCCGCCGGATCATTCCGATCCGACCTCTACTATCGGCTCAACGCGATCCCTGTACACATCCCCCCGCTACGTGAACGCGACGACGATATTCCGGACCTCGTTCAGCACTTTCTCCGTCGCGTCCCAGGTCAACGCAGAAGCGTAACTCCCCGCGCTCTGCGGATCCTTCGCGAGTACGCTTGGCCCGGCAACGTCCGCGAGCTTAAGCACATAATCGAGCGGCTAGCCACTCTTGCTGATCATGATGTGATCCCCGAAGACGACGTCCTGCGCGAGATTGTCAGCCAGCCGACCTCCTCCGGCGATCCCGGACTGGAGCCCACCATCCCTCCGCTCGGAATGGATCTCGACGCGCATCTAGCCAGGCTCGAGCAGCGCTACTACGACAAGGCGAAAGAGATTACACACGGTAATGAAGCCGCCGCTGCCCGACTGCTCGGTCTCAACCCGCACACGCTTCGCAAGCGCCTCAGGCAGGCGTCTCGGTTCCCCCAGCGCCCTTGACTCTGCCTGGTACTGATATGCGACATCCTCTATGCTGAATACAGCAAGAGTCGACGCGGATTCAATCAAAGCATCATCCTACTTTCTATGGAGTCTAATAGCCGTTGGAATCTTCCGCCTTCAGCCAAGGAGCAGCGTTCCCAGCCAGCGTTCCGCGTTGAGGGCAAAACCGAGTTTGACCTGGCCAAGCGCTTCTTCGAAGTTGCTGAAGAGGTCGGCAGTCTTATCGATCAGCTTAAATACTCTCATGCGAAAGAGAAGAAATTCCTAACGACGTCAGAGATCGCCCATATCTCTACTCAGGCTCGCCGGATCATTCTCGGAAAGGCTTGCGAAATCCTGAAGCTCAGCGATAGGGCACGGCGTTATGCAATCCTCGAGAGACCTCCGGAGGACAGTAACTAGCGATGCCCCTTGACGAAGAGCGGCGAGATGAGTGGGTAGAGATTCTCCTTCTCGCTGAATCACGCAACAAGTCCGCGCGCAAGGACGCTCTCTCGCAAGCACGCTACCAGCTCGAGCAGTTCTTAGAGGCTAACGGCGTCCCAGTGCATAGCGGACGAGTGGCGGAGGCGCTTCAAGAGTTCGGTGTGGTGGCAGGTCTTTCAGACAGAGAGCTCAGACCAGTATTTCGGGTGCTCCGTCTACGCAACATCATCGAACACGAAAACTTCGACCCTCCGTCACCGGAAAGGGTCCTACTCGCCGTTAAGACCTTGTGCGCGTTTTGTCTGCGCAATGAGATACAACGACAGCAACCCGCGAGCAAGAGTCCGCGGTCCGATCCTCCTACTGACATAAAGGCACAGCACACGCCTTCCCATGTTGCTCCGAGCACGCCCCACGCGCGCCCGTCTACGGGATCTTCTTCATTCCGGAAGGCAAGACGGGTAGCCCTCTTGGCTGCACTCGGCCTATCGGCTTACTTCTATTGGCCTGAGATTCGCGAAGCCGTCGGGGTCTATTGGCCCCATATTGCGGAATCCGTGAGACGACTCGGGCCTGGCCCGCCCGAGAACAGCGCTAGATGGCTAGGCGGCTGTAGGTGGGAACGCGACCTACTCGTCTGTCCTTTGAAGGACCCGGACAAGGACGGCGGCGTGTACCACACCGCCATACCTCTCGAGCTGAGGTCCGGCGAGTCAGCCGCGGTGTACCACGACAAACCGGTCTTTGCAGTTTCTTCACATGGCATGTCCCAGCAAGGAGGTCCGTGCACACAGTGGCACGTACCGATTCAGATGCAGGGCCAACCTCCCGCATCCGGCTTCCCAGCATTCGCCGCGATCCAGCCACACACGGTGATCCGGATAAGGAAGGGCATGTGCCGGTAGTGCCGTGCACCAGAATCTCGCCATGAACACGTCCTCGCGAAGCGAGACACTTTCAATTGCTTACCCGTCAATGCGGGAGCACCGATCAGCTAGCTGTGGTGTGTTCATTCGGCCTCTCTTACAAAACACGCAGCGGGCTGTCGGAGTCGAAGGCTTACCGGCTCATGCAGGACTCGGCCCCTGTTGAATCTCCCCACTTTCGCTACGTGGATTGGCAGGGCGCCTCGCTCAGGAACCCACTTCCATGGCCGACGACTTGTCACGCTTCCCGTCTACGGGCGTCGTGCATTACTCGATCGAAGAACAATGATAAAAACCGCTCTGCGTCAACCTCAGTGCAAACGCTCACATTCGCCGGGTCAATTACGCGCCGATCGCGCGTCGGGTGTCGGAAGGGGAGGGTCATTCCTGAGGTGATCTTTCCGGAAGTCTCTACGTAGACGCGCATCTCCTCCATCTTGACAAAACTACTATCAATCGCGACGCCAACGGCGAGCGGATCGTGCAAGTAACAGCCATCGTGGCCCTGATCCCTCTGATAAAAATCCATATAGAGCCGTGTCGCTTTCACAATGAAATCGCATACCCGGTCCGACTGCATGCCCAGTTTCTCACGCAGCTGTTCACGCATCAGCGGTACTCGATGCGTGACGTCGAGACCTACCATGACAGCCGGAATGCCGAATCCTAAGACTACGTCTGCTGCGTGAGGATCAACGAACATATTGAATTCCGCGGCACCCGGCGGTATGTTCCCGGCAACCCGAAAGGCGCCCCCCATAATCAGAAGCTTCTCGAGCTTCCTCATCGTGCGCGGGCAACGCTTGATGGCGGTTGCCACGTTGGTCAACGGTCCGCTGGCTATCAGCACCACACCTCCTTGCTGCTGCTCGATCACCTCAAGCATTAAGTCCACAGCATGCGTATTCACCAGTGGAGTCTGATCAACCTCACCGTACCAAGCAGGATCCAAGCCACCCAATCCGTCTTGCCCATGCACACTTGGTACGCTAAATGGCGCTTTGACCAGTGGCTTCTCGCACCCGCGCGCTACGCAGGGAATCTTCACGGGCGCCACGAGCTGAAGGACCCGAAGAACGTTTGATGTGCACAGATCCACGTGAACATTCCCGCTGACCGTAGTAATCGCCTCGACGTCCAACTCCGTCGAGCGCAGAGCCAGAATGATCGCGAGCGCATCGTCGACCCCGGTATCGGTATCAAGGATCACCTTTGTCATCCAAGTCCTCTCACCCCTCAACTCTTCGTCTCAGCCCGAACAGCCGAATAACTCCGACTCGCCAAGGCGAACCACATTCCGGCGGGCGCTTCATCGCGTTCATTCCCCTTAGCGGATATCCTTCCATCACTGACCACCGGGCTCTGGGTAATCACTAGCCTGATGACCTCAGGTATGCGGCTGTGCGCTCCTTCCACTTCTCGAGGAGCACTCGATCCTCCTTCGGGCTCTCTCCCAGGAGCACGCAGTAGAACTGTGGCTCCGTCTCCCACAGCGATGTCAGCGAATTAACGAGGGTTGACGCACTAAAAAGCTCTCCAACCGTCTTCCCACCACCCTCATCCACTAGTGGAACCGCTCTTCGACCAAGCGCCCTGAACGGCGGCCAAAAGACAGCCGTCTTGATGCCTAGATCCTTGCTGATCATCTCTTCATACTTGCGTCCCAGCTTTCCAGCGTCGATCCGTCGCAATCCTCCGCGTTCTTTGAGATCGTCCTCCACCTCCCGGAAACTTGTTCGATCCTTCCACAGCAACCTGATCGCGTCCTTGTCTCTGTAAAGAAAGGCTCTCTTCGCGGCAGGTACGCTAGTCTCGTCCCGTCGCCCTGTCGCGATCAGTCGAAGCTGACCGATCAACCACATATCATCACGCAACGCCATCTCACGCGCACTCTTCACCGGGAAGTCCTTCTTCTGGATCTTCCCGTTCTCAAGAAGCCACCGGATCAATTCCGCTACAGCAACCTTCAAGGCAACAACGCGGTGATGGTAATGAATCCAAGTGTGGGTACGGTAACGGTCCAACAAGATACCTTCTAGTGAACTCAGGGCTTTATGCGAGTAGCCTAGACGCCAACCATCCTCGTGCGGCTGGACAAACACTGCCGAACAAAGGCGTTCGATATCGAATGAACCGTATTCACCGCCTGCGAGTAGGCCATCACGTGCGACGCAATCAATGCGGTCCGCATCGACTTCGGAATCAATAAGAAGTTTGATCGGCCTTAGAGGGCTAGACGAGGCAACATCTTTCTCGCTCATCAGCCTCAGGACTTGATCTGCAATCGCACCAGGTACTCGAATGTCCTTAAGGAGGGTGTGCGCCAAGGCGCTGCCACACGCTTCGTGGAGTTTCGCAAAATTCACTCCACCGAACCACCGCTGGCACATACTTTCCAGTGATACGTTAGGAAACTTCTTCGCGACATAATCGTCGAATCCTAACTCAAAGAGGTGACTCAACGGCAGGTGACCAAGATCGTGAAGGAGGCCATAGATCCGACAGATCTGCTCGAAATCTCCCGGATCCACATTCGAGGCACGCAGGGCCCGACGATATTGCGTCCAGTACTTGCCCTCTCGAATATTAGCCGCCATCTTGCCTGCGACGAAAGCACAGCCAAGGGAGTGTTCGAAACGTGACGTATTGAGGGAAGGATAAACATACGACGCTACATCGTTCTGACGAACATTTCGAAGCCGTTGGAAGAGCGGATGATTGACGAGGCGAACTTCAAGGTCGGTCAGATAAACAAAACCGTGCACCACATCACGAACGCGATGTAGAGGCACCTCTTCGCTTATCCTTCCCGTGAACGTTCTCCTATCCGCTCGATACAGAACAAAAAACAAGGGCAAGCTCTATGTGAGCTTGCCCTTGGGATCAGCACGCAGGCGAATCCCGGCGCATGCCTTAGGCCCGAGGCGCTATGACGACGGAGGCCTTACGACCAGATCATAGGGATCCATTCCGCGCGGGACGTCGAGCGCAGTGAGCTCTTCGAGCTCTTTCGTGCGTCGAACGTAGTACTGTATTGGTCCCGACTCACGGATGACAAACTCACACGCAACTCGTTCCGTCTCGTTCTTGCCAGCGAGTCTAGCCGTGGGCGACTCAACCCGCGAGGTGCCTGCACCACCTTTCACCACCTTCCGCGTCACTCCATTCCTCTTCACAGGTTTCCTCTCCGCAACCATTCCATCTTCGGAAACACGAAAGGGCAGCCCTATCAGCGTGATCCCGATGGTTGCGCGTCGAATGGTTACAAAGAACTGGGGCCGCATACCCGCCACGCAAAATCTCGCTGGCGCGCGGCCTCCCTTCCGATGCTGGCGCCGATTATAGGGCTTTGCCACGCCTAAGTCTCCAAAAAACGAAAGCTACTTTAGCATATGTTCCAGATAGTTACACGTCAATGCGCCAGCCAGGAAGGACTCCCTACCGGTTGGACTCAGCCCTGCGCGAATAAGAAGTCAATCAGCGAGACCACAGTCGACGCGCACACAACACACGGGTTCGCCCAGCCCCACGCACATCCGGCCTTCTCAAGCCGAGAGAGCGGCTGCCTGCTCTCCGTCGTGTGATGGCCAGCGGCGATCTCGAGTCCGGATTCCAAGCACGTCGCGGCCCCATTTCCGGCTCCTACCAGGTCCGGGGCTTGACCGATGCTGGGCTGGACCCACGCAGTAACTGACAGGGGCCAGTCGATACCACACCCTCAGTTGTCAGCGCGATGTGATCGCCCGAAGAGAATATTGCCAACGAAAATAGGGAGCACCATGCTGGTCACTCCCCTCGCGGGTTCTAATCGTTCCTTAGTGGACTACAGCACCCCGCGCTGCTTCATAGACACCCACTGCCCAGTCCCGTTCCCAACGACCACGTGGTCGTGGAACCCGAGGCCGAGAAGTTCTGCCCCGTCGAGGAGCTGCCGTGTCAGCGCACGATCCTCGCGAGACGGCGTTGGATCGCCCGACGGGTGATTGTGGATCGCGACAAGGTTGGTCGCTCCGGCAAGTAGCACTTGCCGAAATAGGACCTTCGCATCGACCGGTGCCGCGGCTGCCCCGCCTACCAAGATCTCGAAGTGCCCGAGATATCGGTTCTGCGAATCGAGGCAAACGGCCCAGAAGTGCTCGCGATCATCGTCGGCTCGCGCTACAAGATCCCTGGCAAGCAAGGCCACCGCTCCGGGACTGCTCAGTCGCCGCGGTGGCGGTGCGTCTTCCCGAATCACCGTGACATAGAGCTGCTTGAGACGGTAGCGCATGGAATTTTCATCATGGCGGCTGACTGAGCGTTACGTCCGCACGGCCCGTCGAGCCCGTAGTGCCGGATGAGCCGTACGAGGTAGCTCCGCTGCATGCCCAGGGTCCGCGCCGTCCGCGAGCGGTTCCCCCGATGGGCGTCGAGCATATTCCGGAGGAAGGTCCGCTTGAATTCCTCGACCGCCCGCTGGTACTCATTGGCCGGCGGCTTGTACATCGGCCGTCACCTCCTCCTCGTTGCCAGTCCACTCACGGCAGTCGCGGTCATACTCGCAGTCCTTGCAAAGCCAGCAGCCGCGGTTCGGAATGAAGACGCCCGAGCGCACGCCTTTGACCACCTCACGGCCGAGATGGAAGAGCCGCTCGAAGTCGCGCTCCTCCCGGCCGGTGATCTGCGTGTCGATCTTGGGGCTCTTGGTCCGGACGAGCGAGACCTTGCGGATCTCTCTAGGCGGTTTGCCGAAGAGCTTCGCGTACGCGTAGGCGTAGGTTGTGACTTGAATGTTGTCGGGGAGGTCCGTGAGAGGTGGCGCCTTCTGGGGAGCCTTGAACTCGACGATCGCGTCGTCGGCTTCCACGAGATCGATGACCCCGTGGAGCGGGACATCGAGGACTTCACCGGTGGCTGTGTTGACGAGGGGGAGCCGGAAGCGGAGCTCGGAGTCTCGCACCTGCCCGGCCGGCAGGTAGTAGTACTGCGTGAGCAGCTCCTTGCCCTGGCGGCCGAGGAGCTCGAGCTGCTCCCGATCCTCACAGCGGATGTCCTGGCCGCCCTCGACCTGGGTCTGGGCGTACCAGTCGGCCTCGAAGACCTGGAGGACCTCGGCCAGGGGTGGCGTGCGGCCCCGCTTGCGCTCTTTGTGCAGCCAGTTGAGGGCCGCATGCACCGCGGTGCCGAAGGCCTGGTTCGCTGATGTCGACAGTCGTGGCAGGCGGTCGAGGTACTGGAAGCGGTACTTCAACGAGCAGGTCAGGTAGAGCTGGATCGAGGATGCGGAGAGGGCCTCAGGAAGCGGCATCTTTGCGGTCCTTCACGAGATGGTCGATGTAGGTGGAGGCGGCGGAGCGGGTGACGTCGGCGATACGGGAGACCCGGAAGTACGTCCGGAGGTGCTCCTCGGCCTTCTTGCCCTCGACCCCCTGGGCGGCAAGGAGCCGGAAGAGATAGCGCTTCTGGGGATCGGTCATGCGCTCGTCGGTGGCGGGATTCCCGTTCGACGACGGCACATCCTTCGTTGGAGTTTCGACGACCTCATCAGCCATGACCGTGCCGGCGAACATCACCGTGCCGTCGGGATAGCGGAGCGAGACCCTGAACGTGCGTGGCGGCATCGCAATCTCCTTTGTTGGGTTGAGGGGTTATGGGCGTGCTTCGGCAGCGCGGAGCCCGAAGAACGTGCCGAGCTCGACCGTGGCCTCGAAGGCCGGAGCCGGCGCCATGGCGCGTACCGCGCGACTGAAGGCGTTGTGGAGACCCCAGAGCGTCCGCGGCGCGCAGTCGGGCATCTCGGGACTGGGGCTGAAGTAGGTTTCGACCACCGGCTTGAAGTGACGGACGGGCAGGATCTCCTGCCGGAAGGCCTCGAAGATCAGACTCTTGGCTTCCTCCTCGGTGAGCGGATGCGCGGCAGCCGTGAGGATCTGGTTCTGGAGCCTCAGCGCGTGCGCCTCGTAGCGTCCCATCGCGCGGGCGATGTCGGCGTCCAGGTCGAACCGGGCCGTGTGGCGGCGCCGGAGGGCGATGAGGTCGCCGGAGAAGGCCAGGTTGTCGCAGACGAACACCTTGATCCCGACCGCAATCTCGAGGGCCATCGAGCGGTCGTTCGCGGTCCGGATCCCCATGGCGCAGCAGGACTCCTCGGTGCGCTCGAGCGAGAGATCGAGGACCGCGAAGAGCCGAGCGCCCCGGCGCTGGATGGCGTACTGCTGGGCGGCGATCTCGATCCCTCGCGCGCGGAGCTGCCGCTCGATCGCGAGGACCAGGTCGCCGTGGGCGACCGGCCGCCAGGTCGTAGTCCCGACCGGCGGCGCGATCGCCATGAGCTCGTCGCGCGAGACGAGTTCGCTCTGGGCGTGAGACAGGGTTGCCTTCATGGACGTCTCTCCTCTCCTGGTTAGGGGTGAGTGGCAGCCAATCACGCAGGAGCTGCCGGGTGGACCCGCGGCTGCGGGCTGGTGAGGACAGAACGGCGGGCGGGGCGGAGGGACTACCGGGCGAGCGGCGGAGGCACGTGGTAGCGGCCGGACTTCACGCGGAAGCCCGCTGCCTCCAGGCACTTCTTCCGCTCCTCGACGAGCGCTCGCACCTCCGTTGCGCGCGGGCTCGTGGCCTCGCTGGGCTGGAGGCCGAGGTACTGCACGTACTCCACGATGCTCCCCTGGACGAGGTAGCCGGCGACCAGCGTCAGATGCGCGACACCCTGGCCGTCGTAGCGCAGGCTCAGGGTGAGCCGCACCAGGCGGTCCTCGGGCGGGCCGGCCTTCAGTTCCTCGAAGAACTCTGCCCAGTGGTTGAAGCGGACGATGACCATACGCGTCCTCCTTGTGGGGTGTGGGTGTTGGAAAAAGAACTGGGGGGAGAAGGAACTGCGCCCAGCGTAGCGGAGATTGCGGACCGCGAAAGACGGAGCGAATTGCCGGCCCCGGCAACACGCTCATCCTTTGCCGGACGGCGACGGCAACAACAATGGTTGCATGCCGTCACGTCAGACCATCATGCTTCTCGGCCGCACCAACTTCCGCGATCAGCGGAAGATCTTCGGGATCCGCCAATCGGATCGGCGGTCCCACATGTACGTCATCGGGAAGACCGGTACTGGGAAGTCGACTCTGCTCGAATCCATGGCGCTTCAGCATCTGCGGGCCGGCCAGGGGTTTGCACTCATTGACCCGCACGGTGATCTCGTCGCTCGGGTCCGGGCCCACGTCCCTGACCATCGCCTCGGCGATCTCATCTATCTCGATGCGACTGACTCATCCCGGCCCCTGGCATTCAATCCCCTTAGCCCCGTGTCCCCCGCCCTTCGGCCGGTGGTGGCGTCGGGTCTTCTCGATGCCTTCAAGAAGGTCTGGATCGACTCCTGGGGCCCACGACTCGAGCACATCCTCCGAAATACACTGCTCACCCTGCTCGACCAGCGCGAGGCGACGCTCGCCGACATCCTGCGCCTGCTCGACGATCCGGCATTCCGTCGGGCGGCGTTGGCGAACGTGACGAACCCGGCTGTCCGCGACTTCTGGCTCCGCGAGTACGAGCAGTGGGACCGGCGCCTCCGCACCGAGGCGATCGCCCCAGTCCAGAACAAGGTCGGGGCGTTCGTGACGCACCCGGTCCTCCAGCGCATCCTGCTCCAGCCCCGCTCGAGCTTCCGGCTGCGGGAGGTCATGGACAGCGGGCGCATCCTCCTCGTCAACCTTGCCAAAGGCCAGATCGGCGAGGATGCCGCCGCGCTCCTCGGAGCACTCCTGGTCTCGATCCTCGGGGCCGCCGGGCTCAGCCGCGCCGACATGCCGGAAGAGAGCCGCCGAGACTTCTCCGTGTACCTCGATGAGTTTCATACCGTCACGACCGAGAGCCTCGCGGGACTGCTCGCTGAGCTCCGAAAGTATCGAGTGAGCCTGACCCTCGCCCACCAATACCTCGGCCAGGTCCCGGAGCGGATTCGCGACGCGCTTCTCGCGAACGTCGGCACGATTATCTGCTTCCGCATTGGCACACCCGACGCCGAGATTCTTGCCGCGGAATTCGCGCCGGAGTGTTCGGCCGGGGATCTCACCCGCCTGCCAAACCACGAGATCTACCTCAAGATGATGGTGGACGGTGCCGTCTCGCCTGCGTTCAGCGCCGAGACACTCACGCCCGAGGAGCTTCCGTGGTAGATCTCGGAGCCAGGGCCGCCAACGCCAGGGCGGTCGCATCGAAGATCGCCATGCGCTCGTCCTCGGACATCCACGGCCGGCGCACCGGCGGCAGTTGCCGCGCGAGTTCAGGGAAGCGCGCGGCCACCGCCCGCGCGTTCTCGTCCTTTGTCGGCGCCTTCTCCGGGATCAACGCCGGATACACCCGCGACCACGGGATGAAGCGGACGCGTACGTTCGCCTTCATCGCGAGCGCCGCGATTCGTCGGAGCAGAGCGCGAACTCGGGCGCGTCTTCGGGACCCGCGTGCCGTGCAGTCCTCCAGCATGAGGACGTCCGGCCCATACCAGTCGCACAACTCCATGACGGCCTTCATGCAGGCGGCCTCCTTGTCGCCTTGGCAGGTCCTGGTACCCCAGTCCACGAGCCGGTCGGTCCCCTCGAGGACGGCGAAGCCGAAGCCCTTGGAGGTGGGATCGATCGCGAGAACGCGGATGAGTGTGTCATCAGCCCTCGTCATGGTCTCTTGTCAGGCGCACAGGCTGGCCCGGATGAAAGAGCACTCAGCAGATCCAGCGCACGCGCTGACTGTGGGCGGGGCGCGGCTGCGCTGAGCTTCCGGGCCAGCCTGGAGGCCCGCTTGGTGACGTCGCGTTCGACCGACTGGAAGATGCCCCCGAAGAGCTCCCGCGCCGGCACGCCGAAGGCCGCCTCGTAGGCGAGTGCGGTCTCAAGACTCGGCCGCCGTCTTCCGCGCTCGTAGCGCGACACGAGAGTCCCCGTCTCGGCTCCCAACAGAAACGCCACCTCATCTTGCGAGAGGCCTTTGCGCCGACGGTACATGCGGAGATAGTTGTCGAGCTTGTGGGCCACGGGGGCGAGGAACGCAGGGCGGGACAAAAAAATCCGCCCTCCGACCGTGTCCCCACCGTAGGAGGGACCGCGGACGGCAAAAAGGCGGAATAACTTGCCGGATGCGGCAAGGAGGCAGTGACGGGAAGCTACGATTGGCAGTTAGAATTAGACCATATCGGTAGCATTTTGTCAATGTTAGCCAGTAGTTACGATACGGCTCCCTCCCTCGTGGCCGGGGGACATTGGGGACGTGGGGGACTTCCCACGCGGCCGGGGGGCGCGGATTCCGCGTATGTAAGCTAAGCCATTTTCTCGGGCTCTATCCCCGGACAACGTCCCCCAAGTCCCCCAAGTCCACCCGCGGTTCCGTTCCGACGAACAGGGGGGCCGCCGCCGGCCCTGTCGGCGTCTCGTCGACCCCATACCGCTCGAACAGCCGACCCAGTTTCGGAAGCTCCCAGGGCGGGATGATGAAGACCCCATGGCTCTTCTGGGTTCGCAGCTGCAGTCGTCGCCGGATGATGCCGCCCACCCACTTCGTCGTGATCTTTCGCTCATACTCGGTGCCGTACCGGTCGTTGAACCAGCTCGTGATCTCCTTGACCTCAAGCCGGGTCTCGGGATTGCCCATGCGCATGTCGCGGATGACCTCAAGGATCTGCGCCTCCGCGTCCATCCCCCGCTCGGCCACGAGCTCTCCGTGATAGCGGCGGGCCAGCGCACGAATCTCGTCACGGGCCCGCTCATCCTCGACGACGGAGAGGAGTGGCAGGAAGATCTGGTTCAGCCGTGGCTCGATGGCGTGGTCGATGAGGGGCTCAACCGCACGACGGATATGCAAAGTCCTGAACCGGAAGAGCAGGAGCTTGTTGCGGAGCGAGAGCGCCTCGTCCTTCCAGGACTCAGGAAGGGTAACCGGGACCTCCGACCGCAGCCGGGATCCCCCCATCTCCTCGGTAAGACAGCGGCTCTCGAGCGCCCGGTCTTCGAAGTAGCCGCGCGTCGCCACGAGCTTCGGGCCGAAGACGTGGTAGGCGCGGGGGTTGAACTCGCGTTGCGGGGTCACCTCGCTCCGGAGCACGGGAAACCCGCGTGCGTTGCCGTTATTGAGGATCTTCACGATCTCCGCGCGCTCGTCCGAGAAGCGGAAGTCCCCCTCGTCGATGATGAGGGTCCCGCGGATCGAATCGAGAATTCGGAAGATTGGCGAGACCGTGGAGGCCCCGCTCGCGAAGATGGGCTTGTAGCAGAGGGAGCCCACCACCAGGAGGAAGCGGGTCTTGCCGCTGCCCGGGTCGCCCCGGACTCGGAGGTACGGGAGCTCGTTGAAGCGGTCGTAGATCCAGGAGAGGAGAACATAGTAGGCGACCACGGTCTCGAACAGGGGCGAGAGGTCCACGTAGCGGTGGATGAAGGTCTGGATCTCGGCCTGGAGCTCGGCCTCGGAGGGATACTCGGCCGGGCTCGAAGGGAAGAGCACCACCTCGTTCAGCACCAGGTTGTTGTAGGGCGAGTACGGCACGAGCCGGCGGAAGCCATCGCTCCCAAAGCTCGGGACCAGGCGCCAGGCCTCGTTCTCCCAGAGCGCGAAGCTCGAGCGCCGCGCTGCGGGGTCGTGGACCATCTCAAGCAGCCGGCCGTCACCGAGGACGGCCGAGACCGTAGGAATCGGGACCTCCCGTCGTGGACGGTCCTCAGGCGGCTTGGTCCGAGGATCGGCCATGGTGGTGCGCGAAGGCCTCGAGCCGCTCGAGCGCCTCGGGAAAGCTCACGTGTTCGATCTCCCGGAGGAACGTGATGGCATCACCCCGCCTGCCGCACCCGAAGCAGATGAAGGTCCCGCTTCGCGGATAGACGACGAGGGACGGGTTGTGGTCGCTGTGGAAGGGGCAGAGGCCGGTCAGGCGCATGCCCGACCCCTCGAGATCCACGTACCGGCCGACCAGTTCCTCGAGTGCGACCGACGCCTTGGCCCGCTCGATCCGCTCCCGCATCGGGGAGACCGCGGCTTTCGCCTGGGGAGGCTCTGGCGCAGGGGGCGGCTCGGACGGCACCGAGGGTTTGGCGGTCTCTAGCAGCGCCTCGAAATCCTGTGCTGTCCTTCCGAGGCGGACGAAGAAGTCGGTTACATCACCCCCCGCACCCACCTCTTCGGGCAGCTCAACGATCCGAGCGTGCGGAATGAGCCGGGCGACCCGTGCCCCACCCTCCCGTCCAGGCTCGTCCCGGTCGAAGCAGATGTAGATTTCCGGAATGCTCTCCACGTGCGCCGCCCACTCCGGCCGGAACGTCAGGGCCCCGGCCGTCGAGGTCACCGCCGGAAAGCCCCGGCCCTCCAGGACCAGGCGGTCGAACTCTCCCTCACAGATGATGAGGCGCTTGGGACGGGTGATGAGCGAGCCCCAGCCGTAGAGCTCCGCCCGGCCTCCCGGCGTGGCGAGCATCTTCGGGCCGTCTGCCGGATTCTCCGGGTCCCGGGCGAGCTTGAAGAAGGCGACCTCGCCGTCGCGGTTGAAGATGGGGATGGTAATGCGGGCGCCGTTCCAGCCGAGGAGCTCGGCGTCGATCACCTCATCCGGGATGCCGCGCGTCTCCTTGAGGTAGGTGCGGATCCGGGCCGGCAGGGCGTGGTGGAAGCGGGCGGCGATGTCGAGAAAGGTTTGGTCTTGCATGCGATCATCGTAAGCACCAAACCGAAGCGGTAAAGACTGACGCCGATGCCCCAGTCGGCACGCCCACCCGCCTTCTCCTACGGCCCCCGCCGAATATCGTTGCTCACATGCAACTCAACCCAAAAGCAATCGAGGAATTCAGGCTCATGTATCGCACCGAGTTCGGCCAGACCCTTTCTCCTGCTGAAGCCGAAGCTCGCGCGCTGGAGTTCCTCCGTCTCGCCGACATCCTTGCGCGAGTACCCGACGAGAGTGTTCTCCACGTAGCCGGCTGCCACTGCTTTGACTGACCGGCCTTCAGGTTCTACGATGCGAATACCCATCTCCATGACCATTCGCGTAATGTACTGCAGAAAATCGACTGAAGCGGAGGACCGACAGGTCGCCTCTATCGAGTCTCAAATCACTGAGCTGACTCACCTCTCCGAGAAGCTCGGTGTTCGCGTTGACGAGGAGCTCTCAGAGGCACGATCAGCCAAAGCTCCCGGACGCCCAGTATTCGACGCGCTCTTGAAGCGCGTCTACCGAGGTGAGGTGAAGAGCATCTTCTGCTGGAAACTCGATAGGCTGGCCCGGAATCCGGTCGACGGCGGCTCGATCCTCTGGGCCATGAAACAGCACGGTCTCGAGATAGTCACGCCGAGTCAGACGTTCCGGCAGGCGGACGACAACAAGATCCTTCTCTACATCGAGTTCGGCATGGCCGAAAAGTACATCGACGACCTCAGTCGAAACGTCAGGCGCGGGCTTCGTAACAAGTGTGAAAAGGGCTGGTATCCCGGCGTCGCACCGCTTGGCTATCTCAACGACCGGACCAAGGGTCAAGGCGAGCGAGAGGTCGTCAAGGACCCGGAGCGGTTCCCGCTGGTGCGCAGGATGTGGGATCTCATGCTAACCGGTACCTACAGTCCCAGTCGGATTGTTCGGACTGCGAACACCGACTGGGGATTTCACACGCGCCCAATGAAAAGACAGGGCGGTAAACCCCTTGCCCGGTGCATGATCTACCGGATTCTCTCCGACCCCTTCTATCACGGTTGGTTCGAATACCCCCGGGGCAGTGGCTCATGGTATCGCGGGAGCCACCCGCCGATGGTAACAAGTGAAGAGTTCCAACGGGTCCAGCTCCTCCTCGGCCGACGAGGTCACGCGAGGGCTCTCAAGTACAACTTCCCCTTCACCGGCCTGGTCCTCTGCGGCGAGTGCTCTGGTGCCGTCACAGCCGAGGAGAAGCATCAACTCGTCTGCCCTGACTGCCGTACGAAGTTTGCCTACCGCCAGAAGGAAAGCTGCCCGAAGTGCGAAACGGCGATCGACGACATGGACGCTCCGCGCTTCCGGCACTATACGTACTACCACTGCACCAAGAACAAGAACCCCGCGTGCCGGCAGCGCGCTGTTCAGGCAGCCATTCTTGAAAGGCAAACTGCTGATTTCCTCGCCCGAATCTCGGTTTCCGAGGGCTTCAAGAACTGGGCGCAATCCTACCTACAGCACCTCCACGCGGCCAATGCAGCCGCCAAACAGGAGATCAGGGAGTCGCAACAGCGAGCCTCCAGGGAGTGTGCGGAACGCCTGGAAAACCTCCTACGGCTCAAGACCTCGCCGCAGAACACGGACGGCAGCCTGCTGTCCGACCAGGAGTACTTGAACCAGCGTCAAACCCTGCTGAAAGAGAAGACCCGGCTCGAAGCACTGGTTCGCGATGCCGGTGGCCAAGCGGAGGCACGGCTCGACCGGGCCCGGCAGACCTTCGGCTTCGCCTGCCGAGCGAGCACCATCTTCCCGAAGGCGGACCCCGACACTAAGAAAGTGATTCTCTCCGCGACCACTTCGAACCTGTCGCTGGTGGACAAAATGCTCGATATCAAAGCCAAGTATCCGTTCCGACTTCTCGGTGACGCTCCCCATTCGCTCCGCGGGCTTTCCGCGCCGATCGAACCTGGCTCTCGACGCGTATCTAAACGACAAAGAGAGCCTCGCAGCTCTCTTCGTCTCACTTCCTGCGGAGGGAGAGACGACCTTCGAACCTATGACCGACCCGAAGCGAGAGAACTCGTCGCGAAGATATACCGCTTCTACCAAGAAACAGACGATGTCATGGAGCTCCCCGTATTTGACGACTCAGATGCTCTCGCGGCCTAACAGGCCCGCACCGTTGTTCACTCCCCCGTGCTCCTTTCACCGTACTGAACCTGCAACCTTCTGGCAAGAAGGGCACGCTTGCCGTTGGAGCAGGCTGATTGCTCCCTCGGCAAAATCCGGCCGCGCGTGATTCCCAGCCGTCCCACGCCCTCATCAACACCCTCCCTCCAGGTCTCACGCGGTACCGCGGTTGGTGGCGTCTAAGGGCTAGACGCGCCCCGCTCACTCACTCGCCGGGTTTCAGATCCGCGGACGGCCGCAGGGCATACTGGTCATCCTTGTGCGCCATTGGCGGCCGCGCGAGGAGCCTAACAATGTCATCGCCAGAAACGCTCCCGCACTCCCAATAAGGTGTCCTTAGGAAGGAGGTGCAGCGGTTTGCCGAGGCTGTGAAGGAGGCCTATACTGAAGGATAGAAGGTCGGATCACCTCTCCTAATCACCATGAACGTCCCAATAGCATCAAGGGGAACAACTGCCTCTCGACACCCAGTCCCTATCCTCAAGGGCCAGACGCCGCCGTGGAGCGCTGCTACAATTCTACTTATCTCCATCCTCTGGACTCCTGTGGTTGGAGCCATCTTAGCAGCGGTCAATACTCGGCGATTCGACGCCTCGAGCAGGACCTATCGACACTACGTTCTGGCAAGCCTACTCGCGATGAGCCATGCCGTCCTTCGTGCATACACTTTTTCACCGCACCTAGAGTTCTCGTTTGGCGACTCCTTATATACCCTCGCCATCGCGATGTTCCTCTTTCCGACACTTGACCTCCTCATCACCGCTCTTCCCAGTCCAACTGCCTTTACGCTCCTCGGCCTAATTCCAATGATCGCCGCGACCTCTGTGATCTATCGTCAGCAAAGTCAGCTCCTAAGGCTGGGCCCGCGTACTGGCGCAACACGCAACAGTCTATCATCGCCATCTCATTTTTCATGGTCCACCGCCTACTTCACAGCGCTCCTTCTTGGGATGGCCTTGAGTCTCTTCCTTCTTATGTCGACCTACGTGCTCACCGAAACGGAGTTCACCTGTTACCTGAACCTTGGGCTCGATGCATTCTGCCCGTGACCCCGAGTCTATCGGCAACGTATGCCCGCCCGTGTCAACTCAATCGTCCGGGGAATGCTTGGGCGCCCAGCGCTGATCCGGACGGGGGTAGCCTCCGGCGCAAAACCGCGTACGCACACCGTAACAGAATACTCACCTGCCCCAACACCCCATGCGGTGACCGTCCCTTGCGCTCGCGATAGTCTCGCATTAACCTTCGGATCAAAGCTCAAGATCAATCGGCGCCCGAGTGGTATGCCGGAAGAGTCTTCGGCTCTAATGAGCAACAAACCCTCCTCTTCTGCGGCAACCCCCCTCAAATGCGGCGGAAGATAGTCGACGGTGTCCTGCCCACAACACTGGCTAAGAACTGCACCAGTCCGAATGAATTCACGAACCACTCGGTAGGTGGCGTGGTCTGCGCTATCAATTCCCACGAGTGTTCGACCTCTTGCCGGAGGAATCACCCGGACATCCGCGTGTCGGTAGGGAACATACCTAATGCGATCATCGGCTGTGTTCGGCAGGACGGCACTCGCAATCTCGACCGCGCCGTCATTACATCCTTCGCCATTGCATTCCAGCCTCGATGTCTCGTCAGCCTGAGTTCCGACCACAAACAGTATGTCGGGTAGGCGTGACAATTCGAGCCAGGCGTCATGAAGCTCCCACACAAACTGACTGCCGAACTCAAGCTGCTCCGCCTGGCTCGCCGAGCAGGGGATCACTGCAGCTGTCCCTCTTGCGCCGTAGTTCGGTGTACCAGCCAGAACCAACCTGCGTATCTGTCCTTCATACGGTGCTGGCACCGACAATCGGCCAGCAATCCACGCCCGAACGATGAGGCCCCCCATACTGTGAGCAATAACGTCGACCTGCGACGCTCCGGTCGTTTCCAGCGTTTGCCTGACGTGTAGAGCAAATAGAGACGCCAACTCCTCGATCGCAACATCGCCGAAGATGCCCCCCATGACGGCGCTGTAGTCGAACGGCTCGGCGACGGGGACGCCGTCCATCCCTAAGAGATTCCCCATGCTTCCGAAACTGCCCGGACTGCCGCAGATGCCATGCACCAGGATCACTGGTACAGGGGAGGCCTGGTCCAGGCGGGCGATCCAAGCCTCCTGATTTCCGCTGGGATTGATCCCGCCGCCGACTATCGTCCGACCATCGTGAGAGATACCGGTCGCCACGAGAAGCCGCCAGCTTTCGAGATTGAGGCCGAGGCCGAGCAGTGCGCTCTTGAGGCTTCGAATCCCGTTCGTAGCGTCCCAGACGAACGCTTCTTGGTCCACCGAGGGACTGAACTGCGCCAAGCCAACGACGACTGTCCCGTCCGCTGAGACACCATGGGCCTGGCCCGCACCGACACCACCAAGCGAGCCACCGAGACCCACCATGCCAGTCGCTTGAGTCCAGCGGAACGCTTGAACCCCCGCCGAAGAGGTGCTGGATCCGACGACGATGGAACCGTCCACCGAGGTGGCAAAAGCTGCGCTTTGGTCGCCTCCGGGCAAGAAACCAAGCGGCACCAGCCCCCCATTCCCGGTCCAGCGAAACGCCTGACCAGACGATGAGCCAACGATCACACGACCGTCGTCAGATACGCCATAGGCGATACTCCCGTCACTCGCACCGATCTCCTCGGGCCCGGTGGCCATAGTCCACCGAAAGGCGCGGTTCATGCTATTTCGCCCCACAATCACTGCGCCATCACCACTAACAGATCTGGCCTCGCTCGAAAACGGCCCACCCCCAAGGCCGAGGCTCACCATGCCGGATGCGGCCGACCAACGAAACGCTTCAGGCCCAGGTAGCGCAGAGAGGCTATCTCCGACTATCACGGATCCGTTGCGGGAAACGCCGAACGCGCTGCTGTGAGCGGAGCTGCCTGCGAGCGTACCGAGACCCACCATTCCCGCTGTGTCCGACGCAATCCAACGAAACGCTTGGGTTCCCGAGGACGCTTGGCTGGCACCAACTACCGTGGTTCCGTCGCCCGACACGCCGGCTGCACCGCTCGAGACAGCTCCACCGGGCAAATCACCAAGGCCGGCAAAGGAGGCCGAGGCCTCGCCACACTGGGCTGTGTCACAGATGCGAAACCACAAGTCGGACAGTCCGCTCACCGCACCTTCGTCGCACGTCGGAAAGGTGCCCGAGATACTCACACACGAGACAGCACCACCGTACGAGTCCGTAGCTGTACCGAAGACCTGGTTGTTGACGAATCCGCCAGTCACGAGCTGCGTATCAAGGATGAAATCGGTAAAAATCGTGGCGTCGCCACTGAACACGATCTCACGTAATGTGTCTATTTCGTCCGCCCGCACGGTGTGGACAAAGTTGTGTACACCACCATCGACAAGGCTCACCGCCATGACGTTACCGACGGAGACACTTGCCGAAGAAAGGCGCATCTTCAACACCACAGTCCGCACGGTGATCGTTGTCGTCGCGCCCAGACGTACGCTGCTCTGCACTGGCCGACGTGTCGCCGGCGTTATGGACTTACTTGGCACAGTCGTGCTCGGTGTGTTCGAGTACAGCACCGCTGCGTCCACCGTTTGGGCCAACGTGGATAGGACCAAGAACACGACTACCCAGCCCAAGAGACTACGGCATCTCAGCATTCGCCCCTCCCACGCCTCACGTGCTGGACTACGGAACGCTTCCGCACAGTTGCGTCATCAACCTGCAACTGGGAGATATTGGTCTTAGCAAGCCGCTGGGCGAGAATCGCCGAAGCCAAAGGAGCCGCCGTATGCGGGGGATGCCGCAGGGCCTGGGTCCATCCGCTCTCTCCGGGACCGCGATCGAGAAGGGACCAGGGGACTGTGTGGCAGGGCTTATACGTTCTGGGCTAGGACGGTGTCAAGAAGATTCTCGACCTACTCGAGTAGCTCAAATGACCTAGGCCCCTCTCCCAGTGGTGTCGCGTAGGCCATTCCTACAGGCTGAACTCGGAGCGGAACAGGCGGTAAGCGCCGAGCTCGTTCTGGGGATCCACGACCACCACGAAGTAGTAGCGACCGGGCTCGGGGCGGTTCGCAGACCACGAGATGGTTTGACCCGCCCACGGGGCGAGCTCCGAGCTCGTGAACGCCTGCTCGGCGAGCCGACTCCCAACTCCTGCCAGCTCCGGCCCGTCATTCGGGTACCACTCCGTGTAGTACACCTCGACGCGGACGGCGGGGAACATCTTGTCGCACATCCGGCAGGTCAGGTTCTCCACGGTGATTTCCGCCGTAAGTCCGCTCTCGTCGATACTAAGCTCCACGGCTGGCTGCAAGACATACGGATCCTCTTGAGGCGCTGGCGGTGGCCCTTCCGACAGCGTCGAGGAGGCTGTCGAGGATGCGACCGCCTCGCCGATCGGTTCGCTCGCCAGGACGGTCTCGATTTCAGTCACCCCTCCCGCGACGGCTTCTTCGCTCGTCTCGGGCGCGCTGGCAGCCGCCTGTCCTGCCTCCTTACTCACAGCAGCCGCTGCACCCTCTTCGGCAGCAGGCTGCCCGGACGCCCCCTCCGCGGCGAGCGCGTTGCTGTCCTCCTCGACTACAGAATCGTCCCCTTCGGTCGTCGAAGGCTCTTCAATCGGCACAATGGCCGACGTCTCTTCATCCACGGATTCTCCATCGACACCCGCAACGGTCGCTTCCTCGGTCACCGCTGGCTCTCCGACAACCTGAGCCTCCGCGGTGTCCTCTGACTGCGCGTGGAGAATCAGGGCCGGCACCGCGATGAGCGCCATGATCGTCGCCACCGTGACTTGTCTACATCTCGTCATGATGACTTCTGGTTAGATTGAATAATCTGATTCGCCGCTTTCGCGTCACTGACGGGCCATCCACTCCCCGGCCCGACGAGCTTAATCGTAACGACGTCGTTGCCCCAACGGAGAAAGCGCTAAGAGAGCCTCATGACGCCGCGTCCCTCGTAACCGCAGCTCTCAGTGTATGCCGTGGGGAGCGACTACCTCACCTGCCACCCATCGAGCATCCAATAGCCCACATTCACTACGGCAGCAACAGCTACTAGCCAAAATAAGATCAAGAAATAGCGCCCCCGGTATGCTTTCCAGCAGTACCAGATCAGGCCCGCTATTAGAGCGTTGGTGAGCACATTGGCAACAGGCGATCTCCCGGTATTCAGGAACAGCCACAGATCCATCGCCGATACTATCGAACCGCCCAACGCGAAATATAAGAACGCCCTGCCTTTATCGTCTATCCACAGATAAATGCAGAAGCCGACCGTTGCTATGCTGAGAATAAATGGAAACATGATGTGCTTCTAATTTCTACATTAGTGTCCCTCCTTCTATCTAAACGCACTCAACGGAGATGGGGCGAATTGCATCGGACCTTGATTGTAGCCGGGCGGAACAACTGGCCCGTTAGACGCTCCACCGACAGAAGCACCACTAGGCCCTTTGCCATTGCCCGGCGGAAAGAACTGCATGGGGCCAGAATTGTATCCTTCAGGAAACACAGGACCGTTGCCAGAGCAATGATTCACTCGACCAGAACATGAACTCGTATCTGGATGACTTCTGATGAATGTGCCGACGCTTTCTGGTCCACTGCTATTCGTGTCTTGGTCGTGCCTCATTCTTTCCCATTCTTCCCAGAACCAATCATTGATCTGTTCTTCAAAGAGGCTGTACGCAGCCCCGCCAATGCCTAATACTCCCAACCCAATCTTCTGGAACAGCGTGAGGTCTCCACGCGGTGGTTTGAAATCACCTCCTGAAGGACTGGAAGCCTGCGGCGCTAGTCTAAAGGTGAAGTTGGGTGGAGGAATGGTTTCGACTAGGCGCTCTGTGTACTGAGACAGTACATATGACCCGACAATCGTAATTCCACTCCCAACTACCAACCACGCCGGTATGCCTAATAGCGCCAGAGGATTACGCCCGGTCGGATCCCTAAATCTCAACGGATTCCCGTGCGCGTACGCATACGAATTCAACTGCTGGGGATCCGTGAGGTATGTGCGGAGATCCTGCCCCGTGAGCTGCTTCACCTGTGCGGCATTCCCGACGGCAAGATGGAGCGGATCCTGCGAAAGGAATTGCCCACGGCTCCCTTCGTAATACCTCGCGTTCAGGTACGATAGCTGCGAGCTCTCGTCGAACCGTTCTCCGATGAACTCTCGGTCGCTGACGTCGGAGCCGCTGTTGATCCTTCTGGTACCGAACGGATAGTAGTCGAGCGTCTGCACTACGCTCCCCGAGCCGTCCGTAACCACGTTCGTACTTCCGAGGTGGTCCGGATGCACGAACCTCGTGCTCGTCGCGAGCCCATTCCCCTCCACGAACGCCACCAGGACATCCCCGGCCCAGATGTAGGCCGTCGTGGTCGCTGTGGTGGTTCCGGCCACAGTCGTGACATCGAAGTACTTGTTTACATACGTGGTTGTCGTCGCGCTCCCCACCACCTTGCGTACCCGAGCATCAGCATGGCCGTAGACATACGAGGCCATCGGCGAGCTCGAGGCTGCCGTCTCGGTCAGGCGATTCCGGTAGTCCCACGCGAACGTGGAGCTCGCAGAACCACCGGTGCTCACCAGGTTTCCGTTGGGGTCATAGACATACGTCGTGGTCGAGAGGCCGGTGGCGATTCGGGTCACGCCATGCGGATTCGTATACCCGGTCTCGGCGTAGATATAGGAGTCGGGACGACTACCGCCTTCATCGAACTCAAACGGCACGTCAACGCCGAAGACGGGTGACCCGCCGCCGCTCAGCGTGTTAGCGTTGCTCGAGCTATCGGTATACCCATTGTTGAACCTCCACCACCCCTGCAAGCTCGCACCGTTTGCGAATGCCGGAGGTGACGAGTACAGGCCGGCGATCTCGGTGCTCGACAGTTCCCGCGACCACACTCGCACATCGTCGATGAGTCCATCCGTAGCGAACCCTGAGGGGTCCTGCTCCCACGTGCCGATCCGGAAGTCAGCCGTGCTGTCATAGATCGTCGCGCTCGAACAGGTCTGCGTGGAGCCTTGCTGGCTACCGTTCAGATAGAACTTTACCGACGTTCCACTCTTGGTAAGTGCGAGGTGATACCACGTCCCCGTGGTGAGATCCATGCTGACACCGACCCCGCACCCGGCCGTTGATCCGTCCGTGTTCGTCTCAAGCCAGAGCGTGGTACCACCGCCAGCGAAGTACCAGATATAGGCGCGCTGGTTTCCTGTGCTGACCCGCTTGGCAATGAGCGCATTGTCGATACTGTTCGGGTCGGTCTCGAACTTCGCCCAGAGAGCAAAGGTCAATGTATTCGAAACGTCCAGTCCGATCTGGTCTTCGTCCTCGATGGAGGCGTATTGCGTTGAGGACCGCTCAAGATCGATAGAGTGCGTGTTTGGGGAATTCGTTGTCGTGGTGCCACTTCCCTTGTAGAGGATGTTCCCGATGGCGCTGTAGGTGTAGACCTCGTTGAACGCTGTAGAGGAAGCGGCGGTCGTTGACGCGCTCAATAATCGGTTGAGGTCGTCATAGCTGTAGAGGACAGTTCGACCGAGGCCCGATGTTGAGGTGTCGGTGATCTGCGTGATGTTCCCGACCGCGTCATAGGTGTACGCGATGTCCTGAATCGCGGAGCCGGCAGAGCCGATCCGCGTGAGGCGGTAGAGGGCCTCGTCATCGTATGTTCGCGGGATACTGACCCCGTTGCCGTAGGCGTGGAGCGACGGCTGCCCGTGCGCTTCATAGTCGATATCCGAGAGAATCGTGCTCCAGGCCCCGCCAGCGGGTCGTGTCCGTATGTCGGCGAGCTTCCCTGCCGCGTCGTAGCCGTACGCCACCTCGCGGCCGTCCGGATACGTAATGGTGGCCGCGTTCCCCTGCCGGTCATAGTCGAAGGTGGTCGAGGCGTAGGCCGTGCCGCCGATCCGTCGGCCCTCGGCTGAGGCCAGCCCCAGCGCGTTGTAGACCATGCTCGTATGAACGACGCTTGTCGAGGCAGCACACAGGCGCCCCTTGCCATAGGTGCAGAAGTCGTAGAGGTACGTGATCTCCGTGCCCGCGCTGCCCGCGTAATCCTCGCTCGTGACGCGATTGAGCCCGTCATAGGCATAGTCGACCTGCTGTCCCTTGGGGTCCGTGGTCGAGGCGATGTTGCCGGCGGCATCGTAGACATACGTCCAGGTACCGTAGGTCCCATCCGCGGCGTCATGGAGGTCCTCTGCGGTCAGCCGCCTGCCCAGGCCGTCATAGGTGAAGTTCCTGACATTCCCGAGCGCGTCGGTGATCTTCGTGAGCTTGTGGTTGCCGTTGTACTCGTAGGTCGTCGTTGCCGTGGTCGTGCCGTTGTACTCGAGCACCTCCACCAGGTTTCCATACGCGTCATTGGACAGCGCCTTCGGATTGCCGTTGGCATCCGTTACGGTGACGCGCCAGTCGTCATAGGCTGTGGTGGTCGTGCCCACACTGTTGGCAACGGCCGTCACGCGCGAGAGTGGGTCGTAGGTGAAGGTCGTGAGGAGGGTCCCACTCGGGGGTGAAGACGTACCCGTGTATGCCGTTCCGTTCGAGAAGTACGGCAGGGATTCTGTTTCAACCAGGGCTCGCCGGTCGTAGCGCGTATTCTTGACCGAGAAGACGTTGGTATCCTCGATTTCAATGCGTTCCTGGACTCTCTTTCCAAAGCCGTCGAAGTACGTGTATGCCTCGGAACTCGTGGCCGCCGTGAGATAGCTCGTCTTCTGGACGCGCGTGGGTACTCCGGTATCGATGTACTGGTAGAGGGACTTGGTGACGAGGCTCGCGGGTGTTGCAAGATCCGGCTGCTTCTCCTCGAGGACCCGGTCGAGGCCGTCATAGATCGTCTGGAAGGTGAGGCCGTTCGGGTCGACGAGCTGGGTCACCCTGCCGGAAGAGTAGTCGTACGCGTAGGCCGTTGCGTGTCCAAGCGCGTTCGTTGTCGTGGCCGGGTAAAGGTTCGCGGCATCGTAGGTATAAATCGTCGTGTTGTCGCGGGGGTCCTTCTCCGTACTGACCAGGCCATAGGCATTGTACGTCTTCTCGGTGCCTATGAACGTTGAGCCCGATACCCAGCGCTCCTCTCTCGTGGGGTTGCCTTTGTCGACCAGCCCCCGCGCCAGGGTGTCGTAGTAGATCTTCCGCTCGCGTACCTTGTTCGAGCTTTGGTCGAGGGTGGTCTCCTGGGCCAGGAGGACGGTGGTTGAAGTGGCTGTGCTTGTGGCGTAGGTATAGCCAGTGACGAGCTTGTCGGTGCCGGTATCCGTGAAGGAGCCGTCATCATTGCCGTCCACCCGGCCCCATTCGGTCTTCTGGGCAAGGGTTCCTGATGCCGTGTTGTAGATGAAGCTCTCCGCTCTCTCCTTGTGGTCGGCGTCGCCGTCATACGCAAAGTCCGTGGTGCTCGCCAGGAACACGAAGGAGGCGCCGTCCCCGCGGTCATACCGGTCCCACTTGTTAATCGTCTTGGCGTAGAGCTTCGAAGCGCTGTCGTAGATCTCCCGTCGGTAGACCTTCCCGATCTTTGCAATGTGGTCCGCATACTCGCCGAGGCTCGACTGTGTGGAACTTCCCTGGTGGAAGAACTGCTTTGTGACGAACCCGAGGCCGTCAGTTTCGGTCGTCGTCGCGAATCCGGCGAACTTCCTCTCACGAGCGCCTGCCGCCGTGTAGTAGTGGCCGCCGTCGTAGGAAAAGTTCCTTTGCGATGTGGACCCGACCCGGTCGTCGTAGGTTAGGGTCCTTACGGTGTCGAGGACGAGCGGGAGGTATGGGTTCGCACTCGCGGATCCGACCCGGTATTCGGGAGATCCCTGGTAGACGACGGAGATCCGCCCACCGGTCTGATTCGTTGTGGTCGCAAGGAGGTCCGGCTTCTGGCCGTTTCTCACGTAGACGCTCGTTGAGCTACCGACCTGATACCGCAATATGTCGACGAGGCCGTCCCCGTCAATGTCGACGATCCGGGTCCCTACATCGAGCTGGTTCGCATCGTCGATGATCGGCAGTGGGACCGTCCAGGCCGCATCCTGGACCCATCCCGAACCGGTATTGAGGTACACACCTGTCGTGTCATTCGTTGTTGTCGCGTTTATGATGTCGGTCAAGCCGTCGCCATTGATGTCGATCAGCCGACTTCCATAGTCGCTCGTGCCGTTCATGAACCTGATCGGCTCGGGGACGGTCCACGTGGTACTTGTTGCCCAGCCCCTCGCCGTATTCAGATACACTTTATTGACCGTCTCATCTCTTCGCACCACATCATCCAGTCCATCACCGTTCACGTCCGCAAAGCGCGTCCCGATGTCGCCGTTGCTGCTATTGACCGTCTCCTCCGGCAGACACCACGATGAATCACGCACCCACGTCTGTCCGTTGCTGACGTACACTTCACCACAGTTGTCATCGTCCATGTTGTTCAGCACCAAATCGGGCAATCCATCGCCATTCACTTCGGCGACTCGCACCCCCAAGTCCCCACCTCCTGCTCCAGCAAACACCAGGGGCACCGTGCTCGAGGACAGCGTCCACCCGCGGCCGTTGTTCACGTAGATACTGTTACCGTACGTGTCCCTGCTGAACGCGATGTCCGCGCGCCCATCGCCGTTGATGTCGATCACCATGCTTCCCGGGTGAGCACCCCCGCTCTCGAGCGACACCGGAATGGACCAGGAGGGATCGTGCTCCCAGCTGTCGCCATCGTTGAGATACACCTTGTTCGTCGAGCTCGCCTCGTGTCGGCGCAAGAGATCGGTGAGTCCGTCACCGTTCACATCGGCAAACCGTGTCCCCGAATCGACGTTGTTGTAGCTCACGATGGGCTCCGGGATCGTCCAGGAGGCGTTCAACGACCACGAGTCCGTCGAGTTCGCCGCGTCCAGGACTATCGCGGGCAAGGACGTGGTGGAGGAGCCATCAAACCCCGACTCGGTGATCGAGCCGAGGAGGCTTCGGACTCCGTTGTCTCCGGTCCCGTACCCAAGCGCGTACTTCCGTACCCATACGTCATCGACGTCCGACCGAATCTCATGAATTCGATACCTCGTGGCGACCTCGAAGCCGGCCGCACTCGATGTCGCTACGTCTCCTCGCGGCTCTCGTATCAAGTGCACAGAGAACTTCCCAGTACTCGAACCGTTTCCCGTGTACGTTATGGCCTCTGGGTAGACCTGGTTCGAGTCACGGGCATAGCTATATGAAATGTAGTTGTCGTTGGTGTCTCGGACCTCCTCGAGGAACCACCTCCATATTCGGCCAGGCGCGGCGGGATCGAACTGGCGTGTGGTCGAGGAGTGTCCGAAGTTATAAACCGTTCCCGCTCTGTCCGTGACCGTCCATTTCGTCTCTCCCGTGCCTCCGGCCGGGACCTCGGTTGAAAATGATGGTGAGCCGCCCGGGGAGAGCGTATTTCCGTTGCCCGAGCTGTCGTTGTACGTGTTGTTAAATTTCCACCATCCTTTGAAGTCAGACCCATTTGCGAAGCTATCGCCCGAACCGTAGAGATTAGCCACCTCCGTACCCGAGAGTTCTCGAGCCCAGACTCTGACATCGTCGACCAGCCCGTCATACGGAATCAGCGTGCCGTTGTATGTACCTATTCTGAAGTCCGCCGTCCCGTTGTGAATGGTCGCGTTGCCGCACGTTTGCGTCGTTCCTACCTGCGCTCCGTCCTTGTAGAACTTGACGGATGTCCCACTCTTTGTGACAGCGAGGTGGTACCAGGTGCCCACGGACAGGCTCACGCTCGCCGAGAGCCCCGTGCAGCCCGGATTGCCGGACGTTCCGTCGATCCATGTGTCGAAGTAGAGGGCGTTGCTGAAGAAATAGAACACGTATGACCGTTGGTTGCCGGAGGCCAGATGCTTTCCGGCAAGGGCCATCAACTCCGGGAAGGACTCTGGTTTCACCCACCCGGCAATTGTCAGGTTCCCGGTAAGATCAAGGCCGGTCTGGGAGCCGTCGGTGATCGTCGCATACTGCGGTACGGATGACTCGAGATCGAGCGAATGCGTATTCGTCCCGCCCGATGATGTTGCGGCGCTAAGCTCATACGTCAGGAAGCCTCCGTCATCGTTCTTTGCCCTGAACGTCGAGGTTGCGCTCGTCGAGGCGAGCTCACCGGAGAACGACGAGTAAAACGCCTGGTGGTCATAGAGCTCGTCGATGCCCATGTAGTTTCGGCGTTCGATGTACGGGATCGTCACGGACCAGCCACGACCAAAGAGGTCGGCCTCGCCACTGGGGCGGCTGGAATAGACGAGAGAGAGGTCTGGTTGGAATCCGCTTCTGCCGGGCGGGATTGCTAGTGGTATTCCGTACTGCAACGAGCCATCGAGTACGCTTGGCTCCAGCCTGAAACCGGAACGTACGGCATCCTTTCCAAGATCTAGTGGTGAGCCTCCAGCTGATTCGGGCCCGAGCGGTGGTGGTGGAGGTGGGGGTGTTGGCTCGTCACCTTCGCTCTCTTCTGCGGGCGGAGGCGGTGGAACAGGTGGGGGCGGTGGTGGAGGAGGTGAAGACTCTGACCCGGGAGTGGTTGAAGCGGCCTCTTGGGCGAAGATAACTCCGAGAGGAGAGAACACAAAAGACAGCACGAGGAGGAGTGCTGTCGTCTTGCCGACCAGGTTTAGAACGGTCCTTCCGAGCGGTGAGTGCCGCATATGTAATTCTCATGGTAGGTGGCCGGCCGGACGTGTAAAGGGAGGGTTGTGCACAAGATGAACATCCCGACTTTGGGACTTCGGAGGCGACGCGCTGACTAGCTGCGTTTCCTAGACCGCTCTTTCCCAGCTCTCTCCTTCATCGCCACCGCACACATGAATCGTGGGAGCCGGATCGATCGACCGTTCATCGCAGGGGCGCCTGTCTTACCTCTCGGCATGAGGCCGGCTGCCACGCGTGTCAGGGCCGACTTGAGGCGCTCCTGGTCACTCACGTCGCCGACGAGCTCGAGGTAGTAGTGGCCTGCGAAGGTCTCCGGCATCACCCAGGTCCCTGGGAGGATCACGACGACCACTGGCTTCCCGAGGCCCAAGCCGACCCCGGCCTCGAACGAGACGTCCGGGTTCCGCCCGTCGGTGAAGCAGAGGACCACATCCGATGCCGTCACAACCCGGCGGAGGTTCTTGATGAGCAGGGCATGGGTGGACAGGGCCTGGTGCGCGAAGACCAGTTTGACTTCGGGGTCCCGAAGCTCGCCGGCGATCGTTCTCAGCAGCGCATGAACACGTGGCGCCTCCGAATGCGGGTTGGGCATCACCACGAAGACTTGCAGACGTCCCCGGCTCCGTCGCGAGACCCTCTTAGCGTTCCCTACCGCCCGACTCCGTCGCCGTCTGGTGCCCTTGTCTCTCACCGCCGCGCCTCGTCTGCCGGACCCAGCTCGCGATTCAAGTACGCTCCGCAGCTACACGTCATCCAGACCCGCTGACCGCCCACCGGCCCTTCCAGGAGCCCGGTATCGAGGTCGCCGCACCGATGGTGCTCAAGGAAGAACGCGTCGAGGTCCGCCAGGAGTTCCATGACGTCGGACAGTGTAGCGCCAGCCCGACGTCAGTCTAGTGACTACAGTTTGATACGCCCTGAGTCCGGGTCTTCGCCCTTACGTCCCTAGATCGATGTGATCCCGGTACGCTATCAGGGAGCGACTGTCCGCAAAAAGAGATGATGGATGTGACCTTCGAGCTTATGCCCCTTGGGCAGGCCAACATGCTTCGCTTGTGCATCGAGCGCCTTGTGCCAACCCGCTTCGTCCGACGGGCCCCGATGGCCGCGATGCCCGTCACCGGTGAAATAGATGAACAGAAGCCGCGCTGCAACCCCACGCTGGACCAAGAAGTGCAGTGCAGCAACGCGATTCGCGTACTGATAGTACCCTTTCAGCCAATCACGCTCAGGCTCCACCCTTAGTGCCGTCTTCGTGCCTTCCATTGTCTTCTTGATGAGCGACAATCCGTCCTTCGCTCCGCAATCGCTCTTGATCTCGCCGAGATGGGCCTTCGCCTCAACAAGGAGCCATTCTTGGGCAGACCCTACGCGGACCCGACCCACCGCATCCCACGTCTGGATGCCGCGACCATGTGGCCACACCTTCTGCCATTCATCCCGAATCCCTTTGCCTTCCTTCCCCAAGAAATCCAGACTCTTCCACTCAGCGTCACCTGACGGCTTCACTTTCGGATCAAAGGGAAAGTCCAACCACTCCACCTTCTCCGCGCCCGAAATGGCTCCTGCGATCTCTTTATTGAGTGCCGTCCGATGCCACCCGAGATATCTCAACAGGTGCCACTTGCTCCCATAGCCTAGCGCGATGTCTCCCACTACACTCCTCGCTCCAACTCATGAAGCGACCGGAGACGAAGAAGCCGCCTTCCGGCGGCGTTCATCCTAGATCACCAGCTTCTAAGAGAACACATTCGACACCGTCGGTCTCTCTGCCCTCAGCGCTCACGACCACCCAATATACTGTATATGTATGTCAGATACTCGCGCGGACCCTTTTCGCCGGCACCACATTCGCTTCAGTCGCCGAGAGCTGGAGGAGAGTTTATGACCACGGCCTTCCTTGATCCCAACTACGATCCAACACGCTTTTATTCTCTCGTCGAGCCCCTTCTCCTCCTCTTCCCGAGAGTTTATATTTACGCGCCCAATGCAGCTGCCATGGACCGAGCTCATGCAGAGAGTGAATCGACACTGACGAAGGAGGACCTAGTACAGTACGCTAAGCGCGGTCTCGTGGTCCCCATTGCTGGCAGTCGGTACTGGGATCCCGCGCACCGCGCTGAACGCAGAAAAGGAATCCTATCGAATGCCCGGGCCACCGCTCTTTCCGCTGCGCGGGCGGAACTCTTCGCGTGGACACAGTTTGATGAACAGATTGCTGCCCTCGCAGTCCGCGAGGATAGGATGTACGACGTAGCCAATTGGTACAAAGAACTGCCACAGCGCTCTCCCGAAACATGCGCAGCCCTATGGCAGCGGATCGCGCCTCTATATCAAATGAAGCGACTACCACAGGAGTTCTACGAAGACGAGTACACGAATAGGAGTCCCGAATATATCTGCGGACAGGTTCTGCACCATTTCTTTGGCGATGCGGCGATATGCGGCCTCAACGGAATCGCGCACCGAGTGCTCTCAGCGCAGTATCAGCCGCTCGCAAACGCGCTAGCCGAGATAGCTGCTCGATCACCATCCATTCTGCCAAGCGGGGCCCAGCCGAGCCAAACAACGAACGTGGATATCGCGCTGACGGGCGAAGATTTTCGCATCGCGCTCGACTTTGCGAAGGCGCTCGCTACGAGTCGGGATCTTTCTGCCGTGCTCCCGGAATACCATCAGAGCCAATTCTCGCGGGCCTTTAGTCAATGGGTGACAGATGTCCTCCAGCAAGCGCGCTCTCACGGGAGGGCCCTTGATCGCGCATTAATTGAGCGCTTCAACCGCGACGCGCGGTCCTCTTCGGCACAAGAGGAGAAAACTTCTAAGCGGGCTGGTGAGATTCTAGGTGGGGGCCTCGGCGCGGTTGCCGCCCTGGGATCTGATCCACGAATGCACGAGATCTTTAACCTGCTTCTCACAGGCCGCGTGACCAGACGTAATCTATTTAAAGCGCTGATCGTTGGTGGTGGTGTTTGCACAGCCATCGGGGTTGGTACAGCCATCGGGGGTGAGATAGGAGAAAAGGTACCTTCTCTTGTCACCAAACTCCGCGACCAACGGTGGACCGATCTTATTGTCAGAGCCCCAAAGCGTGGTCTCGAATGACTGTGTTATTTCAGCCCCAGGATCACTTAGTTCTGAGAGTTCATTATCCAGCCTTGCCCATGTCTACGGCTTTGAAACAAACGGCGGCAGCACTACCCGTCCATCTTTGATCTGCACTAGAAACACGCGTGACGTACTGTGGCCGCTCTCTTTTCCTATTGGTCCCTCTTTCTCGAACTTGATCTGGCTGCTCAGGCCAGTGATGTCAACCTTCCACAACGCGTCCCTAACTGCCTTCCGCTCAACCGAGCCGGCGATCCGAACCGCCTCTGCAATCACCGTCGTACTGTCGTACCCACGAGACCCGTCGGCGATCCTCCCAAAGGGGAACCCACGCTTCCTCCACTCATCGACAAAGGCCTTCACTAGTTTCGGATCAGGCGCAACTTCTGGAAACCATGGCACAAAATAGACTACTTGGTATACTCCGTCGGCGGCCCTAGTAGCCTGCGCGATTGTTTCCTCAGGTGAGAAAGTGCCGCCCGTAAGAACAATCCCCCGCTGAAGTCTCTGTTCTCGGACCTGTTTCAGTACCTGCACCGCGTCCCGGATGTCGGCCCAGACAAAGATCGTGTCCGCGTTTGTCCGTTTGATCTTGCTGACTTGTGGGCCTGCGTCTGAGGCCCCCCGCGTCAGGAACGCGACCGTTCCAACTGACAGTCCGTGTTTCTTCAACGCTTCCGCGTAGCCATTGACGATAGCATTCCCGAAGTCTGTATCTGTCGCCAAGAAATCTGCCTTCTTGATAGCCAGAGCACCAAAGTAGCTCCCGAACCCCTCCCCCTCCTTCTCAGCCGTCGCACCGATTCGAAAGATCCACGGGTTACCAATCCTCGTGATTGCCGTCGCCGTCGACGTCTCTATGACCGCAGGAACTCCGTGCTCCTGAAGCTTCGCCATCATTGCAAGTGTCAAGGTGCTACTTAGTGTCCCCATCATCGCCACGACGTTCCCATCGACCACCAACCGCTCAACCGCTGCCGCCGCCGCACTTCCTTCCGACCTGTTGTCCTCGACTATAAGTTCAATTGGCCGTCCCAGCACGCCTCCACGAGCGTTGATCCAGTCGCGTGCGATCTCCGCTCCGGCCCGTACATGCATGCCCCAAGTACTCAACGCACCCGTCAACGGTTGGTTCAGTCCGATCTTGATCGTGCCGCACGGAGGCGCACCCGGCACGCAGGGCCCTGGCCCCGGCTGCGCCCACGCAGCCGACCACCAAAAGACCATAGCCACCACAAGCACGCCCACAATCTTCCCCACGGTTCCATTCTCCTCTCGGTCAAATCAAGGCGGCAACCGAGGGTACTCCATCCTTCACGAGAACAAGCAGCCAAGCACCTATCAACAGGAACCCGACCTGTAGATTGAGCAACTGCGACCACATCAGCTCTGTCAGGTTGTCCACCATTATGAAGTGCTCTCCATTTGCGATTTCGCGGACAAGCCCACCTGCAAGAATCAATGCCTGGACCATCCCGATTATCATGCTCACTGCAAGTAGGAGGACACCGGCGGTCGATACCGTTCCCCGACTTGCTGCAAAGGCGAGCACGGCACCCGCCACCGCGATCAGGATTTGCGATAACTGTGTCCTCGCGCTAACGCCGGCGCCAGTGAGACGTGAGCAGCCGACATCTATCACGGAATCATATGTGCCAAACGCGTTGCCCTTACGCATCGCAATCGGACACGTCGGATCCTCTTCCCACTTTCCATCTATGATGAACTTATATCGGTACGTCCCAGGGGGAATTTCCGCTTCGTAGCGCCAACTGCCGCCACATGTCTTTTTCATCTGCCAAGTTGACGGCGCCCAAGAGTTAAAGTCGCCAGCTACGGCCGCCCTACCCGCATCAGGTGCAAAATATGCGAATACAGTTTTGCTCCTCAGCTTAGCGCCGTATCGTCGGAAGAACCCAATAGCGTCCCTTCTCCGTGCGAAGTAGACCAACACGACTGCCTCGATAAACAGCAGATAGAGGCCAAAGACACCAACAGGAACCGCAACGACGTTGATGTTTGCGAGAGCGCCGGGAAATCCGCACACAGCCCCCCAGATTCCTCCCAACAAAAAGACCACGCCAAATAGTTGGCGCAGTAGAACGAAGAGGCCCAGCATCTTCTAGGCTTTCGACCTTAGGAGCACTTCAAGACACTCCCGGACGAGTTCAACGAGTCCTGGAACATGCTCCGAACGGGCCCGAACGATAGTGATCAGGAAGGAGCCGCGATAGTCTGCTAGACGATTCGGGATCTTCCGGGAATTTGATGGCGGCCCACCGGCGGACCCGATCCCGAAGAGAAGGTAGTCATGAAGAGTGAAGGTGCCTTTTGAGCGTCGACCGAGCTCGGCACCGCCGTTCAGCACTATCGACTCATGGTATCGAGTGTGCCTGAAGTTGTTCGGGTGGCCGTTTGCGAATCGATTCAGCGTTGCCTCAATATAATCCGCATAGTGGAGAGGCACGTGCGTTACTTGCCCATGTTGCTGCAAAAGCCGCATCAATTCGCTCATCCTCCGTTGAAAGCGGGCAGCTGAGATCTCGGGAACGAGGGTCCACGCCTCAAGCACGACGCCGTTTATTGCCCTGCCTTCCAGGCCAAGCTTATAGACCCGATCCTTCGTCTTCACGTCGCCGATGTAGCTACCCAAGAGCTCATGGAAGAGCCTGGGCTCACGCCGCCTGATCTCATAGAACGTCAGACCCTCGTGTTCGTACTTCTCGAGAAGCAACTGAAACAGTCTAGAGTTAAAAACGACGGTCCGTTCGGTCCGCAGGGCCGGACCGAAACTTCCAGGTTGCAGTCCCTCGAGCCGGTCCACAGCCCGCAGTAGGGCAGACCTCGCATCCCGTGCCACGGCAATAGCCATCATCTACCTCAAGCTTTTGGGGCGTACTACTTCCAGTAAACCTCACTTCGCCAGCTGCCTTCAACGGCGCTGTCAAGAGGGCGACCGACAGACGCAGCGCGGCTCCAACCGCGTTGTTTCGAAGAAGTGCCGCCCAACAGGGTCCCAGAACACCGTGTTCCAGGTACTACTTCTTCTTATTGGCGGCCCTACACTTACTGAAGAAGTCTGGGTCCTTCCCGTGCTGCTCCGCTATCCACATCGCGAACCCATCACTGTACTGAGGCGAGGCAAAGTTGGGTTTGTAATACCACTCGCCCCGCTTCTCGGCCGCATGCACACGTCTCACGCACTGGATATCGTACGGAGTCACCTTCACGGCTCCCTTTAGGAGCTCGTTCACGCGCTTCACCAGTTCCTTCTGTCTATACGGGTGGGTGATGTTCGGATCGATCTTTCGATAGGCGGGAGCCTGCGGATCATCGACAAGCCGTATGGGCGTGGCCGAGCGAACCGAAGATTCCCGGACATCTGATGCCAGCACCTCGACGCGCGCGCCGGCGGGAGCACCAACCACCTTCCGGATATTTCCAAGCCATGACTTCCTTACGTGCTCGAGCTCACGCTCCAAAGCATTCCTCAGATCCCTTGGGTGCGCGGGCTCGCTCTTGGCTCCATGGCGAAAGTAGACCGTGCCCCTTCCGAACGCCGTCTTCTGCTTGCCGTTGCCGGCATCGTATGTCCCCGGCTGCACGAATACCATCGGGATCGATACACCGGCAATTGTGATGATCGCAACTGGCTTGCCCTTCCATTCGCCGCGATCAACCTCAAAATCGCTGAAGGGCTCCCCTACGTACCGACTGATTTTGTCGACGATCTTTGCATGATCAAGCCGGACCACTGGTGTCGGGTCCCATCCGGATGGCTGCCCGTCATCAGTGACGCCAACAACAATCCGCCCGCCACCGGAGTTCGCCATCGCGACGATGTCTTTGACGAGCTCGCACCACTCACTAAGCTGATCGGGCTTGAACTCCCCCTTGAAATCGAGTTCGCGCGACTCGCGCTCATCCTTGGCCTTGGTGAGCCGCTGTGCCTTCCCGTTTCTTCGTTTCGGCATCTGTTAGTCAAGCACTCCGTCGCCTCTGGCGACGTCGCGCCAAGCATTATACTTCTATCGTCCTCAGTGTCTCCGGTCCTTTGGCGGATTCGGGTCGTTCGCTGGCGGAACCGTATCGCTGTCGCGGATCCTCCCATCTCGGCCGTGAATCCGCACTTCGCCACCACCGGAGTTCGCCGCAAGTTCCTTCGCCCGCCGCTCCGCATCCCGTTGGGTCTTAGCGAAATCGCTCACCCGGTCGGCACCCTGCTTCTTTGTAGCCCACTCCCCGGTTTCTTTGTCCTTGTAAACGTTATAGTTGGCCATTGAATTCTCCTGCGCTCAATTAAGTAGATACGCGCTCCACTCACTCGAACCATTCCCTCAGCTTGCTCCATAGACCCGTGCCCACCCTACGCTCGCCCGACCGTGCCACATCGGCTCTTGCAGCCGCGCCACCAAACCCGAAGTATTTCTCCTTCGATCGCCGGTCCTCTGTCCTCCCGGCCGCAATCTTCTCTCGGGACCATCGGCGCGCCCACTCCACTCTGTTACGTCGGATCCAGTAGTGCGACTGGCACTCAAAGCTCCAGTTCCCGATCGACGGATCGAGCGAGACAGTTTCTCCGTCAAAGATCAACACCCAATCCGTCGGGGACAGGGGTGTGACCACCTCGCTTCCACACCCACAGCAACACGCATGCGCCGCCGTGGCGAAACGAACCGAGACATACAGCCTCCCGCGATCGAGCTGCTGCGGGATGTGCTCAACGAACTCTGGGGTGAGGGATGTAATGCGGCTCATTTACGGTCATCGTTAATGAGCATGTTGCCGTCGATCGTGTAGGTGGTGTGATGTTCCTTCTCAAGATCCGAGTAGAAACCACGTAGCTTCTTCCATTTGATGACGGCGAGTGCGGCGTTAAGCGCATTCAGCTCCGCTATCTGGATATTCGTGGAATACTCGTTGTTGCCTCCACTCTCCCCGAAAGAGATCCGCCCGTTGCCGCGTACATGATCACGCTGCTCAGGGGTACTCGTTGTGACCCGAACGATCCCGCCCAGCGACTCGTCCGCGAGATATATTCCCATGCCGACATCGATGAACCCTATGCCGGCCGCCTCTAACGTGTCGATGATGAGCCTCCTTGCTGGGCCGCTATCGAGACAAAGGAATACAAAATCCATCGCCCGCAGCTCATCGATGTTCGACGCATCGATGAATTCTTCATGCGTGATGATGCCTCGCCGCATCGCAGAGTATTGATTCTGCCAGTAGGCTGCCTTCGACGGCTTCTGGCGCAATTCATCTATGGACGGCGCGCCCGGCGACCGGAAAGCGTTGTGCTGCAAGAAAGGATCGCCCTCGAAGAGGTGAATCTCCTTCACAGGTGTTTTCGCGACAAAATCCAAAACGTAGGATCCGGAACCACCCAGTCCGACGATTGCGATTTTCCCCGTTTCGAGTCTCGCCGTGACGAGGGCAATGCCGGCTCGGCTCGAGGCGGTATCGATGTAGTTGAACACGGATTCAGCAGCGGCAGCTTCAATGACTGGAAACGTCTTCGCCGTCATACGAGGGTCCAGGGATTGAGCGGGGCTCGAAATGATGGCCGCATAGGTCGTCAGTTTTTCGTAGTAATCGGCATAGCGCCCGCTCGTCGGCTTGCTCGAGAATGTATGATCGATCTCGAGCTCCTGGGCGAGCCGGGTCTTGGCGCTTTGATTCCTGATCTGATCGATCGCCGATCCATCGCGGCGACATGGGTACTCGCCACTGAAATGGGCGACGTGGTTGCTTGGCGTCGTCGTTACGTCGCCGACCAGACTCAACTCGGAGACGAGCACGCCGTACCTGATCTCCGTCTGGGCGTTCAGATACGGCACCTGCTTCATCAGCAGATGACCCGCGCGGATCTCGATGTCATAGCCCTCATCCCGCAGCCGTTTTAGATCAGGGCTACGACTTATCAGTTGCTGTGACATTGAAGATCATCCCCTCTTTAACCTTGACCGTCTCGCCCTCCGCCAACGTCCCTTCGGGCTTGTTACCCTGACCCCGCCGGTACGTTATGGTGAAGACGATGTTCGGCCCCGATGGAGGGTTGTCGAAGGCCAGCGCCACGATCTCGGCGAACGAGAGCTCCTTGTCGGCCACCACCTTCTGCCGCCCGTTGACGATAATTGTGATGTCCTTGTTGTTGTGTGCCATATTCCTATGCTCCTTTCTTGTTCTAGCTTACCGACCTTTCGGCCACCGGCTCGGGCCCATACTCATCTGTAAGCTGACTATGCGTACATCCTAGCCAAAATTTTTTAGAGAGTCAACTGTCCCCTGTCCACAGGGTATAGCTCCTGAAGGCGGATCCGGGCTACCGCCGGGTTGACGTCAAAAACTTCAGCCACAAGTGCCGCCGCTTTCTCGCGGTCACCCGTCGGCAGGCTGCGACCGAGACCGAATCCTCCATCGGACACAAGCAGCAATTCGACTGCCCTCTCTACGAGCTGCCGCGGCAACAGGAGGGCCCCAATCGCCTGGTTCGCCTGGAACTCCCACCAGCGGCCGTCGTACTTCTTCCCCGTCGCTGCTCCCAGCGTAGATTCGTTCCGACACAGGATCTTGGGCTCGGTCACTTCCCCGCCAAAGAGGCCTCGTTTTGGCGCACCCAGAATAAAAAGATGCGCATGGAGAAGTCCATGACCCGTCTCATGCGCAAGAGTCGTCGTGACGCGCCGTTCCGCTGCTCTCGACTCATCCTCGCCGAGAGCTCGCGAAACGACAATGGCCTCCACGCCTTTAGGGCCAAACCGGCTGTATCCAAGGACACCCTCGGGCAGGTCCTCGTAGACAGGGCTGATCTTGAATCGCTTCTCGATGAACCGCTCGATCCGAATTGGGGAGGGGTCGGTAGGGAATAACCCAAGTGACCGCAGCTCTTGGCTGCAGGTTATCTCGATATCGTTGAGTTCGAAGTATGGCCGTTCGCTAAATGGGCCCGTTTTTTGCTTGTAGCTTTTCATTGTTTCTTCTTTCGTCGGTCCGGCTGCCTCTCGAGAAACTTCATCAAATCCTGCGGACTTACGTCCTTGTCGACTAACTTCCGAAATGCGAACCCAAACGCTGGGTCCTTGCTCGAGAGACGTTTCATTTCTTCTACGGGAGGACGGCTATCATGCTTCTTTAGGTCGTCGACCGTTGTGTCAAGCACCCTAGCCATCCCCGCGAGCACTCCATCCGATGGGTGCCGACGGCCAAGCTCAACATCAGACAGAAACGCAGCCGACAGGCCGCCCAACTTCCTCGCAAATTCTCGTAACGAAAGGTCCTTGGCTTCCCTCAATTCACGGATTCGTTCGCCCAGAGTTCTCATATCTCCTGTAAGCTTACAATGATGAATAACGCCTGTCAAATCGACAGGATGCACCAACTTGACCCTCTGCCAAGCTAAAGAGGTTGAATCAGAAGGTGCCTTAGTAACTCCACTCTTCATGCGCCAGCATGAAGCGATTCAACTCTTCCTTGCAACTGCGCCACTTCGGAAGATGCTGCGTCATCAGCGCAACAAAGCGCTCGTTGTGCTTCTTCTCGAGCAAGTGCATGAGCTCATGGACGACCACGTACTCGATGCAAGCCATTGGCTTTTTTACCAACTCCAGATTGAGCCAGATCCGACGCGCCTTCTGATTGCATGTCCCCCAACGCGTCTTCATTCTCTTGATGGCCCATCCATCGACGGCCACGCCAATCCGGTCCTGCCAGATCCGCAACAGTTCGTCCACGATCCCCCGCAGCTCGTTCCGGTACCACGCCATCACCACGTCCTCGCGCCTGGCCACGCCGCTCTTCGGCCGCACCTGTAGGATCATCCTGTTCTTGCCCACCACCCGAACCGTTGCAGGTCTCTCCTCCCAGACCACCTCCAACCGGTGCGGCTTGCCCAACACGTAGTGGCTCTCTCCGGAGACATACTCGCGAGGAGTCTGGCGCGCCTGACCCTCAAACTTGGTCCGCTGCTTCCGGATCCACGGGATCCTCGTCGCGATTAGGGTGCGGATCGCATCGTCATTCAGATGCACAGGCGAACTCACCCGGATCATGCCGTTCGGGGGTAGTACCGCCAGGTGCAGGTTCTTGATCGGCTTCCGCACGACCAAGACCTCCATGCTGCCAATTTCTAGAACACAGGAATCAATACTCATGCTGGTTCTTGATGATCTCGAATAGCTCCTTCAGCTGGTCATCGGACAGGTCCGGCAGCGACTTCCTGATTGCGCCCCTTATTCTCCGTTCCTTTTGCGCATGCCCACGCCACCCATCTTCGCGCGCCTGCGTGATCGCCTCGTGCGCAGCAAGAGTCTTCCCCTCGTCCTTGCCAAGATTGTCGTAGAGCGCCTGCTTTCCCTTTGTGTCCACCGTGCGCGGATAGTAGGCCGACTGCTCGGGGTTCCTCACCTGCTTCGTGAGAGCGACAATCTGGGCCAGGTACTCCTTGTACTCGATATCCTCCTGCCTGCGCCGCTTCACCAGCTCGCTCAAGAGTTCTGACATCCGCTGGTAGTATTTTGGGTTCGTGGGCATTTCATCGATGATGAGCCGCCGCACATTGTTCTCGATCGTCTCGGCCGTCGCTTCCCGGTTCTGCTTGACCTCCTTCGACAGCTCCTCGATCGCCTTCTCGCCCTTCTTTACGATCAGGTCAACCAGCGTCTCGTCAAAGGACAACAGCACCTGGCTCTCACCCGCCCCGATGTAACGGTCAAGGAGCGTCCGCATGGCCCGCTCGTACTTCTTTAGGTCAATGTAGTCGCCGCTTGCGAGCTTGATCTCCTCCCGCACCTGCTCGTAGTGGCGCACGTCGCGCGCGAACGCCTGCGCCTGCGCCGGGGAAAAGCCGGCCCCCGCCATGTCGTTGGCTAAATCGGTGTAGACACGGACCAAGTGACTCACGGCGCGGTAGAGCTTGACCCTCTTGAGCTCGTTCTCCTTAAGGGCGTAAGGATTCTCGACGTCCCCGCAGAAGTACCGGATATAGGCCGCCGAGTCCTTTGGGGGTGCCACCGGCTCGCAGAGCACGTGGACCGTCTCAAGCGCCTCCTCGAGGTCCTTCTTCCCTTCCTCGAGCCGGTCCTTCAACAGCCCAAGAACATCGTCCTTGTCAAAGCCCTCAAACGCCCCGGAGGTATACTCGGTGACCGCCTCCTCCAGCTTCTTGAAGAGGTCCCGGTAATCGACGATGTAACCGTACTCTTTGTCCTCTCCGTCGAGCCGGTTGACGCGGCAGATGGCTTGGAAGAGCCCGTGGTCTTGCATGTTCTTGTCGATGTAGAGGTATGTCGCCGGCGGCGCGTCGAAGCCCGTCAGGAGCTTATCCACCACGATCAAGAGCTGCATCTGCCCCGGCGTTTCAATGAAGGCCTTCTTTACATCTCGCTCGAAGTCCTCCGAACTCTTCCCACCGAGCATCTTCTGGTAAATCGCGTACTCCCGGTCCGCCGTGTTGAGGGCTCCGGGCTCGTAGGAGGTCACGACCGCGCACTTCGTGAGGCCGTGCTGCTGGAAGAGCTCGTAATACCGGCAGGCCTCATAGATGCTACTCGCCACCAGCATTGCGTTGCCGCGGCCGCTCGCAAGGCGATCCTTCTTGAAGAAGTCATCCAAGATGTCAAAGACGACCTTCTCGAGCCTCGACTGGGAGCTCAGCAAGCTCTGCATCGTCCCCCAGCGCTGCTTGAGTTGTGTCTTGGCTACATCCGTCAGGCCCTGGGTGCGCTCTTCAAACCACTCGTCGATCTTCTCCTGCGAGACAATGCTCTGATCCACCCGCCGCGCCTCGTAGCGAAGATCCAGGACAACCTTGTCCGCGACCGCCTCGTCGTACTTGTAGGTATGGATATACGGGCCCCAGACCGCGATACTGTTCTCGGCCCTTGTCTTATCCACCCGGAGAAGCGGCGTTCCAGTAAAGCCAATGAAGGTCGCACTCGGCAGGATCTCCTTCATCGCCTCATGGAGCTTGCCCGTGTGGGAGCGGTGGCACTCATCGACAAACACGAAGCTGTCGCCCTTGGGCTCAAACCCCGCCGGCAGATCTTTTCGGATCTCCTCCACGTACTTGTCGATATCCTCGTCATTGGCCTCGGTGCGCGCGCCGAACTTGTGCACGAGCGAGCAGAGAAGCCACTTGTCTTTCGTGTTCAGCTGGCTCACCAGGTCCCGGCAGCTTGTCGCCCGGTGGATGTCCTCGTCAACACCCTTGAACACGCCCTTGATCTGCTCATCAAGCTCGGTGCGGTCGGTGAGCACCAGCACCCGCGCATCGGTCATGTGCTCGCGGATCCACTTCGCGAGCCAGACCATCGTGAGACTCTTACCACTTCCCTGCGTGTGCCAGATGATGCCGCCGTCATGGCGCTTGGCGAAGGCCTGGGCCGCCTTCACGCCGAAATACTGATTGTGCCGACAGATCTTCTTGATCCCGCTGTCGAAGACGATGAAGTCGTGGATGATCTCCAAGAGCCGGTGCTTCTCGCAGAGCTGCAGCAGAGGCCGGTCAAGCCGGCCCTCCCCCTCCAGGCCGGGCTCCTTCCAGCTGAGGTAGTAGTCCTCCGGCGTCTCGGTCGTAGCGTACCGCAAGCCCTCGGTGTCGTTCCCGGCCATAACCAGCTGCGTCGTGGCAAAGAAGGTCTTAATGAACTCATCCTTCTGGTTACCAATGTTCTGCCGGATGCCCTCGGAAACAGAGACGATGCTCCGCTTGAGCTCGATCACACCCAAGGCGATACCGTTCACATAAAGCACGACATCCGGGCGCTTTGTGCGAGTGCCGCGGATCGTCACTTCCTCGGCAATAGCGAAATCGTTGTCCTCCGGATGTTCCCAATCAATCGGCCAGACCGTCTGGTAGTTTTCACCGACCTCTTCCCGCACCTTCACGCCGTAGCGAAGTAGGCCGTACACCGCCTTGTTCACCTCGTACAGACTCACAGCCTGGCCGGCGGCCCGCTTCACTTCAGCAACGGCTCGGTCTACGAGCCGCGCGCTGTAGCCGGAGCGGCCAAGAAACGCGCGGAGGTACTCCTCCTCGATGTTACTGTTACCTTCTCGTTCTTCCCAATTGCCCAGGTACTCATAGCGAAGGCGACCCCGAAACAGCGCCACGACTCGGTCCTGGGTCTTTCGCTCGAGTTGTCCTACCGATTGACTTTCTGCGATCATACGAGACGAATCTTACCGGTCAATAGCTGCTGCATCACGCCTTCCTTCAGCGTCACCGTCTTTCGCCGACGAGCCTCGAGTGCAGCGATCTCCGCGTCCATGCCCGAAAGAACCGCCGCGATGGCTTCCTGTTCGGTTCTGGTGGGCGGGAGCGCCACTCTAAACACCTCCACGTCTCGAATATTCAGTCCAGGCTGTGCGGCGCCCTTGAGATACAAGGCGACCTGACTCTTCCCCATACTGCCCTGAAGGGCGTACTTACAATACGTACTCACCGCCTTGGCTGGATCGATGGCAATTCTTGCGGTTGTTTGGGTAATGTTTGCTCCATCAAGCCAGTCGGGAACAACTTCAACGTGACCGCAATATCCAACAATTGTCATAATCAAATCACCGGCCCTTACTCTTGCCTTGCGATACCGTTCCTCAATTTGAGGCCTTACCCGGAACAATTCATCTGGGCGCGCCCAACCATTCACCTCGGAATAATCTTGTCCCCTGATCATGTAGCGCCCATTCGCGTCATAAGTACCGGGTTGCACGATTCCGTAACGAATGTTTCTTGTTTGATCTACGAGACTCCCAAGTGCGGCAAGATCCCAATCCCTCGGGATCATCCCCACCTCGGTCTGCTTGTAGCCAGGCTTGCTTGCCCAGCCAGTCAATCGTTTTTTCCCGGTGAGCACTTCCTGCATCGTGGCCGTCTTGATCTCGTGCTTCTTGGCGATGAGCCCGTCCAGCGCTGAAATCAGGCCGTCCATGTCCGCTAGAACGTCCCCAATCGCCGCTTGCTCCTCCTCGTTCCGAGGGATTGCGATCTGAACTCGGTACATCTCGAATTTGTTTAGCTTCGCTCTAGTTCCGCTTGCGATGAACGGGAGGAGATTCTTGTGCACCAATGAGTAAAACAGAAACTCCTGATCTGTCCCTCGCTTGGCCTTAAGTATGTGTGCATGGTTATTGACCCAGCACTTCCCACGCATTCGGTACGCTATAGGCCGTGTTCGATACTCATCAAAATAGCCACCATCCTCGGCAATGAGAATAATGTCGTCATCGACCACGTAGTCATCAATGTAGTCGAGCACCCCATTCGCTCCACAGTATGGGATGTCCCCTCGCCTCTTCGAACGCTGCGATTCATTCAGCGGCACACGAAGATGATCGAGGCAGTCCGTGACCTTCTCTAGATTCGACACTCCCCAATCGTCTGGAATCGGCCCCAGCGCGGCCTCCCGATATCGGCCTCGCATCTTCTTTGTCATCGTTGTCATTCCCATACGAATCCCATCTTCCTAAGATGTGCATCGACCTTGGCGCTGAAGCCCTCGACGTTCCTCATAGTCGCGGGTAGTGGTTCGGCGTACCGAACGGCGAGCTCTTTGACGCGAGCGCTGAGCATCTGCGAGAGTCGATCGACCTCTCCCATGATTGCTTCGGTGAGTGCGCTCATCCACTTACGCTCCACTACTAGCGTCTTGACCTCTTCCAGGGAGAGTGCCGGATACTTGGCTACCACTTTCCTCTCGAGCTCCTTCTCCGCCTCCTTGACTGCACTCTTCGTCTCCACCTCGTTCTCAAACAGGGATGCGTACTTCTCTACGACCACCAACTCGTCGGTGAACGCCGCGTCGCCCCTAATCTCTTTGAGTCGTCTATGTATGTTGCCCCTCGTGATCTTCTCGTTCTCAATCACTTCGGCGAGCAGCCCCTCCTCACCGCCATGTTCGTCCTTCAATTCCTCCATCTGCGCGTCGAGCTGCTCGATCTTTGCGTTGAGTTCGTCCAGGTGCTTCTGTTCCTTGCCGAAATACGCCTGAATGAGAAGTGGCACGGGGATAAGCCGGCCCTCGAGGCCAGCCAAGCCCTGGACATCTCGCTTCTTTCCCTGTCCCTCCCTTTGCAGTCGTGCGACCTGCTTGCCCGCATCCCATCCGTCAACCGTAATGACATAGGCATCGTCCTGCATTGTGTCAGCCCAGTAGGTCATGAGGTGCTGGTACGCGTCATACTTTTCGATCAAGTTCATGCCCTCGAATGCCCCGAGCAAACTTTCCGCGATGCCCTGAATAACCGCTTTCGGGTGGTCTTTCGTTGAAATGTTCCTAAGCTGCTTTACGGACCTATGCCGCCACGCGCCAAGCACCCCCAGCACGTGGGTACGGAATGCCTCAAACTCGTTGTGGGCGAATATCGTTCGCTTGATCTCATCGGCCGGAACTGCAACCTCGCTATACCCGCTGCGGGTCGAAGGCTTGAAGAGCACATCCTTTAGCGTCGGGCAAACTCGCCAGTACTCGGCAAGTGCCTCGATATCGGAGTTTGGAATCCCGCCCTTAAGATGTGCTTCGATATCCTGCATGTCTTCGGGGACACTCGTGTCGATATAGCGAGGAATGTTCAGATTGTAGTCGTTCCGCTGGATCTCCTCGTGCCGCACAAAACCCGAGTACTTCGGACACTCGGCCTGGGCCTCGAAGACGTCGATAACCCGCCGGATGTCCTGCTCGCGGAGTCGATTCTTGTTGCCGTCCTTCACGAAGCCCTTCGAGGCATCGATCATGAAGATGCCTCGCCGGCCGGCGGCACCTTCCTTATCCAGCACCACGATGCACGCCGGAATTCCGGTACCGTAGAACAAGTTCGCCGGCAGGCCGATGATGCCCTTGATGTATCCCCGTTTGATGATGTTGGTCCGGATCTCGCCCTCTGCTCCACCTCGGAACAGGACGCCATGCGGCAGAATCACCGCACCTTTGCCGTTGCTCTTGAGCGACCGGATTATGTGAAGGAGAAACGCGTAGTCACCGTTCCTGTCCGGCGGGATCCCGTACCCGGTAAAACGCTCGTACAAGTCATGCTCAGGATCGAAGCCGCTCCGCCACGCCTTGGTGGAGAACGGTGGATTAGCAACGGCGTAGTCGAACGTCTTGAGCGTGCCGTCCTTGTTGAGGAAGAGCGGATTCGAGAGCGTGCTCTGGCCCCGCTCGATTACCGCCGTCGTCTGTCCGTGGAGCCACATGTTCATCGCTGCCAGCGCCGCCGTGGCGATATCCTTTTCCTGTCCATACATTGCAATGCCTTTGGGCGTCTCCGCGGCGACCTTGAGAAGCAGCGAGCCGCTGCCGCAGGTCGGGTCATAGACCGTCTGCGTCCTGCCGGTGGCCTCCCTGGCGCCGATGACCCTGGCCATGATGCGAGAGACCTCGGCCGGGGTGTAGAATTGCCCCTTGCTCTTGCCGGACTCGACGGCGAAGTGCTTCATCAGGTATTCGTAGGCATCACCCAGCAGGTCATCGCCTTCGGCTCGGTTCTTGCTGAAATCGAGATCGGGGTTCTCGAAAATGGCCACGAGATTGGAAAGGCGGTCCTGCATCTCCTTGCCTTTCCCGAGTTTGCTCTCGTCGTTGAAGTCGACCGTATCGATGACGCCCTTCAGATCGTTCGCCTCGGCGAGCTTGCTCAAGACCTTGTTGATGCCCTCGCCGACGTTGGGCTTGCCTTTGAGTTTCGCGAGGTCGGCGAAGCTTCCCCCGGGAGGAATGACAACCTCGGCGTCCTTCTGATCGGCGTACTTGTCGGAGACATAGCGCACGAATAGCAGGACGAGGACGTAGTCCTTGTACTGCGAGGCGTCCATGCCGCCGCGGAGCTCATCGCAGCTTTGCCAGATCGAGCTATAGAGTTGTGACTTCTTCATGGCCATACCCTGGTCTTGAACTGGCGGGGTTAGTTGAGAGCGCCCTGGGGCTAGGACGGCTGAACCGAATCGCGCGCGGTGTGGTTGTGGGCCGCACTACGCCGCTTATATCACGACCTAGTTTCCTGGGATGCGGAGTGGGGAGAAACAGCAAAAACGACTTTATTACATCATAGGTTACAGGGCAACAACGTCAAACAGGCCTACACAGTAAGGACTCCGAAACTTTTCACGGTGGCTCTCAACTCAAGGCCCTGAAGTCATCGCAGCAGCATTGCTAACCGACGGCCATCGATGCCGGCCCTGTGTCCCTAGAACTGATTGATCTAAGACGTTGCAGGCCCGCGGTCTGCAAGCCTTCCCAGCCTGCCTTGACCAGCCCTCCCCGCAGGTCTACGCTCGTCGCAACCGTTCGCCGCACGTCATCCGACCGGACTGCTGGAGGCGCCAGCATTGACGTGTCCTCGGTGCCACTACAAAAATCGGGCTGGCGCAAAGTTCTGTGAAGAGTGCGCGACCCTTCTGGCGCGAACCTGCTCGAGCTGCGGCAGCCCGCTCTCAGCCACGGCGAAGTTCTGTCCCGAGTGCGCGCATGAGGTAGAGGGAACCGCTCTCCCTCCCCGCTTTGTCGCTCCTGAGTTCTACACCCCCAAGCGCCTTGCCGAAAAGATCCTGATTTCGAGGGCGGCACTCCAAGGTGAACGCAAGCAGGTCACCGTTTTGTTTGCCGACCTCAAGGGCTCGATGGAGTTCCTCGCCGGCCGAGACCCCGAGGAGGCGCGCAAGCTCCTTGACCCCGTCCTTGAACACATGATGGAGGCGGTGCACCACTACGAGGGCACCGTCAACCAGGTCATGGGCGACGGGATCATGGCTCTCTTCGGCGCGCCGCTCGCCCACGAGGACCACGCGGTCCGAGCCTCCTACGCGGCGCTCAGGATGCACGAGTCGCTCAAGGGATACGCCACAGAGGTCTGGCGAGCCCATGGAGTCATGGTACAGATCCGCGTCGGGCTTAACTCTGGAGAGGTTGTTGTGCGTTCGATCGATAGCGACCTCCACATGGACTACTCCGCCATCGGCGAGACAACCCATCTCGCGGCCCGTATGGAGCAGCTGGCGGCGCCCGGCTCGGTCTTGGTGACCCGTAGTGTCGCGAGGCTGGTCGAAGGACTCGTCGCCCTACGTCCAATGGGGCCGATGGTTGTGAAGGGGCTCGCCACACCACTGGATGTGTACGAGATCACGGGGCCAGGGCCGCAGCGTGTGCGGTTCGAAGCTGCCGTTGCCCGTGGCCTCACACCATTTGTCCCGCCGGGTGATCACCTCGAGCGGCTCAGCGACGCGCTGAGGCACGCGGAAGCAGGTCAAGGCCAGCTCATGGCAGTCGTCGGAGAACCCGGTGTCGGGAAATCACGGCTGTTCTTCGAGTTCCTGGAACGTCGAGTGCCTGCCACGTGGCGGATCTTGCGTGGCCAATCAATGCCCCATGGCAAGGCTACCCCTTACCTACCCATCGTCAATCTCCTCAGGCACGTGTTTGAAATCGGCAGCGACACGCGCTTCGATGCGGTCGCGGAGCAAGTAGGGGTCCGACTGGCTGGCCTCGAGCCCTCGCTCGCCGCCGACCTACCCGCGTTCCTCGCCATACTTGGGGTGCCGAGCCACGATCCCCAATGGGAAGTGCTGGACGCTCCGCGTAGACGGGAGCGTATCCAGGCCGCGATCAAACGACTTGTTCTTAGACACGCCCTCGACCAACCCGTGCTACTGGTCTTCGAGGATCTTCACTGGATCGATCAGGCGACCCAAGAAATACTCGAACCCCTCGTAGATAGCTTGTCTACCGCACGAGTTCTCTTACTCGTGAACTATCGCCCTGAGTACGCCCACAGATGGGCAAGCAAGTCTTACTACAGTCAGCTCCGGCTTGACCCGCTTTCCCCCGATGCGTCAGCACGCTTGCTTCACTCATTCCTAGGCCCTAGTGGGGACCTCGACCCCCTAAAGGCTCTCCTCATCGAGCGGACATACGGTAACCCGTTCTTCATCGAGGAGACCGTGCAGCATCTCGTAGAGAGCGGGACGCTGATCGGTCAGCGGTCCGCGTACCGATCGACTGGCGCCACGTCTGTGACCGTGCCGGCCACAGTGCAGGCTGTTCTCGCTGCTCGTATCGATCGTCTCTCTTCAGCAGACAAGGAGTTGCTTCAAGCCGCGGCCGCCGTCGGGAAGGACGTGCCGTTGTGGGTGCTCCAGGGTGTTACAGACCTTGAGGATGAAGCGCTCGGTCACGGTCTCGCTCGGCTGCAGAAGGGCGAGTTTCTGCTCGAGGCACGGGTCTTCCCCGGGGTCGTATATACCTTCAAACACGCGCTCACCCACGAGGTCACGTATGGAGGGCTGCTGGGCGATACGAAGAAAACCCTGCACCGCCGAGCGCTGTCGAGGCTCGAGGGTATCTACGGAACGAGAGTCTCTGAACATGTGGAGGAGCTGCTCGAACATTCTCTGAAGGCCGAGGCCTGGGACCGAGCTCCTGACTATCTCATCGCGGCCGGGGCCAAGGCCTACGAGCAAGGTGCGATCTCGGACTCCGTTGACCATCTGGAGCACGCCCTTCGCATCCTAGGTAAGCTCGAGGTGACGAGTCACACCCTCGCCAGGGCAATTGACGCGCGGCTCCATCTCTACGCTCCGCTCGGCGCCATCGGCGCGACGGAGCGGCTCATCAAACTCTTCGACGAGACCGAGCAGATTGCACGGACATTCGGAGAGCCAACGCGCCTGGGACGAACTCTGTGCAGACTGAGCTCGTGCCGCTGGCTAACAGGCCGCTACACAGAGGGCATTGGTGCTGCCTCGGAGGCATTGAGGATCGCGGGCGATGATCCAGAAGTCCGGACCACGGCGAGAGTCATACTCGGGATTAACTATATGTTCATCGGGCAACTGCGGAGGGCGGGGGAAGCCTTCTCCGACCTCCTCGGCGGACCTGACCGCGAACTCGCGAAGCGAAGGTTTACCGCGCTACAACCTCCATATGTCGGCAGCAACTTTTACCTCGTCTGGACCCTCAGTCTGCTGGGCGAGTTCGACCGCGCATTGCACCATGGTCGTCAGTCAATCGAGGCAGCTGATGCAAGTGGTTCGCCGACAAGCTTGGTCCCGGCCTACATGTTCTTTGCGGGGGCACTCGCCAACCGTGGCGATTTTGGAGAAGCACACCAGCACGCCCAGAAGGCGATTGCGATCGGTGAGGCGAGGGGAATCCTGGTTTGGTTGCCCGCCGCCCACTCTATGCTGGGATGGATCATGGCACGGAGTGGCCAGGCCGAGCAGGCCGTTCTCGCCCTTCAACGCAGCATAGACATCCAGGATTCCCTTGGCATTCCTATTTGGCTCTCATGGTACCGGGTCCGCTTGGCCGAGGCCCTTCTGCTAGCCGGACGCCCATCTGATGCCCGTGACGCGGTCGCACGGGCTCGACAGATGACCCTCATGCTTGGCGAACAAACGGTCGCAGCAGAAGCACTATTCGTGTCTGCCACCATCCACGAAGCCGATGAGGCGGTTGAGTCGGCCGGGCGTGAATACACGGAAGCGTCAGCCCTCGCGGAAGAACTCGGCATGCGCCCTCTAAGCGCCCACTGCAACCTCGGGCTCGGCAAGCTATACGGACGCACCGGTAGGGGGCAGGAGGCGACGGAGCATCTCACCACCGCGGCGGCGATGTACCGCGAAATGGACATGCGCTTCTGGCTCGAGCGGGCGGAGGGGGAGGTGCGCGGTAAGTGAGACAGTAGGCGCTCGGTGCGCAAGGACTAGGCCTCGAAAGAGAATCGTGACCACCATCCCGCTGGGCTTACCCGAAACCCCTGCTATTCCTAGAACTCAACGAACTAGGCACACTCAGCGCGATCCCTTCGCGCAGTCGCCCAGTAAGCACACGGCTCCATTGACACCTGCCGGCATCGCTCACTAGAGTTCCCCTGGCTCACCTTCGACTCCCCTGGAGGGCTTATGACCGCAAGGAGTCGTACCCGGGCGCGGCCCGCCGCGACTACCAAGTCACGCCGCTGGCGCGCAGCCTCCAGGCCTCGCACTCGCCTCGCCACAATCGAGCATGTTGTCGTGGTGATGATGGAGAATCGTTCGTTCGATCACATGCTCGGTTATCTCAACCTTCCTCCCTGGAACGCTAATCGGCCTCCAGTCGAAGGTGTCAGTCTCGACCCGGCATGGATCCAGCGCTTTACCAACCTCTACGAGAGCCGCAGCTTTGCCCCGCACGACTTCGCCGATCGTCACATCGACGATCCCCCTCACACACGGCCCACCATTGCCGTGCAGCTCGGTGCCAGCCTCGGCGCTCAAGGCTCCATGACCGGATTCGTCGCGAGCTACGCGCAACGCAAGCCGCGCCCGCGGCGGCTCTCACACGTGATGGGTTACTACACGGCTCCCGACGTGCCGGTCTTCGACTTCTTCGCGCGACACTTCACCGTCTGTGACCGGTGGTTCTCGGCGCTGCCGGCCGGCACCCAGCCCAACCGTCTGATGTCCCTGGCCGGCTTCACGAAGGTCGGCGACAATGCGCCGCTCTACCTACCGGATCAGGAGCTCGTCTACGACTGGCTGACCGAGCGGGAGATCCGCTGGCGGGTGTACCACGATGGCATCGTTCCCTTCATCGGGCTCATGCGGAAGTGGATGCAGACCATCGGGGAGGACGATCACAAGCCGCTCGATGAAGACCCGCGCTTTCGCTGGCTCGACTCGCTCGAGAATGACCTGAAGCAGCCGAACCCGCTCCCACCCGTCATCTTCATCGAACCCGACTATACCGACATCCCGTTCGGACACTCGGCGCCGCCCAACGACGATCACCCGCCGTCCTCGATCGATTTCGGTCAGCGGTTCCTGGCGCGGGTCTACCGGGCGTTCGCCGCCAATCCGGCCATCTGGTCGACGTGCTTAATGCTCATCACCTACGACGAGCACGGCGGCTTCTTCGACCATGTCGAGCCGCCCATAATCCCGACCGACCCGGCCGGCCCATACGACCCGTTCTCGACGCTCGGCGTCAGGGTCCCTGCCTTCGTGATCTCTCCGTATGTAGAGGCCGGGACGGTGGCGCACGGACTCTTCGACCACACCTCGATCCTGCAGCTCCTCGCCGAACGTTTTGGGGACGGGAGTTACTCGGCCGAGGTGGATCGGCGTCACGAGGGCACCCCGGCGCTCGAGCGCCTCTCGGCAGTGCTCATGCGGGATGTCCCGCGGCCCGACGTTCCCCAGCCGCCGGAGGTGGCCGTCGTCGATCACGAGATGTCGGCCCAGGAGAAGGCCTTCCAGGAGGCACTCACGGAAATCCGGGGCCGGTCTCCCGACCGCATCGCCAAGTATTTCCGCACCGACATCCAGGCTCCGTGATAGAACCCCGGGCGCCACGTCCCCGACCTCGAGCGCTGCCTGCTGTTGTCCTCGGGCTCGTTCTCACCATCGCCAGTGCCCCCTCTCCGCTCTTCGGAGCCGAGCTCCAGCTGCGCGAGTCACTGCTGGTGGCGCAGAGAGACCGGGTGACCGCCACGGTGACGGCGGTGGTCGACCATATCGGGGCCCAGGCCCACCCGCTGTCCGAGGATTGTGACCTGCACGTGCCCCTCCGCAGTCGCGAGATCCGTGTGGCTTTCATCGGCGAGGTGAAGAACGCCTGCTCCGAGAAGCCGCCGGGCACGCCCCTCTCACACTGGAGCGACCGGATCTACGAGGAGACCCACGGCCGGGCCGTCACGGTGACCGGCGTCTTCCGGATATGGCTCGAGCATCCCCCCACCGGGACTGCCGTCCAGACCGAGGCCAATCGCGTGCCATGGTATGCGAACTCCAACCCCGATCACCAGGTCGAGCTCCATCCCCTGCTCCGCGTGGGCTCCCTCGACTTCATGGGCCACGTCAAGCGCATCCGGGCTGGGACGCAGATATTCACCGGGAACGGACCCGCCCAGCTCTCGACCGTCCTCAACAAGACGCTCACGATTCAGCGCATCCAGATCCAGGGCGAGCCCCATGTCCGGATCAAGGGAACGAAGACCGGGTTCAACCATTGGAATCTGCGAGGGCGGGTCGTCGCGGCCCCAGATGCCATGGTGGATGGCACCCGCGTCCGTCTCGACATCCTCAAGGGCAATCAAGTTGTGCCGAAGGCGCTCGGACTCTCGGCGGTCGCAGTGGCCGGAACCTGCGCGTTTCGGTCCAAGCTGAACACCCAGATCGGTCCAACGTGAACGCTCAGATCGGAGCAAGGTGAACACCTGGATCGGTCATGCTGAACAGTAAGATCGGCCTGGTGAACAGATAGATC
>Ga0187892_10001076_pt1 | contig 65795 bp, 68 predicted proteins | sample MA1701073metaG_FD_139345 | JGI IMG/M metagenome (GOLD analysis project Ga0187892, IMG submission 139345) | Bio-ooze microbial communities from a basaltic lava cave in the Kipuka Kanohina Cave System on the Island of Hawaii, USA - MA170107-3 metaG ... | reverse complement strand
GTCACCGACACGATCGTGCCCTGGGTGCGGACGTCCGCGGCGAGCTTGAGGCTCTGGATCCGGCTCTTGATGAGATCCGAGATCTCGGCGGGGCTGAGGCTCTGTTGCATGTCGGCTCCTAGCTACAAATCTTCAACGCAAAGACGCGAGAGGAGCGCAAAGGACGCAAAGAAAACTCTCGAAGAAGATCGTCTTTGCGTTCGCTGCGGCTGTTTGCGCCTTTGCGTTGGCTTTCTTCACTTTCAGGCCTTCGCCAGGCTCGCGGCCATCGCCGCGAGCTTGGCGCGCACCGATCCGTCGATCACCTGGTCGCCCACGGCGACGCGGACGCCGCCGATCAGCTCCTTGTCGACCGACACGTGCGGCCGGATCTTGCGCTTGAAGCGCGCCTCGAGCTCTTTCGTGAGCTCGGTCATCTGGGCCGGCTCGAGCGGGAAGGCGCTGGCGATCTCCGCGTCGACGACGCCCTCGCGCTCGTTCTTGAGCGCCTCGAAGTGGCTGCGCACCTCCGGGAGCACGGCGACCCGCGCGTTCCCGACGAGGACGCGCAGGAAGTTCTGGACGTCGGTCGGCAGGTCGCCGGCGGCCCCGGCGATCACGCCGTACAGCGCATCGGAGGCGACGCTCGGGTCGCCGACGAGCCGCAGGATCTCCGGGTCCGAGGCCACCGCCGCGAGCCGGGCGAGCGCATCCGCCCAGGCGTCGAGCTTCTTGGCGGCGTCGGCGACCTCGAAGGCCGCCTCGGCGTAGGGCCGCGCGATCGTGGCGAGCTCGGCCATTGCCGCGGGGCTACTTCAGCTCCGCCCTCAGGCCCGCGAGCATCTGGGCGTGGGCCTTGGCGTCGACCTCGCGGCGCAGGATCCGCTCGGCGCCGGCGACCGCGAGGCTCGCGACCTGCTCGCGCAACGCCTCCTTGGCGCGCGCGACCTCCTGCGCGATCTCCGCCTTCGCGCCGGCGAGCAGCCGGTCGCCTTCGGCCTTCGCCGCGCCCCGCGCGTCGTCGATCATCTGCGCCGCGCGCTTCTCGGCGGCGGCGAGCATCTCCTGCGCCCGGGTGCGCGCGTCGGTGAGCACCGCTTCGGATTTGCGGCCGGCCTCCGCGAGCTCGGCGCGCCCGCGCTCGGCGGCGGCGAGTCCCTCGGCGACCTCCTTCTGGCGCGCTTCGATCGCTTGAATCATGAACGGCCAGATGAACCGCGCGGTGAACCAGATGAACACCGCGAAGGTGACGGCCTGGGCAAGGATCGTCAGATTGATGTTCATGGCGACTCTCCCGGGGGCGCGGCGCGCGATCGGCCCGCGCGTCAGCCCGCGCCCTGGATCACCGCGAGCAGCGGATTCCCGAAGGCGAACAGCATGGCGAGGCCGACGCCGATGATGAACGACGCGTCGATCAGGCCGAGGAGCAGGAACACCTTGACCTGCAGCGTCGGGATGAGCTCCGGCTGCCGCGCGGCCCCCTCGAGGAATCGGCTGCACATGATGCCGACGCCGATGCACGCGCCCGCGGCGCCGAGCCCGATCATGAGGCCGATGCCCACGCCGGTGTAGGCCTGGATCATGGCGAGCAGCTGGAGTTTTTCCATTGTTGGCTTCCCTTCTCGGTCAGAGGATGGTCGGGGCCGGGGCGCGCGGCGCTCTAGTGGTGCTCGTGCCCCATCTGCAGATAGACGACGGTGAGCATCATGAAGATGAACGCCTGGAGCACGACGATCAGGATGTGGAAGATCGCCCAGCCGGTGGCGAGGATCGAGCTGAAGACCGTGCCGGCGAGCCCGGTCGCCGCCCAGATCCACAGCAGGATGAAGATGATCTCGCCCGCGTACATGTTCCCGTACAGCCGCAGCGAGTGGGACAGCGGCTTGGAGATGTACTCGACGGCGTTGAAGAGCAGATTCGCCGGCCACAGCAGCGGGTTCGCGCCGAACGGCGAGCAGAAGAGCTCGTGCAGCCAGCCGCCGAGGCCCTTCGTCTTGATGTGAAAGAAGATCATCAGCAGCCACACCGACAGCGCCAGCGCGAAGGTCGTGTTGACGTCGGCGGTCGGCACCGGCTTCCAGGCGTGCTGCCGCAGGACGGTCTCCGTGAACCAGGCGATCCAGTCGACCGGGATGAAGTCCATCGCGTTCATCAGCAGCACCCACACGAACACCGTAAGCGCCACCGGCGCGACGAACTTGTGGCGATCGCCCTGGATGAAGATCTGCTTGACCTGGCCGTCGATGAAATCGATGCAGAGCTCGGCGAAGGCCTGGCGCCGGCCGGGCACGCCGGCGGTCGCGCCGCGCACGATCCACCAGAGGAAGCCCAGCCCGACCACGCCGAGCGCGATCGAGGTGAACAGAGTGTCGAAGTGCAGCGTCCAGAACCCGCCCTCGCCGATCGGCTTCGCGTTGAAGGTGAGGTGGTGCTGGATGTAGGACGTCGGCGTGAGCTGTTCGGCGGCCATTGGTGTTTCAGGTTATCGGTCGCGGACGAGGGGCGCCATCGCGAGGATCAGGATGGAGACCAGAAACGACCCGATGAACCACACGACCGACGCGTCCTTGTAGATTTTCAGTACGAGCCAAAGCAGGGCAACGACCAGCGCGATCTTGACCGCTTCGGCGCGGAGCACCGCCAGCAGCGCGACCCCGGCGGAGCCCGTTCCCCCGATCGACCCGACCGCCGCCGAAACCGCCACCGCGACGATTCCCACCAGGGCGCCGAGCAGCGCCGACAGCCCTCCGTCGGGTCCGGCGGCCGCCCACGCAATCGCCGCAAGCGCGAGCGCGGCGACTCCCTGCCACCCCAGCGCCACGCGAATCGGCCGGCTCCGCAGCAGTCGCATGGTCGATGGCCGCCACCTGCAAAACCGGGAAATTCTAGGGGGAAGTGGCGCGGTGCGTCAAACTGCAGTGGCGGGCTACCTCCCGCGCCGCTCGCGCTCGGCGGGCGCGCGACCGGGCGCGGGCGGCCGTAGACAGCGGCGCGTGCGGGACGTAGATTGCCCTTCACCGACCGAACGGAGCACCGAATGCCGACGCCGCATCGAACCGGCAGCTGCCCAGCGGGCGACGTCACGCTCGCCTACCGCCGCTTCGGCGTGCCGGGCCGCACGCCGGTCGTCATCGCCCACGGGCTGTCCTACTTCTCGTACGACTGGATCGACGTCGCCGGCGTGCTCGCGGCCGACCGCGAGGTCGTGGCGATGGACATGCGCGGCTTCGGGGACTCGACTTGGAGCCCCGCCCGCGACTACGCCGTGCCGACGATGGCGGGCGACGTCGTCGCGGTGCTCGATCATCTCGGCTGGGCAGCCGCGGTGCTCGTCGGGCACTCGATGGGCGGCCGCAACTCCGCCTACTGCGCGGCGAAGCATCCGGGACGCGCCGCCGGCGTCGTGCTCGTCGACTACTCGCCCGAGAACGCGCCGCAGGGCGCGCAGCGGGTCACCGACGCCGTCGCCGCGCAGCCGGACGTCTTTCCGAGCGTGGACGCGGCGATGCGCTATTTCGGCGTGGAGCCGGAGTCGCCGACGGGCAAGGCGAAGCGCGCGCGCTTCGAGGCGTACTGCCGCCCGGTGCCCGGCGGGGTCCAGCTCAAGCGCGACCTGCATTTCCGCGACCAGTTCCGGCGCGTGAAGGAGACCGGGGAGCGGCCGAAGCTCGGGGTCGACATGTGGCAGGTGCTGGGGGAGATCGCTTGCCCGGTGCTCGTGATGCGCGGCGCGCAGTCCGACATGTTCGCGCCCGAGACCGCGGAGAAGGTGAAGGCGGCGAACCCGCGCATCCGCGTGGTCGAGGTCCCTGGCGGTCACGACATCGCCGGCGACAACCCGGACGGCTTCCTCGCCGCGATCGGACCGTTCCTCAAGCAGCTGGAGCGAGGGTAGGCCGCTCGCAGCTCCCCCAACTCGGCGGAGACGAACCATCATGAACCAGCAGCGCACGACCTTGGCGCCCGTCCCGACGCGCGGCGTCGACCACCTCGCGCTCGTCACCGAGGATTTGCCGGCGACGCTGGACTTCTACACCCGCGTCCTCGGGATGCAGCTCGTGCACGTGCGGCGCGTGCCCTACGAGCGCGACCGCGGCCAGCCGCCCTACGAGAACCTGCGGCACTACTTCTTCAACATGGGCGGGGATTCGCTGCTCGCGTTCTTCGAGTACCCGCAGGGGCTCGCGCGGCAGAACCGCGACCTCCCCGGCGGCATGCAGCATCTCGCGTTCCACGTCCCGGCCGAGCGGTTCGACGCGCTCATCGAGCGCGTGCGCTCGCACGGCGTCGACGTGATCGGCCCGGTCTCGCTCGGCGGCCGGTTCTGGTCGGCGTATCTCTTCGATCCCAACGGGATTCGGCTCGAGTTCGCGACGAGCCGCGCGCCGGCCGAGCTCGGCGTCGTCGAGTCCGTGCTGCAGACGCGCGAAGAGGCGCGCGCGGAGCTCGCGACGCTGTTTTCCGACCCGAACGAGGTCGAGCGATGGCTCGCCGCAATGCCGCTGCGCGAGGAAGCGCGCGAGACGGCGTAGGGGAACGCTCGCGGCCGGGGCATATAATCCGGCAGGATCTCAAAGGAGGAGGGTGACGATGGCACGCTTGCTACTTCGCGCCGCGCTGCTGGCCGCCGCCGCGGCGCTGGCGACCGCGGCGCACGCGCAGCAGAAGTACGAGATGAAGGTCGCCTACTTCGTCGGCGACCAGCACGCCATGTCCAAATGGCTGATCAATTGGTCGGACGGCCTCGAGAAGCGCTCGAACGGCCGGATCGTCGTGAAGCGCTTCCCGGGCGCGCAGATGGGCCCCACGCCCCAGCACTACGACTTCGCGCGCACCGGCCAGGCGGAGGTGAGCTGGTTCCTGCACGGCGCCACGCCCGGGCGCTTTCCCCTGACCGAGCTGATCCAGCTGCCCTACCTCGTCGGCAGCGCCGAGATCGGCACGAAAGTGCTGAACGACAAGGAGCTGCGCGCGAAGCACCTCGACGCCGAGCACCGCGGGATCAAAGTGCTGCTGCTCCTCACCCACCAGCCGGGCAACGTCCACTCCACCAAGAAGCCGATCCGGACGACCGAGGACATGAAGGGGATGCGGATCCGCTTCGCCTCGCCCACCATCCGCGACTTCATCGGCGCGCTCGGCGGCACCCCGGTCGGCGTGCAGCCGACCGAGATCGCCGAGCAGCTGCAGAAGGGCGGCATCGACGGCGTCTTCATCGACTACGGCGGCGCGGGCATCGCCTTCAAGCTCGGCGGCATCCTCAAGTATTCGACCGAGATGTACTCGTACGTCTCGAGCTTCGGCGTGGGGATGAACCCGGACTTCTACAGCAAGCTGCCGCCCGACCTGAAGAAGCTCGTCGACGACAGCGTGGTCGGCGTCGAGAAGGAGGTCGGCGTCGCCTGGGACGCGCTCGATGTGCCCGGGAAGAAGCTGATCGTCGACGGCGGCTCCGAGGTGATCAAGCTCTCGCCCGAGGAGAACGCGAAGTTCCGCCGCATCGGGAGCCAGGTCACCTTCACCAGGATCAAGGAGCTCGAGGACAAGGGGTTGCCGGCGCGCGCGGTCTACGAGCAGATGCGCGGGCTCTCCGAGAAGCACGCCAAGACCTCGAAGAACTTCTGGAACTAGCGCTGCGCGCGAATTCCCCGCGACCGCCCGGCCGCTAGGCCGGCCGGTCGCGTCCGGCCCGTGTCGCGATTCCTCGATCTCTTCGCCAAGGGCTGCGGCTATCTCGCGGCCCTCTTCGCGCTGGGGATGGTCGCGCTGACGGTCACGGATGTAGTGCTGCGCGCGGTCCTCAACCGGCCCATCCACGGCGCGCTCGAGCTGGTCGAGCTGCTGCTCGCCTACAGCATCTTCACGGCGCTGCCCGCCGTGTTCCTGCGCGATCAGAACGTCGTGGTCGACATGGTCGACCACGCGTTCCCGCGCGCCGTGCCGCTGCTGCGCCACGTCGCGGCCGTCGGGTCCTTCGTCGTGCTCGCGGCGATGGGCTGGTACATGATCCCGCGCGCCCGGGATATCCTCGAGTTCGGCGACGTCACCTCCGACCTTTCCATCCCGCGGATCCTGTATTGGATCCCGGCCCTCGTCGGCGTCTTCGTCTCCGCCGCCGCGGCCTTCGTGATGATCTTCCGGAAGGGGCGAAGCGAATGAGCGGGCAGCTCGTCGGCCTGCTCGGGGTGGCGGCGCTGCTCGCGCTGGTCCTCGCGCGGGTGCCGGTGGCCGTGGCGCTCGCGGCGGTCGGCGTGGTGGGCTACGCCGGCGTCGACGGCTGGCAGAGCGCCCTGGTGATGTTCGGCACGGTGCCGTTCGAGCTCGCGAGCGCCTACTCGCTGTCGGTCGTGCCGCTCTTCATCCTGATGGGCGTGGTCGCGTCCAAGGCGAACATGTCCCAGGAGCTGTTCACCGCCGCGAACGCGGTGTTCGCGGGCTTTCGCGGCGCGCTCGCCTCGGCGACGATCGGCGCGTCCGCCGCGTTCTCCAGCATCTGCGGCTCGTCGATGGCGACCGCCGCGACCATGTCGCGCGTGGCGATCCCGGAGATGAAGCGCTACGGCTACAACCTCAGCATCGCCTCGGGCGCGGTCGCCTCGGGCGGAACGCTCGGCATTCTCATCCCGCCGTCGGTCATCCTCGTCATCTATGCCCTCGCGGCCGAGCAGTCGGTCGCGAAGCTGTTCGCCGCGGCGCTCATCCCGGGCCTGCTCCTCGCGGCGCTGCACATCGTCGTCATCGTCGTCATCGCCCGTCTGCGGCCGCACTGGATGCCGAGAGCGCCGTCGATGCCGATGCGCGAGCGGCTGCGCGCTGCGTTCGGCATGTGGAAGCTCCTGGTGCTGTTCTTCCTCGCGGTGTTCGGGATCTACCTCGGCTGGTTCTCCCCGACCGAGGCCGCGGCGGTCGCGTCGGCCGCCGCGATCGTGATCGCGTTCGGCTCCGGCCAGATGCGGTGGCGCGAGTTCCGCGAGGCGCTGCTCGAAACGGTCTACACGAGCGCGATGCTGTTCTTCATCATCATCGGGGCGTTCATCTTCTCCCGCTTCATCGTCCTCACCCGGCTGCCGACGGAGCTGGTCGCGTGGGTCGAATCGCTCGCCCTTCCCGGCGTGGCGGTGCTCGCCGCGATGGTGATCATGTACCTCGTGCTCGGCTGCTTCCTCGAGTCGGTGAGCATGATCCTCATCACCGTGCCGGTCGTGCTGCCGCTGATCATGAGCCTCGGCTACGACGGCGTCTGGTTCGGCATCTTCGTCACGGTGCTCGCCGAGGCGGGACTGATCACCCCGCCGGTGGGCCTGAACGTGTTCGTCATCCGATCACAGATCCCGGACCTGCCGCTCGGGACGATCTTCCGCGGCGCGATAAACTTCCTCGTCGCCGACGCGGCGCTCCTCGTGCTCCTGATCGCGGTCCCGGCGGTCGCGCTCTGGCTGCCGGCGGTCCTGAAGATGTGACGGGGCCGGCGCGGGCGGCGGGCGCCGCGGAGGAGAATCCTTCCATGGCCAAGCGCACAGGTCCCGAGATCCTGATCGCCGGCGGCGGCATCGGCGGCCTGTCGGCCGCGCTCGCCCTCGCCCTCAGGGGGCGCCGGGTGCGGGTGCTCGAGAAAGCGGCCGAGTTCGGGGAGATCGGCTACGGCATCCAGATGGGGCCGAACGTCTACCCGATCCTCGAGCGGCTGGGCGTGTTCAAGCGGATGGAGCCCCACGTCGTCTATCCCGACGCGCTGGTGCTCGCCGACGCAATCACCGGCAACGAGCTGTCGCGCATCAGCCTCGGCCCGAAGTTCCGCGCGCGGTTCACGCATCCGTACTTCGTCGTCCACCGCCGCGACCTGCACGGCTCGATCCTGGAGGCCTGCCGCGAGCGCGATGAGATCGCGCTCGCGGCGTCGAAGGGGCTCGCGAGCTTCGCCCAGGACGGCAGGCGCGTCCGGGTCACCTGCGAGGACGGGTCGGAGCACGAGGGGGTGGCGCTCATCGGCGCCGACGGTCTCTGGTCCCCGACCCGGGCCGCCGTGGTCGGCGACGGGCCGCCGCGGCTCGCCGGCCATTACGTCTACCGCGGCCTCGTGCCGACCGACGAGATCATCGACCGCAGCTACGTCGACTCGATGGTGATCTACATCGGCCACAACCTGCACCTCGTGCAATACCGGCTGCGCGGCGGCACGGTGATGAACAACGTGGCGACGATCGAGAGCCCGCGCTTCAAGCGCGGCGAGCCGAATCCCGGCGATCCGACCGAACTCGACGAGATGTTCGCCCAGTGCACGCCGCGCGTGCGCGACATGCTGCGCTACTTCTCGCGCGAGCGGAACTGGGTGCTGCACGACCGCGAGCCGGTGACCAACTGGACGACAGGCGTCGTCACGCTGCTGGGGGATGCGGCGCATCCGACGCTGCAGTACCTCGCGCAGGGCGCGTGCATGGCGATCGAGGACGCGATCGTGCTCGCCGCCGAGGTCGCCCGCCGCGGGGACGACTTCAACGGCGCGTTCGTCGCCTACCAGGAAGCCCGCATGAACCGCACCGCCCGGGTGGTGCTCTCGGCGCGCTTCTTCGGCGCGTACATCCACGCCGGCGGCGGCGCGCGCATGCTGCGGAACGAGCTCCTCGCGAAGCGCGATCCGGACAACCCGTGGGAGGCGGACTGGCTCTACCGGGGGATCCAGGTCCCGGAGTGACCGGCGCGGGCCCGCTCGGGCGAGCGGCCTAGGCGGCGTACGCGTCCGCGACGCGGATATCGAACCGGCCGACGCGCTCGATCTCGGCGGTGATCACGTCCCCGGGCTTCACCGGGCCGACGCCCTCGGGCGTGCCCGTGAAGATGAGGTCGCCGGGGTAGAGCGTGTACATGCCGGTCGCGTACTCGATCAGCTTGTGCACGTTGTAGACCAGCCGCGCGGTCGTGCTGTCCTGCCGCGTCTCCCCGTTGACCTTCAGCGCGAGCCGGAGGTTGTTCGGATCGGGCACCTCGTCCTTGGTCGTGAGCCACGGCCCGCACACCGCGTAGGTGTCGACCGATTTCCGCCACGACGGCATCTCCGGCCCGCGGATCGTCATGTCGAGCCCGATCGCGTACCCGGCGACGAAATCGAGCGCGTTCGCAGCCGTCGCCTTCCGGCACTCGCGCCCGATCACGACCGCGAGCTCGACCTCGTGGTCGTTGCGCTTGTCGGCGCCCCGCAGCCGGATCTCTTCGCCCGCTCCGATCAGCGCGCTCGTCGCCTTCAGGAACAGCCCCCAGTCGGTGATGTGGTTGAGCTTGCGCCCCGCCCCGAGCTTCGGGTCCGCCTTCGCCTCGTCGATGTGCGCCTGATAGTTGATCGGCGCGTTGACGATCTTGGTCGGGCTGGCGACCGGCGACCGGAGCTTCACGTCGGCGAGCTCGCGGCGCGGCGCCTTGCCTTCGAGCGCGCGGATGCGCTCGACGACCCGGTCGAGGTGCACGAGCAGCGGATCCCCCGGCGCGATGGGCCAGCGCTGCGCCGGGATCACCTCGAGCGCGGGCGTGACGTCCAGTACCTGGTCGCCGGTCACCACGCCCAGCCGGTCGTCGTCGAAGCGGCAGATCCTCATGGAACCTCCAGCACTAGTCGGGCTCGCGCACGAGCACCGCGCCGTTCTCCACCTTGACCGGGTAGGCCTTGATGTCCACCGTGCACGGCTGGCCGACCGCCTTTCCGGTCGGGATGTGGAACAGCCCCTGGTGCAGCGGGCATTCGATCTTGTCGCCGTCGACGAAGCCGTCGGCGAGGCTCGCCTGGCCGTGGGTGCAGGTGTCGTGCGTGGCGTAGATCGCCCCGCCCGTGTTGTAGAGGCAGATCGGCTCGGCGCCGAGAAACGTGCGGAACGTGCCGTCCTCGGGCACCTCGTCGAGCTTCGCGACCTCGGCCCACTCGTTCATAACGGGAAGATCACGCTGTTCGGCACGAGCAGGCTGTCGAAGACGCAGAGCTTCTCGCGGAAGCGGAGCTCCCCGTCGACGACCGCGAGCCGGTCGCGGTACTCGCCGCAGTTGAAGATCCGCGTCGGCTCGTCGAGCAGGGTCTCGAGGGCGAGGTAGTTCGCGCGCACGCCGAGCGCGTCGCCTTCCCAGCCGAGGATGCGGATGCCGGTCACGAGCCGCCGCACGTAGCGCGGCGCGTACATCAGCGTCTTGCGGATCGCGACGACCCGGTCGAGGAGGCCGGGCCTTCCCTCGCAGAACCAGGTGGCGAGCGGCAGTCCGCGCTCGACGTTCTCGCGCGGGATGATCTTGTAGATGCAGTCGTCGGTGAAGAACCCCGGCCAGTCCTCGAAGCGCTCCTCGTCGAGCGCCGCGCAATAGGCGGCGTAGCGCTCCTCGAGCTCGAGGCGGAGCTCGCGCGCGTTCATCTGCAGATACCGTTCCGGCGCCGCCATGTTCAGCGTTCGCTGTCCCGCCTCGATCACCTATTCTGCCTCCGCGACCGCCGCGCTGCGCGGGGGATGTTCGTACGAAGGTCTTGGAGCTTCGGCGAGCCGAAGGCTCGCTAAAGCTCCATCACCTTGCGGTAATAGTCGTAGAAGCCGCGGATCACCGACTCGGTCACGATGTGCGGCTCGTCGTGCCAGTCCCGCCCGCCCATCTCCATCACGCCGATCGCGTCCGGATAGGGCTCGACCCCGTCCTGCGAGAGCTTCATCACCTCGCTGTCGTCGGCCGACACGTAGCCGGCCGGCCCCATGAGGTTCGCCTGGCGGAGCCGCCGCGCCCGCATTTCCGGATCGTCGTCGGCATAGCCGAAGAACGTCCACGCCAGCTCGAACGCCGACGGCCCGCGCGGCACGAGCTGGCGCATCGCGAGCGTGTTGGACTGCTGCTGGATGATCAGGTTCGGCCACAGGGTGGTCATCACCACCGTGTACTCGGGGAACTCCCGCACCGGCTGCAGCATCTGCGCGTCGTTCAGCTTGAAGCCGTCGCGGAAGGCGCGCATGTCGGCGAGGTCGTCGGTGCGCTTCTCCTCGCCCTTCCACGAGATGAGCGCGCCGTGCCGGCCGGTCGCATCCATTTCGCACTTCGACGGGGAGTCGGCGCGGAACAGGCCGAAGGTCACCAGGAAGACGTGCAGCAGGCTCGCGTGGTACGGGTCCTTGATGTTCTCGAACATCAGCTTCCAGTTCGCCGGGATGAGCTGGCGCGAGTAGCCAAGGACCTCGACTCGGCGGCCGTCGAACACGCGGTCGAAGAGCTTGAGCATCGAGTCGCCGAGATAGTCCTCGAACGGCTCGACCTCGGCGGCGAACGAGGCGAACACCACGCCGTGCCGGGCATGGGTCGCGAGCCGGCGCAGCCCGTGGTCCTTCGGGTCGAAGTCCTCCGGCATGCCGCCCTGCTTCTTCACGCCGCGCCGGAACGGCACGCCGATCAGGTTCCCCTTGAGGTCGTAGGTCCACTGGTGGTAGGGGCAGACGATCTCGGCCGCGTTGCCGAGATGCCGCCGGCAGAACTGCACGCCGCGGTGCGCGCAGCGGTTCTCGAACACGTTGACCCCGCCGTCGGCGTCGCGCACGGCGACGACCGGCTTCTCGCCGATGAACGTGCGCTTGAAGTCGCCGGCGCGCGGGATCTCCGCCTCGAGCGCGACGTAGCTCCAGCTCGGGCCGCAGAAGATGCGCTCCTGCTCGCGCGCGTAGATCGCGGGGTCCGAATAGATCCAGAACGGCACGCGCGCGATGCCCTGCTCGGGCCACTGCGGGCGCTCTCTCGCCTCCACTCTCGGCGTCCTCCCGGGGTCGTCGATCCCAGGGATGGTAGAGCGGGCCCCCGGATTGATCAATCCGGGCCGAGCGCCGCGCGCGGCAGCGCGGCGCCGTTCAGCGTCGCGTGGACGCTCGCCGCGAGGGCGGCGCCGAGCGATGCGTGCAGGTAGCAGGTGTTCGCGCCCATCGCGAGCAGGCGCTGCATCACCTCGTCGGGCTCCTCGCCGTGCAGGAAGAGATGGGTGTCGACGGGCCCGGCCTCGCCCACGAGGACCGAGCCCCGCGCGTTGAGCGCGAACGGGTTGAGCTGCACCAGGCGGATCGCGCGCACGCGGTACTTCAGGTACTCGATGTAGCGCAGGAGCTGCGTCAGGTAGCAGAACGCGATCCCGGCGGCGGCGAGCGCGAGCCCCGAGGGCGCGGCGCCCGCGGCGGCCTCGCCGACCGCGGCGCGGAACCGGAACCGGCTGCCCGGCGGGCGCGCGAGCCAGGTGTCGTGCTCGGCGAGCGCCGGGGCGACGAGGCGACCGTGCCCGAGGATGCCGATCTCGACGCGGCTCGCGGACGCCGGCATGGGCCCGCCCGCGGGACCGTTCGCGGAGGCGGGGAGCTTCACGATGAGATCCGGCGGCCCGCTCGCGGCGAGCGGGCGGGGCGGCTCACGATGCGTCTTCAGCGGATCGGGCGCGTCGGGGGCGGGCGAGGACTCGGTGGAGACCACCTCGCGGCGCTTGCCGTTCACATAGAGCGCGAAGGTGTTGCGCAACGGGACGCGCAGCGCCGCGACGAGCGGCGACGACGCCACGGCTTCCTTCACTGCGCGCGCCACGCGCTCGGCGTCCGCGCTCGAGCGCAGGGTGAACCGCACCTCCGGCGGCTGCGCCGACCCGCGCCCGGTCCCCTTGTGGAACGAGCCTTCGAACGCGTAGCGATTCTCGAGGTCGATCGCGACCGCGTCGAAGCGCACGTCATGCGCCGCGGCGCGCGCCGACAGGCGCTGCACGAGCTCGGCCTGCAGCGCGGCGTTGAAGAACCCGAGCGGAAACGGCGCGAGGTCGGTCCCGTTCAGATAGGGCCCCTCGTCGCTCGTGACCCGCCAGGTCGTTCCGCCTTCGCCCTCGGTGACGAGCGCCTCCTTCTGGTGCGCGCCCATCGCGCGCGCTTCGACCCGAAAGGCGTCGCGGCCCGGGGCGCCGGCGAGGACCGCGCTCAGCCGCTCTCCGGCGCGGACCTTGAACGCGAGCGGGTAGCCGGAGCTGTCGATGGTGTCGGTGGTCTGGATCATGGCGTGCGCGGACGGAGGCCGAAGCATAGCCGATGGCCGCCATATGCCATATGATGCCCTCGCCCCCGCCGTCATGAACGATCCCACGCCACTCAAGCGCCTGCTCGCGCGCGTCCGCGTCAAGCCGACGCACCGCGCCGCGGTGCCGGACGCGCGACGCCCCCGCAAGGGCGCGAAGGTGCTGCCGGGCCCCCGGCGCCTCAAGCGCGAGGCCCGCGAGCAGCAGATCGTGGACGAGGCGATCCGCTACTTCGCGGAGGTCGGGTTCGGCGGCGACACCCGCGCGCTCGCGAAGCGGCTCGGCGTGACGCAGCCGCTCCTGTTCCGCTACTTCCCGACCAAGCACGCGCTGATCGAGCGCGTCTACCAGGAGGTGTTCGTCAGCCGCTGGAACCCCGAATGGGAGCGGATCCTCGCCGACCGCTCGCGGCCGCTGCGGGCGCGGCTCGTCGACTTCTACCGCGACTACGCGCGGGTCGTGCTCACCCCGGAGTGGGTCCGGATCTTCCTCTTCTCCGGGCTCACGGGGCAGGACCTGAACCAGCGCTATCTCAAGTTCATCCGCGACCGCGTCTACACGCGGCTCGCCGAGGAACTGCGCGCGCACTGCGGCCTGCCGGATCTGCGCCGCCGGCCGCTCGACGAGCTCGAGCTGGAGCTCGCGCGGCTGCTGAACGAGAAGATCTTCTACCTCGGCGTGCGCCGCTGGGTCTACAACGTCGCGGTCCCCGCCGACGTCGACGCGGTGATCGACTCGCTCGTGACCGCGTTCCTCAACGGCGTGCCGCGCGCCCTGCGCGAGCGGCACGGACAGCGGCGCTAGGCCCGGCACCGCTTCCCCTCCTGGACCGGCGGGGTGGCGCGAAGCGCCGGGGGTGGTCGATTCGAACCCCCACACCACCCCGCCCTCGCTCCGCTCGGGCACCCCTCCTCTTGAGAGGAGGGGAAACAGCCCTCAGTCGACCTTCACCGGCCGCTTCGTCGCGGCCGACTTCACGATCGCCTCGAACGCCGCGGTGACGTGGCGGATGTCGTCGTGCGGGATCGGGAAGGGCTCCTTATCCCGGATCGCCTTTGCGAACGCCTCCAGCTCCGCTCTCACCGGGTCGAAGTCCTTCGTCACGATGACCTCGGGCTCACCGGGCTTGAACTGGCCGACGGGTAGCCCGCTCGGCGTCGGCACGAACTGGAAGGTGTCGAAGTTCGGCCGCAGCACCTCGCCGTAGCCGTTCGAGCCGAAGACCGCGATCCGATAGCTCACCGTCGTCGAGAGCGAGCAGAAGAAGCTCGCCGGGATGCCGTTCTTCATCATCAGCTGGACGCTCGCCGCGTCGTCGATGTGCGGCGCCGCGCGCCGGGCGGTGACGCAGTAGACCTCGTCGACCGGCCCGAAGAAGTCGACGAAGGTGTCGAGCACGTGCACGCCGAGCCCGGTCATCGGCCCGGCGGGCGCCTGCACCGGATCGGCGCGCCAGAAATCCTTCGGCATGCTCGGCCCCGCGGGCGCGTTCGCTTCGCCGGTCGCCGAGACGATCGTGCCGAGCCGCCCGTCCTTCACCCGCGCGCGCAGCTCCCTCACGCTCGGCGGGAAGCGGCGCTGGTACCCGACGCCGAGGACGACGCCCGCGCGCTTCGCCGCGGCGAGCGCCGCGTCGGCGGCCTCCACGGTGAGCGCGAACGGCTTCTCGACGAAGACGTGCTTGCCCGCCGCCGCGGTCCTCTGGACCTGCTCGCTCCGGTCGATGTGCTGCGCCGCGTAGACCACCGCGTCGATCTTCGGGTCGCGCAGCACCGCATCGAGGCTCTCCTGGAAGACCATGCTCTTCTCGCGACAGAACTCCTCGACCTTCGAGCGCGTACGGGTGTGCGCCGCAACGAAGCGGATCAGCTCGCTCTTGCCCTGCACCGCGTTGACGAGCGTCTTGCCCCACCACCCCAGCCCCACGATTGCGGCATCGACCATCGGTCCGGCCTCCTCGAGATTTCCGCGCGATCCGCGCCGGACAGAATATCGGCGCAGGGGTCGCTGTCAACCGGTAGCGGCGCCTGCTAAGCTTGGCGCGGCCACGCGGAGGAGAAGACTCGGATGAAGCTCTACGGCTTCTGGCGCTCGCTCGCGAGCCTGCGGGTGCGGATCGCGCTCAACCTGAAGGGGCTCGGGTTCGAGGAGCTCCCGGTCGACCTCCTGAAGGGCGAGCAGTTCGCCGGCGCGTACAAGGCGCTCAACCCGCAGAGCGTGGTGCCGGCGCTCGTCCTCGACGACGGCGGCCCGCCGCTCTTCCAGTCGCTCGCCATCCTCGAGTACCTCGAGGAGACGCACCCGCGGCCGCCGCTGCTGCCGCAGGACCCGCGCGGGCGCGCGCGCGTGCGCGGCCTCGCGCTCATCTCGGTCGCCGACGGGCATCCGCTCGTGGTGCCGCGCATCCGCGGCTTCCTGGAGAAGGAGCTCGCCGTCGACGAGGCGGGCCGCAACCGGTGGCTCGCGCACTGGTCGCTCAAGGCGCTCGAGGCCTACGAGGGGCATCTCGCGGCGGGACGCGAGACCGGGCGCTTCTGCCACGGCGATCAGCCGACGCTCGCCGACATCTGCCTCGCGGGGCAGGTGTTCGGAGCGAAGTTCTTCGACTGCGACCTCGCCGGCGTGCCGACCGTGAACCGGATCTTCGCGGAGTGCATGAAGCTCGACGCGTTCGACCGCGCGCAGCCGCTCAAGCAGCCCGGGGCGCCGAGCCAGGCGTCGCATTGACCGATGGAGCCGACGACATGATCAGGGTCAGCGTGCTGTACGCGAACACCGAGGGGAAGAAGTTCGACATGGCGTACTACACCGGCAAGCATCTTCCGATGGTGCGCGAGAAGCTCGGTGCCGCCCTGAAGGGCATGACGCTGGACCAGGGTCTCGCCGGCGGCCAGCCCGGATCCAAGCCGCCCTTCGTCGCCATGGTCCACCTCGCGTTCGATTCGGTGGAGGCGTTCCAGGCCGCCTTCGGGCCGCACGCGAAGGCGATCCTCGGCGACATCCCGAACTACACCGACATCCAGCCCACGATCCAGATCAGCGAGGCGAAGCCGTAGGCGCCGCGCGCTCGTAGAAACCGGAGGTCCCTCATGGCAGCCGTTGAAATCGTCGACCGCTCGAGCATGATCGCCGGCCTGCATCGCGAGCTCGCGCTCGACCCGGGCGAGACCGCGATCGTGACGATCGACATGCACCGCGGCCACCTCGACATGGACGTCGCCACCATGCCGACCAGGCCCGAGGACGCGAAGCGCGTGATCGCGAACGCGCGCGCGGCGCTCGAGTTCGCCCGCGGGCAGCGCATCCCGGTCGTCCACGTGGTGCTCGTGAATCGCCGCATCCCCGGCCTGGGGTACGAAGGCATGGTCTCCCCCTTCTGGCGGGCGATGCACGCGCAGGCCGAGCACGACCGGCTCGTGCCGAACCGCAAGAGCGTCGTGCGCGAGCACAACGTCGAGGGCTCGCCCGGCACGCAGATCATCCCCGAGCTGTACGCGAGCGGCGACTACGTGATCAACAACAAGAAGCGGCTCGACTGCTTCTACGGCACCGACCTTCGTCCGCTCCTCGACACGCTCGGCGTCAAGAACGCGGTGTTCATGGGCATCAACACCAACACCTGCGTGCTCAACACCTCGTTCACCGCGTTCAACTTCGACTACCGGGTGGTGGTGCTCGCCGACTGCGTCGCCAGCATGTACGGCGAGGACCTGCACGTCCTCGGGCTGCAGAACGTCGCCCGCTGCATCGGCTGGGTGCTCACGAACGAGCAGTTCTTCGACAAGATCCGCGCCGCCGCCACCGCGGGAACGCGGAAGCGTCCGGCCGACGCGCTGGCGAAATAGGCGGCCGGCCGGCGGCGGGTCGGCCGATGCGCACCACGCTCGTCTCGATCCCGACCGCGACGCTGCCCCTCGAGGGCGCCTTCTACGAGCCCGCTGGCGCGGCGGCGGGCGCGGCGCTGCTCTTTCACGGCAACACCATGAATTTCTACGTCTGCGCGCCGCGCTTCCTGCCGCCGGTGCTGACCCGCATGGGGCTCGCCTGCCTCGCGTTCAACCGCCGCGGCCACGACATCCTCAGCACCCGCGACAGCCGGGCGGCCGAAGGCGCCGCGTTCCAGCTCACCCGCGAGGCGATCGACGACAACCGGATCGCCGCCGAATGGCTCGCCGCGCGCGGGTTCCCGCGTCCGGTCGTCATCGGGCACTCGAACGGCGGGACGCTCGCGGTGCGGCACGCGGTCGATCACCCGCACACGCCCGCGCTCGTGCTGCTCTCGGCGCACTGCGGGGGCAAGGACCTCGCGGCGCGGGCGAGCAGGGCGGGACTGCTCGCGGGCGACCGGCTGGAGGAGATCACTGCGCAGGCCCGCGCGCTCGTCGCGGCGGGGCACGGCAAGGCGCTGCTGCTGCTGCCGGGCTGGTGGTACGTCGCGAGCGCCGAGAGCTTTCTCGACCTGCTCACCGAGCTGCCCGACGTCCTCGAGCTCGCGCCGCGCATCGCGTGCCCGGTGCTCTACCTGCGCGGCGACGAGGAGCCGGCCGATCTCTACCCGGCGGAGGCGTTCCGGCGCCGCGCCGCCGGCCCTTGCACCGTGGAGGTCGTGCCGCGCTGCGGCCACTACTACGTCGGACGCGAGGACGCGGTCGCCGCGATCGTCTCGTCCTGGCTCGCCCGGACGCTCGACGTCGCGAGCGTCCTACGGTAGCGGTGCTCGCCCCGACGGGTGCTAGACTCCCCGCCCCATGGCAACGCTGCTTGAAGTCCGCAATCTGAAGACCACGTTCCTCACGGGGGCGGGCATCGTGCGCGCCGTCGACGGGGTGTCGTGGGACATCCAGGAAGGCGAGACTGTCGCGCTCGTCGGCGAGTCGGGGTGCGGCAAGTCGGTCTCGGCGCTGAGCATCATGCGGCTCATCGCCCCGCCCGCCGGCCGGATCGAGGGCGGCGAGATCGTATTCAAGGGGCGCGACCTCCTGCAGCTGCCCGAAGAGGAGATGCGCGACATCCGCGGCAAAGAGATCGCGATGATCTTCCAGGAGCCGATGACCTCGCTCAACCCGGTGCTGACGATCGGGCGGCAGCTCACCGAGGGGCTCGAGATCCACCTGCAGATGCCGCCGGAGCAGGCGCGCGCGCGCGCCGTGGAGCTGCTCGGGCTGGTCGGCATCCCCGATCCGGAGCGCCGCCTCGCGCAATACCCGCACCACTTCAGCGGCGGAATGCGTCAGCGCATGATGATCGCCATGGCGCTCGCGTGCAATCCGTCGCTCATCCTCGCCGACGAGCCGACCACCGCGCTCGACGTCACCATCCAGGCGCAGATCCTCGAGCTGATGCAGGACCTCTCGCGGCGGCTCGGCGTGGCGATGCTCATCATCACCCACAACCTCGGCGTCGTCGCGCGCTACGCCGACCGCGTGAACGTCATGTACGCCGGGCGCATCATCGAACGCGCGACCGCGGTCGAGCTCTACTCGAACCCGCGCCACCCGTACACGCTCGGGCTGCTGAAGTCGGTGCCGCGCCTCGACGAGCCGCGGCGCGCGCGGCTCGCGCCGATCGAAGGCCAGCCGCCGGACCTCACGCGCCTGCCGCCCGGCTGCGCGTTCGCGCCGCGCTGCGTCTACCGCGTCGAGCGCTGCGCCGAGGCGCCGCCGCTCGCGCAGATCGGCGCCGCCGACCATTCGGCCGCCTGCTGGGAGTCGGCCCGCCTGGAGAAGAGGGTCGCGGCGTGACCGCGGTCGCGCCGTCGCTCGCCGCCGCGCCGCAAGCAGCCGGCGAGGTGCTGCTCGAGGTCCGGGACCTCGTCAAGCATTTCCACGTCGGCGCCGGGTTCCTCGGCCGCGCCGTGGGGGTCGTGCGCGCGATCGACGGCGTGAGCTTCGAGATCCGCCGCGGCGAGACGCTCGGGCTCGTGGGCGAATCGGGCTGCGGCAAGACGACGACCGGCCGCTGCATCCTGCAGCTCGAGCGCCCCACGAGCGGCCGGATCGTGTTCGAGGGCGGGGACTTGGGCGCGCTCTCCGACGACGAGCTGCGCAAAGTGCGGCGCCACATGGCGGTGATCTTCCAGGACCCGTACTCGTCGCTCAACCCGCGCATGAGCGTGGGCGAGATCCTGGAGGAGCCGCTCAAGGTGCACGGCATCGTTCCCGACCGGGTCGCGCGCGCGGCGCGGGTCCGCGAGCTGCTCGAGCAGGTCGGACTGCTTCCGCAGCATGCGCGGCGCTACCCGCACCAGCTCTCGGGGGGCCAGCGGCAGCGCGTCGGCATCGCGCGGGCGCTCGCGGTGGAGCCCTCGCTCATCATCTGCGACGAGCCGGTCTCGGCGCTCGACGTCTCGATCCAGGCGCAGATCATCAACCTGCTCGAGGAGCTGCAGGCGCGGCTGGGGCTGACGTATCTCTTCATCGCGCACGATCTGTCGGTGGTGCGCCACATCTCCGACCGCGTCGCGGTGATGTACCTCGGCAAAGTGGTCGAGCTCGCCGACCGTCAGGCGCTGTACGAGGATCCCCTACATCCCTATACCCGCGCCCTGCTCTCGGCGGTGCCGATCCCGGACCCGCAGCTCGAAGCGCGCCGCGAGCGAACGGTGCTGCGGGGTGAGGTCCCGAGCCCCCTCAAGCCCCCGTCGGGCTGCGTGTTCCACCCGCGCTGTCCCATCGCGATCGATCGCTGCGCTGCGGAAATCCCGCCGCTGCGGGAGATCAAGCCGGGGCACTGGGCGGCTTGTCATCTCGCTTGACAGGGAATAACAATCCCTCTTAACTAGTTTGCTTTTACGGAACCCCCGGCCAAGAGGGGTCCAGGGTCCACGGCCACTTCGAGGAGGTTTTCATGAGACGACTCGCGCGCTTGCTGGCGCTCGCCGCCGGAGCGATGCTCGCCTTTTCCGCGCAGGCTCAAACGCCGCGGAGCGGCGGTGAGCTGATCTTCCCCGTGCCCTCCGAGCCCCCGTCCTACGACGGGCACCGCGAGGAGACCTTCGGGCTGATCCATCCGATCGCGCCGTTCTACAACCTGCTGTTGCGCGTCGACCCGCTCGATAGGAGCGGCACCAAGCCCGCGCCCGATCTCGCCGAAAGCTGGACGGTCTCGCGGGACGGCCTCGTCTATACCTTCAAGCTGCGCCGCGGCGTCAAGTTCCACGACGGAGCCGACCTCACCTCGCGCGACGTCAAGGCCACCTACGACAAGATCATCTTCCCGCCCGCGGGCGTCGGCTCGAGCCGGAAGGGGCAGTACTCCGACGTGGCCGCGGTCGAGGCGCCGGACTCGCACACGGTCGTGTTCCGCCTGAAGGAGCCCTCGGGCTCGTTCATCTCGTCGCTGCTCTCGCCGTACAACTTCATCTACAAGGCCGACATCCTCGCCAAGGACATGCACTGGTACGAGAAGAACATCATGGGGACCGGCCCGTTCACCTTCGTCGAGCACGTCAAGGGCTCGCACGTGGTGGGCAAGAAGAACCCGAACTACTGGGACAAGGGCAAGCCGTATCTCGACGGGTTCCGGGCGATCTTCATGCGCGACTCGGCGGCGCAGGTGGCCGCGATCCGCGGCGAGCGGGCGCACATCCAGTTCCGCGGCTTCAGCCCGGCCGAGCGCGACAGCCTGGTCGCTGCGCTCGGCAACAAGATCACGGTGCAGGAAAGCCCGTGGGACTGCATTCTGCTGGTCGGGATCAACCACGAGAAGAAGCCGTTCGACGACAAGCGCGTGCGCCGCGCGCTGACGCTCGCCATCGATCGCTACGAAGGCTCCAAGGCGCTCTCCAGGATCGCGATCGTGAAAGAGGTTGCGGGCGTCCAGGTGCCCGGCACGCCGTTCGCGACGCCGCCCGAGGAGCTCGCCAAGGTCGCCGGCTACTGGCCCGACATCAAGGCCTCGCGCGCCGAGGCGCGGCGCCTGCTCAAGGAGGCCGGCGTTCCGGAGGGCTTCTCGTTCACCTTCACCAACCGCGGCATCCCGATGCCCTACGAGCCGCTCGGCGTGTGGCTGATCGACCAGTGGCGCCAGATCGGCCTCAACGTCAAACAGGAAGTGATCGAGGCGGCGGCCTATTTCGGGGTGATCCGCAGGGGCGATACGCAGGTGCACATGGACTTCCAGTGCGGCTACATCGTCGAGCCCGACCTCGACATGTACAAGTTCCTCTCGACCGACCGCAACCCGGCGAACTACGGGCGCTACAAGGACCCGGTGCTCGACGGCCTGTACGACAAGCAGAGCCGGGCGACCAACGTCGAGGAGCGCAAGAAGTTCGTCCGGGAGTTCGAGAAGCGGCTGCTCGACGAGGAGGCCCATTACCTGATGACGCTGCAGTGGCATCGCATCATTCCGCACTCGGCCAAGGTGAAGGGCTGGACGGTCACGCCGAGCCACTACCTCAACAACATGCTCGACACGGTCTGGCTCTCCGAGTGAGCTGAGCGCACGCCGGCGGCCGCCGCGCCGCCGGCGTGACCTCGCGATGGGCTACTACATCCTCAAGCGGCTGCTCGCCATGATCCCGACCCTGCTCGGGGTCGCGGTGCTGATCTTCGTTCTGCTGCGCGTCGTCCCGGGCGACGTCGTCGAGGCCCGCTACCTCACCCAGGGCAGCCAGTTCCAGTCGCAGGAGCTGATGGACATCGAGCGCAGGAAGCTCGGCCTCGACCAGCCGCTATGGAAGCAGTTCGCCGGCTGGATGGCGGGGCTCGCGCGCCTCGACTTCGGGCTGTCGATGTGGACGGGGGCGCCGATCACCGAGGAGATCAAGCTGCGCTTCGCGCTGTCGCTGCAGCTCGCCATCATGGCGAGCGCCATAGCGACGCTGCTGGCGATTCCGCTCGGCATCCTCGCCGCGATCAAGCAGGACACCTGGGTGGACTACGCGGTGCGGGTGTTCTCGATCGCCGGCCTCGCCACGCCCTCGTTCTGGCTCGGCATCCTGATGATCCTCGGGATGCTGATCTTCTTCAAATGGCTGCCGCCGATGGTGTTCACGCCGCTCTGGGTGAACCCCTGGGACAACCTCGCGCAGCTCATCTGGCCGGCGCTCGCGGTCGGCTACCGCTATTCGGCGGTGGGCATGCGCATGATGCGCTCGGCGATGCTCGAGGTGCTGCGCGAGGACTACATCCGCACCGCGCGCGCGAAGGGGCTGTGGCTGAAGCTGATCCTCGCGCGCCACGCGCTGAAGAACGCGATCCTGCCGGTGCTCACGATCATCAGCCTCGAGTTCGCGTTTCTGCTCGGCGGGCTGGTCGTGACCGAGCAGGTCTTCAACCTGAACGGGCTGGGAATGCTGTTCGTCGAGGCGATCGCGCGCCGCGACTACACGCTCACGCAGGCGCTCGTGATGCTCGTCGCGACCTTCTTCCTGATCGTCAACTTCGTGGTCGACATCGCCTACGCCTGGCTCGACCCGCGCATCCGCTACCGCTGATGTCGGTCAGCGCGCAAACCCTCGAGGAACTGGCGCGCGCCGGCGAACGCACGGGCTGGCGCGCCGCGGTCGGCGATTTCATCCGGCGGCGTCCGCTCGGCGCGGTCGGCGGGTTCATCGTGCTCATCATGGCGCTCGCCGCGGCGACCGCCGGGTTCCTCGCGCCGTACCATCCGCTCGAGACCGACTATGGGGCGATGCTCGCCGCGCCGGATGCCAAGCACTGGCTCGGGACCGACGCCTTCGGCCGCGACGTGCTCTCGCGCATCATCTACGGCTCGCGCACCGCGCTGATGGTCGGGCTGGGAGCGTCGCTCCTCGGCGCGACGCTCGGCTCGCTGATCGGGGTCGCGAGCGCCTACTTCGGCGGCCGGGTGGATCTCGTCGTCCAGCGGATCATGGACGTCTTCTTCGCGTTCCCGGTCATCATCCTCGCGCTCGCCGTGGTCGCCGTGCTCGGCACCGGGGCCGGCAACGTGATCCTCGCCATCGCCACGCCGATGGTCCCGCGCTGCGCGCGGGTCGTGCGCTCGAGCGCGCTCGCGGTGCGCGAGATGCCCTACGTGGACGCCGCGCGCGCGGCCGGCTACGGCCACCGGCGCATCATCCTGCGCCACATGCTGCCGAACGTCATGGCGCCGATCCTCATCATGGCGACCGCGTTCCTCGGCGAGGCGATCCTGCTCGAGGCCTCGCTCTCGTTCCTCGGGCTCGGCGTGCAGGAGCCGACTGCGGCGTGGGGCCTGATGCTGCGCGGCGCGGCGGTGCAGTTCGCCGAGGCCGCGCCCTGGATGGCGATCTTCCCGGGGCTCGCGATCAGCCTCGCGGTCTTCGGCTTCAACCTCTTCGGCGACTCGCTGCGCGACGCGCTCGATCCGCGGCTGCGGACGCAGTAGAGCGGCGGGCGCCGCGCCCGCGCACCTTTCGAACGATTGGAACGGGCCCCGCGGACGCGGGGCCTAGAACGCCGCCTGTCTGCGGGCGATCCCGATGTCGACGACCTTCGGGGTGGCGGGCCGCGCCGGCTCGCCCGCGATCTGGCAGTCGAGCCACCGCACGATGGGCAGGAACTCCTGGCGCTGCGTCTCGGTGGACTGGGGCTCCATGTCGAAGACGCCGAGGCCGGCCTCCGCGGCATGGATGTAGGTGTCGGAGTCGCTGATCCGGGTGAGGAACGGCAGGTTCAGCGATCTCAGGAAGCGCTCGAGCGGCTCGTAGACCGGCATCGAGGTGCGCACCCGGTTCGCCACGACGGCGACCCTGACGTTGCGCTGGCGGACCCGGCCGAGGAGCAGCAGGTCCTTCAGGAAAGCCGCCGTGGCGTGGACGTCGATCGACGACGGCGCGACCGGGATGATGATCGAGTCGGCCTTGCCCACGACCTCCTGCAGGAGCAGCCCTTTCACCGCGCCGGGGGCGTCGATGAGCTGGATCTCGGTCTCGTTCGGCAGCCAGGTCTGCAGGGTGCGGAGGAGGTGCGCCTTCGGGGGTGTGCCGTTCGCGCCGTGGATGCGCGTGAGATGCGGCGGACGCATCCTGAGCCACTGCAGGCTCGACCCCTGCGGGTCGTAGTCCATGATCGCCACCCGGGCCTGGGCGGTGGCGTAGTAGCTGGCGAGGTTGGTCGTGACGGTCGTCTTGCCGCAACCGCCCTTCGAGTTGATCACCAGTATCGTTCGCATGGCCCGGGCCCCGCCGTCCGCATGACGGGGATTCGTCAAGCATCAGGCATGCCGATCTACCGCGCGCGGCGTTCCGGGTGGAGTGCTTTTGTCACAGGGCCGCCCGGCCGGTTCGAAGCCCGCGTCCGGGTGTGACGCAGTTCTCGGACGGGAGGGCCGTCGAGCCCCGGACGGAGCGCCGCGGGCGGTCCGCGCCTTCCAATGCGGTCCCCGGCGTGGCACGGCGCTGCCATCCGGCGACGGGATCGCGCCAGGCTCCGTCCGCCGGCTCAGGCTTACACCGGCTCCGGGTTATAGTCCGCCCGCTATGGACTTCCGACCTCTGGGACGCACCGGCGTGCAGGTGTCCCGGCTCTGCTTCGGGACCATGTCCTTCGGCGGCGACGCCGACGAGAGCACCTCGGCCGCGATGTATCGCGCATGCCGCGCGGCCGGCATCAACTTCTACGACACCGCGAACCGGTACAACGCCGGGCGCTCGGAGGAGATTCTCGGCGCGCTGATCCAGGGCCACCGCGAGGAGCTCGTCCTCGCCACGAAGTGCTTCGAGTCGATCGGCCCCGACGTCAACGCGCGGGGCGGCTCCCGCCGCTACGTCACGCGCGCGGTGGAGGACAGCCTGAAGCGCCTCCGGACCGACCGCGTCGAGCTCCTGTACCTGCACCACTACGACCCGCTCACGCCGATCGAGGAGTCGATGCGCGCGCTGGAGGATCTGGTGCGCGCGGGCAAGATCCTCTATCCGGCGGTGAGCAACTACGCCGCTTGGTGGACCCAGAAAGCGCTCGACCGCCAGGAGGCGCACGGCTGGGCGCGCCTCCAGGCCATCCAGCCGATGTACAACCTGGTGAAGCGCCAGGCCGAGGTGGAGATCCTGCCGATGGCCCAGGCGAACGCGCTCGCGGTCTTCCCCTACAGCCCGGTGGGCGGCGGCCTGCTCTCCGGGAAGTACGCGCAGAAGGAGAAGCCCGCGGTCGGGCGCCTGGTCGAGAAGGTGCAGTACCAGGACCGCTACGGCGAGGAGTGGATGCACGAGACCGCCCGGAAGTTTGCCGCGTTCTGCGCCGAGCGCGGGGTGCATGCGGTGAGCATGGCGGTCGCGTGGGTGGGGGGCCATCCCGCCGTCACCGCGCCGATCATCGGCGCGCGCAACGTCGATCAGCTGCGCGCCTCGCTCGACTCGGTCAAGATCGCGATGACGCCCGAGCTGCGCGCGGAGATCTCGGCGCTGTCGCGCATGCCGCCGCCCGCCACCGACCGGCTCGAAGAGCTCAAGCCCAAGAAGTAGCGGCCGCGGCCGCGGCTGCGCGCGCGACGGCCGCCCCGCCAGCGAGGAATGCCATGAAGATCACTGCGATCGACAGCTCGATCCTCACCGTTCCGACGCCGCCCCCGATCGCGTCGCAGTATCCGCAGCAGAAGCTCGTCGTCGCCGAGATCGCGACCGACGAGGGCATGACGGGCCTCGGCTACAGCCTCGTGTTCGGCGGGGGCGGCGCGGAGGCGGTGCTCGCTTACGTCGAGCGGCTGAAGGCCGTGCTGCTGGGAGAGGACCCGGTCTGCGTCGAGCGCCTGTGGGAGAAGATGTTCCGCGCCGACCAGGGCATCAGGAAGCAGGGCGTCGCCGCCTATGCGATCTCCGCGCTCGACATCGGCCTGTGGGACATCGCCGGGAAGGCCGCCGGGATGCCGCTCTACAAGCTCTGGGGCGCGGTGACCGACCGCATCCCCGCCTACGGGAGCGGCGGCTGGTCGAAGTACAGCGAGCGGGACCTCGTCGCGGAGGCCGAGAAGTACGCCGAGCTGGGCTGCCGCCACTACAAGATGAAGATCCACCACCCCGACCCGCGCGACAACCGCAAACGCGTCGAGGCGGTGCAGCGCGCGCTCGGGACCCGCGCGCGCATGATGGTCGACGTCAACCAGCGGCTCGACGTTCTCGGCAGCGTGCGCCAGGCCGCGCTGCTCGAAGACCTCGACCTCGTCTGGTACGAGGAGCCGGTGATCGCCGACGACAACGCCGCCTGCGCCGAAGTCGCGCGCGCGATCAAGATCCCGGTCGCCACCGGCGAGAACCACTACACCCGCTGGGAGTTCCGCGACCTCCTGGAGCGCCGCGCGGCGCGCTACCTCATGCCCGACGTGTGCCGCGCGCTCGGCTTCACCGAGACCCTCAAGATCGGCCACCTCGCCGCCGCGCACGGCATCGCCCTGTCGCCGCACGTCGTGCACGAGCTCTCGCTCCACGTCGTCGGGGCGCTCGCCAACGGCTTCCTCGTCGAGTTCATCGACTGGACCCCGCCCGATCTCTTCGAGGAGATGCCCCGGTGCCGCGACGGCCACTTCGCGATCCCGGATCGTCCGGGGCACGGGATGGCGCTCGCCCGGGGCGCGAAGGACAAGTACCGCACCGGCTAGCGCCGGCGCTTCGAGACAAGCGCGCGTGACCACCGTCTGCGTGTTCGGCGGCACGGGCTTCCTCGGCCGACGGGTGGTGCAGCGCCTCGCGGCGACGTCGACCGTCCGCGTCGCGGTCCGCGATGCCGACCGGGCGCGAGACGTCCTGCCCGCAGGCAGCGCAGTCCTGCGCGCCGACGTGCGCGACCAGGCCTCGGTAGCCGCCGCCGTTGCCAGGGCAGACGCCGTGGTCAACGCGGTGTCCCTGTACATCGAACGAGGCGACTCGACCTTTGAAGCCGTGCACGAGCGCGGCGCCGCGACGCTCGCTCGGGAAGCGGCGGCCGCCGGCGTCCCCCGCCTGGTCCTCGTGTCGGGGATCGGCGCCGACCCGGAGTCGCCGTCGTCCTACATTCGCGCGCGCGGCCGCGGCGAGCTCGCGGTCCGGCAGGCGTTTCCCGGCGCGACGATCGTCCGGCCGGGCGCCATGTTCGGTCCGGGCGATGCGCTGTTCGGCACCGTCGCCGCCGTCGCCCGCCTCCTGCCGGTGCTCCCGTTGATCGGCGGCGGCCACACCCGTCTCCAACCGGTCTATGTGGAGGACGTCGCGGAGGCCATCGGACGCATCCTCGCCGACCCGGGGACGGCCGGGCAGACCTACGAGCTCGCGGGCCCCGGCGTATTCACGCTCCGCGAGCTGGCGAGCTTCGCGCAGCGGCTCGTCAACAGGCCGCCGTGGACCCTGCCGGTCCCGTTCGCGCTCGCCGAGGTTCTGGCGCAGCTCTTCGAGCGCCTGCCCAGTCCGCCGCTCACGACCGGCCAGGTCGATCTGCTCAAGGCGGACAACGTCGCGAGCGGAACGCTGCCGGGGCTGAAGGTGCTCGGCATCGAGGCGAAGGCGATCGAGGAGATCGTGCCGACTTACGTCGGACCGAAGCGCGCGCCCGTGTCGGATTAGGCGCGAGCTCGCGCATCCGCGGGCCGCGACGCGCCATAATTCGCCACGAGACGAACCGATGAAAGCTCTGGTCCTCCACCGCCACGGCGGGCTCGAGAATCTGGAAGTCGTGTCCGACTACCCTACCCCGCGGGCGACCGAGGGGCACGTGGTCATCCGGGTACGCGCGTCTTCCCTCAACCATCACGACGTGTTCACCGTGAAGGGGATGCCGGGGATAAAGGTGCCGCTGCCGGTGGTGCTCGGGCTCGACATGGCCGGCGAGATCCACGAGCTCGGCAGCGGGCTCGAGTCGAGCGGCTGGAAGCGCGGCGATCGCGTGCTCGTGCACCCGCTGCACAAGCAGGCCGGGCTGCTGGGCGAGATGCTCGACGGCGGCATGGCGGAGTACTGCCGGGTCGCGGCGGACCAGCTCCTGCGCCTGCCCGACGGCGTGGCGTTCGAGGACGCGGCGGCGCTGCCGGTCGCCTACGGGACGGCGCACCGCATGCTGATCACCCACGACACCATCGCGAAGGGCGACAAGGTGCTCGTGCTCGGCGCCGGGGGCGGCGTCGGCACGGCGAGCGTCGTGCTCGCGAAGCACGTCGGCTGCGAGGTCATCGCCTGCGCCTCGAGCCAGGCGAAGCTCGCGCGCTTGAAAGCGCTCGGCGCCGACCATCTCGTGAACTACAGCGAGGTGGATTTCTCGAAGTGGGTGATCGAGCGCTACGGCAAGCCGCAGCGTCGCAGCGATGCGGGCGGCGTGGACTGCGTCGTGAACTTCACCGGCGGCGACACCTGGGTGCCGTCGCTCCGGTGCCTGAAGCGCGGCGGCAGGCTCGTCGTCTGCGGCGCCACCGGGGGCCACGATCCGAAGGAGGACCTGCGCTACGTCTGGACCTTCGAGCTGAAGATCCTCGGCTCGAACGCCTATTCCGACGCGAACCTCCGGGCCCTGCTCGAGATGGTGTCGAAGGGCGAGCTCAAGCCGGCGATCGACCAGGTGCTGCCGCTCGAGCGCGCGGCGGAAGGCCTGCGGCTGCTGCGCGACCGCCAGGCGATCGGCAAGATCGTGGTGGCGCCGTGAGCGCGGAGCGGATCAGCTTCGAGGAGGCCCAGGCGCGGCTCACCCGCGGGCCCTACCACCGGTGGCTCGGCCTGCAGCTCGTCGCGCTCGGCGAGGACACGGTCGAGATCAAGGCCCGCTGGCGCGAGGACTGGGTCGTGAACCCGGATCGCGGCAACACCCATGGAGGGATCCTCGCCGCGCTCGTCGACATCGCGGCGGACTGGGCGCTCGTCCACCGCCTCGGCCGGGCGGTGCCGACCATCGACATGCGGGTCGACTACCACCGCTTCGCGCTGCGGGGGGACCTCCTGGCGAAGGGCCGGGTCGTCAAGTTCGGCAGCCAGTTCGCGGTGTGCGAATCCCAGGTGTTCGACGCGGACGGCCGGCTGCTCGCGAGCGGCCGCGGCACGTACCTCACTGCACCGCCGCAGAGCTAGCGCGCACCGACGACGCGCGTCATTGACGAGCGCTCGCCGTTGTCCCTACCATGGATCTCGTACGTTGCGGCCGCAGTCGCGGCGCGCGTCGTCTTCAAAGGGGATCGACCATGAATGCACTGCGCAGGGTGGTGGCGGGCGCCGTTTTGGCGTTGCTGTCGTTCGCGGCGGTCGCGCAAACCTATCCGACCCGGCCGATCAAGCTCATGGTGCCGTACGCCGCGGGCGGGGTCTCGGACATCCTCGGGCGGGCGCTCGCGCAGAAGATGACCGAGCTCCTCGGCCAGCCCATGGTGGTCGAGAACCGGGGCGGCGCGGGCGGGACGCTCGGCACCGGCCTCGTCGCCGAGGCCGGGCCGGACGGCTACGCCATCGTCCTCTCCAGCCTGACGGCGTACGCGATCGCGCCGAACATGATGAAAAAGGTCCCCTACGATCCGGTCAAGAGCTTCACCGCGATCGGCGGCGTCGCGGTCGCGCCCAACATCCTGACCGTCAGCACGGCCTCGCCGTTCAACACGCTGCGCGACATCGTCACCTACGGCCGGGCGAATCGCGACAAGCTGAGCTTCGGCTCGTCGGGCATCGGCAGCGTCGGGCACCTGTCGGGCGAGGTGCTGCGGACCTCGGCGAAGGTGACCATGGTCCACGTGCCGTACAAGAGCGCCGGGCTCGCCTATCCCGACATGATCTCGGGGAACATCTCGATGGTGTTCGACACGCTGCCGTCGGCGCTCAACCACATCAAGTCGGGCAAGGCGAAGCCGATCGCCGTGCTCTCGGACAAGCGCTCGCCGCTGCTGCCCGAAACTCCGACCTTCGCCGAGGCGGGCTTCCCGGAGGCGACGCTGCACTTCTGGTTCGGGCTCCACGGCCCGGCGAAGATGCCCCCGGCGGTGGTCGAGAAGCTGAGCGACACGCTCAAGAAGGCGCTCGAGTCGACCGATCTGCGCGACCGGTTCGCGAGCCTCGGCGCCGACCCCTACCCGCTCACGCCCGGCGAGCTGCAGGAGAAAACGAGCGCCGACTTCGCGAAGCTCGCGAACGTGATCAAGGCGGCGGGGATCGAGCCCCAGTAGCTTTAGCCGGCGACCGACTCGCCGCGCGTGCGCGCGGCGAGCTCGGCGCGCACCGCGTTGCGATCGATCTTGCCCGCGCCGTTCAGCGGCAGATCCTTCTCGCCCACGATCGCGACGAAGCGCGGGTGCGAGTACTTGGGCCCGTGCTCGAGGCAGTAGCCCTTGATCTCGGCCGCGCTCGCGCGCATGCCGCGGTTGAGCACGATCATCGCGGCCGGGACGTACCCCTTGACCGGGTGCGGCACCGGCACGACGACGGCGTTCGCGACGGCCGGATGGCGGAAGAGCAGATCCTCGACTTCCTTCGGATAGATGTTCTCCCCGCCGCAGGAGAACATGTCGTCGGTGCGCGCCTTGAAGTAGAAGAAGCCGTCCGCGTCGCGCCGGAAGACGTCGCCGGTGCGCAGCCAGCCGTCGCGCAGCTTCTCGCGCGTGAGATCGGGGCGCTTGTGGTAGCCGAGGCAGTTGTAGGGAGACTTGAGCCAGAGCTCGCCCTCGTCCTCGCGATCCTGCCCGTCGGCGCCGACCAGGCGAACCTCGAACTCCGGCGCCTGCACGCCCGGCGATCCGCGCGGCACGCGCCGGCCGTCGAGCGGCGTGCGGAACGGGCTCCCGCCCTCGGTCAGCCCGTAGCTCTCCGTCACCTGGATGCCGGGGAGCGCCTTCTCCACCTCGTCCATGAGCTCGGGCGTCACCACGGCCGAGCCGATGGTGAGGCCCTTGAGCGCGGAGAGGTCGAGCGCGGCGAGCACGTCGCGGCGCTGCAGGAACATGGTGAACACGGCCGCCACGCCGCGCGAGTACGTGCAGCGGTACTTCGCGAGCGCCTCGAGGTACGCGCGCGGGTCGTAGCCGGGCATCAGCACGAACGAGGCGCCGGCGTAGAGCGTCGGCTTGACCGTGCCGCGCATCGCGTTCTTGTGGAAGAGCGGGAGCGCGATGAGGCCGCGATCGTCGGGGCTCGTCGGCCAGTGCCGCTGGTTGTAGGCGACGTACCAGAGCATGCCGGCGTGCGTCATGATGGCGCCCTTCGGCAGGCCGGTGGACCCCGAGGTGTAAGGCTGAAACGCCTGCGCGTCGGGCGCGAGCTCGGGCGGCGAGTCGAGCCGCGCGCTCGCATCGCGCGCCGCCGAGTAGTCGAGCCACCCGGCGGGAGCGTGCTCGAGCGCGATCCGCTCCGCGAGCGGCGCGGCTCGCGCGACCTCCATCGCGCCCTGGTGGATTGCGGGCTCGACGAACGCAATCCGGCACTCCGCGTCCTCGAGGATGAACTTCAGCGTGTCGCGCGCGAGCCGGGTGTTGATGGGGACGGGAATCGCGCCCGCGCGCATCGCGCCGAAGAAGATCTCGAGGAACTCGACCCGGTTGCCGACGATCATCCCGACGCGCTCGCCGGGCCGCACGCCGAGCCGGCGCACGAGGCCGGCGACGCGGTCGGCGCGCTCGTCGAGCTCGGCGTAGGTGACGCGCCGCTCGACGTTTCCATGGAGGTCGATCACCGCGACCCGGTCCGGGAAGCGGGCGACCGAGCCGGCGAAGAAGTACCCGAGGTTGGCCGTGCGCGGATCCACGCCGTCAGTCCCTGAACGCACGGTCGGCGCCGAGATAGGCGGCGATCATCCACGCGTACACCTTCGCGGCGGCGAAGGTGCGGTCCACCGACGCCATGTCGAGATCGGTGTGCGCGAACGCCTGCTCGCCCGAGCCGAAGTTGGCGGTCTCGATGCCGACGAAGTTGAGGTAGCCCTGGTCGTGCGCGGACTGGCCGTAGAACGCCTCGGGCGCCGCGCCGAGCATCGCCTCGCAGCCGGCTTTGAGGAGGCGGACGACGCGCGAGCCCTCGCCGACCAGGCTCGGGTACATGACCGCGCCCTTCTCGACCTCGACGCGCAGCGGCTTGCCGGAGACGGGGTCCGCCCAGCCGTCGACGGCGCCGGCGACGCGCGCGATCTCCGCCACCACCGCGTCGGGATCCTCGCCCGGCAGCAGCCGCCGGTCGAGCCCGATCTCGCAGCGGCCCTGCACGGTGTGGGTCGACTTCGGGAAGCTCTCGATGCGATTGCACGTGAGCGACGCCGCGCCGAGCTGCGGATGCGCCCGATCCTGGGGGATCTCGGCCGCGAGCCGGCGCAGCACCTCGGCCGCGCCGGTGATCGCGTTCGCGGCATCGCGCGGACGGCTCGAGTGCGACGGCTGCCCGCGCACGATCACCTTCACGTCCACGCGACCGCGATTTCCGAGCTGGAGCTTCAGGCTGTTGCCGTACACGAACGCGAGGTCGGTCCGGATCTTCTCCTGCTCGACCACGTTGCGGATCGCGTCGTGCTTGCCGGTCTCGCCGGAGACGCAGCAGACGAACACCAGCCGTCCGTCGAGCGCGATGCCGGCGCCGCGGACCGCCTCCATGGCGTGCAGCATCGCCGCCATCGTCCCCTTCTGCTCGCTCGCCCCCTTGCCGAGCACGGCCTCGCCCGGAAGCCCGTGCGGCGTCGCGTCGATGACCTTGCCGCCGTACGGATCGGGCATGGTCGACGGCGGCTGATTCATCGCGTGGGTCACGAGCATCAGCGAGCGGCCCGACCGCCCCGCCGATTCGGCGATGAGGTTGCCCATCGCGTCCTGACGGACGTTCGTCATGCCGAGGTCGCGCATGCGCGGCAGCAGCGCGACCTTCATGAACTCGCGGAGCTGCGGCTCCTCCTCGAGGAGGTCGGTCTGCGGGCTCGGCACGCGCACGAGTTCCTGGAAGATGGCGCGCGCGCGCGCGCGCGACAGGTGCGGCGCGAGGCGCGCGGCGATCGCATCGGACGTCGGTGCGCCGGTCGGCATCGGGAAGGGAACCTGTAGGCGAGGCGATTCGGTACGATATGCCGATCGAGGCTAGCACCGGCGGCGACCGAGCGTCAATTTGATCGGGGCAAGGATCAGGTGAGCGCGATTCACATCAAGGATGCGGCGATCCTCACGCTCGACGCCGCGGGGCGGTTCATCGAGCGCGGCGACATTCTGATCGACGGCGGGACCATCCGCGCCGTGGGCGAGCTCGGCCGGGAGCCGGTGCCGGCGGGCGCGCGAGTGATCGATGGACGCGGCTTCCTCGCCGCGCCGGGCCTGGTGAACGCGCACACGCACAGTCCCGGCGCGCTCAGCGCCGGCACCCAGGACGGCGCGAGCCACCCGGCGTTCATGTGGCTCAACCAGGCCGACACGAGCGGCCGCACGCCGCGGGAGGTGTACGTCAGCGCGATGCTCAACGCCGCGCAGATGCTGCTCGGCGGGATCACGACGCAGATCGACCACTTCCCGGCGCAGAACTTCGGGCCCGAGGACGTCGCGGCCGCGGTGCAGGCCCACCGCGACAGCGGCATGCGGACGGTCCTCGGCTTGCGCGTGTTCGACGACGACTTCGCCGACATCTTTCCCGCCGACCAGCCGCTGCCGCCGGGCCTCGCCGAGGAGCTCAAGCGGCTCGCGCCGCTGCCGCCGAAGCCCCTCGCGGAGACGCGCGCGATCGTCGAGGACTCGGTCGCGCGCTATCACGATCCCCGCGGCCGGATCACCGTGTTCCCCTCCCCGACCAACCCGGTGCGCTGCAGCGACGAGCTGCTCGTCATGTGCCGCGACATCGCCGCGAAGCACGACCTCGGCATCCACACGCACCTCCTCGAATCGAAGGTGCAGACGGCGATCGCCGAGCGCCGCTACGGCTGCACGATGGTCAAGCATCTCGAGGACCTGGGGCTCCTCGGCCCGCGCCTCAGCTGCGCGCACACGATCTGGGTCGAGGCGGAGGACATCGAGCGCCTCGCCGCCCACGGCGTGGTGGTCGTGCACAACCCCGAGAGCAACCTCAAGCTCGGCACCGGCATCGCGCCGATCGCGCAGATGCTGGCGCGGGGCGTGAACGTGGCGCTCGGCACCGACGGCAGCGTCACCAACGACAACGTCGTGATGCACGAGGCGATGCGCCTCGCGGCGATGCTCAACCGGACGGCGACCCGCGATCGCCGGCAGTGGATCACCGCGGCGCAGGCGCTCGACATGGCGACCCGCGGCGGCGCGAAGGCGGTGCGGCGGGACGACATCGGCCGCATCGCGCCCGGCTGCCGCGCCGACATCGTCCTCTACGACCTCGCCACTCCCGCCTGGACGCCGTTCAACGATCCGGTCCGGCAGATGGTGTTCGCCGAGACCGGCGCCAGCGTCGACACGGTGATCGTCGACGGCGAGGTGATCGTCGAGGACGGGGAAGTCAGGCGCTTCGACGCGGCCGCGATCCTCGCCGAAGCGAAGCCGATGCTGCGCGCGATCCGCGAGCGGAACCGCGATCTCTACGCGTTCGCCCAGAAGATGGGCGAGCTCTTTCCATGACCCGCAAGGAGCAGTCGATGACCGACTACGTCCCGCACCTCAAGCTCACCCACGAGGGCGCGCTCAAGATCCTCCGCGCGGCGATCGACAAGGCACTCGAGATGAAGCAGCCGCAGTGCATCACCATCACCGACGACGGCGGGCATCTGCTCGCGTTCGTGCGGATGGACGGGGCCAAGGTGCTGAGCATCGACTCCTCGCGCAAGAAGGCGATGACCGCCGCCTCGTCGCGCGTCCCGACCGGGCAGACGACCCCGGCGAACGAGCTGAAGCTCGCGCTCGCGACCGACGGCAAGCTCACCAATCTGCTCGGCGGGCTGCCGATCGTCGTCGACGGCAAGGTGATCGGCGCGATCGGGGTGGGGTCGGGGACGGGCGAGCAGGATCTCGAGGTCGCGAAGGCCGCGCTCGCCGCGATCCCGGGCACGAAGCAGTTCTGAGCCGGCGGGCGCTCGATCCGTCAGCGGTACTCATAGCCCACGATGACGGTGCCGAACCCGTGCGCCGCGGGCGCGCCCGGAGGCGTCGGGCTGAACTCGCGGGTCCGGACCGTGTAGGCGTAGGTCACGCGCCAGTGCTCGAGGAATCTCACCGATAGGCCGACGGTGCCGTCGAGCACGAACGGCTTCTTCTCGACGCTCGGCCCTTCGCGGAAGACCCCGCCGTCCAGGAACGTGTTCCAGGCGACCGCGCGCCCCTCGCCGCCGGCGAAGACGTACCACTCGGTCTCCGTCTTGCTGCAGCGCGCAGGGCTCGGGGAGGTGCGCGGCGGGAACGCAGCGCCAGCGGGCGTCCGCAACGGCAGGTCGCCCGCGCCGAACCCGCAGATGTTCTCGCCGAAGCGGACGGTCAGCCCCGCCCGCGCGAGCGTGTACGGGCTTCCCAGTGATGCGCCGACGTGCGGTATCACGTCCCAAGTTCCCTGCGGGCTCGCGAGCCGCCACCTGCCGACGTAGCTCACCTGGAGCGTCGGCTCGTTCCGGAGCTGATTGGACCAGCCCTGGGGGATCGGGGCATGGACGATCTCGTGCCAGTTCGTCTGGACGAAATCCGCGCCCGCGGCAGGCCCGATGACGCCCAGGATGAGCTCGAAGGACTGCTGGCGCTCGTGAAAGCGCGAGCGCTCCAGGCGCTCCGTATACGTCGCGACCCCGCCGAGGTACAGCCATCCCGCCCAGGGGCGATCGTCGGGCTGCGGCGCGGGCTCGGTGATCCTGTTCGGGGTGTAGATCTCCTGTCCGAGGAACAGGCCGACGTTCCTCAGGCAGCCATCGCACGCCCGCCCACCGATGGAGCCGGCCGGCTTCTCCAGGAAGTCGGGCCCGTCGCCGGGCGCATAGACGTAGCCGAGCCTGATGCCGTTCGTGTACCAGCGATCGGTCGCGTTCCTGAGCGCGAAGAAATCGTTGTCGATCCTCAACTGCCAGCCGGGCACGCCCGGGTCGGGCGACTGTGCGGAAACGGTGGCCGCCGCTGCCATCGCGATGCCGCCTATGGCTCGACGGACTGCCAGTCGACGCATGCGGGTCGACTAGGACAGGTGCGCGACCGAGGCGATCTCGACCAGGAACTCCGGCTTCACGAGGTCCGCGCGGATGCAATAGCGCGCCGGCGGGCTCTCCGGGAAGTACTCGCGGTACACCTCGTTCATCGCCGCGTAGTCCTTCAAATCCTTGAGGAAGATCTGGTTGAACGCCACGTCCTCGAGCGATCCGCCGGCCGCTTCGAGCACCGCCTTGATCGACTCGAGGACGAAGCGCGTCTGGGCCTTCACGTCGCCGGCGCCGACGAGCTTGCCGTCCTTGTCGAGGGCGAGCGTGCCGGAGACGTAGACGGCGTTGCCGGCCTTCGTGCCCGGCGAATAGGGCGCCAGCGGCGGCGCCGACCCTTTCGGAACAATCACTTTGTATGGCATGGCTGGCCTACCGGTGTTGTTGCAGGAACTTGAGGACCGCCGCATCGAACGCTTCGGTCGCGGTCTCCGAGGCGCAGTGGCCGCCCTTGTCCAGCAGCTCGAGCTCGGCGCCGGGGATCAGCCGCGCGAGCTGCTCGGAGAAGTACGGCGGCGTGACGAAGTCGTCCTTCGCGCAGATCACCAGCGTCGGCGCGGTGATCCGCGCGAGATCGCCGGTGCGGTCGAACGCTACGATCGCGTCGATGCGGCTCGCGACGATCTCGGCCCCGGGGAAGCCGGCGATGGCGAGCTGCTCCCGCTCCTCGATCAGCGCGATGTTCTTGTTGATCCACCAATCCGGGTACAGGAAGAACGGCGTCGATCGCACGTACGCGGCGGGTCCGGCGGCGGCGAGCAGGGCGCGCCGGGCCTCGAACACGCGCTTGAAGAACGGATCGGCTCGCGTCCAGCTCGCGTAGATCACCAGGCTCGCCACGCGCTCCGGGCGCGTGACCGCCAGCGTCTGCGCCATGACGCCCCCGGTCGAGTGCCCGAGGACGTGCGCGCGCTCGATCCGCAGATGGTCCATCAGCCGGACGAGGTCGTCGGTCATCTGATCGACCGAGTACGCGATCTTCGAGTGCGTGCTCTGCCCGGTGCCCCGATGGTCGTGCGTGATCACCCGGTGCTTCGCCGAGAACGCCGGCAGGTTGGGCGTCCAGTAGCCGCTGATGCCGCCCAGTCCCGAGACCAGGAACAGCGGCGGGCCCTCGCCATGGACCTCGTAGTAGAGCTCGAAGCCGCCGAGATCGGCCTTGGGCATGCGCTTCTCCTTCTTGCCCCGTCGAGCGTGCCACAAGGGTGAGGCAGTCCGCAACGTCCTGACTGTACAGAGTCGGGCGCCCGCGCTGGCGTCCTGCCCGGCGCGCAGCTCCTCCTTCCGTCCACCGCGCGCCCTTCCGGCAATCCTCGGCCGACGCCGGTTGCGGCGCGGGGGCGCGGCGTTGACGGCACCGGGCCGGAGGTCCATCATTTGATCAAATCATTTCAATGCGGCCGCCCCGCGCCGCGGGGACCGCCGCACGCGTCAGGACACCTTGACAACCCGGAGGAGCCCGACCATGACACGCATCGTCAAGCTCGCCGCCGCCGCCCTCGCGCTCGCCGCGAGCGCGGCCCTGGCGCAGACCAACGAGATCCGGATCGGCGTGATGATGCCGCTCTCGGGACCGGCCGCGAAGTCCGGCCAGGAGACGCTCGAGGGGGTCAAGCTCGCCTACGACATCGTCAACGGCAGCTTCGACATCCCGCTGCCGTTCGCGAAGACCCAGGGGATCCCCAGCAAGGGCGGCGCGAAGATCCGGCTGATCATCGAGGACCACGGCGGCCGGCCGGAGCGCGGCTCGGCGATCGCCGAGCGGATGATCACCCAGGACAAGGTGCACATCCTGCAGGGCGCCTTCCACAGCGCGGTGGCCGCGCCCGCGAGCCAGGTCGCCGAGAAGTACGGCATCCCGTTCCTCACCGGCACCTCCGAGTCGCCGGCGCTCACCGAGCGCGGGTTCAAGACCTTCTTCAGCGTCACGCCGACCGCCAACGACATCGCCCGCGACTTCTTCACCTTCCTCGCCGAGCTGAGCAAGGAGAAGGGCGTCCCGCTGAAGTCGCTCGGCGTCATCCACGTGAACGACAACTGGGGCTCGAGCCTCGCCCAGGCGAGCGAGCAGCTGTACAAGAAGTACGGCTTCGAGAAGCTGTCGACGATCAGCTACGCCGCGCAGGTCGCCGATCTGCGCAGCGAGGTGCTGAGGCTGAAGGCCGACAATCCGGACGTGCTGCTGCAGGCGTCGTTCGACGCCGACGCGATCCTCGCCATGCGCAGCTACCAGGCGCTCGCGTTCACGCCCAAGGCGATCCTCGCCATGGGCGCGAGCTTCGCGACACCGGACTTCATCAAGGCGATGGGCAAGAACGCCGACTACGCGTTCTCGCACACCAAGTTCGACGCGGCGCTGATCCAGAAGCGCAAGGCCGCCGCCCAGGTGAGCAAGCTCTTCGAGGAGCGCGCGGGCCGTCCGATCTGGGATGCGCCGGCGCGCGCGTTCACCGCCGCGCTGGTGATCGCGGATGCCCTGCAGCGCGCGAAGACGCTCGCCCCCGAGGACATCGTCCAGGCCCTGCGCGAGACCAACATCGCCGGCGCCGACACCATCTCGCCGTACAAGGGCGTGCGGTTCAACGAGAAGGGCCAGAACGTCCTCGCGAACGGCCTCATCACCCAGATCCAGGGAGGCCAGCACTACGCGGTGTGGCCGCAGGACATTGCCGTCAAGGAGGCGCTCTTCCCGGCGCCCGCCTGGGACAAGCGCTGACCGCCGCCGCGTCCGGCCTTTGACTCCGACCGCCGCCCGGGAGCCTGCGGCGCTCCCGGGCGGCGGGTTCGCGTCCCCCCCGCCGGGATGATCTACGCCCAGGTCCTCGTCGACGGGCTCGTCGTCGGCCTGATCTTCGCGCTGGTCGCGATGGGCCTGTCGCTCATCTACGGCGTGATGAACATCGTGAACTTCGCGCACGGCGAATTCATGATGCTCGCGATGTACCTCTGCTACTTCCTGTGGGCCGGGTTCGGGCTCGATCCGCTCGGGTCGGCGCCGGTCGCCGCGGCGGCGATGTTCGCGCTCGGGGTCGTCGTCTATCGCCTGGTCGCGCGCCACCTGCTCGAGTCGTCGATGATCGCGCAGATGTTCGCGACCTTCGGGATGCTCATCTTCTTCCAGGCGTTCGCCAATTTCCTGTGGAAGGCCGACGCGCGCACGATCCCCGACAACTGGTCGACCGGGCACTTCGCGATCGGCGGGCTGTTCTTCAACGGTCCGGAGCTCGTGGCCGGCCTCGGCGCGCTCGCCACCGCCGGGGCGCTGTTCTGGTTCATCAACCGGACCGAGACCGGGCTCGCGCTCCAGGCGGTGGCCGAGGACCCGCAGGTCGCGCGGCTGCTCGGAGTGAACACCGACCGCATGTACGCGCTCGCATGGGGACTTTCGGCGGCGACCGTCGGCGTCGCCGGCGCGCTGCTGTCCACCTACCTCGCCATCTACCCGCTCGTCGGGGCGAACTGGGCGCTGCCGGCGTTCGTGGCGGTGGCGATCGGCGGCTTCGGCAGCATCACCGGCGCATTCTGGGGCGGCCTCGTCATCGGGGTGGTGCAGACCGCCGGCGGGTTCCTGACCTCGCCGAGCTACAAGCTCCTGTTCGTCTACGTCCTGTACCTCGTGGTCGTCTTCGTCCGGCCGCACGGGCTGCTGGGCAAGCGATGACGAGCGCGACCGTGTCCACGCGCGCGGCGCTCGTCGTACCGGCGCTCCTCGTCGTCGCGCTCGCGCTCTACCCGCTCGCCTTCACGCTGCCGTTCCCGCGGCACATCGTGATCATGGCGCTGCTCTTCGCCACGATGGGCACCGCGTGGAACATCCTCGGCGGGCTCGCCGGCCAGGTGTCGTTCGGCCACGCCCTGTACTTCGGCATCGGCGCTTACACGACCGCCTACTTCTACAAGCACTACGCGCTCTCGTCGCTCGTGACCTGGCCGCTCGCGCTCGCCATCTCCGCGGCGGCGGCGGCGATCATCGGACTGCCGACGTTTCGGCTGCGCGGCCACTACTTCGTGCTGGCGAGCGTGTTCATCATGCAGGCGGTGTACATCGTCGTGTCGAACTGGTCCACCCTCGGCGCGGCGATCGGCCTCGAGCTCCCGGTGCACAAGGCGGCGGACTGGGTCGACGCAGTGTGGCACCTGCAGTTCCACGGCTCCAAGCTCCCCTTCTACTACGCGGCGCTCGCGCTCTTCGTCGCCGCGCTCGTGGTGTTTCAGTGGATCCGGCGGTCGCGGCTCGGGCTGCTGCTCAACGCGGTGCGCGAGGAGGAGGACGCGGCGCGCAGCCTCGGGGTCGACACGATGCGCTACAAGCTCGTCGCCCTGGTCATCAGCGCGGCGTTCACCACGCTGTGCGGCATGTTCTACGCCCAGTACGTGCTGTACGTCGAGCCGGTCAGCACGACCTCGCTCATCGTGAGCGTCGAGATCGCCTTCGTCGCGATCTTCGGCGGCATCGGCACGCTCTGGGGACCGGCGCTCGGCGCGTTCGTGATCATCCCGCTGACGGAGCTCCTGCGCGCGTACCTCTCGGGACGGATCGCGCTCGGGATGGCGGGCTCGCTCGTGGACGGAGGCGTCCTCGACTATCTGAAGTACTACGCCGCCGGCGGCGGCGGGCAGCTGGACATCCTCATCTACGGGCTGATCATCATCCTCATCGCCCGCTTCCAGCCGCGCGGCGTGCTCGGCTTCTTCCGGCGGCTCGACTGATGGCGGCGCTGCTCGAGATCCGCGGGCTCACCAAGCGCTTCGGGGGCGTCTACGGGAACCACGACGTCAGCTTCGACGTCGCCGCCGGCGCGATCGTCGGGCTGATCGGCCCGAACGGCGCCGGCAAGACGACGCTCTTCAACCTCGTGACCGGCTTTCTCGCGCCCGACGCCGGCGAGGTGCGCTTCGACGGCCGCGCGATCGCGGGGCTCCGCCCCGACGTCCTCAACCGCCGCGGCGTCGCCCGGACGTTCCAGATCCTGAAGCCGTTCCCGCGGCTCACGGTGGAGGAGAACGTCATGGTCGGCGCGCTCGCGCGCGGCGAGAGCATGCCGGCCGCGCGCGACTTCGCGCGGCGCTGCCTGGAGCTCGTCGGGATCGGGCACAAGGCGGCCGATCTCGCGCGCAACCTCTCCACCGGTCAGCGCAAGCGCCTGGAGATGGCGCGTGCGATGGCGACGCGCCCGCGGCTGCTGCTGCTCGACGAGGTGACCGGCGGCGTCGACCAGCCGAGCATCCCCGGCCTGATCGAGCTGGTCGCGCGGCTGCGCGGCGAGGGGGTGACGCTCCTCGTCATCGAGCACAACATGCGCGTCATCATGGAGCTCGCCGACAGGGTGGTCTTCCTGCACCTCGGCGAGAAGCTCGCCGAGGGCGCGCCGGCGGAGATCGCGCGGCATCCCGCCGTCGTGAGCCTCTATCTCGGGAGCCAGGGTGCTCAGCGTCACTGACCTCGAGGTCGCGTACGGCGACTTCCAGGTGCTCTGGGGCGTGTCGCTCGCGGTCGGCGCGCGCGAGGTCGTGTGCCTGCTGGGCCCGAACGGCGCGGGCAAGAGCACGGTCATGAACGCGATCACCGCGCTCGTGCCCCGGCGCGCAGGCCGGGTCGCGTTCGAAGGACGGGACCTCGCCGCGGTGCCGACGCACGAGATGATCGGACGCGGCATCGCCCACGTGCTCGAGCGGCGGCGGCTCTTCCCGACCCTCACCGTGCGCCAGAACCTCCTGCTCGGCGCCCATCATCCGGCCGCGCGAGCGCGGCGCGACGAGACGCTCGCCTGGGTCGAAGGCCTGTTCCCGCTGCTGGAGGAGCGCCGCAACCAGCTCGCCGGCAGCATGTCGGGCGGCGAGCAGCAGCTCGTCGCGATCGCCCGCGGGCTCATGGCGCGGCCGCGGCTGCTGATGATCGACGAGCCGTTCCTCGGGCTCTCGCCCGCGGCGGTCGATCGCATCCTCGAAACGCTCGAGCGCGTCCACGCGAGCGGCGTGGCGATGCTCTTCACGGAGCAGAACGTCCAGCTCGCGCTCTCGGTGTCGGACCGCGGTTACGTGCTCGAGAGCGGCCGGATCGTCGTCGAAGGCCGCGGCCGCGAGCTCCTCGAGCACGAGCTCGTCCGCCGCGTGTACCTCGGGCTGTGACCGGATGAAGGTCAAGACCGCCCACGGCCTGCACGAGACCCAGCGCGAGCGGGTCTACCACCGGATCAAGCTCGCGCTCATGTCCGGCGACTACGAGCCCGGCGAGAAGATCACGATCGCCGCCGTCTCGGCGGCGCTCGGCGTCTCGGCGACGCCGGTGCGCGAGGCGCTGCGGCGCCTCGCGGCCGAGCGGGCGCTCGTCATGCACCCGAACCGCTCGGTGGTCGTGCCCAAGCTCTCGCGCGAAGAGGTCCTCGCGATCCGCGCGATCCGCGAGCAGCTCGAGGGATTCGCGGCGCGGCTCGCCGCGGGACGGATCGAGGACGAGCGCCTCGAGCGCCTCCGGCGCGTCCAGCTCGCGCTCGCCGCCGCGCGCGCCCGCGGCGATGCGCGGCGGATCCTGCACCTCAACGAGACGTTCCACTTCATGGTGTACGAGGCGGCGGGCATTCCGGTGCTGAGCGACATCATCGCCACGCTCTGGCTGCACTCGCAGCCGACGCTCAACCTCCTGTTCAAGCCGCAGTTCATCGCGCGCTATCCGATCGCGGTCCAGAACCGCAACAACCGCGCGCTGATCCGCGCGCTGCGCGAGCGCCACGGCGCGCGCGCGGCCGCGGCGGTCGCGGCCGAGATCGCGGTCGGCAGCCGCATGCTCGGCGAGCTCATGGCCGAGGTCGCGCGCGACGAGCGGCGCCCGAGCAAGCGGCGACGGCCGGACCCGCGGTTGCGGGCCCGGAGTCGATCCGCTAGGATTTGATCAAATCTTTGCGCTCGCTGTAGACGTGGACCACGGCGACACGATGCGGATCGGCGCGGACATCGGCGGGACGTTCACCGACGTCGTGGTGCTCGGCGCCGACGGCTCGGTGGACGCCATCAAGGTGCTGTCCACGCCGGACGACTTCGGGCGCGCGATCACGGCGAGCCTCGAGGGGTTCCTCCGCCGGACCGGGAAGCCGGCCGCCGCGATCGGCGAGATCGACCACGGCACCACGGTCGCCACCAACGCCATCCTCGAGCAGAAGGGCGCGAGGGTCGGGCTGCTCACGACCCGCGGCTTCCGCGACGTGCTCGAGATCCGGCGGGTGCGGTTGCCGGTCCTCTACGACCTCACGTGGCAGAAGCCCGAGCCGATCGTCCCGCGCGAGCGGCGGCTCGAGGTGACCGAGCGCGTCGGGCCCGACGGGGAGATCCGCGTCCCGCTCGATCTCGACTCGGCGCGCGCCGCGCTCGCGGCGCTGGAGGGGAAGGGCGTGGAGGCGCTCGCGGTCTGCTTCCTGCACAGCTACGCGAACGACGCGCACGAGCGCGCGGTAGGCGAGCTCGCCGGCGGCCGTTTCGGGTTCGTCTCGCTTTCCTCCGAGGTGCTCCCCGAGCTGCGCGAGTACGAACGCACCGCCTCGACGGTCGTCGACGCCTACGTGAAGCCGGTCGTGTCGGGCTACCTCCGCAATCTCCGCGGCCACCTCGATCGGCTCGGCGTGCGCTCGCCGCTCCTCGTGATGCAGTCGAGCGGCGGCCTCGTCTCCGCCGCCGGCGCGGCCGACCGGCCGGTGCGGGTCATCGAGAGCGGCCCCGCCGCCGGCGTGATCGCCGCGGCCGCGGCGGGACGGACGGCGGGCTTCGCCAACCTCATCACCTTCGACATGGGCGGCACGACCGCCAAGGCCTCGATCATCGAGCGCGGCGAGATCCATCTCACCCCGGAGTACGAGGTCGGCTCGGCGGTGTCGCAGGCGAGCCGCCTCATCAAGGGCGGCGGACACCTGATCCGCATCCCCGCCATCGACGTCGCGGAGGTGGGCGCGGGCGGCGGCTCGATCGCGTGGATCGACGCCGGCGGGGTGCTGCGCGTCGGCCCCGCGAGCGCCGGCGCCGTGCCGGGTCCGGCGTGCTACGCGCTCGGCGGCGAGCAGCCCACGGTCACGGACGCGAACGTCGTTCTCGGCTACCTCAACCCGGGGTACCTCGTCGGCGGCGAGCTCGCGCTCGACCCGGCGCGCGCGGAGCGCGCGCTGCAGGACGGCATCGCCCGCCCCCTCGGGATGTCGGTGGTCGAGGCCGCCAACGGCGTCCACCGCATCGCGAACGCCACCATGCAGCGCGCGATCCGCTCGGTGTCGATCGAGCGCGGCCGCGATCCCCGCGACTTCGCGCTGATCGCGTTCGGCGGCAGCGGCCCGGTGCACGCCGCGGGCCTCGCGCAGGACCTCGACATCGCGCGGATCGTCGTGCCGCCCTACCCGGGCCTCTTCAGCGCGCTCGGGCTGCTCGCGGCCGAAGTCGAGCAGCTCTACACTCACTCGGCGCTGACGGAGATCGGACGGCTCGAGCCCGCGCGCGCGGACCGGATCGTCGCGGAGATCGAAGCGCGGGCGCGCGCCGACCTCGCCGCCGAAGGGTTCGACGGCGCGCGGGTCGAGCTCGCGCGCTTCGCCGACCTGCGCTACCGGAAGCAGATCTCGGAGCTGATGCTGCCGCTGCCCGACCGCGCGCTCGCCCGCGTGGATCTCGACGCGCTCGCGGAAGCATTCCACCGCGAGCACGAGCGGACCTACGGCTACGCGATCCGCGACGAGCGGATCGAGGTCGTCGCGTTCAAGGTGCGTGCGCGGGGCCGGCGCGGCAACGGCCATGACGGCGGCGCGGCGGTGCCATGGAACCGGCTCGGCGGCGGCCGCAGCGTGAAGCGCAGCGAGCGCGCGGTCCACTTCGGCGCTGGCGGCGGCCGCGTGTCGACGCCGGTGATCGGGCGCGCCGACCTCGACGCGAGCCCCGTCGCCGGACCGCTCGTCGTCGAGGAGTACGATTCCACCGTGGTCGTGCCTCCGCGCTGGAACGCCCGGCGCACCGACCTCGGCTTCATCGTCCTGGAGCTCGGCAAGTGAGCGAATTCGATCCACGCGCGTCGGGCATCGACCCGGTCACGTTCGAGGTGCTGCGCAACGGCCTCGACGCGATCGCGGACGAGATGGCGTACACGATCGTGCGCAGCGCCCGCTCGACGATGATCAAGGACTGCATGGACTACTCGGCGTCGCTCTGCACCGCGACGGGCGAGCTGATCGCGCAGGGGATCAACATCCCGGTGATGATGTGCTCGACGCCGGATGCGCTCGGGCCGACGCTCGCGAAGCTCGGCGGCGACCTGCACCCGGGCGACGTCATCATCCTCTCCGACCCGTACGAGGGCGGCTCGCACCTGCCGGACATCTTCATGTTCATGCCGGTGTTCCACGACGGCCGGCTGATCGCGTTCGCGTCGACCTGCGCCCATCACGTGGACGTCGGCGGCATGGCCCCCGGCAGCGCCTCGACCGAGGCGACCGAGATCTTCCAGGAGGGCCTGCGCATCCCGATCGTCAAGCTCTACGAGCAGGGCCGGCCGAACGAGGCGCTCTACGAGCTGATCCTGCGCAACGTCCGCTTCCCGACCCTGCTCCAGGGCGATCTCGAGGCGCAGCGCGCCGCGTGCCTCATCGGCGAGCGCCAGATGCTGCGCCTGGTCGAGCGCTACGGGCGCGACACGGTCGTGGGCGGCATGCAGGCGCTGCTCGACTACAGCGAGCGGCTGTGCCGCGAGGAGATCCGCCGGATGCCCGACGGGGTCTACGAGTTCGTCGACTATGTCGACGAGGACGGGATGGACCCGGACCCGATCCCGATCCGGCTCAAGCTCACGATCTCGGGCGACCGCGTGCTGGCCGACTTCTCCGGCTCGGCGCCGCAGGTGCGCGGATCGCTCAACTGCTCGCTCTCGGTCACCAAGGCGAGCACGTACACCGCGGTGAAGTGCTTCTGCCGCACCGCGTTCCCGCCGAACTCCGGCTTCTTCCGCCCGATCGAGGTGATCGCGCCGCTCGGCACGGTACTCAACGTCGCCTTCCCCGGGGCGACCTTCATGCGCGGCCTGACGATCTACCGCATCAACAACGTGCTGTTCGGGGCGCTCGCGCGGGCGATGCCCGACCGCGCGATCGCCGCCGACGAGGGCGGGACCTCGATCGTGCTGATGGAAGGGCACGACCGCGGCGACGAGCGCTTCGTCTACATGGAGACGATCTCGGGCGCGTGGGGGGCGCGGGCGACGCTCGACGGGATCGACACCGCGTCGAACGTGACCGGGCTGCAGGCGAACACCCCCGCCGAGGTGCTGGAGACGGAGTATCCGATCGAGCTCGTGCAGTACGGCTATGTGCCCGATTCCGGGGGCCCGGGCCGGTTCCGCGGCGGGCTCGGCCTCGTGCGCGAGTACCGCTACCTCGCCGAGCGCGGCACGCTGCAGATGCGCGCCGATCGCGTGAAGTTCGCACCCTACGGGCTCTACGGCGGGAAGCCGGGCGGCCGCAGCGGCAACGTGTTCGATCCCTACGGCGCCAACGTCGGGTTGGAAGCCAAGGTCAAGAACCGGCCGATCAAGGCCGGCGACGTCGTCCGCCACGTGATGGCGGGCGGCGGCGGCTACGGCTGGCCGTTCGAGCGCGACGTCGCGCTGGTGCTGCGCGACGTGCGGGACGAGAAGGTGTCGATCGCCGCCGCGCGCGACGAGTACGGCGTCGTGATCGACCCGGCCACGCTCGCGGTCGACGCCGCGGCCACCGAGCGGCGGCGCGCCGAGATGCGCGCGGCCGTCGACGTCGCGCACCCGCCCTTCCACACGCAATAGCCCATGGGACGCCTCGCCGGCAAGATCGCGCTCGTCACCGGCGGCACGCGCGGCATCGGTCGCGGCATCGCGCAGGCCTTCCTCGCGGAGGGCGCGCGGGTGGCGTTCTCGGGCACGAGCCGACAGACCGTCGATGCGGCGGCCGGCGCGCTGGCGACCTCGGCGGCTTGCGCCGGATTCGTCGCCGAGCTCGCGGACCCGGCAGCGCCGGCGGCGCTCGTCGCCGCCGCGATCGCGCGCTTCGGCGGCCTCGACATCGTCGTGAACAACGCCGGCGTCGTGACCCGCGCCTCCGAATGGGAGCTCGAGCCGCAAGAGTGGGATCGGGTCCATGCGGTCAACCTGCGCGCCGCGTTCTTCGTCGCGCGCGAAGCGGCGAAATCGATGCGCGAGCGCGGCGGCGGCGCGATCGTCAACGTGTCGTCGATCGCCGGGCAGAGCGGCGGGATCGCGGGCAGCCCGGCGTACGCGGCAGCCAAGGCGGGGGTGATCGGGCTGACGCGATCGCTCGCGCGCAGGTTCGCGCCGCACCGCATCCGCGTCAACTGCCTCGCGCCCGCCGACATCGAGACCGACATGACCGCCGGCTGGCCCGCGGAGCTCCGCGAGCGGCTGATCGCGATCACCCCGCTCGCGCGGTTCGGCGGCGTCGACGAGGTGACCGGCGGAGCGGTGTTCCTGGCGAGCGACGAGTCGAGCTTCATCACCGGCCAGACGCTCGCGATCAACGGCGGCGCGTACATGGGGTAGCGGCGCCGCGCCACAGAAAGGGAAACGAGCGATGGCGAAGCTGGAGTTCAAGATGGCGAGGGGCGGGCTCTTCGTCGCGACGATCCACGTCGACAAGGTGCCGAAGACCTGGGCGGCCATCCGGCCGGTGCTGCCGGTGACGCTGAAGGCCTACAACGCGCGCTGGTCGGGCCGCGAGACGCACTGCCCGATCGACCTCCCGAACAAGCCCCCGCGCGAGCGCCAGTCGGCGCACGCGAGCATCGGCGACGTGATCTACGCCTGCGAATGGGCGGAGGCGCGCGACTACACCGGCTTCGAGGCGATCGCGTGGTTCTACGGCGCGGAGGCGGTCAACGACTGGCGCGGCCCGTGCCCGGTGAACATCATCGGCCGCATCGGCGAGTCGTACTGGCCGCTGCTGGAAGAGGTGGGCCTGCGGACCTGGAAGCAGGGCGGCGAGGACTGCACCATCCGCGTGCTCGAGGAGTAGCCCTCCATGGCCAATGTCGTGGTGTTCGGCGCAGGCGGCTACCGCTACATCCCGTCGGTGTTCCAGTACTCGGGCGGCGTCGCCGCCGAGGCCGGCTACGAGATCGAGCGCGCTCGGCTGGCGAAGCCGCTGCCGCTCGCGGAGGGCTTCGGGCTGGTCGAGGCGCGATTGAAGGCGATCGGACGCCCGAGCACCGCATTCTGCGCCTGCGAGCTGCGCTCGCCGGAGCAGTTCACCGAGCAGGGTTTCATCGACTTCAACCGCCACTACGTCCAGACCTTGGAGCGCTGGGGTATCTACAGGGACGGCACCAACCCCGTCGCCCGCACCAACGTCTGCCCGCAGTACGGCCAGCCGCCCGTGCCGTCGCTCTACGCCTTCTCCTACACCGTCGCCGCGCAGGGCAAGCGCGGCAGCTTCATCATCGCCGGGAGCGGCGAAGCGCGCGAAGGCACGGGCAGCTACGCCGAGCGCACCGTGCGGCCGGGCGACACGTCGCCGGACGGGCTCCGGGAGAAGATCCGCTTCGTGATGGCGGAGATGCAGCGCCGTCTCGAGGCGCTGGGCTTCGGCTGGAAGGACGCGGTTGCGACGCAGGCCTACACCGTTCGCGACATCGGCGCGCTCGTCGGCGACGAGATCGTGAAGCGGGGCGCCGCGCCGGGCGGCCTCACCTGGCACCTCTGCCGTCCGCCCGTGGTCGGTCTCGACTACGAGATGGACGTGCGCGGCGCGGCGCGCGAAGTGCTCATCTAGCGCGGACGGGCTTCGCGGGATCTCCACGATTCTGACCCCGGTCCGCCGGATCGTGGCAAGGCGCGCCGAGCCTCGGCGCTCGCGCGAACCGCGCGGCGGCGCTCGCCGAGTCCCGTGACCAGCCAGCGCATGCGCGCGCGACGCAAGATCGCCTCCGACCCGATGTGGGTTGCGGTGTGCGCGCTCGGGCTCGCGCAGATCACCGCCTGGGGCACGAGCTACTACTCCCTCGGGGTGCTCGCCGGCCCGATCGTCGAGCAGACGGGCTGGAGCCGGAGCCTCGTCTACTTCGGCTTCACGCTGGCGCTCCTCGCCATGGGTGCGGTGTCCGGTCTCGCCGGACGCGCGATCGATCGCTATGGCGCGCGCCCCCTCATGGCGATCGGCACGGTGCTCGTCTCCGTCGGCCTGGTGGCGCTCTCCATGGTGCGCACCGAGGCGCAGTACCTGGGCGTCTGGGCGTTCCTCGGCGTCGGCATGCGGCTCGTGCTCTACGACGCGGCGTTCGCCGCCCTGGTCCAGGTGCTGCCGTCGCGGGGGCGGCGCGCGATCTCGTACCTGACGCTGTTCGGCGCCTTCGCCTCGACCGTGTTCTGGGTGGTCGGGCACTACCTGAACGAGGCTGCGGGCTGGCGCGAGACGCTGGTGGTCTTCGCCGCGATCAACCTCGCCGTCTGCCTGCCGCTCAACTGGATCGGGCTCGCGCGGCGCGAGGCCGCCGGCCCCGATGGCGCGCCGGCCGCGGCCGCCCCCGCGGCGCACGACGGGCCGCCGCTCGCGGGCAGCGCGCGGGCGGTGGCGATGGTGCTCTTCGCGCTCGTCATGTCGCTCAACGGCTTCGTCTTCGCCGTGGTGACGGTGCAGCTCGTGCCGCTCCTGGAGGCCGTCGGGCTCGCGACCGCAGCCGCGGTCTGGGTCGCGTCGATGAAGGGCTTCGCCCAGTTCGGCGGGCGCGTCGTCGAGATCGTCTTCGGCCGCAATCTCCGCGCCATCACCGTGGCGCGCATCGCCATCGGCGTGCTGCCGACCTCCTTCGTGCTCCTCGCGCTCTCGGGCGGCAACTTCTACGCCGTCCTCGGATTCACGCTCCTGATGGGCGCATCCCAGGGCGTCATCACCATCGTGCGCGGCGCGGTCCCGCTCGCCCTCTTCGGCGCCACGGGCTACGGCGCGGTGCTCGGCATCCTCGCCACGCCGATCCTCGTGGTCAACGCCGTCTCGCCGACGCTCTTCGCGATGATCGTGGACCGCTGGGGCTGGCACGTCGCGCAGCTCGTGCTGATCGCGGTCGCCGCCGCTTCCTTCCTCGCGATGGAGCTCATGTCGGCGTGGTACGAGCGCCGGCGGCGCGGGCCAGCGTGAAGCCGGACCGGAAAATAGTGCTCCCGGCGGGGGCGCCCGGGCTGGCCGGCGGGCCGGCGGATTGCTAGCATCGCCCGCCTTGGTGCGTTTCGGGTCACCTCCTCGCCCCATGCCACGCGACCCTGGCGACGACGGCGGCTACGCGCGCGCACGCGCATTGGACGAGATGCGCGCGAGCCGCGCCTCGACGTCGGCGAGGAGGCATCGTCCGGAAAAAAAACGGCGCCCAAAAAGGGCGCCGGGGAAGAGTCCCGCTTGAGGAGGAGGGGGAGCGGGACAGGGGGTCAGTGATTGAACGTCACGAACATCCGCCCACCGCTCGTGCGTTCGAGGGTCCGCATGCGACGCTCCAGGTCCGCGAGATCCGTGGCCGCGGCGAGGTACTGCTCCGCCGTATCCCGGTGCAGCCAGCGCCGGAATCGCTCGACGAGGCCATTCGGTTTCGCCTCGGATGAAGCGCTGTAAGTCTCACGAGTATTCATAGGTCGTAGGTCGTATCACCTTTCACGGCCTTACTCTACTCACCCGCTGTTTCCGGAGTCTGTCGGTCGTGCAATCGTCCGGTTACGATTGTTTCTGTTTTGTTTTGCGGCGCGGTCGCGGGGCCGTCGATCTCCCGGGCGGGAGCAGGGGAAGGTGGGTCCGGTCTGGAGGCCGGCCGAAGAACCGGCTGTCCGGACGTCTCGGGCGCCTGGCCGTTCACCCGTCGAACGGGAAGTCCGGATCGGTCGATGCCCCCCGGCCCCGATCCACGGCCCGCTGCGCCTCGAGGCAACGCTCGAGCAGCCGAGGCACCTCCATGCGCTCGGTCCACGAGGCGAAGTCGTCGGTGGGGCCGCGCCACCGCAGCTCGTCCACATCGCGGAACAAAGGCGCGTCGGTTCGCAGCGTCGCCAGGCGCTTGAACAGCAGGGCGAGGTCGCGGCCGTCGCCCAGCACCGTGGGCGGAAACTCTTCGATCGCGCCGTACCGGTTCAGGAGCCGCGCCGCGTTGACCGGGCCGATGCCGGAAATCCCCGGGTAGCCGTCCGAGGCGTCGCCGACGAGGGCGAGGAAGTCGGGGATCAGCTCGGGCTCCACCCCGAACTTCTCGCGCACGCCTTTCGCGTCGCGGATCTTCTTGCCTCGGCGGTCGACCTGGACGACCCGGTCGCCCCGGACGCACTGCGCCAGGTCCTTGTCCGGGGTCCAGATGCAGACCTTCTGCACGCGCCGATCCCCGGCGGCGATCCGGGCGGCGGAGGCGAGCGCGTCGTCGGCCTCGAGCTCGGTCATGGGCCATACGGCGATGCCCATCGCGCCGAGCGCGTCCTCCAGCGGGTGGAACTGCGCGAGCAGCGCCGGCTCGATGCCGTCGCCGGTCTTGTAGCCGGGCCACAGGCGGTTGCGGAACGACTCGACGACGTGATCGGTCGCGACGCCGACGTGGGTCGCGCCCTGCTCGATCATCTGCAGCAGGGTCTGGAGGACGCCGATCACGCCGCCGAAGGGCGCATCCTTTCCCTTGTTGAAGCGGCGCAGGCCGTAGAAGTGGCGGAACAGCTCGTAGGTTCCGTCCACGGCATGAACGACCATCCGTGGCCGCCCTGCTCTGCCGGCCGAGATAAAGCCATGCACTCCTGCCACTCGACTGAGATCTGGAAGGACTATCCCGAGCTCGTTGCGGGCGTGATTCCGAGACTCACCGCCGCGATCGCCCGCGCGCTCGACGCCGGCTGGGCCGACACTGCGAAGACCGCGATCCTGACCGGCGCCTCGCCGCGGTTCGAGTTTGAGCTCGCGGCGCGGCGGGAGGAAACAAAAAACCCCCGGCGCCCCGCGGGGGCGCCGGGCCCAGCCTCTCCTCCACCAAAGCTAGCGCTTCTCGCCTGCGCGCACCAGCTCCCGCACTTTGCGCGGCGTGAGCGGCAGCTCGTCGCAGCGCACGCCGTACTGCGAGAGCGCGTCCTCGATCGCCCGCGAGAGCGCGCCGGGCGCGCCCATCCGTCCGCCTTCGCCGCCGCCCTTGATCCCGTACTCGGTGAACGGCGACGGCGTCTCCACGTGCCCCACGCGGATCGCAGCCGGCATCTCGGCGAGCGTCGGGATCAGGTAGTCCGCGAACGTCCCGGTGACGAGCTGGCCGCTCTCGTCGTAGTGGAACTTCTCGTAGAGCGCGGTGCCGATCCCCTGCGCGGTGCCGCCGCGGATGTGGCCCGCGAGCGTCATCGGGTTCACCACCGTTCCCGCGTCGTGGACCGCGACGTAGTCGAGGATCGCCACCTTGCCGGTCTTGGGATCGACCTCGACGAGCGCCAGGTGGCACATGTGCCCCATGATCGGATAGAAGATCCCGAGGTGGCTGCGGTCCGCCGCCGGCATCGTCGTGAGCGGATGGTCGTACACGTAATTCGCGTCGAGGCCGCTCGCGAAGGCGTCGCCTTCCGGCAGGTTGAGGCGGAAGTAATGAGCGAAGAGCGCCACCTCGCCGATGGTCTTCTCCTTCTGCGGCACGCCTTTCACGCCGATCTTGCCGACGCGGAACTCGAGGTCGCCCGCGTCGGCCTCCATCATGTGCCCGGCCACGCGCAGGAGCTTGTCCTTGACCTGCTTGGCCGCACCCACGATGGCGCCTGCGATCATCACCGTGAAGCGGCTGCCGCCCGGGCCGGTCGAGTTGAACCCGCTCTGCGTGTCCGCATAGACGATGTTGACCTGCGCCGGATCGACCTGGAACTGCTCGGCGACGATCTGCGTCGCCATGGTCTCCGGGCTGTTGCCCCAGAACGGCGAGCCGAGCGTGACGTGGATCGTGCCGGTCGGGTCGATGCGGAGCTGCGTCGACTCCGGCGAGCTCGTCAGCGTGAAGCCCGGGTTCTCCGTCCCGTTGAGCGACCAGAACTCGGTCGCGCTGAACACGCTGCGCTCCTGGCAGGTCGCCACGCCGATGCCGACGCAGCGGCCCTGCGCGCGCGCTTCGTCCCGGAGCTTCTTCCACTTCGGCAGGTCGGCGATGCGCAGCGCCTCCTCGAGCACCGACGGGTAGTTGCCGCTGTCGTACACGTTGCCGCTCGGGATGACGTACGGGAACTGGTCGGGCTGGATCATGTTCTTGCGGCGCAGCTCGATCGGGTCCATCTTCAGCTCGTCGGCCGCGGCGTCGGCCATGCGCTCGAGCATCCAGTTGGTCACCTCCGAGCCGAAGCCGCGGTACGCGCCCTGCTGGCACTTGTTGGTGAGCACCGCGATGAGCTCCATCTGGATGCTGTTGATGCGGTACGGCCCGACGATCTGGCACAGCGAATTGCCGTGCGTCCCGACGCCGAACTGGAAGTACGCCCCGTAGTCGTCGATCACCTGGAACCTGAGCGACAGCATCGTCCCGTCGCGCTTCAGCGCGAGCTCGCAACGATAGAGGCGGTCCGAGCCGTGGTTGTCGCAGCTGGTGATGTTGTCCAGCCGATCCTCCAGGTACTTGACCGGGCGGCCGGCCGCGCGCGCGAGCGTGCCGGCGAGCGTCATCACCTTGTGGGTGAAGATCTTCGAGCCGAAACTGCCGCCGGTCACGACCGGGATCAGGTTGAGCTTCGACGCGCTCACCCCGAGCGAGGCGCCGACCAGCCAGCCGACGTAGTTGAGGAACGAGCTGTTGGTGTACATCGTGAACTTGCCGCTGCCCGGCTCGTAGGAGGCGATGCAGCCGACCGTCTCGAGCGGCTGCGCGCCCGAGCGGCCCCAGCGCAAGGTGCGCTTGACCACCACCTCCGCCTTGGCGAAGTCCTCCTTCACCGGTCCGAACGTGAAGGTGCGCTGCTGCGCGATGTTGTTCGGGCCCCGCTCCGGATGCAGCACGGCGTCGCCGGTCGAGGTCATCGCGGCCTCCGGGTCGACCACCACCGGCAGGTCCTGGTACTCGACCTCGATCAGGTCGCACGCGTCCTCGGCGATGTAGCGGTTCTCGGCGACCACCGCCGCCACCGCCTCGCCGACGTGGCGCACCCGATCGACCGCCAGGCAGTACTGCACCACCGGCGGGCTCGCGAACTGCGCCGTCGCGCCGGTCATTTCCTTCGCCTCCGCGCCGGTGAGGACGAGGTACACGCCGGCGAGCGCCTTCGCCTTCGAGGTGTCGATGCGCTTGATGCGGGCGTGCGCCCGGTCGCTGCGCAGCACCGCGGCGTGCGCCATGCCGGGGAGCACGATGTCGTCGATGTACTGACCGTGGCCGGTCAGCAGGCGCGGGTCCTCGACCCGCTTCAGGTTCTGGCCGATGTACTTGTACTGCTTGCGCGCCGGCTCCTGCTGCCGGCTCGGCGGAATGTAGCCCTCGGCGGGAATGTGCTTCGGAAAGGTCGCGGTCATTTCGCACCCCCCTGCATCAGCTCGGCGGCCCGCTGGACGGACTCGACGATGTTGTAGTAGCCCGTGCACCGGCACAGGTTCGAGGAGATCGCCTCCTCGATCTGGGCCTTCGTGGGCCGGGCGTTGCGCTCGAGGAGCTCGGTCGCCAGCATCAGCATCCCGGGCGTGCAGAAGCCGCATTGCAGGCCGTGCTTCTCCCAGAAGGCCTGCTGCAGCGCGCTCAGCTTGCCGCCCTGCGCGAGCCCGTCGGCGGTGCGCACCTCGCAGCCGTCGGCCTGCACCGCGAAGCTGAGGCAGGAGCGGACGGCCTGGCCGTCGACCAGCACCGTGCAAACACCGCACACGCCGTGCTCGCAGCCGACGTGGGTCGCCTTGAGGGCGAGATCCTCCCGCAGGAAGTCCGAGAGCAGCCGGCGGGGCTCCACCGCGCGCTCGAACCGCGTCCCGTTCACTTTCAGACTGATCGGAATCAGCGCCATGGCGGTCTCCTCAACGTGCGCGCTCGCGCGCGGCAGCCAGGGCACGGGTGGTGAGCGCCTGGACCAGCTCGCGCTTGTAGACGGGGTCGGCGTGATAGGAGTCGCTCGGTCGCACCACCTCGCTCGCCAGACTGCCGGCGGCGGCGATCGCGGCGTCGTCGAGCGCCTTGCCGACGAGCTGCTTCTCCACCGCGGAAAGGCGCACGCCCGGCCGTTCCATGCCGGCCACGGCGATGCTCGCCTGCGTGCACTTCCCGCCCGCGACGGCGACGATGGCGGCGACGCCCGCCATCGCGAAATCGCCCTGGCGGTTGGCGGTTTCCAGCCACGCTGCGCCCTGGCCGGGCTTGGCGGCCGGGATCCGGATCTCGGTGACCATTTCGCCCTCGGCGAGCGCCGTCGCGAGCGCGCCGGTGAAGAACTCGGTCGCCGGGATCGCCCGGGCCTTCTTGGCGCTGCGCACGCCGATCGTCGCGTCGCACGCGGCGAGCACGGCGGGCATCTCGGAGGCCGGGTCCGCGTGACTGATGTTGCCGCCCAGCGTGCCGCGATTGCGGATCGGGCCGTGCGCCACGCAAGCGTAGGCCTCCACCATGAGCGGACAGTGCTTGGCGACGACCTCCGACCCGAGCAGCGCGGCGTGCCGCGCGAGCGCGCCGATGACGAGCTCGCCCCCGTCGACCCGGATGTCGGCGAGGCCGGGCACGCGATTGATATCGATCACGACCGCGGGCTTCACGAGCCGCAGGTTCATCATCGGCACCAGGCTCTGTCCGCCGGCCAGGATCTTGCCGGCGGACGCGTGGCGCGCGAGCGCCTCGAGCGCCTCGGGGAGCGACCCCGGCCGGATGTACTCGAACGGTGCTGGTTTCACGTACGTCTCCTTTGGAATCAGGTCCCTCCCGGGAAGCGGTCGTCCGCCGTCGGCGGCGGCGCCGCCCGAAGGCGCTGCGTCGGTGGTTCCGGGGAGTGGAATGCGGGTTTGGAGAACCCAAGTCCCAGGATAGCTTGCGCGCGGACAGGTTCAAGGTCAATCCGGCCGACGGATTGATCGGCCCGATGCAGTTCGGCTGCGGCGGTGCGGCAGCGGCGCCGGTCTCGGAGCCTCGAGCGGCCGACCTGCGCGGCGACGTGCGATCAGGACGTCTCGATCCGCCGTTGAATGTCGTCCGCGCGCTGGCTCGCCCGGAACTCGATGATGCGAAAGTCGGCGAGGCCGCGCGCGTGGAACGGATCCTCTTTGACGATGGCCTCGATCTCCTGCCGGCTCTTGCCCACCGCCAGGATGATCCCGCCGTCGCGCGGGATCTTCCGGCCCGAGACGAGGAAATTTCCGGCGGCGTAGTACTTCTTCAGGAACCTGACGTGCGCGGCCATGTGCGCGTCGATCTCGCCGAGGTCGGCCTTGTAGACGAGCTCGATGACGAACATGGCCGCCCAAGCTTGCAGCAAGCGCTCCGCGGCGTAAAGGCGGGAGGCCTCGAGCGCACCGCCGATGTCGATTCGCCGTGTCGCCGATCGACTAGCGGGTAGAAGCGGCCGTCACCCCGCGGCGCGCCGACTCGTTCACCACTGTTTACAAGGAGATAGCCGTGTCGAAGGTCAAGCCCGTCCCCGAAGGAATGCACACCGTCACGCCGCACCTCGTCTGCGCCGGCGCGGCCGAAGCGATCGAGTTCTACAAGCGAGCCTTCGGCGCGGTCGAGATGGCCCGCCTGCCCGGCCCGCCGGGCAAGCTCGCGCACGCCATGATCCGCATCGGCGATTCGGTCGTGATGCTGGTCGACGAGTTCCCGGAGCGGGGCGCGCTCAGCCCGCAGTCACTCAAGGGCTCGCCGGTCACCATCCACCTCTACGTCGCCGACGTCGACGCCACCGTCGAGCGCGCGGTCAAGGCCGGGGCGAAGGTCACCATGCCGGTCGCGGACCAGTTCTGGGGCGATCGCTACGGGCAGCTCGTCGACCCGTTCGGCCATCACTGGTCGGTCGGGACGCACATCCGCGACGTAAGCATGGAAGAGGCGCAGCGGGCCATGCAGAAAGGAAGCGCCTAGCCGGCCGGCGGCCAATTCGGAGAGCAGCGTGCCCAAACTCCGCCGCGGCGAGTCGGCTGCCGGCTAGGGTCGAACCGGCCGGCGCGCCGGTCGGCACTACGCGAACACCGCCCCGACCTGGAGCGCTGCCGTCGGCAGCGCCGCGGGAGCGATGGACTCGGTCTCCCGCCGCTGGAGCTTGCGGCGGTAGCCGCCCGCGCCCGGCTCGCGGTAGATCTCGAGCTGCTTGCCGTCGACGTCCAGGATCCAGACTTCCTGGATTCCCTGGCTCGCATAGAGCGGAAGCTTCGTCTCGCGGTCGAATACGAGCGTGGTGTCGGCGACCTCGATGAGCAGCAAGACGTCTTCCGGACGAGGGAGTGTGGAGCGATAGCGGTCTGGGCTCGGGCGAAGGAGCATGAGGTCCGGCTGCGGCTCGGAGTCATCGGAGAGCCGCAGAGGGCTCTGGATCCACACCAGCGCGGCATCCCCTACCGCCCGGAAAAAGTGCGCCGACAGGAAACTCACCGCCGAGGCGTGGCGGCTACCGATCGGCGCCATCTTGATCATCTCGCCTTCGATCAGCTCGACGCGCGCATCCGGACCGAGGATGCCGGTCTGCCCCATCCGCTCGAACTCGTCGGCGGACAGCTTGCGGCGCTGGGGAGTGAAGACGACGCTCATGGCTCGAACCTCGCTGTCGATGCCGTTCACATTCTATCCCTGCGACTGGGATACACGAATGGATCGGTCGAGGAAGCGCTCGCGCGGGCACTTGGGGAACTCGTTCGCGAGTGACGAGCCGCCGCGAACGCCTCGCCTCACGAAAGACTGCCGGTTCATGTCGCAGCCTACCTGCGCGAGTGGCTCAGGGCGTGATCCACGAGCGTGAGCCGGGCACTGGAAATCGCCGCGCCCGTGGATTGCAGAGGCTCGCCAGCCATTGGCTCGCCACTAAGACGGCAAACCACTTAGGCGTTTGTCCGCGCCGGACGGGCTACTCCCAGCGCGCGTCCCTGAAGAGTCGGGCGAGCGTCTCGCGCAGCCAGCGGTTCGCGGGATCGTCGTGGTAGCGCTCGTGCCAGAACTGCTTGATGTCCACCCGCGGCAACTTCAGCGGATGCGGCAGGAGCTTGATGTTCGCCACCCGCCGCAGCTCGTGGGCGAGCGGCAGCGGGACGGTCGCGATCATGTCGCTCTGGCCGACGACCAGCGGCAGCGCGAGGAACTGCGGCACCCGGAGTCCGACGCGCGGCGCGGGCCGCAGGCGCGCGAGCGCCCGCGCGACGACGTAGTGGCCCGTTCCCTCCGCCTCGGCCACGACGTGGGTCCCCGCCAGGAACTGCGCGGCGGTGATCGTGTCGCCGATCGTCGGATGGTCGCGGCGGACGATGCAGACGTAGTCGGTGAAGAACAGGCGCTGCTGATAGATCCCGCCCTTCAGGTCCGGCGCGAACACGGTCGCGAGATCGACCGCCCCGCTCTCCAGCGCGCGGCGGGTCTCGGTCGTGGGCAGATGGACGGTCCGGAGGGTGACCGCGGGCGCCGCACGGCGCGTGGCCTCGAGCAGCCTCGGCAAGAGCACGATCTGCCCGATGTCGGTCATGATCAGCGTGAAGGTCCGGGTCTCGTTCGCCGGATCGAAGCCGCGCCGCCGGGCGAGGCTGGCGGAGAGCTGGGCGAGCGCCCCCGAAACCGTCCCGCCGAGCTCTTCGGCGACCGCGGTCGGCATCATCCCCGCGGCGGTGCGCACGAAGAGCCGGTCGTGCAGCTGCTCCCGGAGCCGCCGCAGCGCGTTGCTCACCGCCGGCTGCGACAGGCCGATCGCCTCCGCGGCGCGCGACACGTTGCGGTGCCGCCGCACCGCGTCGAACACGAGGAGCAGGTTGAAGTCGAGCGGCAGCTTATTCATGCGGAAAATAAAGGCTATTCCTGACGTCGCATTTACAAATAATGCGGGAGGGTTCGAAATAGCGCAATCGCGTTCGTCGGCGGCGTAGTCGCAACTCGCGCGGGGAGTTGTCGCTTTCGGGCCGGCTCGGGGCCACCTCGGCGCCGCATTCAGCCTTCGCACCGGAAGCCGGGGCGAGTCTCGCCGGGTCCATCCGGCTGCGGGAGGACAATGGCGCCGCGCGCGGCCGCTGGCCGCGCCTGACCGGCATCCACGTCGGAGACCACATGTTCAGCGTCAATACCGTGATCGGACCGCACGGCAGCTTCCCGAAGGACCGCCTCGACGACTCGTTCGACTACCGGTGGCCGGAAGACAGCCTGCAATATGTTCCGGACTGGGTCTACACCAGCACCGCGATCTACCAGCGCGAGATCGAGCGCATCTTCCACGGCCCGACGTGGAACTTCGTCGCGCTCGAGGCGCAGATCCCGAACCCGGGCGACTTCCGGCGCTCCTACGTCGGTCCGACCCCGGTCGTCGTCGCGCGCGACACCGACGGCAGCGTGCACGTGTTCGAGAACCGCTGCGCCCACCGCGGCGCGGAGTTCTGCCGCGCGCAGCACGGCAACGCCAGGGAGTTCATCTGCCCCTACCACCAGTGGACCTACGACCTGAAGGGCAACCTCCAGGGCGTCCCGTTCAAGCGCGGCGTCAAGAACGACGGCGGCGGCATGCCCCGCGACTTCCGGAACGAGGACCACGGCCTGGTGAAGCTGCGCGTCGCCACACTCCACGGCGTGGTGTTCGCCTCGTTCTCCCCGGACACCGAGCCGCTCGAGCAGTACCTGTCCCCCGAGATCCTCGAGGACTTCGCGGTGGTCTTCGCGGGCCGGAAGCTCAAGATCCTCGGCTACTACCGCAACGAGCTGCCCGGGAACTGGAAGCTCTACCACGAGAACCTGAAGGACCCGTACCACGCCACGCTGCTGCACTCGTTCCTGGTGAGCTTCGGCCTGCTCGTCGCCGGCAGCAAGAACGCGATGATCGCCGACCCGAGCGGCCGGCACGGCACCATGGCCTCGGCCAAGCCCGACGCCGTGGCGGGCGTCGTGGACGAGGCGTCCAAGAAGGAAATGCGCGCCTACCGCGAGGACTTCCGCCTCGCCGACGGGCGCCTCCTCGACTTCGTGCGCGAGTTCGATTCGCCCTGGTCGGTGACGATGCAGACGATCTGGCCCAACCTGATCGTGCAGCGCGAGCTCAACACGCTCGGCGTCCGCCAGATCGTGCCGAACGGGCCGCACAGCATGATCATGATCTGGACGATGTTCGGCTACGAGGGCGACAGCGAGGAGATGACCCGCCACCGCCTGCGCCAGGGTAACCTCATGGGCCCGTCGGGGTTCCTCGGGCTGGAGGACAACGAAGCAATCAAGTTCGTGCAGGAGGGCGTGCGCCGCTCGCCCTCGACGCGCGGCGTGCTCAAGCTCGGCGGCGATCGCCTCGGCACCGCCGCCTCGGTCATCGACGAGTCGGCGATCCGCGGGATGTACCGGCACTACCGGCAGGCGATGGGGCTGTAGGCATGTACCCCGGCTACGATGCTCCGGCCGCCGATCCCAAGGCGACCCGTGAGCTGCGGCTCGAGATCGAGGAATTCCACGCCGCCTACTGCTGGACGCTCGACCGCGGCGCGCTCGACGAGTGGGCGGACTACTTCACCGACGACGCGGTGTACCGGATCACGGCGCGCGAGAACGTCGACGCCGGCCTGCCCGTGGGGCTGGTGTACGCCGACTCCAAGGCCATGATCCGCGACCGGGCGTTCGCCATCAAGCACACGCAGATGTTCGCGCCGCGGTACATGCAGCACTTCGTCACCAACGTGCGGGTGATCGAGTCGAGCGGCGACGCGGTGAAGGCACAGGCGAACTACCTGCTGTTGCAGACGCTGGTCGACGGACCCTCCACGGTGCACCAGGCGGGCCGCTACTACGACACCTTCGTCCGCCGCGACGGCCGCCTGCTGCTCAAGGAGCGCCAGTGCGTGTACGACACGGTGCTGATCGCGAACGACCTGGTGCTGCCGGTGTGAGCCGACCGGCGCGGCGCGAGCTCGGCGTGATCCCGACGGCGATCCACATCGCGCAGCGCGTGCGCGCCGGCGAGTTCAGCGCGCTGGAGGTGCTCGAGGAGTGCCTCGCGCGCATCGATCGGCTCCAGCCGCGGCTGAACGCCTTCGTGACCGTCTGCGCCGACGCCGCGCGCAAGCAGGCCGAGGCGATCGACCGCGCGCGGCGCGACGGCGCGACGCTCGGCCCCCTCGCCGGAGCTCCGGTGTCGGTGAAGGACATCCTCAACACGAAGGACGTACGGACCACGTGGGGCTCGCGCCTCATGGAGAACAACGTCCCGGCAGCGGACGCCGTCGCCGTCAAGCGTCTGAAGGACGCGGGCGCCGTCCTCATCGGGAAGACCACCACGCCCGAGTTCGCCTACAAGCTCCTCACCGATTCGCCGGTCAGCGGCGTGACGCGCAATCCCTGGAACCCGGCGCTCACGCCGGGCGGCTCTTCGGGAGGTTCCGCGGTCGCCGTCGCCGCCGGTATGGGACCGCTGTCACTCGCCACGGACGCCGGCGCCTCGACGCGCCTCCCCGCGGCCTGCTGCGGCGTTCTCGGCCTCAAGCCGACGCTCGGCGCCGTGCCCCACAGCCAGGTGCCCGACGCCTTCAACAATTTCATTCACCTCGGCGTGATGGCGCGGACGGTGCCGGACGCGATGCTGATGTTCGAGGCGATCGCCGGCCCCGATCCGAGCGATCCGTTCTCGCTCGGCGCGCCGGCGCGCGTCGAGCCGAAGGACGTCGCCGGACTGAGGATCGAGTGGCGCCCGCTCCTTGGCAACACGCTGCTCGACGATGAGGTTCGCGCGCAGTGCGAGGCGGCGCTCGAGGCCTTGCGTGCCGCCGGCGCCGAGGTGCGCCTGGTCGAGGAACCGTTCGAGAATGCCGAGCCTGCGTGGCGCGTGCTCCAGCAATCGAACTGGGCGGCGCGCTTTTTCGCGCGCCTCGCGGAAGTGGAGTCCCGCATCGAGCCCGGCTTCGCCAACGGCATCCGCGAGGGCGGCGCCTACAGCGGCCAGCAGCTTCTCGGCGCGACGCTGAAGCGCACCGAGCTCTTCCGCGCCGTGCAGGCCTGGTTCGAGCGCTGCGACGTGGTGGCGACCCCGACCATGAGCCGTCCGCCGCTCGCCGTGGAGCACCGCCCGGACGAGCCGATCACCATCAACGGCAAGCCCGCGGGCGACATGCGCGCCGCATGGGTGCCGTATTTGAACCTCTTCAACCTGACGGGGCATCCCGCGCTCAGCGTCCCGGCCGGGTTCACCGGCGACGGCCTCCCCGTGGGCCTGCAGCTCGTCGGCCGCTGGCACGCGGAGGCGCAGCTCTTCCGCGTCGCCGCCGCGCTCGAGCGCCTGCGCCCCTGGGCGAACCGTCTGCCGCCGGAGGTAGCTTGAGCCCGCTGCTGAGAGCGATCGCGGCGATCGACGCGCTCAGCCGCGCCGCCGGCTGGTGCGCCAAGTGGTGCGTGCTCCTCGCCTGCCTGGTGAGCGCCGGCAACGCGACGGTGCGCTACGCCCTGGGGCTGGGCTCGAACGCCTGGCTCGAGCTGCAGTGGTATCTCTTCGCCGTCATCGTGCTCTTCGGCGCGTCGAACACGCTGCGCATCAACGGGCACGTGCGGGTCGATCTGCTCTACGGACGGCTGTCGCCGCGCGGCCAGGTCTGGCTGGACCTGACGTGCACGCTGCTCTTCCTCATGCCCATGGCGGTTCTGGTCGCGGTGATGGCCTGGCCGTTCTTCGCCGAGTCCTACGCGGTCGGCGAGATCTCGCCGAACGCCGGCGGGCTCGTGCGCTGGCCGGTCAAGCTGCTGCTGCCCGCCGGCTTCGCGCTGCTCGCCGCGCAGGGCCTCGCCGAGATCGTCCGCCGCGTGGCGATGCTCACCGGCGCGATCCCGCTCGCCTCGCAGTACCAGCGGCCGGTGCAATAGGGGCCCGATGGCGATCGCCGAGCACATGGCGCCGATCATGTTCGTGGGGCTGATCGTGTTCCTCATCATCGGGTATCCGGTCGCCTTCTCGCTCTCCGCGCTGGGGCTCTTCTTCGGCTTCGTCTCGGTGCAGCTCGGGCTGTTCGGCCCCGAGTACCTGGCGAACCTGCCGCTGCGCATCTTCGGCATCGTCTCGAACGACCTGCTGCTCGCCATCCCGTTCTTCACCTTCATGGGGACGATCCTCGAGCGCTCGGGGCTCGCGGAGGATCTGCTCGACAGCACCGGCCAGCTCTTCGGCGGCCTGCCCGGCGGGCTCGCCTACGCGGTGATCGCGGTCGGCGCGATCTTCGGCGCCATCTCCGGGACCATCGCCGCCTCGGTGCTCGCCCTGGGCATGATCGCCCTGCCGGCGATGATGCGATACGGCTATCACATGAAGACCGCGACCGGCGCGATCGCCGCCACCGGCACGATCACCCAGGTGATCCCGCCTTCGCTCACGCTGGTGGTGCTCGCCGACCAGCTCGGCAAGTCCGTGGGGGACATGTACGCCGGGGCGGTCGGGCCCGCGCTGCTGCAGGTGCTGATCTTCATGCTCTACATCTTCGCGCTCTCGAAGCTCCGCCCGCAGTGGATGCCGCCGCTGCCGGCCGAAGCGCGCACCCTGTCCGGCTGGCGCCTGTGGCGGCGGGTGCTGTGGGGCGTGGTGCCCGCGCTCGCGCTGATCTTTCTCGTGCTGGGCACCATCTTCCTCGGCCTCGCCACCGCGACCGAGGCCGGGGCGATGGGCGCGGTCGGCGCGATGATCCTCGCGGCGTTGCGCGGGCGGCTGAGCCCCACCCTGATCTGGCAGGGCATGGACACGACCATGCGCCTCTCGGCGATGGTGATCTTCATCCTGATCGGCGCGACCGTGTTCTCGCTCGTGTTCCAGGGCGTCGACGGCCCGGTCTGGGTCGAGGAGCTGCTCGGCGACCTGCCCGGCGGCCCGACCGGCTTCCTGGTCGTGGTGATGCTCTTCGTCTTCGCGCTCGCGTTCTTCCTCGACTTCTTCGAGATCGCGTTCATCGTCGTGCCGCTGCTCGCCCCGGTCGCGGTGAAGCTCGGCATCGATCCGATCTGGTTCGGGGTGCTGCTGTGCGTGACGCTGCAGACCTCCTTCATGCATCCGCCGTTCGGCTTCGCGCTGTTCTACCTGCGCGGCATCGCGCCGAAGGAGGTGCGGAGCGCCGACATCTACTGGGGCTCGGTGCCGTGGGTCGGCCTGCAGCTCGTGGTGGTCGGCCTCGTGATCGCGTTTCCCCAGCTCGTCGGCCTGTTCCTCGATACGGCGGCGCCGATCGACATGGACAAGGCGGGCGAGGATGTTCGTAGGCAGATCGAGCGGGCGCTGACGCCCGGCAACTAGAGGAGCGAGGAGGCAACCATGAAGAGACGCGATTTTCTGACCAAGGTGGGCGCGGGCGCGACGCTCGGCGCGGGGCTCGGGACCGCGGGATCGGCGCTGGCGCAGGCGCAGCCGGTGCGCTGGCGGATGGCGACGCAGTGGCCGAAGGCCCTCGACGCGATGTTCGGCTCCGCCGACGCGTTCGCGAAGCGCGTCGGCGAGATCACCGAGGGCCGGTTCGTGATCACCGCCGCCGCCGGCGGCGAGATCGTGCCGCCGCTCCAGGTGTTCGACGCCGTGCAGAACGGCACGATCGAATGCGGGCACGTGCTGAGCACGTTCTTCTTCGGCAAGAACCCGGCGTTCGGCTTCGACGCCGGCATGCCGTTCGGGCTGAACGCGCGGCAGCAGTTCGCATGGATGTACAGCGGCGGCGGGATCGAGGCGATGCGCGAGGTGTTCAAGCCGTTCAACATCGTGCAGATGCCGGTGGGCAACGTCGGCGTGCAGATGGGCGGCTGGTACCGCAAGGAGATCAAGACGGTCGAGGACCTCAAGGGGCTCAAGTTCCGGATCGGCGGCATCGGCGGCGCGATCCTCACCAAGCTCGGGGCGTTGCCGCAGCAGATTCCGCCCGCCGAGGTCTATACGTCGCTCGAGAAGGGCCTCATCGACGGCGCCGAGTGGATCGGCCCGTACGACGACGAGCGGCTCGGCCTGCACAAGGTGGCGAAGTACTACTACACCCCCGGCTGGTGGGAGGGCAGCGCGCAGGTCACGCTCCTCATCAACCAGAAGGCCTGGGACAGCCTGTCGAAGGTCCAAAAGGACGTGCTCGAGTGCGCGGCGACCGAGCAGTGCGTGCTGATGATCGCCAAGTACGACGCGAAGAACCCCGAGGCGCTGAAGCGCCTGGTGGCGAGCGGCGTCCAGCTGCGCCAGTTCCCGAAGCAGGTGCTCGACGCGTGCCACAAGGCGACCGAGCGGACGCTCAACGAGTTCGCGGCGAAGAGCGACGAGTTCAAGAAGATCTACGACGGCTGGAAGAAGTTCCGCGACGACCAGAACCTCTGGTTCCGGGTCGCCGAGCACACGCTCGACAGCTATCGCTACGGCGTGAAGTGACTCCAGGCGGGGGAAGCGGCATGAGCGAGGACCGCAAGGCCGGCCAAGGCATCGGGGCGCGCGTCCCCCGCAAGGAGGACGCGCGCCACCTGCACGGCCGCGGGCAGTTCGTCACCGACATGATCCTGCCGGGGCAGCGCGAGGTCGCGTTCCTGCGCTCGCCGGTGGCGCACGCACGGCTCCTCGCCGTGCGCAAGCCGGCGGGGAGCGAAGGCCGGGTCTTCGTGCGCACCGACATGCCGGAAGTCCGGCCGATGGTCGCGCCCTCGAGCCTGCCCAACTTCAAGCTGTCCGAGCAGCACCACCTCGCGCACGGCAAGGTGCGCTTCGTCGGCGAGCCGATCGCCTGCTGCGTGGC
>Ga0187892_10001075_pt1 | contig 65930 bp, 54 predicted proteins | sample MA1701073metaG_FD_139345 | JGI IMG/M metagenome (GOLD analysis project Ga0187892, IMG submission 139345) | Bio-ooze microbial communities from a basaltic lava cave in the Kipuka Kanohina Cave System on the Island of Hawaii, USA - MA170107-3 metaG ... | reverse complement strand
TGCCATCGTGGCCCCGTCAAGGGAAAAGGACACGGCGCGAAACCCAGCCCTCCGCAGACTGCGGGCTGGGCATTCGCGCCCTACAACCACGCGGTATCGCTCTGCATGGCTACAGTATCAAGAAGGTGTCCGACGATTGGCGAAAACTCGAAAACGGCTTTTGCAAGTCGTTGATTTGCAAGTTGCCATTTTTGCAAAAGTCAATCGTTGGACACCTTCTCAAGATGCGCCCATGGCGCGGAACTCGAAGAGAGCGTCAGCGCAAACTTTTGCAGACGGGCGGACGCGCCAGTTCGTAATCGCGCAACGCCGCCACTGCGCCGCGCTGCCCCGACTGCGCCGCGCGGATCAGGTTATAGACCTCGCGCGCCGTCACGTAGTGGAGCACGAACCGCTGCCCGTCATTGAAATCGCGCGCCAACATCTCGTGCATCCGACGGCATCGCTCCCCGAGCAGCACCTCGAAATTCTGTTCCTGGCATCCGTGCGTGTGAACCTTCACGAAATTCCAATCAGGTCTTCCCGCCACGCCCACGCGCTGGCGCAGCCACAACTCGACGCGCTCACGTTTGGGCGGGGCGTTGTGCGCGACTTCCGCGTTTTCGATGCGCGGGAGCAAACCCCATTTACGGCTGCGCCAATTCAAGGCGAGCGGTCCTTGCACGATGAGCAGGTCGCCCACCGAGTTGCCGCCGACGCGCGCGTCCACGCCCCAGTCGTGCGACTTGGGCGCGCGCGGGTCGTCCTTGGCGTAATAGATCGAATTGATCTTGCCCGTCTGCGTGTCGCTGGGCGCGCTCGGCAGCGTGAAGTCCGCGTAGCATCCCGTTTCATTCAGCACCTGCAACTCATTGTTCACGCCGCAACGTCTGCCGTCGCCGCGCGAATTGTCCAGCGCCCAGTTGCCGTGGATGAACCCGTAGCGCATTCTGCCGTTGCGGTCGCTGCACAGCAATCCGTGCGAGTGCAGTTGTGTTTTGAATTTTTCCAGGGAGCGCCGAAGACCGTCCGCCGTGTCGTTGTCGTGATGCAGATGAATCTCGACTTCGCCCAATCCTTGCGCGGTGAGTTTCGCGAGAGGGTCGAGAAATTCGGGACGGTATTGCTCGGCGGGAAAGAAAAACGTGTGTTGTGGCGGACGTCCATCCGCGTCGCGAAACTGTGATGCGAGCTTCGGGTAATTCTCCGACCATTGGCGCACGCGCTGGTTTGCCTGCTCAACCGAGGCATCGCGCCAGAGCGGCTCGTAATGATCCACGAAACAGAAAAAAATGTGCGTGGGCAAGGCGAACGCCTTGCGCCGCCGCGAGGACTGGCGCAGGTAATCGGCGAGCCAGATGTGGACGTTGCGCAACATCAACGCAGGGCGGGCGACGGTTCGGGAAGCCCCAACACGTCCCGAACCGTGGTGAACTGAAAATCCTGGCAGAGCCGCCGCAGGCGCCTTTCGGTCTTGTCGAGGTTGCTGTAGTGACGAAGCCGCACGTTCAGCGACACGTCGAAACGCGGTTGTTGCGGGTCGAATTCCCACGGGTGCAGATACATCACCAGCGGTTTGCCTTCGCGGTTGATTCGGCGCAAGCCCCACCGCGTGACGGGGTAGGGGTAGAGCCGAAAATACGCGCCACCCGCGACAGGGATTTTCGTTGCTCCAACCGTGAACGTCGCCATCGGGAATTCCCAGAATCCAGGGCGTATCTCATACGGCGCGCGCGGCGCGTCGGGGATGCCGTATCGCGGATGACGCACGGGAAAAACGCTCGAATCATACCGCACCCCTTCCTCCTGCATGATGTCCAGCGCCCACAACGATTTTTCCGTGATGGAAAACGACGGCGCGCGGTGCCCGATGATTTTCTGCCCGCCCGCCTGTTCAATCAAATCAATGGACTGCCGCAAATCGCGGCGAAATTCCTGCGGGTCGAGCGAATACACGAGCCGATGCCGATAACCGTGCGCGGCGAGTTCGTGTCCCGCGTCCGCGATGGCGCGCACGAGTTTCGGAACTTTTTCCGCCACCCAGCCGAGCGTGAAAAACGTGGCGCGGATTTTATTCTCGGCGAGGACATCGAGGATGATGCGCGTGTTGCGCTCGACGCGGCTCTCATGTTTTTCCCAATCCTCGAATCGGATGAACGACTCGAAGTTGGAGACCTGGAAATAATCCTCCACGTCGAAGGAGAGGGCGTTTTTCACGAGTGTGGCTGCGCTTCTGCGAAGCGCAGATTATTCTGCCCCAGACGGCGCATCCGCAGAGGCGCCGTTATAACGTATCGTGCAGCGACCACGAAAAAAACCAGTTCCGTTTCTCCAGGACATCCGCGTGCGGGGAATCGTTGCGGCGCACACAGAAGAAAAACTGGTGTGGCAGAAACTTGGGCGGCACGCGCCTGTAGCCCGCGCTCTGGATCGCGGCGCGCCGTTCCCTGTTGGGCAGCAGCAGCGAAAGAAAGTCACACCGACCCCGCAACCGATTTTCGATCGCAAGCAGCGAATCGCGCCACGCGTAGAGCGGCTCACCTTCGTCGAGGAAATAGTCGAGCACCCACGCGATGTTCGCGCCGAACTTCTCTTGAATCCGCGCGATGACGAAACCGATCGCTTTCCCCTCGCGCAGAATTTTGAACTTCTCGTATTTCACGGGACTTTGGTTGTACCGCCACTCGAGCACGCGAGATGAACGGTTCATCGTCACACGGACGCGCGCCTTGTTGCGCTGCCAGAGGGATTCGATATCGGCGTCGAATGTTTCAAACGGCTCGGCGTTGACGGCGGTGTGCGCGCGCGCATTGAACCACGCGCAGGTTTTGACGAATGGCTGCGCGAGCCACAGGATGGGTTTTCGTCGCGCAAGCGAGGCAACGCTCAGCGGTTTCATCATCACTTCCAGTTCGCCGAGCCACGTCCAGCCAAATTTCTTAATGTAGACCTCGAACGAATTTTCGTTGAGGAACGTGTAAAAGGGGATGTTGGCGGGACGCTCGGCGGCGAGCAGTTCTTCCAGTTTCTTCAGGATGCCGCGCCGCTGGTAATCGGGATGCACCATGTTGTCGAGAGCGACGAGCGTGTTAACCTCCGCGCCATGGACGCACAGAAAATTCGGCAGCATCGCGTATTGACCGACGCAGCGCGCGCCGTCGAACGCGAGATAAACGTAGACCTTGCCTGACGGGTTCTTGAGATATTTCCATTCCCAGTATTCGCGGGTGATGGAATGATCGAACGTGTCGCGATAGAGCGCGAGAATCGCGTCTTCATCCCCGCGCTGAAACTTGCGGTGTGTCAGTTCGTTCATCTTTGAATTTGTAGGGCGCGAATGCCTGACGAAGGAGAGTTTTGCGCCGTCCTCGCTCGCTCTAAGAGCCTGTCCTAAAACCCAATCCTAACAATCGGTGGCACGGGCGTCCCTGCCCGTGTCAGCCACAGGACGGAGCCCTGTGCCACCAGGTTTTAGGATAAGTTCTAAGACGGCGCGACCCCCCGAAAGTTTTCGGGGCATTCGCGCCCTACAACTCACGGCTGCGACGATGTCGTCACAGGCGTCCGATGCGCCTTTTCATTCCATGCGGCTTTCTGCCTGCCCGTGACGCATTTGAAGAAGCCCAGCAACAGCGCAAAGTTGGAGCCGACGAAGTAGTAGGGGACGCGGAACAGGTCGGCGATGAAATGGCGTTGTCCCGACAACAGTTTGCCGATGAGCGCGCTGGCGTAGAACGCGAGTTGGAGGGCACACAGGACTTGATACAGCAGTTGGTCGAGCAAAAACGCGTTCACCGCCAGCAACGCGATGAGGAAAAACGGCGCGAGCCAGCGCAGGACTTTGTGCGACCAGAAGCAGAATGCGACCCAGCCTTTCCACGGCATCAGCAGCCGCCAGCATTCCTTGAGCGCGCGGTAGTCGCCCGTGCCGATGCGCACCTTGCGGCGGAACTCGCCCTCGACGGTGTGCGACACCTCCTCGTTGGCGACCGCGCCGCGTTCATACACGCCGATGCGTCCGTGCTCATACACGCGCACGGGCCAGATGAAATCGTCAATCTGGATGACGTTCGATTGAAGCGGGCGGAAAAGTTCCTGGCGCATCATATAGATTCCGCCCGTCGCGCCGAGCAACACGCCGAGGTCGTTTTCCAGCATCTTCATCGCCGCCTCGCCCTGCCAGTAACGGTCTTCAGGATTCTGTCCCGCAGGGTCGAGCAATTCCATGTGACCACACGCGGCGCCGACGCGCGGGTCGGCGAAATGCCGCGCCACCAACTTTGCCGAATCGGGCTTCCAGAATGTGTTCGCGTCAGAACACGCGACAATCTCGCGGGTCAATTGCGGCACAATTTTGTTGATGACCTCGGTCTTGCCTTGGTGCGTGTCGAATTCGATGAGTCGGATGCGCGGATTCTTCTTGATTCGTTCGCGGATGATTTCCCGCGTGCGGTCGGTGGAACAATCGTCGCCCAGCACCAGTTCGATTTTGTTGGGTGGGTAGTCGAGCGCCTCGAAGCTGTCCATGCGCTGCGCGATGTGTTTCTCCTCGTTGTGCAACGAAATGACGAGCGAGATTTGGGGGCGGTGGTTGTCGTCCACACGGTGCGGTTTGCGCAAACGGCGCACCATGGGGGCAATCAGCTTGAGCAGGATGAAATAACCCGCAAAAGCGTAGGCAAGCGCCCCGAAGAGAATCCAGAAGGCGATTTGCATTTGTAGCCGCACCCTTTAGGGGTGTGAGAGGAAGGACGGCGCAGGCTGAAGCCTGCGATTACATCTTCACACAACGCGCCACGGTTTCGGCGACGTAATCAATCTGTTCGGCGGTCAGTTCCGCGTAAATCGGCAGCGCAAGCGATTCGTTGGCGGCGCGCTCGGAATTCGGGAAATCCCCCGCGCGATGGCTGAGATACGCGAAGCACTTTTGCAGGTGCAGCGGCACGGGGTAGTAAATCTCGGTGCCGATGCCGCCCTTCTGCAACCGCTCGCGCAGCGTGTCGCGACGTGGAACACGGATTGTGTATTGGTTGTAGATGTGGCCGCAGTCGGGATGGCAGATGGGCGGGTGGACGAGTTTCTCAACGCCAAGCGATTTGAATTTCGCCGTATAGCGGTCGGCATTGTTGCGCCGCGCTTCCGACCACGCGCTCAGATGCTTCAATTTCACTCGCAAGATTGCCGCTTGGATCGTGTCCAGTCGGCTGTTCACGCCCACAAACTGGTGGTCATACTTCGGCTTCGAGCCGTGGACGCGCAGGATTTTCAACTTTTCTGCGAGCGCGTCGTCGTTGGTCGAAAGCGCGCCACCGTCTCCCGCGCCGCCAAGATTTTTCGACGGGAAGAAGCTGAAACACCCCATTGTCCCCATCGTTCCAGCTTGTTGTCCCTTGCAAGTCGCGCCAATTGCTTGAGCAGCATCCTCAATCACCGCGAGTTTGTGTTTCGCTGCGAGGTCGAGAATCGGCTGCATCTCCGCGCATTGCCCGAAGAGATGCACGGGTATGATGGCTTTGGTGCGCGCCGTGATTTTCGCGGCGATTTGTTTTGGGTCAATGTTATAGGTGTCGAGATTGATGTCCCCGAACACGGGCTTGAGTCCGAGCCGCGCGATGGAGCCGCCCGTCGCAAAAAAAGTGTAGGGCGAGGTGATGATTTCGTCGCCTGCCTTCACGTCGAGCGCCATCAACGCGAGCAAGAGCGCGTCCGAACCCGACGCGCAGGTGATGACGTGTTTCGCGCCCGTGAACCGTTGTAAGTTGCTCTCAAGTTCGGTGACTTCGGGACCCAAAATGTATTTGGTCTCGCGCAGCGTCTTGAGGACGGCGGCTTCGAGTTCATTTTGGATTTGCGCGTATTGGGCGCGCAGGTCGAGCAGGGGAACGTTCATGCGGAAGTTATACCAAAGTTTGACGAGCACGCTACGATTTAAGCGAGTCGAGCGTGATATTCAGACCTTCTTCCACCCCGACGCGCGGTTTCCAACCGAGTTTTTGCTCGGCGGCCGAACAATCGAATGAAATTGGCGCGAGCACTGATTTGAGGCGGTAAATCGAAAGCGGCGGCGACCGACGCAGCATTTTCGCCAGCAGTTGCACGCCGAGCGCAAGCGAGTAGGCGACAATACGCGGAACGCGGACAATCCCTCCAACGTGTCCGACAGCGTTTCGGTAAAGGTTTGCCAATTCGGTCTGCGTCACGTTCGCGGAATCCACGAGTGTAAAGATCGAGCCGTCGAAATGGTCGCTTTTGCCTGCCAACAAAATCCCGTCCACCACGTCGTCCACATACACCAGTGGCAGCACGAGTTTCCCGTTGCCCAGCACGAGGAGACGGCTGCCGACGCGCCGCGCGACGGCGGGCGTGAGCAACGGTGCGCCAGGTCCGAACACTTGCCCTGGACGCAAGATGACGGCGCGCAGATTCCATTGTTTCACGGCGCGCGTGACAACTTGCTCTGCGTCGAGTTTCGCGCGCGTGTACCAGCCGCGCATGTCCGCTTTCGGTTCCAGCGGAAAATCTTCGCGCATCAGTTTTCCCTTGCGCGCGGCTGCGGCGTGCAGGACGGCAAGCGAACTCACATACACAAGTTTTGGCACCTGATATTTGAGGGCGATCTCGACGATGTTGCGCGTGCCGACGAGCGTGCCCCGTTCAAAATCGTGTGGCGCGCCCCCCATGGCGGCGCCGAGGTGATAAATGATTTCGGCGCCTGCAATGGCGCGTTCGACGACGGACGGGTCCCCGAGGTCGCCGAACACAACCTCGATGCGCGTGTCTTCGAGCCATGCCGCAGGCGGCTGGCGGCGCACCAGCACGCGCACGCGGTCGTGTTCCTCGAGCAGCCGCGCCAGCAGCCGTTTGCCGATGAAACCCGACGCGCCCGTGACGAGCGCCTTTCCTTTGAGTTTGCGCGGGAACTGGTCGAGAAATTTTTCCTTGGCGGCGTCCGCTTCGCGCGCGACACGCTCTGTCCACGCAACGATGGGGCGCGCGTGTTCGGGTGTGATGGGCGCGGGGGCGCCAACGCTGAGGTTGTGGTAGAACTCGGCGACCAGCACTTGCACGCCGTGGAACGGCAGAAATTTCCCCTGCAAAAAACGGATGACGTTCATCGGAACCTGCGTGCTGACCTGCCACGCTTCGCGGAACGTGTTGACGACGCGCTCGATGGGCTTCGGCAGGGGAGTCGTCGTTTTGACCGTGACGGAGAGCGAAAACAGGTCGGCGCGCAACACGCCGCGCGTCCCCTGCACGATGAGGACATTCTGCATCGGGCGCGTGTTCCATGAAATCTGGATGTTCCCCATCCCGCGCTCGCAGACGACCAGCGCCCGCCATTCATCGCAAATCAAATTCGGGTCGCTGCCTTTCGCGCCGTATCGCGATTCCACGTCCACAATGTTGCCCAGAAACGCTTCCATCAGATACAGGGCGTGCACGCCGAGGTCGCGGAACGGATAACCGCCTTCGCGATACTGCGGGGGAAGGGGTCCTCCGCGATACGGCGGGTAGTCCGAACTGCGCAGGTGATCCACCGCCACCACGTCGCCAATCGCGCCGCTCTGCACGACACCCAGGGCGCGCACCACGAACGGGTCGCGCAACAACGAGTGGTTCACACAGACAAATTTGCCCGCGACTTTCGCCGCCGCGATGATGCGGTCGCAGTCCTCGACGCGAGTGGCGAGCGGTTTTTCCACGAGCACGTGACAGCCGAGTTGCAACGCTTCGACCGCGAGCGCCGCATGGCTCGACGGCGGCGTGAGAATGTGCACCACGTCCACGCCGTCGGCGACCATTGCCTTGAGCGAAGGATAAACGTTGGCGTTCAGGCCGTTGGTATTGATGAGCGCAGAGGCGCGCGGTTGGTCGAGGTCGCAGACGCCGACGATTGTGACGTTGCGCAGGTCTCTCAACGCGCGGATGTGATACTGCGCGATGAAGCCTGCGCCGACGAGTCCGACGCGGAAGGTGGGTGGTGAAAAAGGTTTCATGGTTTGCGCGCGACGAAATCAATCGAGGTGCTGCACAACTGTTCGCGGGGATAATTCTGAAATTCGGGCGCGATTTTCAGTGACGGTAACGCATCGAGCAACGCCTGTCGCGGCTTGAATTTCGCCAGGGAGATTTCCAGTCCCGCCATCTCCGCGAGCTTAAGGAAGTCCACGGGACGCATTCGGTTTTGGAACAGTAACTTGTTGTTCCAGAATTGCCAGTCCCGTTCCGAGAACGTGAGGTAATTGATGAACGTGATGTTTTTGTCGAAGTACGCGTAGTGATCGCCGCAATTGACGCTGTGCACCGCGAGTCCACCGTGGCGCAGGACGCGGGCGCTTTCGCGCATCATCTCCAGGATCACCCCGCGCGGGACGTGCTCCAGCACGCTATTGGAGAACACCACGTCCACACATTCATTGGGCAACTCTGATTTCGTTGCGTCGGCGGGCGCGCGGTATTCGACGCGGGCGCGCTCGAACAGTTCGGACACGGATTTCGCCGTCTTGAGTTTCTCGTAATCGGATTTCACTTCCTCGATGTCGCGCCTCCCCGCTCGCGAAATGGTGGGTAGATACGATTCCAACGATGCCATAAGCTTGAACGTCAGCTTCCGATTCAGGTGTCTCGTCAAATCATACGTCGCCACACTCGATGCGCCTGCGAGCGACCAGCACAGCGGCAGCGTCGGGAACCAGCCCGTGCCGATCTCAAGGTAGCGCAATCCCGCTGGGGAAATCCCCAACTCCACGATGTGATCGGCGAGATACGACCAGTCGGCGACCTTGAACTCGACGTTGTGCTCGAAGTTGCGCAACCCGCCGACGGTGCGTTGAAGCGTGTTGTTGATGCGTTTGCCGAACGGGATGACGCTTAGCGCTTTCTGCGAGTATCCTTTGATTTTCCAATTCATGCGTGGGCTGTGACCGTTGAGTGCGCGCGCCGTTTTTCCACGGCGAGATGAAACGCGTCATCGAGCTTTTGATAAATCGCGCGCCAGTCGTGGTGATCCAACACCAACCGACGCCCGTTCGCGCCGAGCCGTTCACGCAACGACGCATCACGGAGCAGATGGAGCACACAATCGGCGAACGCGCGCGGCGTGTCCGCAATCATCGCATTCTCGCCGTGTTTCAATGCCATCCCCTCCGCGCCGATTGTTGTGGTGACAACCGCTTTCTTCATCGCCAGCGATTGGTAGATGCGATGTTTCGTCCCTGCGCCCACGCGAAGCGGAATCACAACCACCGCTGCGCGCGCGATGTAATCACGGATGTCGGGGACAAATCCCGTGACGATGACTTTTTCCGAGGCAAGTCGGCGGATTGATTCCGACGGAGTTTTGCCGACGAAATACAACTTCGCGTCGGGAACCTGCCCGCGCACCAATGGGAAAATCTCGTTGTGAAAATACACCGCCGCATCGTCCTGCGGCGCCCAGCCGAAGTTGCCAAAATAAATCATCGTGTGGGGTTCCATCGCCACATCGCGCGGCTCGAAGAATTCCACGTCCGCCCCATTGGGCACGGTGGACACGTCCGCTTCGGGCGCGATGCGGCGGTATTCGGCGCGGTCGGCGTCGGAGAGCGTCACGATTTTTTCCGAGTGACGCGCGACGATGCGTTGCCACTCGATGAATTTCGGGATTTGCGTGCGCGCGTAGAATTTCGTCATAGGGTTGCGCTGGATACTCTCGAACCGCTCCCACAATTTGTGCTCGAGGTTGTGGGGGTCATACACGAACGCCGCGTCGCCCTTGTGCATCGCGTATTGCCCCGTGTGCAGAAAGTGCGCGTGGATGACGTCAATCTTCTCCTGTTGCACGAACCGTCCCAGCGCCGCCGCCATCGCGCCTTGGAAGTATTCACGCAGGATGAACGGCTTTGAGCCAACAAGACCGCCCACGGCATTGCACAATTTGCGCGCCAGCGGACGGCGCAAATTCAGCCCGACGACGGTCTTGCAATGCTTGAGCAGGTCAGGGAAATGGTCGCGGTCGTTCGGGTCGTGCAGCAGCGACAGCAGATGCGTCTCGTGCCGTTTCGCTGTCTCGCGCAGGAGGTTGAAATTGCGAATCTCCGCGCCGCCCGTCAGGGGCCACGGAAGTTTTGCAGTGAGAACGAGAACGCGCATTTACCAATACAAACCGCGATAGGAATCCTTCGGAAACTTTTCCGATTTAAGAAAGCCGACGAGGTCAACGACGCAATGGTGCTTGCCGACGAGTTTCGACAAACCGACGTAGTCCGCGTGTTTCTTGCACACGACCAGCGTGCGGCTCGAGGCGAGGACTTTTTTCAACGACGCAACGAGCAGCGAATTGATGTGCGGTAGTTTCGATTCGAGGAACACTTTGTTCGCGCCCGTCAATCGCGTGAGTTCGACTTCCGAATCGTGGATCGCCAGTTTGAACCCTTTGCCGAGCAGCGATTCCGCCATGATGACTACGGGGCTTTCTCGCAAATCGTCCGTGCCCGCTTTGAAACTCAGCCCGAGGAACGCCACTTCGCGGTTTCCAGTTTCCGCAATCGTCTCAATGGTGCGCTCGATTTGCTGCGTGTTGCTGCGCGCCACCGATTCGAGCATCGGCAAATCCAGATTGTGTTCGCGCGCGCGGCGCACCAGCGCCCGCAAATCCTTCGGCAAGCACGAGCCGCCGAACGCAAGCCCAGGACGCAGATACACCTTCGACACGTTCAACTTCGTGTCGCGACTAAACACTTCCATCACTTCCTGCGCGTCAATCCCGTGCGCCTTGCAGAACTGCCCCACTTCATTGGCGAACGTGATCTTCAGCCCGTGAAACGCGTTGCACGCGAACTTGATCGCCTCCGCCGCGCCCATCGAAACGCGAATCTGCGGCGCGTTCACGGACCGATACAATTCCGCCAGCGCGTCGCCCGCACCCGCCGCGTGTTCGCCGATGATGACAAAAGGCGGCTCGAAGAAATCCTTGATGGCGGTGCCTTCGCGCATGAATTCAGGATTGGCGACGACGTGAAAATCGCGCCCCTCGCGTTTGCCCGATGCGCGTTCGAGGTTTGCGACAATCACTGTTTCAATGCTTCCAGGCAACATCGTGCTGCGGACGGCGACGAGGTGGGAAGATTTCTTGCCGCGCAACGCAGCGCCGATTTCGCGCGAAACGGTTTCAATGTGGGACAGATCAGGCGCGCCATCTTTGCGGCTTGGCGTGCCGACGCAGACGAACGAGATGTCCGAGTTCATCACAGCGTCTCTCGCGCTGTCGGTGGCGGAAAACGTCTTTGCCTTACAGGTTTTCGCAAGCAACTCGGCAAGCCCTGGCTCGAACAACGGCGATTTGCCTTTGCGGAATAACGCCAGCTTGTCGGGATTCACCTCGACACCGATGACGCGGTGTTTTTTGTCCGCGAAACACGCCGCCGTCACGGAGCCGACGTAGCCGAGACCGAAGATGCTGATTTTCATAGAGTGTTCAAGTCCGCGAGTGCTCAAGTTGGCGGCAATGCGCGAAGGCTATTCAATTTTCGACGAAGCCATTACCGTTTCGTTCTGGGATTTGCCGCGGACGCTGTTCTCCAGAATTTCGGCGACGGATCGCGCGTTGACAGTCCAGTCGAACTTTTCCACCGACAACATCACGGCGGAACGATCCCACGTGAACGTCAGTGCCACGCGCAACGCGGCGGCGAGCGCGTCGGGATTGCGCGGCGCGACGAGCAACCCGTTTACGCCGTCGCGGACGATTTCGGGGACGCCGCCGACATTGGAGGCGACGACAGGCAACGCCGACGCCAGCGCTTCTAGCGCGGCGTTGGGCAAACCCTCGTTGAGGCTCGGCAGACACAGCACATCGCAGGCATTCATCCAAAGGGGGATTTTCTCGTGGGGCTGTGTGCCGACAATTTTCACCCGCTCGCCTGCCGCAATGTTGTTTGATTCGCTGCCAGCGCCGACGAACACCAGGTCCACGTTGGCGAATTCGGCGGTGGAAGCGGCTGGCTTCGCAGGCTGTCGCGATTGTAAATCGCTCCCACAAATCGTACAGAACGCTTCCGCGAGAATCGTTGGACCTTTCACTGGCAATAGATTGCCGACGAACAAAATACGTCGGCGGTTTTCTGGCAGTCCAAGTTCGCGACAGGCTTCGGCACGGCTGCGCGGCTGGAATTTTTCGCGGTCAATCCCGTTGTAAACGGTCGTTGCCTGAATTCCGTCGCGCTTGAGCACGTCGCGCAACGCGTTGCTGCGGGTGAATACGGCGCGGCTGGCTCGGAGCGCGGCGAGAATCTGGCGTTTGCGTGTTGGGTTGCGAAAGAAACTATTCACGTCGCTGCCTTGCACGGTGACGGCGAATGGAAATTTGAATTTGTCGGCGAGCAACATCATGCCGTAGGCGTCGGGGTATGCCCAGTTGACGAGCGCGATGTCAAACTTCTCACCCTGCAATTCGGGCGCGATGGAGCGGGCAAAAAGCCAGCCGTTGAACGGACGCGAGAGCAGGGGAACACGCAGAAATTTCGGGTGGACGACGGGGATGCCGTTAAAATCCTCGCGCGGCATTTCCTCGTAGGTTGGCGCGATGATTTTGGTGACGCGGCAATGCCTGGCGAGCGCGGCGACTTGTTGCGCGTTGTGCATCCCGCGAGTCGGCTCAGTGCGATTGGGGAAAAGATTTGAAATAAAAAGGACGTTCATGGCGCGGTTGCCGCGAGTCGCTCGACCTCGAACACGACGTAGACTTCGTTCTCGTAACGGCGCGTGAATCGGGCGCCAAATTTCTCCTGCGATGCGGCTTTGGCATCGAGCGGCATTGCTTTTGACATGGTGCCGCTGCGTTTCTTGTCGCCCTTGGCATACACGACGAAACGCGGTGTTGGCTCCAACAGTTGCTCAGGCGGAGTCTTGTCGCTCCAGCAAATCCGCGCCTGTTTCGGGTTGAGCCGAACGTGAAATTGCAGGCTCGATTCCTCGTCGTTGAACGCGTCGAGCAGCACGCGGTCGGTCGGGTTCAATTCCTGCCGCAGCCAGCGTGTCACGTCGGTCACGTGCGGGCGTTCCTTGGTGCGCGGCGAGATGGAGGCGAATTTCTGGCTGAACTCGCCCCAACGCGTTTCGCCAAGCGCGAACACAACGCCAAGCCACGCGACAGCAGCCACAAGGAACACCGCGAGAAACTTTCGTGGCGCGACTGCGAGTTTGTCTTCAAAAACATACGCGGCGAGAGGCAACAACAGGACGCCGACAAACATCGTGTGACGGATATTGATGCCGCTTTGTCCAATTAGCATCATCAACCAAAAAGGCACGGCGTAAGCGAGAATGAAGCCGAGCCAGAGCAGGTTCGTCCCGCGTCTTAGCGAGCGGGCGACGCCGTAAAGTCCGAGGAGGAACACGAATGGCCCGAGCGACATCGCAAGCCCGAGGGGCCAGAACGACGCTTTGTACCACCACGGTCTTCCGAAAAACGACTCTCCAATCGCGCCCGTCGTGCGATGAAAAGTCGCGAGTGCATCTCCCTCTTGCAGATAACAGGCAAGCAGCCACAGCGCGGGTCCAAGTGACACAAGCGCGCCGAACACGACTACTGGTGTGACAAAGCCGCGCATTTCAAAGCCGTCGCGAAAAGCTTTGCGCACCACACGTCCGAACAGGAACAAACCGCAGGACGCGCCAAGCCACCACGCCTCGGGTTTCGTCCAGATCGCGGGGAACCAAAACAGCCCCGACCAGACGAGGTTTTTCACCGCGACGTTCTGCCACCATTTGCTGAAGTGGAACAATGCCCAGAACGCAAAGAAGTAAAACACCGCTTCGCTCGATGACACGATGCTTTGCGCGATATGCAGTCCCAAAAAAATGAACAGTAGCGATGCTGCGAATGAAACTTGCACGGAGAAAAACAACCGCATCAACCGCCATAGGGGACAGACAGCGAGCACACCAAACGCGAGCGACACCACGCGTGGCGCTTCCCACAAGTTGTCCCACACCATCAGCAGCGCGCCTGAAAGATAAAGCTGTAGCGGCAGCCAGTGACCGTGCGTAACGAGTTCGGGATTTTGTGCCCATTCCCACGCGTAAAGCGCGCGTGGCGGTCCGTCGCTGGTGGCATTGACCGAAATGAGAAAAAACACGATGCGCACGACTGCCGACCAAATGAGCAGCGTGACGATGATGGAGCGTTCGGATTTCACGCGAAGGTTTGTAGAAACTATCTCATCAATACATTGGTGGCACGGGCGTCCCTGCCTGTGGCTCGAATAAACACAGGCGCGGAGGCCTGTGCCACCATTTATGAGATGAGTTCCTGTAAGTGACGCAACGAAGTGGAGTTGCGTGTTGAGTTTCGACGTCTCACGGCAGCACTTCGCTTCGTGCCGCACTACAAGCGGGCGACCGCTTCCTTCACAGACTCAATGACGTAGCTAATTTCGTCGTCGGTGAGTTTGGGATACATCGGCAATGTGATGGTGCTGGCGCCGAAACGTTCCGCGACGGGAAATTCACCGCCCTTGTAGCCGAAAGTCTTGCGGTAGAACGTGAACAGATGGATGGGGTTGAAGTTCACGGCGACGCCAATCTGCTTTTGCTGCAAATAGGCGAGGATCGCGTCGCGTTTCGCGGGGTCAACGCGGATGGTGAAGAGATGCCGCGCGCTTTTGCTTTTGGGCAGGACGCGGGGGAACGTGACGCCTTTGACGTTCGAAAACGCTTTTTCGTATCGCTGGCAGACTTCCTCGCGACGGTCGCGCAACGCGTGCATCCGCTTGAGTTGACCGATGAGCAGCGCCGACTGGATGTCGGAGAGGTTCGCTTTGCAGCCGAGCCGTTCCATGTCGTAGTGCTTGTAGCCCGTCTGGTAACGGTTCATCGCGTCCTTGTTCATCCCGTGCAGGCGTAACACGCGCATCGCGTCGGCAAGTTGGTCATCGTTGGTCGTCAGCGCGCCGCCTTCGCCCGAGGTGATGTTTTTGGTTGCGTAAAAACTAAAGCAGGCGATCTCGCCGAGTTGCCCAGGACCGACACCATCGCGGTCGGCTTCGATGCAATGAGCGCAATCCTCGATGATGGCAAGCTTGTGTTTGTCCGCGATGGCGCGCAGGCGGCGCATATCGCACATTTGACCGTATAGATGCACTGGCATGATCGCGCGCGTTCTTGGAGTGATGGCGGCTTCGATAAGGTTCGCGTCAATGTTGCCCGTGTCAGGTTCGACATCCACAAATACAGGACGCGCGCCTGCTTCGATGCAAGCGTTTGAGGTTGCCATGAACGACATCGGCGTGGTGATGACCTCGGCGCCCTCGCTGATGTCGAGCGCTTTTACCGCGATGAACAGCGCGTGCGTGCAGCTCATCACGCCGAGCGCGTGCTTGACGCCGAGCGCGGCGGCGAATTGCTGCTCAAAATCACGCGTGACGGGACCTGTCGTGAGAAAAGTCGAGTTGAGAACGGCGACGACGCGCTGGATGTCGTCAGGTTCGAGGTTGTGTTTGTAGAATTCGATTCGCATTTGAGGTTTCAGTGTTCGGTGTTCAGTGTTCAGGTGAAGGGTAGCCAGTGACGGGGATGCTGTATTCTGAGGATGTTTCTCGGACACTGGTTGACCAGCGACGATCCGATGCGGGCAAGTGGCGTTCAAGGGATTTTTCGAGGCCGTTCAACATTCGGATGCATTCTTTGTAGCGTGACTTGAATGATTCGTAGGTGTCGGCGGAAACATATGTTTTTAGACGCGCCATGTAGAGGTGATGGATTGTTTCCGCTGCTTCGCCGCGACTGCGGTTGACGCCCTCGATCTTGTTACGGATGTGGCGGTCGTCATTTTTCTCCGCCATCTGCGCGGGCGCGCTGTTGGAAGATCGGCGCGCCTGCGAACCAAGCTCGTATTTCTCCTCGGCAGGCCACTTGTGCGTCAGGTCACAGACTTCAATATGGAGTCCGCACAACTTCTGATAGACATCGAGGTCCTCCACATCCAGATAGTTTTTGCCATCCACAAGCATCTCCTCCCGAACACTGAACACTGAAACCTAATGGTATTCCACCTTCCCGCTCTTGGTCATGATGGGGACGTGTTTCATCCATTCGATTTTTTCCCACCATTTGCGGTTGGCGGCATACCAGTCAATCGTCTGCTGCAATCCCTTGCTGAACGGTCGGCCTGGTTTGATGCCGAGCATTTTGGCGGCTTTGTCGGTGGAGGAAATGTGGTGGTCAACTTGACCGAGACGGTCGCCGACGTGTTTGATGAGCGACTTCGGTCGTCCCGTTGCTTCGACGACCATCTTCGCGATATCGAGCACCGAGATGTCTTCTCCCGAACCGAGGTTGAAGACTTCACCGACTACTTTTTTGAGTGGCGCGCGCATCACGGCGTCAATGCGCTCGCAAGTGTCCTCGACATAAAGCCAATCCCGCAATGCCTTGCCGCTGCCATGCACCGTGAGCGGTTCGTTCTTGAGCGCGCTGGTGACAAAACGCGGGACGACTTTTTCGAGGTGTTGATAGGGACCGTATTGGTTGAACGGACGGACAATGACTGCGGGGATGCTGTAGGTAGCCCAATACGAATAGACGAGGCGGTCGGCGCCCGCCTTCGCGCTGGCGTAGGGACTCATCGGCTTGAGCGGATGTTCCTCGGTCATCGGATTGGTCTCAGCCGTGCCGTAAACTTCTGACGTGGAGATGTGGATGAACCGTTCCACGTGGCTGTTCTTGACGATGGCGTTGGAAATCGTCTGCGTGCCGATGACATCCGTCTCGAAAAAGATGCGGTTGTCGAAGATGGAACGCGCCACGTGCGACTCAGCGGCGAAATGCACGATAACGTCCGCGCGCGCCACGAGCGTGTTGACGATTTCGGGATTGGTCACGTTGCCGTACCAGAACTCGAAGCGCGGACTGTCCTTGATTTGCTTCGGGAAATTTTCGGGATTGCCCGCATACGTCAGAGCATCAAGCACGACGATGCGGTCTTTCGGATATTTCTCGAAAACGTATCGGACAAAGTTGCTGCCGATAAATCCCGCGCCGCCGGTGATGAGGATGGTTTTACTCATGGCTATCAACCTTTTCGTTTTTTTAGGACGTAGAGTTTTTGGATTCCGAAATCGCCCGAGTTTTCGGTTTCCCGAAACCGGGCGAAGAAATTGTTGATCTCGTTGTCGTACGAATCCTTGTCGCCGGGTTTCATGGTGAGGTAGCGCAAGAAACGCGAGGCGACGTAGTAAACGCTGGAAAATTGCCTGACCGCGACGATTTTAAAGCGACGGTGGACGAATTTCTCCAACGCGCGTTCGTTGAGATACAGGTTGAACTCGGGACTCTTTAGCGGCGGCAGGTTCGCGAGTTTGCGCAGCGCATTGAGCTTGGCGAGACTGCCACTGAACGCCTCCGACATCAGATAAAGTCCGCCGGGCTTGAGCACGCGATGGACTTCAGTAATCGCCTGCTGTTGCAGTTTGAATGAAGGAAGGTTGATGACGACGCGGATTGTGTAAACCGTGTCAAATGACGATGACGGTTCGGCGATGTCGAGGATGTTGCCATAATAAAACTCAATGCCTCGGTTTCCCAATTCCGCCTGTTTTTGGTGGGCGAATCGGATGGATGCCTTGCTGTAATCAAAAGCCCGGACACGGACGTTGTTGCCTTCGGCAATGCGAAACGTGGAGTAGCCGTTCGAGCAACCTGCGTCGAGAACGTGGTCGCCGTTCGTGACGTATTCTCGAATCGCGCGGATCTCCAAGTTGATCATGTTGCGGTCGCCCCACGACGCCCAGTGGTCGGCTTTGTGCTCCTTCGCTTTCGATTCCCAAAATTCATGAATTTGGGATATGCGCCGATGTTCATGCTTCGAGGGGGTTGCAGTTTTTGGTTTTGTCATCTTGCGGGTTCTCCTTTGTCGGGTTGGTTACAAAATTTCTCTCACGACATAAAGCGGACGTTGCTGCACCTCTTGAAAGATACGACCGATATATTCTCCAAAAATGCCGAGCACCATCAATTGGACGCTGCCGACGAACAGGATCGCCACGATGGTCGCCGCGAAACCCAGCACTGGGATGTCGAGAAACAGTTTGCGCCACACGAAATACAGCGCCATTACTGCGCTGACCAACGCGCCGCCGAACCCGCAATACGTCGCCAGTCGCAGCGGAACGACAGAAAACGAGGTCACAGCATGAAACGCGAGTTTGAACAATCGCGCAACGTTGTATTTGCTTTTTCCCTTGGTGCGCGCGGCGTGTTCGACTTCGACGGACGTGACGTCGTATCCGACCCACGCCATCATGCCGTGAACAAATCGCGCGCGCTCCCGCATGTTTTTCATTTCGTCCACAATTTTGCGGTCGAGCACGCGCAGCATTGTTTGCCCAGCAGGAATCGGCACATCGCTGAATTTCCTCAGAATCCACCAGAACATCCTTGAGGTGAGTTTTTTTAGAAGGGGATCGTGACGTTCTTTGCGGATGCCGTAAACGAGTTGAAATCCCTCATCGCGTTTGTCGAGGAGCTTGGGGATTTCGCTCGGCGGGTCTTGTAGGTCGGCGTCCATTAAGATCACCGCGTCGCCGCGCGCGATGTCCATGCCCGCCGTGAGCGCAATGTGGTGACCGAAGTTGCGCGAGAATCGCACGGCGCGCACTCGGGGATCGGCTTTGTTTATCTCCCGCAAAATCTCAAACGACTTGTCGCGGCTGCCGTCGTCCACAAAAACGATCTCGAAAGACTTGTTGAGCTTGCCCAGTTCGGAGACAAGCTGCTGGTGCACGTCGCGCAAATTCTCCTCCTCGTTGAACACGGGGAGCACGACGGACAGTTCTGGATTGGAGGCGGTCATGAAATCAGCCTGCTACGAAGCGTTCTGTTGATACCACGCGATCGTGTTGCGGATGCCGTCTTCGAGGGACGTTCTGGCGACGAACCCGAATTCACGCGCGGCTTTGGTGGTGTCGAGGCAGCGACGAGGTTGTCCGTCGGGCTTCGAGGCGTCCCAACGGATTTCACCTGTGAAACCCGTGAGTTTCACAATAAGCTGGGTGAGGTCTTTGATGGTAATTTCGCGCCCCGAACCGAGGTTGATGGGGTCGGCTTTATTGTAACGCTCGGCGGCGAGCAACAGACCTTCGGCGCAATCTTCAACGTAAAGAAACTCGCGCGTCGCAGTGCCTGTGCCCCAACATTCGATGAATGTGTCACCGCGTTGCTTCGCATCCACGCATTTGCGAATGAGCGCGGGGATGACGTGTGACGACTGCAAATCAAAGTTGTCGCGCGGACCGTAGAGATTCACGGGCAGCAGAAAGACTGAGTTCAGTCCGTATTCCTGCCGATACGCCTGCGATTGCACGAGAAGCGCTTTCTTGGCGACGCCGTAGGGCGCGTTGGTTTCCTCGGGGTAACCGTTCCACAAGTCCTCTTCCTTGAATGGGACGGGCGTGAATTTCGGATACGCGCAAATCGTGCCTGCGATGACGAGCTTGGGAAGTTTAAACCGCCGCGCCTGCTCGATGAGTTCGATCCCCATGATGGCGTTCTCGTAAAAAAATTTGCCTGGATGCTCGCGGTTCGCGCCGATGCCCCCGACCACCGCCGCGAGGTGGAGCACGAGGGTGGGGCGGGCGTCGTCGAACAGTTTCTTGATGTCGTCGCGCTCCAGCAGGTTGTATTCACGCGAACGTGGCGTGAACACGTCGGCGCATCCGAGCGCGCGCAATCGTTCGACGACGTGCGAGCCGAGGAAGCCCGCGCCGCCTGTGACGACGATTCGTTGTTGCCTCCAGAAGTTCATCAGTCTTGCTCTTCGCGAATGGTGGAAACCTTGCCCGACAGTTTGTCCTGCAACATTTTCACGTCGGCGTCCACCATGATGCGGACGAGGTCTTTGAACCTGGTTTTCGGTTTCCAGCCTAGCTTCTTTTTCGCCTTGGTCGGGTCGCCGATGAGGATGTCCACTTCGGCAGGACGCAGGTATCGCTTGTCGAGCGCGACGTATTTTTTGTAATCAAGCCCGACATGTCCGAACGCCTCCTTGCAAAACTCGCGCACAGAATGCGTTTCGCCTGTGGCGACCACAAAATCGTCGGGCTTTTCCTGCTGCAACATCAGCCACATTGCCTCGACAAATTCAGGGGCGTAACCCCAGTCGCGTTTCGCGTCGAGATTGCCAAGGAAAAGTTTCTTTTGCAGACCCGCCTTGATGTAGGCGACGGCGCGGGAAATTTTTCGGGTAACAAACGTTTCGCCTCGGCGCGGGGACTCGTGGTTGAAGAGAATGCCGTTGCACGCGAACAGATCGTAGCTTTCGCGGTAATTGACTGTTGCCCAGAACGAGAACACTTTCGCGACCCCGTAAGGACTGCGCGGGTGAAACGGCGTGTTCTCTCGTTGCGGGATTTCGTGGGCTTTGCCGAACATTTCGCTGGAGGACGCCTGATAAAAACGCGTCTTCACCTTCGTCTCGCGTATCGCTTCGAGGATGCGGATGGTGCCGACGCCCGTGATGTCGGCGGTGTATTCGGGGATGTCGAAACTGACGCGGACATGGCTTTGCGCGCCGAGGTGGTAGATTTCGTCAGGCTGCAACTCGTAAAGCATCTTCACGAGGTTGACCGAATCGCTGAGGTCGCCGTAGTGGAGGAACAATTGCACCCCGTTGATGTGCGGGTCCTGGTAAAGATGATCAATGCGCCCCGTGTTGAACGTGCTCGCGCGGCGGATGATGCCGTGGACTTCGTAACCCTTGGACAGCAGCAACTCAGCGAGGTAGGATCCGTCCTGACCTGTGATGCCTGTGATGAGTGCGCGTTTCATGGGAGGGTTAAAGGGTGGATGGGTTGATGAGTTAAAGGGGTTTTGCTGACTGGGCGCAAATCATTTTAGGGACGGAGTGGCGGTGGAATGCACGCTGACTTTTTCTGGGTCAGCAGTGACCTCTGCAAGTTGCCGCCAGATTTTTTCATATTGATGCACCATTTCTTGCACGCTGTATTTCGCGCGAACCAGTTCCTGTGCGGTGGCAGCAATTTTTTTTGCGAGCGCGCCATCTTCCAACAAACGCAGCAGAGCGCGGCTGAGGGCAGCGTGATCGCGCGGGGCAACAAGCAGACCAGTCACGCCTTCTTCGATTACGTCCTGGTTGCCGAACACTTTCGTAACGACGCAGGGGCGACCCGCCGCCATCGCTTCGAGCAGCGCGATGGGATGCCCCTCGTTGTCGGAGGATAGGGCAAAAATGTCGAAACTGCCGAGCAACTTCGGGATGTCGCTTCGGTTGCCCAATAAAAAAACGCGGCTGGAGAGTTGCAGCGCGTCGCGTTGTTGTTCGAGCGCGGCGCGAAGCGGGCCGTCGCCCGCAATCGCGAGGAACACGTCGCGCCTTTTTTCGGCAATCGGTCTGAAGGCGTCCAGCAGCAACGCGTGGTGCTTTTGCGGCACCAGCCGACCGACACAGCCGATAATCTTGGCGTCGCGCGGCAAGCTCAACTCGCGGCGCAGTTTCGAGGCGTCAACAGGCGCAGTGTAAGTTTCGATCTGTATTCCGTTGGGGATGACGGCGAATCGGTCGGGATGCGCCCCTTCGTGCGCGAGCGCGATTTCGCCGAGGCGCGGCGAGACGGCAATGCTGAAATGGGTGAATCGCGCCGCGAAGCGGTTGACGCGGTTGATGCGTTTTTCCTCAGCGCCGAGCTTGGGATGATGTTCAGTGTGCATCACCTTGATTCCCACCAGCCGCCCGCCGAGCGCGGCGTAAAAATGCGCCTGCGCGTTGTGGGAATGGAGGACACGAACGTTGTCGGCTTTTGCAGCCCGCGCGATTTGACGAAACAATCGCCAGTCTATCCCCGACTTTTTCTGGAGCGCGATCACTTTGCCGCGCGACGGGTTCACGCGCTCCGCCCAGGCACCCGCCTCTTCCAAGCAGCAGACAGTGAAATAAAATTCGGGTGAGGAGTAATTGACGAGGTCCAGCACCACGCGCTCCAGCCCGCCTGGGCGCAGACTCTGGACGACTTGCATGATGGGGATTTGTGACATGGGTTGCGCGCAGTCGGCTAGCGACCGATGAGATTGGCGACACGGACGGACAACCAGATGATGATGATGCTGGCGAGCGCCCAGAAAATCCCGTTGCGGATGTCCTTGCGCCAGTTCCCAAACACTTGCGGATAAAGGTTTTTTTCGTAACACGCCGTGATGACTTGCGCCGCCGCGAACGCCAGCAGGACGTAAAGCGGCTCGCGATAGGCGCGCGACAGGAAATAGGCGCCCGTGAGATAGCCGACGAGCGAGGAGAACAGCCCAGACAGGTAGAAGAATTCCTCCCTGCTCAGTTGGTCCTTCAATCGAATCGTGCGCCGCAGGTGGAGCATTGTCAGGAAGATGAGCAGAAACCACGGGATATATCCGAACAATCCAAGTTCCGTGAGCGCCTCGATGAACGAGTTGTGCGCGGGGATGTAATCATCCGTGTAGTCGCGAAACTGACCGAATCCAACGCCAAAAATGGGATACTGTTGAAATGCCGCAAGACCGTCGCCCCATGCGTTCAAACGCCCTATGTCCACCTTGAACGGACCCGCAAACCGCGAGGGCGCGACAAATGTAATGGCGAAGATGGCGGCACCGAGCATGACCCATCGCGTTATTCCGCGGACGCGCACGATGATATACGCGGCGATCATGCCGCCGATGGCAACGATGCCGCCGCGCGAATTCGTCAACCATGCTGCGTAACCCACCAGCGATATGAGCGTCAGACAGAACCCTTTCTGGACAAAGTTTGAAGTCGCCTTGTATTGCGCGTAAAGCAGCGGCAACCCCGCCACAAACATCAGACACAGGTCGTTCGGGTCGTTGAAAATGCCAAACGCGCGTATCTGCCAGATGCCGTCGCCCGTCTCCTTGTCCTGAAGCCGCCAAAAAGGTCTCTGTCCGCCAAACCCTGTGCTGGGCGCTTCGGGATACACCTGCATGATGCCGTGGATTGCCAGGAATGCCACGGACAACATCAACACCCATTTCAGCGTCTGCAGTGTGTTCGGATGGCGTCCCAACAGCAGCACCGCCGCATACAGCAGCGTGATCTTGCCAAACGTGGCGAACGTCGAAACGATCGCCGTCCCATAAAATGGGTAAAGCCACGACAGCGAAACGGCAACCAGCAACAACGCGCTAATGGCGACCTGCGGAATTTGCGTGAACCGCAGGTGTTCGTTGAGCACGCGCGGATACGCGGTGAACGCGCCGAACAGCGTCAAAACCGCCGTGTAGTCCACCAGCCGCCACTTATACATGAACGACGTGGGCCAGTCCATCGGACGGACGAAAATTACCGCAATATACAATGCCAAAAAAAAGATCGCCATGGTGTCAACTCACCGATTCAACTGTCGCCCCCCCCACAATTCGCTCATACGCGCTCGCAAAAAGTTCACCTGTCCGCTCCCACGAATAATTTGCCTCCGCGAACATCCGCCCCGCCGTCCCGAATCGCGCTCGTTTCGGCGGGTTGCCCATCAAATCGCAAACCGCGGTGGCGAACGACTCGGCGTCTTCGGCGAGCGCGTATTCTACGCCAACGGTCGCGCCGATGCCACTGACGCCTTCCTCGGTCGTGACAATTGCCTTGCCCATCGCCATCGCTTCAAGCGTCTTGTTTTTCATCCCAGAACCCACGCGCAACGGGCAGACATACACCGAAGCCCGAGCGATCAGCGGGCGAAAGTCCGCGACGAATCCCGTCACTTCCACGCCGTCAACTTTTGCCAACTCTCTCACTGCTTCAGTCGGGTTGCGCCCGATAATCTGAAATGTCGCGTCAGGGTGGGTTCGCCGAATCATCGGCAGAATGTCTTTCACAAACCATTTCACGGCGTCCTCGTTGGGTTTAAAATCCATCGTTCCCGTGAACACCAACCGATTTGTTTCCTCCAACTCTCTCGGTGTCAGTCGAAAAAAATCCAAATCAATCCCGTTTGGCACGATTTCCACTCGCAACGATGGGCAGAGCCGCCGAAGCATCGTGCGGTCTTCCTCCGCAACGACCACACACTCATCGTATTCGGGATAAACCTGCTGCTCGAAAGCGCGGACTCTGTTCAATTCCCAACGCGCGCGCAGTTTCTGCCGCCACGACGCGGCGAGACAAAGTCGGCTTTCGCGCGACAACGTTTGGCTGTCGTGTGCCGCGAGCAATTTGCGTTTTTGCCGCATCAACGGCGTATAGACCGCCATGTGCGCCATGTCCACGTGCGCAAGGTCGAAATCCGTGCCGTTCAACTCGCGCTGGATCGCCGTCGCCATTTCGTCCGTGTATGCCATGCGATAAAACGGCGCTTGAAATCGCTCGCGCAACGAGGGCGACGCGCTGAGCGGCTTGCGGTCGAACACTTCAACCTTCCCGCAAATCTCGCGCAGCGCGGGCAGATAGTCGCGTTCCTCGGGAGTTTCCAACAGTGTCAACAACGTCAACTCGTGGCGCGCGTTCAGATATTTCAGCACGTTAAACAATTTCAAGCGCGCTCCGCCGTGCGTCGGCGGATACGGCGGTTCGGCGCTCAACACCAAGACCTTCAATCGTTGATTCATTGTGCTATCGCCAGCGCGCGCTGGACTTCGTCAAACACGACATCGGGCGAAATCGTCTCGACGCAACACGGCGACGCCTCGCACACGGGCTTGTAAAAACTTTGGCATGCCATCGTTGGTGTCACTTTGCAGCCGCGCCCGTAAATCTCGATTTCCGCAGCCGAGGTGGGTCCGAAAATGACAATCAGCGGTTTGCCGAGCGCGGCGGCGAGGTGCATCCCGAGCGTGTCACCTGTCACCAGCGCGTCACATAAGGAAAGCATTGCCGCGAACTCGCGCACGCTTTTCTGCGTGTTCACATTCAACACGCGACTACTTTTGAGTTTGGCTTTGAGCTTTCTGTTGAAAGCGACTTCGCTGCGACCGCCGTACAAAATGATGCAGTCGTCGGTTTCATCCAAAATCCGTCGTCCGAGCTTGGCGAAACCGTCAAACGTCCATTGCTTACGCTTCCACCGCTCCGCTCCGCCTGTGTTGAAGCCAATCACCTTGCCGCGTTTGGGGGGCAATGATTTTTTCGCATACTCCACGGCAAGTTTTTTCTCGGTAGTGGCGGGCGTGAACACCAGTTCGTTGTCGCTCGCAGGAATGCCGACGATGTCAGCCACGATCCTCTGGTAGGTCTGGCGATTGGCGCGCTTGAGGTCGTCGTTGACTCCCATCTGAAACCAACGCCTTGCTTCGTCGTTCGTCGGAAGCACTGAGCCGCTGGCATCAAGAGAAAATCCGATTTTTTCTCTGGAGCGCGCAGTCGCGCAGATCGCGGCGCTTGCGCGCTCGGCGTCGAGGTTGATCACGGCGCGGAACGGCTCGACTTCCAATTTCGAGGACAACGACTCGTCGTTCACCCACACCTCGTCAATGAATGGATTGCCTTGCAGCAGCGCGACGGACTCGGGGCGCGTCACCCACACCACGGGCGCGCCGAATTTTTCCTTCACGCCGCGCAAAATGCACGTCGTGCGCAGCACATCGCCCATCGCGCCGAGTTTCACGATGAGTACACGACTTGCGGACGGATCATACTCGTCGCACGTCGCGCACATTTTCCCGCGTAACTTGTGCGGCGCGCAGGGGCGGTCGCTGCGGAAATGGCGGCAGTCGGTTTTAAGTTCGATGGGGTTCACAGTCGCCGTTTAATAAAACGCGAGGTCACTGTCGCAGAAATCCAACTTCAACGAGTTGATCACACGCGCGAGAGGACTTTCGCCGCTGCGCGGGTTCAGGAAATAGCGGCGGTCGGTGATCGAAAGGATGCGCGCCGACGTCGGCAATTGTCTTGCCTGCGCCTCGAATTCGATTGGCAATTCAATCCGATCCACGCCGTGTTCAGCCGCAAGGCGCATCGCCAGCCAGAACGCGGTCTGCCGCGCTGAGTCGTCGGGAAGTTGGCGGTCGAGCAGTTTGACCACCGAACGGTGTTGTGCGCGTTGGGCGAGCATCGCAACGAACCCCACAGGCTTGCTGTCGTTGTTGTGCAATTCGTAGGCGTGATAGCGAAACAACTCGCGCATGTCGGAGAAATAACAGGGCGGGGTGGAAGATTGCGCCGTCTCGCTGAACCAGTGGCAATCGAGCATCCAGTTGATCGTGTCAAGACTGCGGTGAAAGTGAGGTTCGTTGCTGTGCGGCACTGGAATATGAGACCCCAGTCTCTTGACTTCCTCGTACCGCGCGTCTTTGAGCGTCGCGTCGCAACGCGCCGCCACATCCGCGTAGAATCGGTTGCGAGCCGACGGGTAAAACCAACGGTCGGTCTTGTCCACACCGCTCTGGGCAAGGCGATGGAGAAAACTGTTTTCCTTCGCGCGCCGTTGCAACGCGCGGAACGGCGACGCGACGCGATTCAGCCCCTCGAGTTTGATGGCGACATAATTCAACGGTCCAACTTCATGAAAAGCGCAGCGTTGGAACACGCCGATGGCCGCATCGGTGGCCCCCGTGGCTCCCACGTCGCCGATCGCCATCCATCGGTTCACAAGCAATTGACCGAGTTTTTGTTTGCGGTACTCGGGCAGCACGAAAAGCCCGCTCGCCCAGTGGATTTTTGAAGTGTTCTCGCCGTGCTGAAGCGTCATCGGGAGGATGCCGCGATAGCCAACGCATTTCTTCCTGTCAAACGCGACGAACGTCCCGATATCGTTGGCGTCCGCGTTCGGGTTCTTCGATTGCGCCAGCGCGCGCAGCCTGGTGATGGGCGCGGTGACCTGTCCCTCGGGATGCGCGAAAAAATCCTCGGCGAACGCATAAAGGTCTTTCACGCGGATTGGCTCAATGTGAATGGCATCCGTCGCTGTGTTCGAAGGTGTGGAGGTCGTTTCCATCACGCCCATCGTTTCAGTTTGTCTCGATCGGTCAGCTTCATCACCGCGAAGTCCGCAAACTCGGCGCGCACACGCTCCTCGGCGGAAGCGTCGCCGTATTCCAGCCAGAGCCGTTGCAGGTTGCGCGGATGCGCGTCATCGAAAAGTCCCGACGCGCCGAACGAAGCGTCCACGCCCCCACGATCCAACGTTTCCTCGTAATACGTGGTGGTCACGTTCATGTCGGAGAACGGAAAGGCAAACACCGCGTAATCCAACGCGAACCGCTCTTTCAGGATGCGCACGCTTTCCGTGGTCTGGCGGATTTGTTCCCGCAGCGACAACTGCGAGTACAACGGGTGGTCAACGCTGTGCGCGCCGATCGTGAATCCTCGCGTCATCAACTCCTTCACCTGCTCTGTCGTGACGTATGGTTTCCGCTCTGCGAGGTATGCCGCAAAATCAACGTCGAGAAGCGGGGCGATTTCATCGAGGGCATCCTGCTGATCGTAGCGCACGTTCTTGATGGAGCGCATCACATCGGGCGCCTCGATGCCGTGTTTGTGCAAGACCGATTTCACGGGTTCTGCCCGATCGGGTTTTGATGACAACGCAAATTGCAACAACCCTTTTTCGTGGGCGAACCCAAGGCTCTTGTTGTCGAGGAAATCTGTCGTGAGAAAAAATGTGGCGGGAACGCCTTTCTCTTCAAGGATGGGGGCGATGGGTTCGTACACTTCGCGAAGCCCGTCGTCGAACGTGAGGTGGAACGCGTTCTCGGGCAGCGTCGCGCCGTCTTTCAGCCACGACAACACGTCGCGCAGCCCGACAGGATGAAAATGCTTCAACAAGAAATCGAGGTCGTCGGTGAATTCCTTCACGGTGCGGCAGCGGTAAAGGTGTTTGACGTGCGGCACTTCGTCGTCGCTGGCGAGGTGATAAAAAGGCAGGAACAACTTTCGCGCCGCCATCTTGCGCGCCGTTTCGCGCGGCAGTTTGGAAATGATACGGTGCGCGATGTTGGCGAACCTGCTCATCAATCAAGAACAACATTGCCGCGCCCACAGTGCGCGTCACAACGCGAATCCCGCCTTTACTGCGTCGTTGCGGAACATTTTGACGGTGTCGAGCGAGTATTCGTGCAGGTCGCGACCGACGAGTTCGAGTTTCTTCAAGATGTCGTTGGTGGCGGTGATGATGTGGCAGCCCACCGCATCGGCTTGGAACACATTGAGCAATTCGCGCGGGCTTGCCCAAATCATCTCGATGCCCGCGTGCGGCTTGAGATATTCCATCGCCGCCGCCATCAACGGCACGGGGTCGCGTCCCGTGTCGGCAACGCGCCCCGCGAACACGGAGACATACGACGGCGCGCCGCCCGCCAACGCCGCCGTGACATCGCGCACCTGGTCGAGCGCGAGCATCGCGGTGACGTTGACTTTCACGCCCGAGTGCGACAACTCGCGGATGAGCGGGATGGAGGATTCGTCGCGTGTGTTGGTGACGGGGATTTTCACATACACGTTCGCGCCCCACTTCGCGATTTTTAGCGCCTGCCGCTTCATCTCGTCGAACTCGTCGGAAAAAACCTCGAGCGAAATCGAGCGGTCGGGAATCGCAGCGAGGATGTCGCGCGCGAACGCCTCGTAGTCGCTGACGCCCGCCTTGCGCATCAGCGTCGGGTTGGTGGTGAAGCCCTTGATCCACGGGTTGCGGTACATTTCGAGCATGCCCGCCTTGTCCGCGCCATCGGCGAAGAGTTTCACTTTGAGTTGCGAGAGGATTTGCGAGTTGGTGTTCATGATGTTGTTCTCCAAAATCCACGCCGCCGCGCCGCTGAGCGAGCGTGTGGTGTGATGCGGGGATGGAGCTTTCCACTCCTCCGCGTAGTTGTGTTCGATGAGAATGGTTTTGCAACCTGCGCCGTGTCCCGCCGCCACGTCGCGCCAGCGGTCGCCGACCATGAAACTGGCGGCGAGGTCAATGTTGTGGTCTTTCGCTGCGCCCAGCAGAAGTCCCGCTTTTGGCTTGCGGCAGTCGCAATTGTCGGGGTCGTCGTGCCAGCAGACGCGGACCTCGTCGAGGGACAGAACGCGTTGCGCCTTGGCGTTAAGCGCCTCGACCATTTGCCGCGAATGATTTCCACGCGCGACTTCGGGTTGATTGGTCACGCAGATGAGCAAATAGCCAGCAGCCTTGAGCCGTTGAAGCGCCTGGGCGGCGTCAGCGGGGATTTCCATCTCGTCGAGCGTGGACGGCGAATACGGCTTGCCGTCGCGCACGATGGATTTGTTAAGCACGCCGTCGCGGTCGAGGAACACGGCGCGTTTTTTCTGATTTGGACTCATTTAACGGATTCCCATTTTGTCGCTTCCACCTTGAGTTTCGGATGCGAGACGAGCAAATGCCACACGACGGCTTGGAACGCCTCGGAATGAGGCGTGACGTGCGTCAGATTCACCGTCGGCACGACCACGCAGGCATCCGCGACTTTCGCCGTGTAGCCTCCGTCGCGTCCGACGATGCCGCCGATTTTTGCGCCGATTTTCTTCGCGTATTGCAGCGCGGCGACGAGGTTTGGGCTTACGTTCTTTTCCAGGTTGCCGCCACCCACGGAATAAACAAGCAACATATCGTCCGCCTTCAATCGGCTGCCGCGAAGCCACGAATCGAACACGCTCGCCCATCCTTCGTCGTTCGTGCGCGCCGTGAGTTCAGAAACATTGTCCGTGGGCGCGTAGGCTTCGATGCCGCAGATTTTGCGGAAATCGTTGACGGCGTGCGATGCGTTCGCCGCGCTGCCGCCAACGCCGAGGATGAACAGGCGGCCGCCGCGGGCGCGCGTGTCGGCGAGCAATTCGGCGAGGCGCTCGATGGCGGCGCGGTCGAGCTGGTCGATGATTGTTTTGGCTTCGGCGAGGTATTGCGCTGTGAAACTCATAGTGGCGATTTCTCCAGTTGGTTGGATTGTGTGACGAGAAAGCGGCGGGTCTCATCAATGCCCGCGAACGAACCGATCTCGTAAAAGCGCTGACGCACTTCGCATCCCGCAAGGTCGCCGCTTTGAAGCAGCTGTTGATATAACGTCGCGAGGTCGAACGGTTCGGCTTCGGAAGCGCCATCAAACGCGGAGCGCTTGAACATCCCGAGACCGTAATCAATGAACTTCATCCGCGGCGTGCGGTTGTTTTTGTCGTAGGCGACGATGCGCCCATCAGTGAACTCGACATTGCTGGTGTCCCACTGTCCTTCATTTCGGAACACGGTCATCAGAGCCATCTTGACGCTCGCGTCGAATGCGGATTGAACGGCGCGATAATCACAAGGCAAATAAGAGTCGCCATACAGAGTAAAAAACTTTTCGCCGAGCAGTGGCAGCGCCTTTTTCACCGCGCCGCCCGTGCCGAGCAACTTCGGGTAATCGAAGGAATAGTCCACGCGCACACCAGACTTCATCCCGTCGCCGATGGCTTCTTGAATCATCTCGCCGAGGAACCCCGCGCACACCACAACGCGTTCAACGCCGTTTCGGCGGAGCAATTTCAGTTGATGCGCGATGAACGGCTCGCCGTTGATGTCCACAAGCGACTTCGGTATTTTTTCCGTGACGGGCTTGAGCCGCGTCGCCAAACCGCCCGCCAGAATCGCCACTGGATACATTTTCATTCGTGGCTCCGCCTCCTCACGTCGGCGGCTACAAACTCACAATCTTCGTTCCCTCGAAATCAAATCGGAATCGCACTTCCTTCAAGCCCGCTTCGCGCATCGCGCGGCGCAGACGCACTTTGTCTTCAGCGTAAAACATCAGGAACCCGCCGCCGCCCGCGCCGATGAGTTTGCCGCCGAGCGCGCCGTTTTTGAGGGCGAGCGCATACCAATCGTCAATCGGACCGCTGGTCATTTTTTGCGAACGCTTTTTTTTATGTTCCCAATGCACGTTCATCAAGTCGGCAAATTCGTCGAGGTCGCCGCGTTCGAGCGCCCGCTGGCTTTTGACGCCGAGTTCTTTGACGAAATGCAGGTTCTGAATCATCTCGCCGTCGTGCTGATTGCTTTTCACGTCCTGTTCCTTCAACACGTCAGACGCGCGGCGCGAATAGCCCGTAAAAAACATCAGCAGGTTGTCTTCGAGATTATAGAGTGTGTCGGGCGCGATTTTCAGGGGCGTCGCCTCCACGTTTCCGTTCGGAAGGAAATTAAAACAGGTAAGACCGCCATAAGACGCGATATATTGGTCTTGCTTGCCGACGGGTTCTTTCAAAACATCCATCTCAATGTGGCAGGCTTGCTCGGCGAGTTCCTTCGGGTGAACGATGTTTTTCTTCAACGCGTGCAGCGCGCGGAGTAACGCGGTGGTGAAACTTCCCGACGATCCCAGCCCCGTGCCCGAGGGGATGTCCGCCATGCTCGTGATTTCGAGATTCACGTTTTCGACTCCCGTCAACTTGAGCGCCTCTCGAAAAAGCGGATGCTGCACCTTATCGAACGAATCCACGCGCTCCATTTTCGAGTATTTCAAAATGAGGTCGGTGTCGAACGATTGGTGGACCGTGATGTAAACGTATTTGTCTATCGCGCCCGCGATGACAAACCCCGTGTGGTCGCGGTAATACGACGGCAAATCGGTGCCGCCGCCGCCGAGTGAGACGCGAAGTGGACTGCGCGCGATGATCATTTTCTGGTTTGGTGTAGCGGCGCTTCTGTGCAGCGCCGTTTTGGATGTGTTTTATTCTGCGCTTCACAAAAGCGCAGCTACAACGCGTCATTTGTTGGAAATATCGTAAATGCGACGGACGACTTTCCATGCGGCGCGCGCGTCAGCGATGCTGGCGGACGGCTGGCGGTTCGTGCGGATGTCCTCGATGAACTCGGCGCACTCGGCGCCCCACGATTTGTCCGCCATCGGAAATTCCCAGACTGTCGTGGGCGGCGGACCCATTTCGGGCTGCATCGCGTAAAACGTGATGCGTTCGGTGCCGTAACTGCCGCCGAGACCGAAGATGTCGAGTTTGCCGATCTTGCCGTAAATCTCGAACGAAAACGTATTCTTCCACTCCGTGCAACTGGCGTGCATGAACGCGACCTTTTTCTTCGCCGTCTTCAACAGCATGAACCCGTTGTCGTCCACTTTCTGGTTCCAGAAATAAGTGTGCGCGAATCCCTCTACTTCGGTGAACTCGCCGAGAAACCAGCGCGCGAGGTCAATGATGTGCACGCCTTGTTCCAGCAACTCGCCGCCGCCCGCAAACTTCGGGTCGGCGCGCCATTCACGGTCATAACCGATGCGCCCACCGTGACCGTACCGCGCGCGCACGAACATCAATTCGCCGAGCGCGCCCGCGTCCACAAGTTCGCGCGCTTTTTGAAACGTCGGGTGATAACGGTGGTTGAACCCGATGCGCACAAGAACGCCCGCGCGTTTGGCGGCGCGCTCGATCTCATCGAGTTCCTCGGGATGATGCGCGGCGGGTTTTTCGACGAGGACGTGTTTGCCCGCTTTGACCGCAGCGAGCGTGATGGGAGCGAGAAGAAAGTGCGGTGTCGCGACGATGACGATGTCCACGTCCTTGCGCGTGACCGCATCCTTCCATTCGGCGACCGCCTTCGCGCCGCCGACCGAGCGCGCCAGTTCTTCCGCGCGTTGCGGAACGGCGTCAGAGCAGGCGGCGAGTCGCGCGCCGGCCAGTTGCCGCGCGCGTTTTTGGCCGATCAGGCCGCAACCGATGATGGCGACGTTAAATTGTTTCATTTGTTGTAGCTGCGCTTCTACGAAGCGCAGACCCTCTAAAAATCAGAAATCGGCGCTTCGCAGAAGCCGCCGCTACACCGTTACCACTTCGCGCCCCTGTCCTGCGGCACGATGCGGCGGAGGGTGTAAATGTCCGACTCGCTCAATTCTTTCCTGTGCTCTGTGAGTTTTTCCCACTGATCCCAAACTGCACTGATGAGTTTACCCGTGATGCCGTCGCTGGCGGAGGAGGCGAGAAACGCGCACAACGCGGCGGCGCGTTCTGGAGGCACGCCGCCTTCTTTTTTTTGTTTCAGCGCCTGTTCGTAGAACGCTAGCCCGATTTTATCGGGTCCTGCTTCGAGCGCTTCGTCGAGAAATTTTGTGTTCATTGCACCAGGGGCGACGCAATTCACGTCCACTCCGAACTCACGCAATTCCTCGGCAAGCGTTTCGCCGAAGCGCACAACCGCCGCCTTCGACGCACCGTAAGCACTGAAATACGGCATCGGTTTCGTCGCGCCCCCGCCCGAAAGAATCAAAATCTTTCCTCGCCGCTGTTTCTTGAAATGCGGCACGACTTCACGGCAGACGTGGACGACGCCGAAAAGGTTGATGGAGATGGTCTTTTCCCATTCGTTCCAGTCCACCTCATCGCTTGCGCCTTTGGGACCGTAAATTCCCGCGTTGCACACCACGATGTCGAGTCCGCCGAGTTCGGAGAGGGATTGTTTCACCAGCGCGCGGACTTGGCTCGCGTTGGAGACATCAGCCGCCTGCGCAATGACACGATGTTTCGGAAAATCATTTACGAGCTTCTTCTGTGCGCTTTTGAGTGAATTTGTATCGCGCCCGCACAACATCACGTCCGCGCCTTCCGCGAGAAACACCTGCGCTACGGCAAAACCGAGTCCGCGACTGGCACCCGTAATGAGCGCGCGTTGGTTGAATAGGGTGTTCACAGGAAAACGGCTATCTTTTCCGCAGCCAGACCGAACTGCCGAGCGAACGCGGTATGGCGGTAAGTTGGTCGGCGAGACTCGTCTTCAAAAGTTGGGCGATGTAATCGTTGAACAGCAAAAGCTCGAAAGCGCTGTTGTATTGGAGGAATGCGCGGAGGAGATACGCTTCATTCCAGTGTTTTCCGTTTTCAACCCAGTCCTTCGGATATTCGAACGGATAAAAGATGTCGTGAAAATGAATCAGGGCGCCCGAGGGCAAGGAGGGCAGTATCTCAAAGAAGATTCGGTTCACGTCGCTGCCAATCTTGCTGACGTGCGACGAGTCCACGAAGAGAAGATCGCCGACTCCGATGTTCGCAAAAAGCGAGGAGGGCATATCCTGAAGAGGCTGTTTGTAAATGCGGCAACGGGCGTGGTCGCCTTCGCGCAACAGCGCGCGCAGCCGTTCGGGGTGCGGTTCGACAAAGGTGAATTGCGTGGCGCTCCCGAAAAATCGGTCGTCCGTGTCGAGCATCAGCGCCGAGGAAAAGCCAGAACCGATCTCGATGATCTGACGCGGCTTAAAATGGCGAAGGAAGGCGAACAACACAAACCCGCTGCCTCTCTGAAACATCGAATTGTGCGTGTAATAGCGCCGTCCCGCGCTCTCTTTTTCCGTCCAGTCGAACTCCTTCCAGAAAGCCGCGAGTTGTTTGAAAAGCTCGACCTGCGATTGGTGGCGCAAGTCCACGCCCGCGACAGCGGTGGCGTCCTTTCGGAACAATGAGTCGGCGCGCGCGTTCACTTCGCCCAAATCGGGAACAGGCGAGTAGTAATGCCCAGGCGGGTAGCCATTCTGGCTCGACGCGCGGCGGCGGTGAATGAGTTTCGCAATGAATGAAGTCGCCATCAGGAGAAAGTCTTATTTCGCCTCGAGTGATTGTGCTGGTTGCGTCTCAACGGCGGAACTCGCGTTGTCGGACTGCGATTTGGCGCGCGGGATGCCGCGCAATTTGTCCACAGCGGTGTGAAGCAATCCTGCGATTTTTCCGCAATAACCGCTGGCGACGTGCGAGATCATTTCGGGCGACGGTTTTCGGAGCAGCCCCCTCAGACCCGTGTCGCCGCCGACGAGGTAGCCGAACGTGATGGAGCCAGGCAGGACGCCGAGCGAACGCGCATAGGCGCGGGTGAGCGATTTGACGTTGCGGAAGCGGATACGGAAAATTTTCTTGAGACGGTTCTTGCTTGGCGCGAGGTGGTGATAGACCGCCATTTGCGGGACGAAATGCAACTTGTATCCCGCCTTGCGCAACCGCAGCGTTAGGTCCATTTCCTCGTAAAGATTGTAGCCCCACGTTTCATCGAACCCGCCGACTTTCTCGAACGCCTCGCGGCGCACCGCCCAGTTGCAGCCTTGCAAGTGGTCCACCTCGACGACTTTTTTCGGGTCGAGTTCCTGATTTCCCGTGTAACGCCCGTCGGGAAGAATTTTGCAAATCGGCTCGTTGCGCGAGAAATCCGAATGCTCCGTGTGCTTATCCAGGATGCGTCCGCCGACGCCGCCAACTTTCGGATCGTCAAACGCGCCAACGCAAGCATCGAGCCAGCCAGGGTAAAACGTGACGTCATCATCTGTGAACGCCACGATGCCGCACGACGCCTTGTGAGCGCCGACGTTGCGCGCGGCGAGGATGCTGGCGGAGTGGGGGACACTGACACCGTGGACGCTGTGATAATGTTTGAGCAACTCTGCGGTCTCGTTGTCATCGGGATTGAACACGACAAACACTTCGAGCCGTTCCGCGCCCTGTTCGAGCAAGGTGTCGAGACAGGGCTTCAGGTATTGCGGACGCTTGCGCGTGAGAATGACGACTGAAAGTTGCGGGGTCATTGTGGTTTCAGTGTTCAGTGTTCAGTTTTCAGAACAGGAGGGATAGCCACGGCAAGCACGAAGATACACAAAATGATTTTGCCAACGCTGTTCGCTCAAGGGGTTAAGCCTGCGGTCGGTGGTCGGCGGGCTGCGCTCTGACTTCTGACTTCTGATCTCTGACCTCTGCTCTCGGTTTGCGTTCTCCCTTTAGGTGATATTTGATACCGACAAGGAAACCGTAGGCGCGTCCTGCGAGATGATAAAACGTGACGAGGAAGTTGTTGGCGACAACTCTGAAAAATCTTCCTAGCTGTACGATGACGAATCGAACCGCATCCACGACGAAAAACCAGAAGAATTCCCGGCGACCGAAAAAGTGTTTGGTGTTGCCGTACGCCAGGTTGTAGCCGACCCAGAACATATAATTGCGGTTGAACTGACTGCGCACGTATCCCGAAGTGGGACCTGGTCTGTGCGTGACGACTGCGTTAGGGTTGTAAAAAATCTTTCCGCCCGCCCGTCGCACCTTGATGAACACATCCATGTCCTCGCCGCTGTTGCAACCGCCGCGCACGGTCGTGTCCCAGTAGCCGACCTTGTCGAGCACGGCGCGGCGGAAGGACATGTTGCCGCCCTGACCGTTGAGCACTTCCTGTGGCTTATCGGTCTGCCAGTTGACGATGGGTTGCTTGTAGCCCAGCGCGGTGATGAACGGTTTGGCGTCAGTGGGCACAACCGCGAGATCGTCCTGCAAAATCGCGCCGACCACGCTGGCAATTTCAGGCGATGAATATCCCGCCAGCATCTCCCGCAGCCAGTTTGGGTGCGCGATGGCGTCATCGTCGAGGAACACCACGATCTCCTTGTCGGAAGTTTCGATACCAAGGTTGCGCTGTTTACTCAAGTTGCGCTCAGGACTGCGCAGATAGCGGACGCCGCAAAATTCTGCCGCCAGCTTTTCGGTCTGATCATCTCGTGACGCGTCCACGATGATAATGTCGCCGTTTTCTGGCAAATCGCCGTGAAGCGATTCGAGGCATCGCCGCACCTCGTTCGGGCGGTCGGCGGTGACGATGATGACGGAGGCGGAGGGAAGCATTTTGTTCAGAGGTCAGAGGTCAGAGGTCAGAGGTCAGAGGTCAGAGGTCAGGTGTCAGCGGTCAATGGGTGGGAGCAGGAATTTAGACGGGTCTTTGATCATACTGCCAAGCATTTTGCCAATTTCAGCGCATTCGTTCGTCATCTCGCTGTGCTCAGCGGCAGTGATGTAGCCACCGTCATGGGCGAAATCCAGCCAACTGTCGGTTTCACTATTTTCCCCATCACAATCACTGAGCTTGCTTAAGAAGTGGGCTGGGTAATGGCGTCTTGCCCAAGCTTCGCGGAGATTGGTACAAACCGAGCGGGATGACCGTCGCACTTGATCAGTGAGTGAATACTTTTCTTCGGGCGGAAATTTCTTGCTTAAATGGAAAATACGCATCGCGAGCGCATATGCGCGTTGATAGACGATCAAGTCCTTTGCTGAACTAATTTTCACAGCGCGCCTCTGACCTCTGATCTCCGACCTCTGATCTCTGCGTTCTGCGCATCGCCATGACCCACAATTTTGGGTCGTTGACCAATCCATGCTTCAATGCCAGCCGGCTCAATTGCGACGCTTTCCGCAAATGTCCCGCGACGTGATTGGCATAGGCGGCGCGCTTGTAGCCCAGTGCGAGGAATCGGCGGCGACGGCGCGGGTCGCTGAAGAACACCGGGTGACGGCGCACCATGATTTCGTGTTTTTCGTGGCGGTTCGGGCCGTGGCTTTTGGAAACCGAGGTATGACCTTTGCGACAACGGTAATAGACGCCGCCGCAGTGACGACCGCGGATTCCCGCCTCCAACGCGCCGATGTGAAAATCGTAGTCCGCTGACCCGCGCGCCAGTTTGTCCGTGAATCCCCCGAGCATTTCCCACAGCGATTTCCGATACGCGCATGACCCCGGCGGATGCCAGCCTTCTACGAAGTCATTGGCCGAATATTCGGCGGGACACTGACGCACGGAATCCACCGCGCCGAAATATTGGATGTCGCCATACGCGAAACCCGCCTCGGGGGATTCCTCGAACGTTTTCAGGATCTTCGACACCGCGTCAGCCGGCAATTGATCGTCGCCATCAAGATAAAAATGATAAGGCGTGTTGGTCATTTCGAAAGCCTTGTTACGCGTGGGATACGGCCCCATGTTGGATGGCATCGCGCATTTGCGAAGTTTGGGATGCTGGAGTTGGCTGAAGACTTCCCGCGTCCGCTCATGTGATGTCCCGTCCATCACCAGCACGGCCTCCCAACGGTCGTCAGTCTGCACGAGAACACTTTCCCAGCATTCGCGCAACCAGTCGCCTTCGCTATGGCAGGTGATGCCGATGGTAATGAGGGGCGTGTTCAAGGCTTTGAGTGCGTCAGTGTTTAAGTGCCTAAGAACCTATCCTAAAACTTGGTGGCACAGGCCTCCGTGCCTGTGGCTGACACGGGCAGGGACGCCCGTGCCCCGATTGTTAGGATTAGGTTTTAGGATAGGCACTCTAAGCGGTCAAGTGACATCGGGTGAAAGTGCGAAGGAGCGGAAATGGGCATGGACGCGCGGACAGGGTGGTTGACAAGATGGCAAAGCTCGCGGCGTTGACTGCGCATATCTTCAGGAATGACCGCCCAGCCGTGAGACCACGGCGGTGCGCAGGCGCTTGCCTTTCTTGCGCATCCATTTGCCGACGCGCTGATGCAGCGGCCTAGGGTTGATGGGCACCTCGAGCAGTTCCGGCCAGAACGACTTGATGATGCCCTTGTGAATCTGGCTGGTTGCGCGATGCCGTTCATCCGTGGCAAGCATCGCTGACAACACCAGACGGCAGTTAAACGGGCTGAAGGCCTCGTGAACGATGTCCCATTCCGACAGACTGTTCGCAGTCCAGCCGCCCAGGCGGAATTCCCAGAAAAACAAATCCAACGCCCGGATGCGCAATTGCTCTTCCACCTGCCAGGCGTCCTCCAGCCAGCGGGAAATCTCGTGCCGAATGGTTTCGCTGGCGCCCCACCCCCGTTGGGTTTCCAAGAGGTAATCCACCGGTACCCGGCCTGGGGGATGCCAGGTCTTGTAATAATAACACCTGCCGACCTCGCTGCAGTTGGCACGCACACACAGCCGCTCGGGCGGATAATGCTGCCACAGTCCGTAGGTGCTGTCGCGCCAGCACGGGTGCGCCAATGCGACGTTGGCATGGTAAATCTCGCTGAAATACGGCGGCGCCGGCTGGTGACAGGGCAATCGGTGCAGCGGGTATCCCGCCCGCTCCATCACCCGCTGTGGTATGACGGCGTCGTTGCCGGAGTTCGACATGCGCCAGAGCAGCCAGGTGTGAAACCACGCGCGATCCGCCAGCTCACGGGCGCACGCGATCACTGTGCGCGTGTCCGTCCCCGCCGTCACAGTCACTGCCAGGGGAAAGCGCAGCGCGGCGGCGTGCATCAGGTTGCGCAACAGCCGTCCGGTCGATGTCACGCTCTGCTCCAAGCTCAGTGGAGACAGGGTTGTGCGCGGCCAAAACCGGCTGACTTGGCCCGAAGGCAGCGTCAGGCTGTGATTGGGTAACAGCCGTTCAATCCCCCGATATGCCGAGAGGCGGGTCGGCCACCAGTATTCACCGTATTCATACACGCCGGCCCGGTGGAATTCTTCGAGCATGGACCAATCGGGCGAAGAGTTGACAAAGCGCGCAAGGAGTTTCGGCTGGGTGCCGCACCAGCAGCCACCATCGTTTGGTTCTATGTGGTAATAGACCTGACGCAGACCGCAGGCGTCGTTCACCACCGTGATTTGCTCGCCTTCAGCAAAAAAAAGCGCCCACCGACCGCCGAGATTTAGCGAGGCATCGCGCACATCCACGCCGCTGCTGGCGCGCACAAGAAGTTCGGTCACGATCTCCTTGTCGGATTTCTCAGGGGCTTCGGCGTCGAGGGCGAAACCAACCAGAACGACTTGGGTGACCCCCTCGGCGCGACTGACCACGGGCAGGTCGGGGTGCGCGTAAAGAAAATATTTTGCGCCGACTACTGTCTCCGACCAGCCGGCAAAACAGTCCACCCGCTTCGGTGACAGAAGGAATTGCCTGCGTAAAATTAGGCGTGAGAGGTCTCGCATCGTCGTGATGACTGCCAGTTCACTTCGCCGTGGGTGCTCCCTGCGACTCTGGATCGGGCAATTTCATTCCGAGTTTTGCACGAAGCGGATGAGTCAACGCGATAGTTTTCAACAGCACCCGCACCGGCAGTCCCCAGCACGGATGCAGGTTCGGCAGCGTCAGGAACCAACGGCGCACATGCCAGCTATCGGTGAATCGCTTGAGGCCATCCGGCGTGAGCTGGTGCGTGGCGTCGCGCAGGCTGAAGTAACGATCCAGACCGCCCGCCAGTTCTTTGTTGCGCTGCGCTTCCGGTCCCTTATGGATGCCCGGCTTGCCCGTCGGATAATGTGAGTAATCGTGATTCTGATGCACCGCCATGACCGACTGGGTGGCGTCCACCAGAGCGGCGCGCCGCGCGCGGGCGTGATACAAGAACCAGTTGTCCCACATCGCCCGACCGATGGCCATTGGCGGAATGCCGTCCACCAATCCGGGCGGAAACACGAAGTAATCCATCCCGGTGATGTTGTGCAGTTGACCGTCCCGACGCACCCGCTCGCGCAACTGTGAGTCCCACCCATCATCAAACGCCAACGGGTCGGTCACATCCAAGTCCCATCGCTGCCCCACCATCAGAAACCATCGTTTCTTCGCGGCAAGCCGCTGCACGGCGGCGATGAAATCGTTCATCACAATGATGTCGGCGTTCAAGTAGCACAACAGGCCGTCTCCCGCCCGTTGACGCGCCCGCCCGAACACATCGTCGATGAGAGGTGTCCCGAATTCATTGCGCGCGACCTGTGGCACGTGCTCGACGCCCAGTTCCCTTGACGTTTCCGCCGCGCCAGGTTCGTCGCCAAACACGAGGATTTGCGGGCGCGGTTGCAGTCGGGTGAGCGCGCCGATCGCGTTGCGCTGAATCACACCGAAATGACCGGTGAACGGTTTGGGGATGGTGAAGACGGTAAGCATTTTCAGAGGTTGTAAGCCACAGGTCAGAGGTCAGTGTTCAGTGTTCAGTGGACAAAAGTGGTCGAGTAAGAAGGCGCGAAGGCGGGCGGGTGATATGGGGTTGTTTTTGGCGAACGATTCATCTCCGTGCGGACTTCAGCGATTCGATTTCCCGCATGGTGTCGGCGACGGCGCGACGCCAGTTGTAATGGTCCACTACAAGTTTACGGCCGGCCTGGCCCTGGGCGCGGACGCGATGGCGGTTGGCGGCGAGTTGACGGAGCACAGCGGCCAGTTGCTCGGCGTCATCGGGCGAGACGAGCAGATCGAGCTGGTCCAGTTGCTTGAAAACCTCGCGCACCTGAAACTGCGGCGTGCCCACCACTGCCAGGCCGCTCGCCATGTAATCGTAGAGTTTCACCGGCGACCCAAAGTCGCTGGGACCGGGGCGATAAAGGCAAAGCCCCACCTCCATCGCCGAGAGCCAATGGGGTAGTTGCTCATAATGTTCCGCGCCGTGGTAATGGACATTCGGCGGCATGTCGCGCATACGCTCCAATCCCCGGCCGAGGATGTGAAACGCAACGTTGTCACGCGAGTCGGATTTCCGCAATCGCTCTGCCGCATCGCGCAACAACTCGAAATTCTGCCACGGCAAGTTCGCGCTCCCAATCCAAACAACATTCAAGCAGTCGTCTCTGCGCTCGACGCGGCGAACCGGCGCCACATCGGGACGAAACAATTCCGGGTCCGACCCATTCGGGACGGTGATCACGCGTTCGATTCCCAACTGATCACGCACATATTCACTCAGCGCGCGGGAGACACAGACCGCCAAGTCGCAGTCGCGGCGGTGACGCCGGAACTCGTCCATGGCGCGTGCCACGTCGTCCTGCGATTTGCCTCTCACCAACGCGTATTCCGGCGCGGTGTTGAATTCCCAAACCACGAACGGCGACCCGATGAGTTGTTTGCAAGGCGACAACCCCCATCGGCCCGGGCCGCGCACGGGAGGAGCGGCTTCCACTCGTGTGTAAACCACATCGATCTGGCGAAGCATCAGGAAACGTGGGACGAGCGACGCAGGCAGCACACGGGCATCGGGATGCGGTTTCCACGGCCACATCCAGACCTCATGACCGAGCGCGACCGCTTGCTTGACGAACTGACGGATATGCGCCGAGCCGCCGACGGACCCGTCGGGGTTATACACGGCGTTGGCGTAGGCCAGTTTCATTCGTCAACGTTCAGAGGTCGGATTTCAGACGGCACGTGTCGGTTTTGCGGCTTCGAGCACAAATGTTTCCAACCGATTGAATTCATCGGTGATGTCCTGCCCGTGCTGCTCGATGCCGCGAAGGTGTTCGTTGTCGCTCTCGCCGACTTCGCGCGGCGCGATGTCCACAAACCCCGCGCGCCGCAACGCTTCCTCCAGCGTCGGCGGGTCGTAAATGAACTGGTGCCCGAAATTGCGGAAGAAATTGTTGATGACGAACGAATCGCGGTAGATGCCGATGTCGGGCAGGTAACGCTCTACGGAAAACTTGATGTATCGGTTCTGAAGATCGTTTTTTTGTCCGTCATACAAGGCAACTAGTTTCGCGAGATTGGGCGTGGCAACGCGGAGCCTGCCGCCTGGCTTGAGGACGCGAAATGTTTCGCGAAACATTTTCTGCCCGTCCTGAAAGCTGATGTGCTCGACCATGTGTTCGGTGAACGCCACGTCAAAACTGTCGCTGTCGAAAGGGAACGGTTTGGTCACGTCCATCTGAACAACTCTGTCGCGTCGCGGCGTGAGGTCAGCGTTGAGCCATCCATCAATGGGGCGATACCCGCAGCCGAGGTGAAGTTTCCTGACGGGATGCGCCTTGAAGTATCGCGCCGTGATTTCGCGCTGACGTTGCGCGACGTGTTCGGCTTCGGCTGCGTCGCGCTGTGCCTTGCGTTTTTCCTGGAAGATGAGCGCCAAACCGTGAGGAAGCAGTTTCTTGATGAGCGAGCGCATTTCGAGTCGGTTCTACGAATGGGAAGAGCGGCGGCGCAACACGATCCATTGGAACCAGCCGACGAACGCGCCGCGATTCACTGCCGCGCGGACGGAGCCGAGAAAACAATGCGCGCGCCATTGGTGTAGTTTCCAACGCAGCATCTCGCGCAGCGCCTTGAGCGGGCTGGGCACTTTGCCGCCCGTCTCTCTCGCGTACCAGACGCCGCCTTTCGCCTTGTTGTATTTGCGCATCACGATCATCCGACGGACGACGTAGGCGGGACGGCGGTGCACCAGACCTGCGCGCGCCACGTAAATGATGTGATGCCCCGCGCGGCGCAGGCGGATGAGCCATTCGGTCTCGTCGCCCTGCCAGCAGGGAATGCTCTCGTTGAACTCGCCAACGGTCTCGATGGTCTTGCGTGGGAACCCGAAGTTTGCGCCGATGACCCACGGCACTTCGGTGTCGGCTTCGCCACGATCATAGGTTTCCATCTCTTCCAAAGTGCCGCAACCGCCGCAAGTTTTGGGAAGCGGCGTGTCGCCCTCGAGCCGCGGATGGACGGGACCCCCGAACGCGCCCGCGTCGGGAAATTTCTGCGCTGCCGCTTCGTAAGTCGCCAGCCAATTGGCAGGCACTTCCACGTCGTCGTCAGTGAGCACGATGAAATCCGCGCGCGCCTCTCGCAAACCGTGGTTGCGCGCGGCGTTCAAGCCGAGCGGCTCCTGGCGGACATAACGCACGAACGGCGGTTTGCCGTCGAGAAACGGAGCGACTCGCTCCTTGGTGTCATCCGTCGAACCATCATCCACAATGACGATTTCGTACGCGTCAGCGGGGAACTGTTGGGCGCGCACACTGGAAACTGTTTCACTCAGCAGCGAGGCGTGATTGCGCGAAGGGATCAGGACGCTGATGCGTGGTTGGGAAGCGGTCATCTTCGCAGTCACTTGGAGGCGGAAAAGGTCTTGCTGCTCGCGGCGCTCCATTCGACGTCGCCCCAATGCACTGCGCCCCACGGGCGGTTCGTCCAATGTTTGACTTCATTCGTGGGTTCGGCGACGCGGAAAATTGGGTAATCGAGGACCAAGTCCCACGCACGATTGCCTTCGGATTGGTTGATGCCAATGTCCACGAGGTATTCGCCAGGCGTGAGCGGGAGGTTTTTGACGGCGCAATTGATGACGTGTTCCCCAGCGGGGAGGAATAGCCTCGAATCATAATCAGTGGAGAGGATTGTCATCACGCGGTTGCCGTCGCGTTTTTTGAGCGCGATGCTCCATTCGCCGCCGCGGATTTCGATGGCGGATTTCAGTTCTGCCTGGATTGTGAAGGGTTGCCCCATTTCAAATTGCGGGATTTCGTTTTCGGCGTCGTTGACCCAAATCCTCGCGAACTTCACGGGTGTTTCGCGGACAGAATCGCGGTGGAACGCTTCGAGCGGCGGGCGTTGAGTGCCTTCGAAGCCGAGCACGTCGGAGAAGTATTTCTGCGTGACATCGTCGGTTCCACCCCACGCCTCCATCCTGCCGCCCTTGAGATAGAGGCATTTTTGCGTGAGCGAGCGGATGGCGCCCATGTTGTGGCTGACGAACAGGACCGTGCGTCCCTGCCTGGCGACGTCTTCCATTTTGCCGAGGCATTTTTTCTGGAACGCGGCGTCGCCAACGGCAAGCACTTCGTCCACGAGCATGATGTCGGTTTCCAAGTGTGCGGCGACAGCGAAGGCGAGTCGGACGTACATCCCGCTGGAATAAAATTTGACTGGCGTATCAATGAATTTGTCCACGCCCGCGAACGCGACGATTTCGTCGAATTTTCCCGCGATCTCGCTGCGTCTCATCCCGAGGATGGAGCCGTTGAGGAAGACGTTTTCGCGTCCCGTGAGTTCGCGGTGAAATCCCGCGCCGACTTCGAGGAGGGAAGCGACGCGCCCGTTGTAGGTGACGGTGCCTGTGGTGGGTTGCGTGATGCGCGAAAGGAGCTTAAGCATCGTGCTTTTGCCCGCGCCGTTGCGACCGATGACGCCGACGACTTCGCCACGTTTGATGTCGAGGCTCAGGTCGCGCAGCGCCCAAAAATATTCTGGCGATTCGTCGAGGTGCCGCTCGTGGATTTGCTTGAAGGAAGAACGTTCGCCGTTTTTGTTGCGAAACAGACTGCGCGCCCAGTTGGCGAGGTCGGCGCGCAGGTTTTGACCGAGCGGCGCGACGCCGCCGTAGCGGTAACGTTTGCCGAGGTTTTCGATTTTGATGGCGATGTCGGACATCTGTGAGGTTTCAGGTTTCAGTGTTCAGGAAGGCACGGGGGAGTTTCACACAGAGCGCACAGGGAACACTGAGAATCTCAGGAGGCGGAGTCAAAGGTCTGCATTTCGGCACTTCGCGTTCTCTGTGAACTCTGTGCGAGACTACTGACCACACTCTCTCTTACAAAACATCGGCCAGTCTGGCCTCGCGCTTGCGGAAAAACCAGACGCCGACCCACAGGTAAATGAAAGCCATGACAAGGGAGGAGCCGATGAGGACGAAGTCGAGCGGGGCTTGCTGGAGGCAGGCGCGGTAGGAAGTGACGACCGCCGCCATCGGGTTGAGGAAGGCAAGTTTCTGCGCCCACTCAGGGAGAGCCGACAACGGATAAATCACGGGCGTGGCGAACAGCATCATTTGCACGAGGAAGTGGACGACGTGTTTGACGTCGCGATATTGCGCGTTGATGACGGCGAGCACGACGCCGATGCCAAGCGCGGTCGCCGCCTGAATGACAGCCAGCAGCGGGATCAACGCGAGCAATTGCAGGCTCCATTTCCCGAACCAGAGCGCGACTCCGTTAAGCAGGGTGAGACCGATGGCGAAATCGAAGAAACTTGCGAACACCAGCGCGGACGGAACGGCGAGCCGTGGGAAATAAACCTTTGCGATGAGGTTCGCGCTGCCCTCGATGCTCAGCGCCGAGCCGCTGACGGCGCGGGCAAATGCCGTCCACGGCACCAGCGCGGCGAAATAAAAGAGCATCGGATGCATGCCGTCCGTGGACATTTTGCCGATGCGCCCGAAGATGACCGCGAATGCGAACGTCATCACGAGCGGCTGAAGCATAACCCAGACGACGCCGAGCGCGGTTTGTTTGTAGCGCACACGCAGGTCGCGCTCGACGAATGTGACGAACAGTTCGCGGTAAGTCCACAAATCCTTGAGGAATTGACGCAATCGGTCGCTGCGCGTGGCGGAGATGACGGTGGTGGCGGACATATTCAGGATTGGGTGCTCAAGTGCTCAAGTGTTCAAGTGCGCGGGTGCGAGTGACGATTGGGTCAGATTTTTTCGAGGTGCTCGCGGGAAACTTCGACTTTCGCGCCTTGCGCGAGGCATTCGAGGAGGATGAGGACACGTTCGGAATCGCTGAGGTCGCGCTCGAAAATCCCCTGCAAACCGCGCAACGGTCCATCCTGGATTTCCACAAGGTCGCCGCGCTGGAAGGAGGGCGGCTGCACCGTGACGATTTCCTCGACGGCGCGTTCGCGGATGGCACGGATGATGGATTCATCCACAATGACGGGCGTGTCGCCGAACTTGATGATGCGCGCGACGCCGTTGGCGTAGTGAACGAGGCGTTGCGACTGGTCGTAATCGAACTTTGCGAAGATGTAGCGCGGGAAGAGCGGGCGGGTGACCCATTGCATCTTGCGGCGAATTGTTTTCTTGCGGCGCAGTTTGGGGAAAAATGTCTCGATTTCACCGAGCCGCAACGCGTCCACGGCGAGGTCTTCCTGTCGAGGTTTGGTGTGGACGGCGAACCAATGGATTGAATCAGTCATCTCGTGGTCGGTCAAAGTTCATTTGGAGGGACACGATCCGTCGTGGCCGTCCCGCGAAGCGGGAGACGCGACGGAGCGCGTCTCTCCAAGAACCCTTTAAATGAGCTTTGACGGAGCACCAGTTATCCGAGCAGGCTGCCGCCATTCAGGTGCGTCCCTCTAATCACGCGGACGACCTGCGCGTCTGATCCCTCATGTGCGCTGAGGTGCATTTTGTTTGTCCCGCTGCTTCGGGACGAAGACCACTGCTCACGGCTTACAGGAGGTGGTCAATCAGCGGATTGCCTATCAAAGCTTCAATTTTGTTGCGGAACTTCTTCGCCTCCTCAATGCGGGCGAGCACGGTTTCCAGTTCCTTGCGGTCGTCGCCGTTGACTGAAGAGGAGGCTTCCGCGAGCGCGGTTTCGGCTTCCTGAATGTGGCGCCCCGCGGTTTCGAGCTTTTTGCGGGCTGTATCGAGCAAGCCGCGGCGCAGGACGGTTTTGAAATCGGTCTCCGCCTCGTAATAATCCTTGCGGTCACCTTTGACCCAGACCTGTTTAACCGCCGACCACTGTTCGAGTTGGCGGACGGTCGTGGAGACGCTCGCCTTGCTGACCTCGAGTTCCTCGGCGATTTCGTCGAGCGACATTGGGCGTGGGCTGAGGTAGAGCAGGGCATAGACTTGCCCGATGATGCGACCGAAACCGAAGGATTGGGTGGTGTTTCCGCCCGCCTCGATGAATCGGCTGCGGGCGCTCGTCCAAGGGGATGAGGCAGAGGTTTTCATTAAAATTCAGTGAAAACTGAACGTTCTTAACACACGAAACTGTAATTGTCAAAGTGTCTTTTTGCCGTCCGTCGTCGCGTTTGTCACCTTTGTTCGGCGCGCATTTTTGCCCGTTCAGAGGCGGGCATGGTCGGCGGACCAAACACCCTCGCCTCCTCGGACTTGGCGTCGTGACATCTGTTGCCGCCGACGATGGAATGGGAAAGCGTTTCATGTGCCGACGTCGTTCCCGAAGTTTGCGCAAAAAAATATTGTCGGCAAAAACGGGATGCGAAGGATGCGAGACAACAAGGTTTCCTTGCGCTTGGCGCGCGAGATGGATGCCCACACACAGACGCCTGCAAGATTGACGGCAATCGTGATCGTGGACTGCCCATCGAATTTTGTTGTCCCATTATGTTATGGAAAAAATCGGAACAATCCGCAAAACTGCAGGTCGAAATTTTTGTTTAATGCGGTGTCTTCCCGTGAGTGTGAGAACCATACCTGTCAGCTTTTTAGTTGTTGCGTTGAGCGTCCCGTCACTCAGCGTTTTTGCGCAGGACGAGGAACGATCGCTGGGTCTGCCGTTGGTGAAAACGGACAGCGATTACACGGCGTTGCTCAACGAGGCGCGCAAGGCGGCACAACGCGAGGATTACGCCGACGCGGTGGAATTGTATCAGGGGCTTATTGAACGAGGCGGCGATGTGGTGTTCGAGTCTGCGCGCGGGCTTTATCTGCCCATTGCGGAGGGCGCGCGGCGCGGCATCGCGGAACTGTCCGAAAAAGGATTGCACCTCTACCTCTCGCTTTACGAACCCGTCGCCCAGCGCGCGGTCAACGAAGCCATCGAAAACGCCGACCTCACCGCCCTGTTGCAGGCGGCGTCCCAATACTCGCTCACGGCGTCAGCCGCGCGCGCCCATTACATGGCGGGCGTTCATTATTTTGATCGGGGCGAATTTGCGCTCGCGGCTCGTTACCTCCGCAAAGCATTGGCGTCCCCCCGCGCAGGGCAGGTGGACGGTGCGCTCGTGCGGTCCCGCCTTGCCGTTGTGTTGTCCCGACTCTCCCGCGCGGACGAGATTGCGGCTTTGGAAAAGGAATCCGCGACCGCGCTTCCGACCGCCAAGGTGAAAATTGGCGGACGCGAACACGCGCTCGTTGAATTCATCAAGGAACAAGCCGCGGCGATTGGCGCAATCGCGGGTCCGACCGTGGACGAGCCGACTGAATGGCGGATGCAGGGTGGCAACCCGTCGGGCACGAAACTGATGGCGGACAGCGATTTTGCGCTGAACCCGCAGTGGGTGGTCTCGTTCGGCGACACCAGTTACAACCCGCAGCAAGTCGCGCAATACCGACAGAACATGGGGATCAGCCAGGAATTGGAACTGATCCCGTCCCCGCTGGTCATCGGCAACCGCGTGCTCGTGCGCTCGTGGGACGCGCTCCACGACATCAACGCCTTCACGGGCGCGCGCGAGCAGGAACGCCAGGAAGCGCGCCTCGACATTAATCCCAACCCGCAACTTCAGATTTACGACACGAACCGCTGGGCAATGAGTTCCGACGGCGTCCGAATTTATTACCTCGAACGGTTTCCCACCGCCAACGTCAACATGGGCTGGGGCAGAGGCGTGCCGCAACCGCAGGCGGCGCGCTCGAATTTTCTCGTCGCCCGCGACCTTGCGACCTACAAAATCGTTTGGCGTCTTGGCGGCGCGGAGGAACCCAACGAATGGCTGCGCTCCGCCGTGTTCGTCACCGCGCCCACGCCGTCGGAGGGACGGCTCTTCCTGCTCGCCGAGGCGTTCCAATCGTTGCACCTCGTCTGCCTCGATGCGGAAACAGGCGCTTTGATTTGGAAATCGCATCTCAGTTCATTGCCCCCGCGCGCGGTTGGCGGCGGGATGTATGGTTACATCACCCCGTTGCCCAACACGTCGCCCGCCGTCTCGGGCGATTCGGTCGTGTGCATCACAAACGGCGGGGTGCTGGCGAGCTTCGACCGCAGCACGGGCGACGTGCGGTGGGTCGTGCAATATCCGTCGTCGTTCAACCAGATGGCGGAAGCGGGCGGGCGCTTCATGGGCGGACGCATGCAAAATCCCGCGCGTTTCCCGCAAAATCCGCTCATTATATATAATGACGCCATCTACACGATGCCCGCCGACTCCGAAACCGTCGCCTCCTACGACCTCGACAGCGGCAAAACGCTTTGGAGCGTCGAACGCGGCACATCGCAGTATCTCGCGGGAATTTCCAAGGATCGGCTCGTGCTGGCGGGTTCCGAAGCCACGTGCCTTACCGCGCGCGACGGCAAAATCCTCTGGCGCTCGCGCGACATGAGCGGCATCGCTCAGGGTCGTCCCGCGATGAGCGAAAAATTTCTCTACATCTCGCAGCGCGACCAGGGCATCGCGCGCGTGGATTTGGAAAACGGTTCGACCACGCTGTTGCGTCCCAGCGTGCCCAACTCGCCGCTCGGCAGTCTCATCCTGCTCAAGGACAAGCTCATTGTGACCACGCCGATGGGGGTTGCCGCGTATCTTTCCTATGAAGGCGCGTTCGACAACGCCTCGAAGATCATCGCCTCAGCCGCCAACGACGCCGCGAAACTTCCCGAACTTTACCGCCAGCGCGCCGTGGTCAGCTTCAACTGCCTGCGCTTCGACAAAGCCGTCGAGGATTTCCGCAAAGCCGCCGAGCTTGCGCGCGCCCAGCAGCAGACCGAGCCGCTCCGCGAATACCTCTGGCAACTGACGCAGGCGCACGTGCAACGCGCGCTCAAGGTCGCGCCCGAACAAGCCGCCGAACAACTCAACCACGCCGCCGCGGTCGCCCGCGACGCCGCGTTTGCCGACAGCGATTTCGGCGCGCGCGCGCGCAGCGAAGTCGCGTTCACCGCCGCCGTCTTCCACGAAGCCGCGAAGAATTACCCGCAAGCCGTCGCCGCGCTCCAGGAAGTCCTTGATTCCATCCCCGAAGTCGCGCTCGACGCCCCGAACTACCGCGTCGAGGACGGTCGCATCCTCACGGGCATGATGCGCATCACCGCCAAAAGTTCCGATTTCGCGCGGCAGGAAATCGGTCGGCTCATCAAGGCGCACGGCGCGGCGATTTACACCGCGCAGGACGCCGCCGCGAAAAAAATGCGCGCCAAAGCCGCCGCTGCCAACAACGTTCCCGAACTCGTGGAAGTCGCGCGCCGTTACCCGTTCAGCAGCAGCGCTGACGGCGCGTTGCAGGACGCGGCGGAATTCCATTTCAAGGCGCAGCACTTTGCGGAAACCGAAAAAATTCTCTCCTTGTGGCGCGCGCGTTACCAGCCCAGCAACATGCCGCCGCACCTGCTGGCGGCGCTCGCGCTCACGTACGAAAACCAGAAACGCGACCTGCTCGCGCGCCGTTACGTCGCGCGCCTCAACCAACATCCGCACGACCGTTCCATCCAGTTCGCGAATTATCGCGGCACCGTTGAACACTTCCTGCAAGCCGCCGCCACGCGGTTGAACCTCGACCTCACGCGCCTCAAGACGACGTGGACGGATTTGCCAGGCGACGTGCAACTGCCGCTGGCGCGCGCGGGCAGCCAGCAGCGGTTCAACACGGGCGGGGTGCGCCAACTGCTCGTGGACGCCGACAGCGCGCCCGTGATTTACAACGACAACATCGTCATGCTCGAACCGCCGCCCAACGCGCAGATCGCCGCGCTCAACCCGCGCACACTCGAGCCGCAATGGAAGGCGCTCGCCGATTTCAATCCCGCCGCGTTCGCCGTCGCTCGCCAGTGGCCCCCGCAACAACTCATCTCGCGCATTTACGAGGACACCCTTGTCGTTGCCGACCGCGACAAGGTCATCGGGATCAACGCGCAATCGGGCAAACGCCAGTGGGTCGTGCCCGTGCAACGTCCCGCGCAAAACACCTCGGCGATCTTCGGCGGCAACCACGTGTTCGCCACCGACCAGCTTGGCAAGATCACCGCGATTGACCCCGTGGGCGGCAAACGGTTGTGGGAACACGCGGGGCGTTCCCCCAGCAATTTTCTGCAAATCGAAACGGGCGCCGAACACATCGCCGTCATCGGTCATTCGCAGATCGCCGTCAATTTCATCAACCAGCGCGGCGGCGCGCCCGCGCACCCGCGCCTCATCAACGTCCAGCCGCAGCCCCGCGCGGGGTTCGGTCCGTCAGTCACCGTCGTCACCTGCGTTTCCACTGCGACGGGGAAGGTGACGGGGGAATTCCGCGTGGACAGCAATCAGGACACGCAATGGCGCATGACGGAAAACGACCAGTTGATCCTGCAAGGCTCGAATTTCGTGCGCTGTTATTCGCCGTCCGACGGCAAGGTGTTGTGGGAGGCGGCGTTCCGCGACGGGATGCCTCGGTTCCTCGTGGCATCCGAGGAATTCGCCATCTGCGCGATTGATGCGCAGGCGAAACAGGACATCGTTGCCATTGACCTTGAGACGGGAAAAATCCGCTGGCGGCGGACATTGGAGGACAAGGGCAGGAAGATGTTCGCCATCACCGCCGTCGTGCAGCGCGATCAGGTCGTCATTTCGGGCGCGATGGCGACGCAAAACATGACGCCGCAGGGCGGCGTGATGAACGTGCGCCGCGTCGTCAACCAGCAGGGTTACACCGTGCAGGGACCGCGCATCGCGGCGATTGGGTTGAGCGACGGCAGCGCGCGCCACGTTTCGAAGCTCACCGCCAACGTTGACGACGTGAACTGGCAATGGATACAAACGCCCGTCGTCACCGAGAACCAGATCATCACGGTCGTCAAACAACAGATGGGCGCGCCCAAAGTGGTGGCGTGCATCAACGACGCCAATTCAGGCGCCCCGTTGCAGGAGATTTCGGTGGACGACGCCGACGGCAAACAACCCGCCGCCGCGAACCCGCCCGTGGTGCTGGGGGGCGCTGGCATCATCCGCATTGGCGGCTTGATGATTGGCGGCAATCAGCAGGGATTCCACAGCGCGGGCAACGCCGCCGTCGCCAACGGCGTGCTCGTCATCGAAGGCAGCGACGACATCGTGACTTTCGGCAGCGGCAAGTGACAACGAGACGGGAGCACTCACCATGAACCTCATCACCTTGAAATTCGCGCGGGTTGTCGTGCCCGTCGTTTGCGCGCTTGCCGTGCTCGCGTCCGCCGCGCCGTCGCGCGCGCAACAACCGTCGCCGCGCCTGCCGCGACACATTGACGAACGCACGATGGCGGCAATCAAGCGCGGGCTGGATTACCTCGCGCAGACGCAGCGCAACGACGGTTCGTGGATGAGCGCGGGCGGCTACGGCAGTTATCCCGCCGTGATGACGTCGCTGGCGGGTCTGGCGCTGCTGTCCAGCGGCAGCACGCCCACGGAGGGACCGTATTCGCGCAACATCCGCAAGGCGATGGAATACCTGATGAACATTTCCGACGAGCGCACGGGATTGCTCGCGGGGCCTGGCAGCGAAGGCCGCAGCGTTTACGGGCACGGGTTTGGGATGCTGTTTCTGTCCGAATGCTACGGGATGGAACGCGGCGCGGAGACGCGCAAGAAGCTCAAGACGATCCTCGACAAAGCCATCGCGCTTTCCGTCAGCGCGCAGAGCAGTTATGAAAACGACACGGCGGGCGGCTGGTATTACACGTTGCAAAAGGGCGGCGACGAAGGGTCAACGACCGTGACTCAGATTCAGGGGCTGCGCGCGGCGCGCAACGCGGGCATGAAGGTGCCGCCCGAAGTCATCCGCAAGGCGGCGAAGTATCTGGCGATTTGCCAGAACCCCGATGGCGGCATCAGTTATTCCTACAGCAGTCGTGGCGGGTCGCGTCCCCCCATCAGCGCGGCGGCGGTGGCGACGCTTTACGCGGCGGGCAAATACGACGATGCGATGGCGGTCAACTGCCTCGAATACGTCACGAAAACGGTCGTGCCTGAGTTGAACCACCACAGCGGGCACGGGCACTGGTTTTACACGCATTTTTACATGGCGCAGGCGATGTATCAGGTGCACGACGCGCGATACGACCGTTATTTCCCCGTGTTGCGCGACAACCTGCTGAAGTTGCAGGCGGGCGATGGCAGTTGGACGGGCGACGGCGTGGGCACCGTGTATGGCACGGGCATCGCCTGCATCGTCTTGCAACTGCCGTTTGATTACCTGCCGATTTTTCAGAGATAAGCAGGAGGTTAAAGAGGTTAGAAAAGTTAAAAGGGTTGAAAGGGATTCAACGTTTCTGCCCCGCCCATTTTAACTTCTTTAACCCCTTTAACTTTTTTAACTACAACAGGAGAACCCATGTCAGACACAAACACGCAACCCATCAGCGGCGATGATATTGCCGCCATCCAGAAACTCCAGCAGGCGCACAAGATCATCCGTGCCGAGCTGGCGAAAGTCATCGTCGGTCAGGACCAGGTCCTCGACGAACTGCTCATGTGCATCTTCGCGCGCGGGCACGCCATCCTCGAAGGCGTTCCTGGTCTGGCAAAGACGCTCGCCGTCAGCACGCTGGCGCGAAGCCTCTCGCTGAATTTCAACCGCATCCAGTTCACGCCCGACCTGATGCCGTCGGACATCACGGGCACGGAAATCATTTACGAGGACCGCTCGACGGGCGGACGCGAATTCAAATTCATCCCAGGACCGTTGTTCGCCAACGTGATTCTCGCCGACGAAATCAACCGCACACCGCCCAAGACGCAGGCGGCGCTGCTCGAAGCGATGCAGGAGCGGCAGGTCACATCGGGCGGCAAACGTTTCGCGATGAAAGACCCGTTCTTTGTCCTCGCCACGCAAAACCCCATCGAGCAGGAAGGCACGTATCCGTTGCCCGAAGCGCAGCAAGACCGCTTCATGTTCAAGATTCTCGTGCAATACCCCAAGTGGGACGAGGAATTCGACATCGTGACGCGCACCACCGTCGGCGAAGGCGCGCAACCTTCGCCCGTGCTGGGCGGTGAGGAGATTTTGCAATTGCAGCGCATCATCCGCAAAGTGCCCGTCGCCGACCACGTGGTCGCTTACACGCTGAAGCTCGTTCGCCAGACGCGCATCCTCGAAGGCGACGTGCCGAATTTCGTGAAGGAATATGTGAGTTGGGGCGCGGGTCCGCGCGCCTGCCAGTATCTCATCCTCGGCGCGAAAACCCGCGCCGTGATGGAAGGGCGCTACCACGTTTCGATTCAGGACGTGCAGGCGGTCGCCAAACCCGTGTTGCGCCACCGCATCCTCACCAACTTCACCGCCAGCAGCGAAGGCATCACCTCCGACATCATCATTGACCGCCTCATCGCCGAAACGCCCGCGCACGAAGGCGCCATCAACAAGGACGGCACGTTGTCGCAGACGGTGAAGGCGTGAGTTCGGTTGTAGGGCGCGAATGCCCCTCCGAAGGAGGGGTTTCGCGCCGTTTGACGCGCGACGATACGCGCGCGACGATGGCGCGAATGCCCCTCCGAAGGAGGGGTTTCGCGCCGACGAGTTCGACGCCTTGCAGTTTCCAATAAGCGCGAATGCCCCTCCGAAGGAGGGGTTTCGCGCCGAGGAGGATGGCGCTCGATTTCACGAATCCGCACACGGCGCGAAACCCATCCCTTCGCAGACTGCGGGATGGGCATTCGCGCCCTACAAGTTTAACGAATGGAAGAAGACCCGAAAAAATATCTGGACCCCAAAGTCCTCAACAAAATCCACCGCCTCGATTTGAAAGCGCGGTTGATTGTCGAGGGCTTCATCAGCGGCATGCACCGTTCGCCGTTCCACGGGTTCAGCGTCGAGTTCGCGTCGCATCGCCAATACGCGCACGGCGACGACACGCGGCACATTGACTGGAAGGTGTTCTCCAAGACCGACCGCTACTTCCTCAAACAATACGAAGAGGAAACGAACCTGACGGGCTATATCCTGTTGGATTGCAGCGAATCCATGCGCTACAAGGGCAAGGACGCCGCGATGAGCAAATACGATTACGGCGCGTGTGTGGCGTCGGCGCTGGCGTTCATGATGTTGCAGCAGCAGGACGCGTTCGGGTTCGCGATGTTCGACAACGCGCTGCGCGAATTCATCCCCGCGCGCGTCAGCCAGCAGCAGTTGATGATGGCGATTGACCGTTTCGCCAAGACGAAACCCGAGCGCAAGACGGAGATTTCGGGAATCCTCAACAATCTCGCGGAAAAATTCCACCGTCGCGGGCTGGTCATCGTCATCAGCGATTTGTTCGTGAAAACCGACGACCTCTTCCGCGGCTTGGAGCATTTCCGCCATCGCCGCCACGAAGTGATGGTGCTGCACATCATGGACGAGGACGAATTGCAGTTTCCGTTCGAGGGCAACACGCTGTTTCGCGGTTACGAACAGATGGGCGAGTTGATGGTCGAGCCCCGCAGTCTGCGCAAGGATTACCTCGACGCGCTCAACGATTTTCTCACCGAAGTCAAAAAACGCTGCACCGCCAAACGCATTGACTACCGCCTCATCAGCACCAAGGAATACCTCGACGCTGCGCTGAGCGAATTCCTCGCCGCGCGTGAAGCGACCGCGAAAGTGATTGGAGCGCGCAGATGATGGTTAAAAAGGTTAAAGGAGTTAAAACGGATAAAAATGGCGGCGACACTGTGCCATTTTCCCCTTTAACCGCTTTAGAGCCTCTCCTAAAATCCAATCCTAACAATCAGTGGCACGGGCGTCCCTGCCCGTGTCAGCCACAGGCACGGAGGCCTGTGCCACCAGGTTTTAGGATAGGTTCTTAACCATTCCAACCATTTTAACCCTTTAACCCACACCGATGCCGTTCATCACTCCAGCGTTATTTTTTGCAGGCGCGGCGGCAGCGGCGGGACCGATCATCATCCATCTGCTCAATCGCCGCCGTTTCAAGATTCTCGATTGGGCGGCGATGGATTTTCTGCTGCAAAGCCAGAGAAAGAATCGCCGCCGCGTGCGCATCGAGGAATTGATTCTTCTGCTGTTGCGCGTGCTCGCCATCATCCTGATGGGCGTTGCGCTCGCGCGTCCGTTGCTTTCCAAAGCCGACCTGCTCGACCTCGGCAAGACGGGCGCGGACATCGTGGTCGTGCTCGACGATTCGTTTTCGACCGCGCAAAAGCACGGCGCGGACTCCGCATTCGCCAAGGCGCAGACGGCGCTCCTGCAAATCGTGGACAAAATGGGCAAGCAGGATCGGCTCGCGATTTTTCTCGTCTCGCGTCCGTCCGACCCGTTCCGCAACCTCGATTACGTCAGCAACGCCGACGCGTTGAAACAGGAAATCAAGGCGCTCACGCCATCGGATTTCGCCACCGATCTTGTCGGCTGCGTGCAAAAAGCCATCGAGATTTTCACTGACAAGGAGGCGAAGAACCCCGACAAACGCCTGCACATCCTGAGCGATTTCCGCCGCCGCGAATGGAACATGGACACGCAGCAATCGCAGGGGCACCGCATCGCGACGCTGCTGGGCACGCTCGACAAGAAACGGTTTCGCGCCTACGGGTTCGATTTCGGCGCCGACGCCCCCGCCAACCTCAGCGTGACGGAGTTGACCTGCACCGACAAACACATCGTCCAAAACGTCCGCCTCCAATTCCGCGTCACCGTTGTCAATCACGGCGGACAATCCGTCCACAACGTCCCCGTCTCTCTGCAAATCGGCGAGGTGAAGCTCCCCGCGAGGATCATTGACCGTCTCGACCCCGCGCAGCCGAAGTCGGTCGAGTTTTCCTACCGCTTCAAGGAGGCGGGCGCAGTCGCCGTGACCGCCTCAATCCCAGGCGACCCGCTTGCCGCCGACAACGCCGCGTATCTCGCGTTGCAGGCGGTGGATGCGATTCCCGTGCTCGTCATCAACGGCAACCCCGAGCCGCAGCCGTTCGTCAACGAACCCGATTACCTCGTCGCGGCGCTCGACCCTGGCAGGAAAAACCTCAGCGGCTATCGTCCCGAAGTCGTGCTCGACCGCGACATCAACAACGCGAAACTCTCCAACTACGATTGCGTCGTCTTTGGCAACGTCGGCAGCGTGTTGCCCGAATCGGTGAAAAACCTCGAGGACTACGTGCGCGGCGGCGGCGGGCTGATCATTTTCCTCGGCGACAAGGTGGACCGCGAATTTTACAACACGCAGCTTTACAAGGAGGGCAGGGGACTGCTGCCGCTCGCGTTCGACCCGCCGCGTGGCGATCTGGAGCTGCGCAAGAATTTTTCCAAGCTCAAGACCGAGGACGCCAACCACGAGGTGATGCGCGTGTTCGCGGGCGCGGGCGAGCAATTGCTCGGGCTCGTGCCGTTCTACCGCCATTACCCGTTGCGCGCCGACCGACTCGGCGGGTCGGGCGTCAAGGTGCTGGCGTCGCTGGTGGACCCGACGCAACCGCAGCCTTTCCCCGCCATCGTGGAAAAAACCTACGGCAAGGGGCGCGTCATCCTCATCGCCTCCTCGATGAACGCCGCGTGGAACGATTGGCCCAAGAGCATCAGTTACCCCATCGTGATGAACGAGATGATCAAGTATCTCACCCGTTCGCCGCGTTACGAAAACACGCAGCCCGTCGGCGCGCCGTTGCGCCGCGAAGTCGAACGCGAATTTTTCAACGCCACCGTCACGCTCAAGACGCCGCCGACCGCCGACCAGGCGCCCGTGCGCATCGCGCCGACGCTGCAAGGCGAGCAGATGTTCATCGCGTGGCCCCCCGCGTTGACCGAGGACGAGGAGTCGAAACTGCGCACCGCGCGCGCCGATCGCAGCCTGCCTGGGCTTGACCGCGCGGGTATTTACACGCTCGAACTGGCGAGCGACACCAAGACGGGGCTCGATTTTTACGCGCGCAACGTGGACGCCGACGAAGGGCGGCTCGAAAAAGCCGACAAGGCGGTCATCCAGCAAATCGTCAAGGAACTGCCGTTTGAATACCGTCAAGGCGCGCTTGAATCCAGCGACGTGACCGCGACCGCGGGAGGAGAATTGTGGCGCGCGGTGTTGTTCATCCTGTTGGGCGTGCTCGTGGTGGAGATGCTGCTCGCGCAACGGTTCGGGCATTATTCGTCGTAAGGGACACCCGTGACCAAAGGGACATAAGCGACAGAAGCGACGAAAGCGGCCCGCGCAACGCAATCCGAAATCCAAAATCCAAAATTTCATGACATGGCTCCTCGCAAAACTCCTCGGCGTTGACCCCTCGAAGTTCGAGGGCATTCCGCTGAGCAAATTGTCCATCCGATTCCTCGGCTTGCCGCAGTCGTGGTGGGCGCTGCTGGTCATCGCCGCGCTGGTCGCGCTGGTCTGGCTGACGTTCCGCACCTACAAACGCGAAGGCTCGAGCGCCAGCCCCGCGATGAAGAATTTTCTCGCGGTGATTCGGTTCGGCGCGATCCTGCTGGTGTTGCTCGGTCTGGTCCAGCCGACGCTGGTGATTGACCAGAGCAAGCCGTTGCGTTCCGCCGCGCTGATTCTCGTGGACAACTCGCTGAGCATGGGGATTCAGGACAAGCTCGCCGACGAGGACGCCGCCGCCGAACTGGCGAAACATCTCGAAGTCGCCCCGCAACAGTTGAACCAGATGTCGCGCATGGAAATCCTCCGCCGCATCCTGGAGCGCAACCGCAGTGAGACGTTGCACGCGCTGGCGCAGCAATACGACCTGAAACTGTTCACGTTCGGCGACGTGGTGCAGGAAGTGCCGTTGCGTCCGCCGCGCCCCGACAATGAGGGCACCACGACGGTTTCGCCGCTCGACGAGCCCCTCGTGATTGATTTGAAGAACCTCCGTGAGACGGGGCAATCCACCAACATCGAGCTTGCCTTGCGCAGCGCGCAGACGCAGACGCGCGGGCAGCCCATCGCCGCCATCGTCGTCATCACCGACGGTCAGGCGAACGCGGGCGATTCGATTGCCGCCGCGCGCAACCTTCAGCAAAAGGGCGTGCAGGTCTACACACTCGGCATCGGCGACCCCAGCGCGCCGCGCAACATCGAGGTCGGCAACATCACCGCGCCCAACGTCGCGTTCAAAGCCGACGACCTCGCCATCAACGCCGCCGTCGTCACGCAGGGGTTCGCGGGCAAGCCGTTGCGCGTATCGTTGATGGAAAGCGCGCGCGCGGGCGAGGAAGGGCGCGAAGTCGCGTTCCAGGAAATCGTCGTCAACGAAGACGGCAAACCGTTCGCCGTGTCGCTCAAGTTCAAGCCCGAGAGCATCGGCGTGCTCAGCTACCGCGTGCGCATCCCCGTGCAGCCTGGCGAAACCATCGAGCAGGACAACGCCGCCAGCGCCGTCGTGCGCGTGGTGGACCAGAAGGCGCAGGTGCTGTTGATTTCGGGCACGCCTGGCAAGGAATTCCGTTACGTCAAAAATTTCCTCATTCGCGACAAGACCATCGCCGCGCACAGTTGGCTGCAAACCGCCGATCCCGAAGTGACGCAGGACGCGAGCGACGGGATGAAACCGCTCACGCGGCTGCCGTATTCGGAGGAGGAGTTGTTCAAGTATGACGTGATTGTGTTGATTGACCCGAACCCGATTTTCTTCAATCCCGACTGGGGCAGACTGCTCAAGCGGTTCGTCGGCGAACACGGCGGCGGGCTGGTCTATGTCGCGGGTCTGGTGCACACCGAGGACGCGCTTTCCAATGAAAAGCGTGGCATCGCGGAACTGCTTCCCGTCGAGATCGGGCGGATGCAACTGACGTTCCAGATGCGGCTCGACCGCGCGAACGAAATCCCGTGGCGGCTCGACCTGACGCCGCAGGGGTTGGAAAGCTCCATCCTGAAATTGGAAAATGACTCCGACGAAAACCGCAAACTCTGGGACGACATGCCAGGCATTTTCTGGAGCCAGCCGATTCGCGCGACGAAACCAGGCGGCATCGCGTTGATGACGCACAGCGACCCGCGCTTGCGGATGAAGGAAGGACCGATGCCCGTGATGGCGACTCAATTTTACGGGGTCGGGCGCACGCTGTTCATCGGGTTCGACAGCACGTGGCGCTGGCGTTACATCGAGCACAGCAAATACTTCAACCAGTTCTGGGGACAGGCGGTGCGCTATTTGAGTCAGGGACGCTTGCTCGGCGGACGCAAGCGCGTGCTCGTGTTCACCGACAAGGACGCCTACACCGTCGGGCAGCAGGTCGAGGTGACGGTGCGGATGTTCGAGCAGGATTTTGAGACGCCGCTGCGCCGCGACGAAGTCAGCGTCGAGGTGAAATTCGAGGACGGCGTGACCGAGACGATCAAACTCACGCCTGACATTTCCAAGGACGGCGATTACAAAGGCTCGTTCCCCGTGCTCAAGGCGGGGCTGGTCGAAATCACGCCGAAAGTCACCGACCCGTCGCTCGTGGAAAAAATGGCGAACAAAGTCGTCCACGTCACGCTGCCCCAACTCGAATACAAGGAGACGCGCATGAACGAGGCGTTGCTCCAGCAGGTCGCCCAGGTCAGCGGCGGCAAATACCTGCGCCCCGCGCAATTCGATGAGTTGCGCCGCATGTTGCCCGACAAGAAAGTGATGCTCGTCAACGAAACGACGGAGGATTTGTGGGACGCCCCCATCGTCCTCGCGCTGTTCTGTTTGCTCCTTTTCACCGAATGGATTTTGCGCAAATGGAAGAATATGGCGTGAGCCAGAAAGGATGAATTGGGAGGGATGAAGGATGGATTTTTGTCAGAACCTTGAGTCCTTTCCGTCCCTGTCGTCCCTTCGGAACAAACCCGCAACTCGACAGTCCTACAAACCACAATGCCTCCCGAAACCCTCGACATCCCCGCTGCGCCGCACGTCCCGCGAGCAGGCGCGGCGCTCGACGCAAACACCCGATTGCGACAGGCGCTCGCGCGGTTGCGGCGCGGCATCGCGCGGCATCTGACGCTGCAAACGCTGTCGTGGCTCGTCATCGCGTTTGTCACATGGGCGTTCGCGTCATTCGCGCTTGATTACCTCGTGCGGATGACCGTGCCGCAGCGCGCCATCGTCCTCGCGGCGGGCGCGATCGTGCTCGGCTTCGTCGTGTGGCGCTGGCTGATTCGCCCGTTGCGTCAGACGGTGCGCGACGAGGACCTCGCGCTGGTGCTGGAAAACCATTTTCCGCAACTCGAAGACCGCGTCATCACCACGCTCCAACTCGCGGCGAAAACAAAAACCGCCGAGGGGATGAGCCCGCAGTTGCTCGACGCGGTCGCGGAGGAGGCGCTCGAACAGGTCAACCGCGTTTCCATCACCGAGCCGCTCAACAGCCAGCGGTTGCGCAAACGGTTGTTTTACGGATTGCTCGTCGCCGCGTTGTTCGCCGTGCCCTGGCTCATTCCCGCGTCGCGTCCGTGGATGAAGACTTGGGCGAACCGCGTGTTGCGGTTGCAAACCGACGCCGTCTATCCGCGCCAGACCCACCTCACGATTTTTCGCATCGTCGAGGGCGAACCCGTCGAACTCAAGGGATCCAGCAACGTCGTCCGCATCGGGCGCGGCGAAGACCTCGACATCCTCGTGGTCGCCAGCGGTTTTCGCATTCCGCCCAATGTGCGGTTCGACTTGCGGTTCGCCAGCAGCGGACGGTTGCGCGAGACGGTGGACCGCGCGGAAGCGGATCGGTTCAACCGAAAATTTTTCAACGTCATCGAGCCGTTCAGTTTTTCCGTCGCGGGCGGCGATGATGAGACGGCGACATTCAACATCGAAGTTGTGGACCCGCCCGTGCTGAGCGAAATGGCGTTCGAGTGCGAGTTTCCCGCCTACACCGCGCTGCCCAAGCGCGTTTTCACGGGCAGCGAAGGCGGGCTGGACGCGGTCGTCGGCACGTCGGTCACGGTTCGCGCCGTCGCCAGCAAGGGATTGCGCGCGGGCAAATTGCTCCTCAACGGCGCGCGGATGACCGAGGTGACGCTCGCGCCTGACGCGAAGGGCGTGCGGTTGGAGGGGAAATTCCAACTCACCGACCCGCAACAACACAGCGGGATGTTGCGCTTCAGTCTCACGGATTCGGAAGGATTCACCACTGAGGCGTTTTCGTATCCGTTCACGACGTTGCCCGACCGCGCGCCGCTGGTGAAAGTGATGACGAAAGGCGTCAGCGAACGCATCACGCCCAACGCGCGCGTGCCGCTCGAAATCGAGGCGTCCGACGATTATGGCATCAGCCAGACGCTGCTCGTCCATGCGCGCCGTCCCGAGGGCAGGGAGGACGGCGCCGAGGAAAAAACGTCGGCGGTCGAATCCGCGCCGCAGAATCGCCCGCAATTCATCCACAACCATCCGTGGGAACTCGAGCCGCTGGGGTTGAAGCCCGACGACATTTTGATTTTCCGCGCCGAGGCGTTGGACGCAGTGCAGGGCAGGGGACAAAGCGGCGCGATCTCGTTGCGCGTCGTGAAGCCCGAAGTGTTGGTGGAGGAAATCCGCCGCCAACTTCGTCTCTACGCGCAGGAACTGGAGCGACTCCTCAAGCGCCAGCGCGACACCACCATCGTCACCCGTGTCTCGCGCGACATTTTGATGGCGGACAAGCCGAACGCGCTCGCAGAGGAGACGCAAAAAATTCAGGAGGTCATTGCGGGCGAACGCGATCTCGGTAATACGTTGCAAACTCTGTCCGAACAATTCGCGCGGCTTGCCGCCGAGATGGAAAACAACCGCGTGGGCAACGCCGACGAGCCGAAGTTCTGGCACGAGCGCGCCGTCGCGCCGCTTGCCGAAGTTTCCAAACAAGTCCTCGGCGCGCTCGTTTCGCGGCTGGGCGACGCGCAGGGCGCGGATCAATCCTCTGCTGCCGTTGAGAAACTTCAACTCGCCATCCGCGAACAGGAAGCCGTCGAGTCGAAACTTGAAGCCATCTACGTCGAAATCTCCGCCATCTCCGAATGGGGTCCCCTCATCGAGGAACTCCGCCGCCTTCTCGACCGCGCGCGCGACAACAAGACGGGCACCGAGGATTGGGAACGGAAACTTCTCGAGGACTTTCTCAAAGGCGGCGGGCAACCGAAATAGGCGGCGTCACGCTTTTCTGCAAAGCCGCAGCCCGTTGACCCGCGTCGCGCCGTGTGCGAAATAATGGCGTGAAACCGAACAATGTTTTCCTCTTGCTCGTGAGCGCCGTTTCGCTGCCGTTTCTTGTCGTCGGATGCAGCACGTTCACGGGGCCGCCGCCCAAGCCGTTGACGCAACAGGAAATCGTGGAAATGGCAAGGACGGGCGCCTCGGATGCGCAGATTCTTGAGAGCATCCGCAAATCGCGCACCGCGTATCGGCTGACCGCCTCGGAGATCGTCGCGCTCCACGGCGCCGGCGTGAGCTTCACCGTGATGGATTACATGATGCAGACTTACATCGAGAAAGTGCGCGAAGACCAGCGTTACCTCGACGAGCGGATGTGGTGGCGTTACAACGACCATTGGTATTGGCATCACGGTTTTTACCACTTCCACAGGCGGCACTGAACGTCAGCGCGCCCGTCTCAAGGCGCCTCAGACAGCGCAAGCAATGGAATCGGCTCGGACTCGTGGCGTTTGCCTTCGGCGTCCGTGAATGCAACGTGCAGCGTCAACCTCTCGAACTTCGCCGTCAGCACCTGCGTCTTGAATTCCACGATTTCATTGGGACGAATGCTCAACGCCTTCGATTGCCGTTCGGCGAATTCCTTGCCGTCGCTGTCCACGAACTTCGCGGTCACCACGCAGTCCGCGATCACGCCGCCGCCCGTGTTGCGCAACAAACCGCGCACGATGTTGCCCTTCGACCCCATGAAGGCCATCTCATACAACTTGTAGCCTGCGACTTCCAACAATCCGTCCACGCCTGTCGCGCTCCATTTTTCCAGGAAACTCGAATGAAGTTCCATCGTCGCGCCCGTCGAGAGCGTGCCTGACGCCAGCGCGGGCGGGGGCAATTTGTCTCCCGCGACCAGGGAAATCCACGGCTCGTCATTGGACATCCGCGTTTGAGTCACGCGCAACAGCGAATCGGGGGCGAGCACCACCCAGTTGCCGTCCTCTGTCTTCGCCGCAGCGTGATCGGTCACGCGCACCGTTTCGTCGCGCAAATATTCGTGCGGTTTTGACGGTCCGCGCGCCAGTTCGCGCTCGCGCAGCAGTCGTGGCACGGGCTGCTCCGATGCCACACGCTCGCGCCGCTGGCTTTCGACCCACCAAAGTCCCGCAACGATGGCAAGCGCAACGACGCCATACATCGTCCATTGAATCAGATGCTCCTTTTTCATTGCGAGAAACTTTCAGAACACCGTCGCGGGCGCGGAGGGTTACCGTCCGTTGCCCGACACGGCGGCGGGTTGCGCCGCGTTCGCCGCAGCCGAGACGATTGGCTTCACCAATATCTTCGAGTTGCGGCAGTTTTGTTCGTATCGCTCACGGCATTGCGGCGGCAGGTCTGAAAGGTTGCCTTCCTTGTAGCCGCGTTCCTCGAAGAACGTGAACGCTTGCGTGGACAGGCACATCACTGCGTCCAACCCCAATTCCCGCGCGCGCTCCTCGACGAACGCGGTCAGTTTGCTTCCGATGCCGCGGCGTTCGTGCAATGGCGCGACAGCGAGGCACGCGAGTTCGCCTTTTTTCTGTTCGGGATATGAATGTAGCGAGACGCAGCCGACGATGTTGTTGTCTATCTCGAAGACGAAAAAATCGCCGATCTGTTTTTCGATGGCGGTGCGCGTCCGCTTCACCAGTTTGCCCGTGTCCACTGACGGCTGGATGAGAGTGTAAATCATCCGCGAGTCGCGCCGCGTGGCTTTGCGCACCGCCTGGTATTCGTCGGCGTAAACCAGCGTGCCGATGCCTTCGTTGGAAAAAACCTCGGCAAGCAATCCCTCGTCCACGCGCCCGTTGATAATGTGGACGCGGTTGACGCCCTCGGCGCACGCGCGCGCCGCATGGTCGGCTTTGGATTGCAACGGCGCGTCGAGTTTCGAGCGGTGTTGTTTGAGCGCCTCCTGCAAATCGTCGAGTTGAATCTGGCGGATGATTTTTCCGTTCAACGACAGCCCGTCCGATGTCGTGACAAAAATCAATTTCACCGCGCCGAGCGCCTTCGCCGTCTCCAGCGCGATGGCGTCGGAATTGACGCGATACGTCCGCCCGTTGCCGTCAATGCCGAGCGGCGGCACAACGGGCACGACGCCCTTGTCGAGCAGCGCGCGCAGCATCTCGGCGTCCACGCGTTCCACGCGACCTGTGTGCTGGTAATCCGTGCCCTTGATGATGCCGCTGGGCAGCGCCTCAATGCAGTTGGAATACGCCGCGCGCAATCCGTTGAGCGCCAACCCTTCGAGGATTTCGTGAGTGAGCTGGTTCGATGCCATCAACGCGATTTTCATCGTCGAGGCGTCGGTCACGCCCGTGCCGTCGGTGTTGCTCACTTTTTCGCCGAGCCGTTCCGCAAGCTGGCGGATGGCGAACCCCGCGCCGTGGACGAGCACGACCTTGATGTTGAGCGAACGCAGCACCGCCACGTCGAGCAGCAGGTTCGGGAAATTGTCATCGAGCACAATCTCGCCGTCCACGGCAAGGAGGAACACCTTGTCGCGGAATTGCGGGATGTATTGCAGGATGCCGCGCAGTTCGGTCGGTTTCACAAGTGGCGGATGTTAGGTGAAATCGCCTCGGTTTTCAATCGCGCTTTGGCGCGTCTGAAGAAACCGTGAGAACGATTGGCAATCGCGACGGAACTCATGGGCGGTCAAACACCCCTTTCAGGAACGCGTGGAGCGCGTTGGGCGGGCGCATCTTGATACTGGAGCCATGCAGAGCGATACCGCGTGGTGGTAGGGCGCGAATGCCCCGCCCGCAGTCTGCGGAGGGCTGCGGTTTCGCGCCGTGTCCTTTTGCCTTGACGGCGCC